>Ga0247825_10000405_pt1 | contig 27239 bp, 24 predicted proteins | sample 13C_Vanillin_Day_FD_194413 | JGI IMG/M metagenome (GOLD analysis project Ga0247825, IMG submission 194413) | Soil microbial communities from agricultural site in Penn Yan, New York, United States - 13C_Vanillin_Day48 | ecosystem: Environmental > Terrestrial > Soil > Agricultural land | place... | reverse complement strand
GGAGTGGAAACCCCGCGGCGAGGGCGCAGGCCGTCCTGAGCGTCGCGAGTGGAAGCCTCGTGGCGAGGGCGCAGGCCGTCCTGAGCGCCGGGAGTGGAAACCCCGCGGCGAGGGCGCAGGCCGTCCTGAGCGTCGCGAGTGGAAGCCTCGTGGCGAGGGCGCAGGCCGTCCCGAGCGTCGCGAGTGGAAGCCTCGTGGCGAGGGCGCAGGCCGTCCCGAGCGCCGCGAGTGGAAGCCCCGCGGCGAGGGCGCAGGCCGTCCCGAGCGCCGGGAGTGGAAACCTCGCGGAGAGGGCGGAGAGCGCCCAGCTCGGAAGGAGTGGAAGCCTCGCGGGGAGGCCGCAGGGCGTTCCGCACGCAAGGAGTGGACACCTCGCGGTGAAGGTGGAGGCCGTCCCGAGCGCCGCGAGTGGAAGCCGCGTGGCGAGGGCGGCGAGCGTCCAGCTCGGAGGGAGTGGAAGCCTCGAGGAGAAGGCATGGGGGCAGCCCCACGCGGACGAGGCACCGGAGCCTTCGGCCGCCCAGCCCGCTCCGGAGGTCCTGGCGGAGGCGCGCGGCCCGAGCGCCGGAGTGCTCGCCCGGAGGCTCACCCGGAGGGAGGAGAAGAAGGCGGCGGGGGCTTCGTGGATTGGCGCAAGCACAAGAAGCGCGAGCCTGGCGCGGCCTGGAACTCGCACCGGCCCAGTGGAGGCCGGGGCCCCCGGAAGCCTGGCGGGTCGCGCCGACCCCGGTGACGCAACGCGGTGGGTCCTTCCACCGCGGCTGAGTTCTTTTCACAGGGGCTGATATAACCGGTTGCCCATTCAACGTTCCTTTTCCGGAGTGCGATGAGAACCGGCGTGCGCCCCCTTGTCGTCGTCCTGTCCCTCGCTCTGTTCGCGGGATGCCAGGGCAACCGCGATCAACTCCTCGCTGATCTCCAGAGCCCACGGCCCGAGGTCCGCGCCCAGGCGGTGAAGGCACTCGCGAAGCAGGGCAACCCGGAGGACCTGGTCCTCTTCACCCGCGCCGCCAAGGACATGGCCTCCATCGTCCGCGGAGAGGCCGCCGAGGCGCTCGGCGAGAGCCAGGATGCGCGCGTGGTGGATCTGCTGGGCGAGCTGCTCGAGGACTCGGACGAGGATGTCCAGGGCCGCGCCGCCATGGCGCTCGCCAAGGTCAAGAACGACAAGGCCAAGGCGTACCTCACGCTCCAATACAGCCGCCGGGGCCGCAAGACGCGCCAGGTGATCGTCCAGGCGCTCAAGTCGGCCAACGTACCAGGAGCCATGGCCGAGGTCGTCGCCGCCGAGTCCAAGGCCATCTGGGAGCGCAACCTGCTCGTGCTCAAGGAGGGGACGCTCCCCGAGAAGGTCGGCGCCGCCGAGGAGCTCGGCAAGAGCGGGCGTCAGGAGGCCATTGAGCGGCTGCTCCCGCTCGTCCGGGACAGCCAGGTCGTCCTGGCCGCCGCGGCCGTCCGCGGCCTGGGCGATTCGGGGGCTCGCAGCGCGGTGCCCTCTATCGTGCCGCTGCTCGATGAGAGCTTCCCCGAGCTACGCGAGGCCGCCATCAACGCGCTGCGCAAGCTGCAGGATCCCGTGGTGGTGCAGCGCCTCCGCGCGGTGGCGGTGGAGAAGAGCGTGGTGAGCGGGTTGGCCATCGACGCCATCGCCGCCCTGCCGCGCTCGCCGGAGACCGACGCGGCGCTGTGCGGCATCGCGCTGGAGGGGGCCCGGAAGGAGGCCATTGGCGCGGCCCGCACCATGCGTTCGCGCGGCGGGTGCCCGCCGGATCTGATCGCCGAGCGTCTCTCTCGCCCAGCCAGCACCGAGAGCGCCCTGCAGGCGGTGATCGGCCTCGGCCCAGCGGCTCAGGGCCTGCTGCCCAAGGTGCTGCCGTTGCTCACGTCCGCGGACTCCACGCAGCGCATGCTCGCCGTGGAGGCGGTGGCCGCCATCGGGGATGCCTCCGCCGCTCAGGCGCTCCAGAAGCTCTACGAGCAGGAGGCAAAGGCCATCGAGGGACCGCGCCAGGACTGGGTCACCGCCCCGTTGCCGAAGGCGTATGGCGCTGGCTTTGATCCCACGGCGCCTGCTCCCGCCTCTGGCGATGGGCACAGCCACAAGGACAAGGATGAGGGACGGGCCACCAAGAAGAACCTGCTCATGGAGCGTGTCCGGGCCCTCAACGCCCAGCGCGCCCGGGAGGCGGGCCGTGTGCTGGTCCAGCCGCGCGCTCCGACCGAGCTCTACGAGGATGTCGAGGCGCTGAGCCTCGAGCCGCTCGCCGCCGTGCTACGGGCCCTGGGAGCATTGAAGGCCCCCGGGGCCCTCGAGTTGCTCAAGGGCTACGCGGGGGACCCGAGCGTGACGTTGCGCACCGCGGCACTGGTCGGGCTGGCGCGCCTGGGGCCGGAGGGAGTGGAGGCCGCCAAGGGCGGCATGTTCGAAGCGGAGCGGGACCTCCAGAAGGCCCTGGCGCAGGCGCTGGCGGAGCAGGGCGAGGCGGGCCAGAACGCACTCGTGTCCCTGATGCCGCAGTTCTCCAGTGAGAAGCTGGTGCTGCTCGACGCGCTGAATCAATTCGGGGCGCCGGCCTCGGCCTCTGCGGCTCTGCAGGCGGTCGTGCACGAGGGTGGGGCGGAGGCCGTGCTGGCCGCCAGCGTGCTCGGCCGGCTCAAGGCCAAGGACGCCGTCCCGACGCTCACCAAGGCGCTGGATGAGCCCGCAAGTGTGGCACGGCGGGAGGTGCTCCTGGCGCTCGGGGAGATCGGAGACACCCAGGCGGCGGAGGTCGTAGCCAGGGACCTGTACCACGACCTGCCGGAGGTCCGAGCCGCCGCGGCCATGGCGCTGCAGAAGATCGGCACCAGCGCGCAAGCCGAGGCCCTCGACGCGCTCAAGAGCGACTATTATCGGCGCGTCCGCGATGCAGCCAGCGCGGCGCTGGCGAAGACTGGCACCGTGGCGGAGGGGGCACGCTGATATGGAGGTGCGCAAGCTCAGGGACAAGGCCACCGAGGCCTTCGCCAAGGGCCGCTTCTCCAAAGCCGCGGAGTTCTACGAGGACTACTGCAAGGCGGAGCCCAAGGATCACCAGGCGCGTCTGCGCATGGGAGACGCGTGGGCCAAGGCGGGCCAGAAGAACCGTGCCATCTCGGCCTACCAGCTGGCCGCCACGGGCTTCGCGCGCGAGGGCTTCCTCCCGCGCGCCATCGCCGCCAGCAAGCTGATCCTGGAGCTGGACCCGCAGCACAAGGGTGTCCAGCAGATGCTCGCGGATCTGTACGCGCGCAAGAGCGCTGGGGGCAACAACGTCCCTCTGCGCCCGGCCACGCCCGCTCGCCGCGTGGAGCTCCCCACCTTCACAGAGCACATCGCCACCTCCATGGGACCGGCGGTGGCGCTGCTCGATCTCCCCGAGGAGGAGCCCGCAGCCGCCCCAAAAGCCATCATCCCGCCACCGCCAGAGGTGGAGCTGCCTCAGTTCTCGCGAGATCTGCCACCCGAGCTGGAGATCCCGGTCCATGAGCCGCTGCAGATCCCTGAGTCCGAGCCAGAGCCGGAGCCAGAAGTCTCCCATGTCGTCGTGATTGAGGAGGAGGAAGAGGAGGAGCTTGCCGTTGTCCAAGGCGTGGTGCTCCCCCCCGCTCCTAGCGCCGCTGCTCCCGCCACTTCAGGGGCTGTTGCGCGTGCGCCTCAGCCGCCACCTTCTGCGCCTGCGGTGCCACCGCCTCCCACGCCCACGGCGCCCGCCCCTGCGGCTGTGGAGCCTCCTCGTGCCGCCGGGCCCGCCGCAACCGCGGCGACCGGTGCGCCTCCGGGTCTTGCTCCCCGAGCCTCGCAGCGTCCTTCCGTGGCTGGGCCTGCCGCACCGGCCGAGCCTCCGCGCCAGGCGCCTCCCGCGAGTCCCAAGGCGGCCGCGCCCGTGAAGGGGAGCCAGGCGGCCTCGTCGGATGAGACGGCGCTCGAGCTGGATCTGGGGCTGGGGACAGAGAAGCTCTCCTGGGCGCCCGTGAGCGAGCCGCTGATCCCCATGGCCTCTCCCGTGAGCCCACCTCCGGCCCCTGCGTCTCCCGTTGCGTCCGGGGCTTCCAGCTCCACGCCTCCCGCATCTGGGGCTTCCGGCTCGGCACCTCCAGGGCTTCGTCCCCGCAGGAGCGGGGAGGGTGATCTCTCCGTGACTCCTGCGCCAGGGCAGTCGGCGGTGGTGGTGCCTCCCCGCCCGCCGTCCGCGCCTTCTCCGGTGTTCACGGAGCTGGAGCTGGGGGATGACACGCTGCTGCACGCCGTGGAGGAGGCCGCGCTGCTTGGAATGAAGCAGCGTGCCGCCGCCTCGCCCGGTGCCGCTCTCGAGGAAGAGGAGATCGCCCTCACGGAGGAGATGGTCGAAGCAGCACCTTCGGTGGAGGCACTGCCAAACATCCCGCTCTTCTCGGATCTGCCCCGCGAGGCGTTCATCGAGCTGTTCGAGCGGTGCCCGCTGCGCCGCTTCCCACAGGGCTCGCGCGTCTTCGAGCAGGGCACCCACGGCAACGCCTTCTACGTCATCTGCGAGGGCAGTGTGCGCGTCTTCCGGCAGGAGGCCACGCAGCAAAAGGACCTGGCGACGCTCTCCAGCGGGGCCTTCTTCGGCGAGATGGCCCTCTTGTCCGGCGCACCGCGCATGGCCTCGGTGGAGAGCGCATCCGAGGACACCCAGCTGCTGGAGATCTCGGCCCCGGTGCTCGCGGAGCTGTCACGGCAGCATCCGCACGTGGCGCAGGCGCTCAAGAAGTTCTGCCGCGAGCGGATGCTATCCAACGTGATGAGCACCTCGGCGCTGTTCGAGCCCTTCAACCGCAAGGATCGGCGCAGCCTGGTGGAGAAGTTCCGCGCCCGCGAGGTGAAGAAGAACGAGATCATCGTCCGCGAGGGCGAGAAGACGGACGGTCTCTACGTGGTCCTCTCTGGCGAAGTCGAGGCGCGCAAGGGCGACCAGGTCCTCTCGCGCCTCAAGGAGGGGGAGCTCTTCGGGGAGATCTCCCTGCTCTCGAAGACGCCCGCCACTGCCACGGTGATGGCCACCCGGCGCACCTCACTGCTGCGGCTGCCGCGCGAGGACTTCGACGCGCTGATCCTCTCGCACCCGCAGATCCTGGTGCTGATCTCGGAGCTCTCCGAGCAGCGGCTGCGCCGGACCGAGGCGCTCACGGGCGGACAGGTCATCGAGCTGACAGCGGAGGAACTGCTCGTCTAGGGATTGCTCTAGGGCCGGGGCCCGCCGCGCAGCTTGGCGAAGTACTCCTCCTTCGAGAGGGCGCCGCGGGTCTCCAGCACCTCGATGAGCGCGCTCAAGGAGCGGGCCTGGTTGGCGACCATCTGCTGCAGGTCTGCCACCTGCTGGGTGAGCGCGTCGATGCTCTGCTGCAGCTCGGTCTCCCGCTGAGGGGAGAGGCGAGGGGACGGCGGAGGCGTGAACTCGTAGGTGGGCTCCTTGATCCCGAACTGATCCGGGCTCGCGGTGGTGTTGGGAGCCCCGCCGTAATAGTGCTTGCGGATGGCGCGCTCGATGGCCGAGGCGCTGCAGACCACGACCTGGATCTTCTGATCGGTATGGAAGGCCAGCTCCTGGAGCGCCTCCACGTTGGTGGGATCCGCGCTGGCTAGGGTGAGCGTCTTGTGAGTTACATCCGCGGCGACGGGGAAGACGCTGTAGCGCTCGGCCAGATCCACGCGGAAGAGCTGGAGCACGTGCTCGGCCGGCGTCACGGTGTCCAGCTCCACGGTGGGGATGTGGAGCTGGCGGGAGAGCGCATGGACCATGGAGCTCTCATCCACGAAGCCCATCTGCACCAGGGTGTGGCCGAGCTTGCCGCCCCACTTGCGTTGCTCGGCGAGCGCCGAGCGGAGCTGGGTCTCGGTCAGCAGGCCCGCATCCATGAGGATCTCGCCGAGCCGCTTCTTCCGGGGGGGGGGAGGAGGAGAGTTCACGATCCGAAGGGTAGCAGTGGCAACAACGGCTGCAACTCCAGGGCTAGCCATGGAAGGGGATCTCCTGCCTAGGCTTGAGGTATGTGTGGGGAATGGCGCGATGCGTGTTCCTGATCATCCTGGCGGTTATCTCGGGCTGTGCGACCACTCGGCTGTCCGGAGCGGATCTGGATCGTGTGAGGCGGCCCGCATTCATCTCTCGTATCGAGGTCGAGGCGGGGCCCCGAAGCCGCGTCTTCCGCGAGGATGATGCGTACGAGGCGAAGCTCAAGAAGCTCGAACCGAAGGAGGCGGACCGCCGGCTCCAGGCCAAGCTGAGCAAGGCGGTGACGCGCTTCGAGGTCTCCGAACGCCTGCGCGTCAGCACGGCAAATCGGCTGCCGCAGGAGTACCCATGGACGAACGTCCTCGACCCGGCGCGGGTGGCCTCGGTGCTGGAGAGCTTTCTGGTGGAGGAGGTGCCGGCGAACCCCCCGGACTACGATCTCCTGGCGCCGATGGGGGTGGACGCCGTGGTGGAGTTCGTGGTCGAGGAGTACGGCATGCGAAGCGACGGCGGGCATGCCGGCGCCTACGTGAAGGGCTATGGGCGGATGTTCCGGCTGGCCGAGCGGCAGGAGGTATGGCGGCGCTCGTTCGACGCGGACCAGATCAAAGCGGGCGCGCCGCACCTGGATCCACTCAAGGTAGGTAAGGATCCGGAGCTGTACCGGCAGGCCATCACCTCCCTGCTGGATGGGGTGGCGGAGCAGTTCGCCCAGGATCTGTCGCCCAAGGATCGCCGGGGTGGGCCGCCGCTGCCCGAGGGGCCGGACCTGAGCGCACCGGACAGCACGAACCGCACGGGCCGGGAGAACCAGCAGCGTCCGCCAAAGCCGGAGCCGGAGCTGCCCGCGGGCGAGCTGCCGGATCCGGATCCCTGAGCCGCACGGCGCTCAGGGCTTCTGGCCTTCACCTGTGCCCGAGCCGGGCTCGGCATAGCCACCCTGGGCCAGCCGCTCGCCGCTCATGGCGTAGAGCTCGGCGGAGTGGTGGCCTACGCCATTGGCATCGATCCAGCGGTTGTAGAAGTTGAACAGCGCGCAGACGTTGATGGCGTCATAGATGGCCTCGTCCGGCCAGCCCGTCGCCTTCACGGCATCCACGTCCTCCTGGCGGATCTCCGCTGAGGCGCGGTTGACCTTCTCGAGGAAGGTGAACAGCGCGCGCTCATTCTCCGGAATGGGAGCGGTGAGGTGGTCCTCCAGGACGGCCTGGACCTTCTTCTCGTCACCCAGCAGCTTCGCCGCGACCGCGGCGTGAGAGTGCGTTCAAAACAAACAGTGGTTGCGCCGGGAGGTGAAGGCGGCGATCAGCTCGCGCATGCCGGAGGGGAGGGGGGAGGGGCCGCGCATGACGGCCTCGGTGAAGGTGGACAACGCGCTGGTGACCTTCGGCTTGAACGCGAAGAGGTGCCAGATGCGGGAGAAGGGTCTCCCCGCCTCGCGGGCGCGGCGGATCATGTCCGCGTAGTGGCCCGTGCCCTGGTGTGCCTCGACGCCCTTCAGAAACATCGGATCCATGTACTCATCTCCCGGAGAGCCGCAGATAGTCGTCACCTCGTCAGAACAGCGCGTGCTCGGCCAGGAGCACCGCGAGCCCCACGAGGAAGCTCAAGAGCGTCACGGGTACGCCCACGCGCAGGTAGGCGATGAACGACATCTTCACCTTGTCGCGCGCGGCCTCGAAGACGATGAGGTTGGCCACGCTGCCAATCAGCGTGAGGTTGCCCGCCAGCGTGGAGCACAGCGCCAGCACATGCCACCCCAGCTCCGGGTCCTGCAGTGTGGGCACCCAGGTGCGCGCCAGCATCACGAAAGGCGCGTTGCTGAAGAGGTTCGAAGCCACCAACGTCAGCGCCGCGAACCCCAGCGTCTCCCGCCACGGGGGCCCTGCCATCAGCGGGCTGAACAGCTCCCGGATCTCCATCGCCCAGCCGTGCTTGTTCACCCCGTACACCACGACGAACAGACTGGCGAAGAACACCAGCAGCACGAAGTCCACACGCTCCATGATGGTACGTGGCTCGCGGCGGGACACGGCCATCACCACCGCGGCTCCCGCCAGCGCGCTCCAGCTCATGGGGAACCCGGCGAAGAATGCCACCACCACCGCCACCAGGACTGCCAGGGTCAGCGCCAGCAGCGGCCGATCTATCGGCGGTGGAGGAGGCTGTGGATCGAAGCGCTTCGTGGGCAGCTCCTTGCGGAACAGGTACAGCAGCATCGCGATGACGATGCAGGTGGCCAGGAGCGCGGGCAGGGCCATGTACGCGGCGAAGCTCGCATAGGACAGCCCCGAGGCGCCCTGGATGAGCATGTTCTGCGGGTTGCCCGTGAAGGTGGCCACCGAGCCGCTGTTGGAGCCCATGCACACCGCCATCAGGTACGGCACGGGGGGCAGGCGCGCGTCCTCGACCACGGCCAGCACCAGCGGCGCCAGCATCAGGCAGACGGTGTCGTTCACCAGGAACGCGGACAGTAGGGCGCTGATACCCGTGACAGCCGCCAGCAGCAGCCGGGGCGAGTGCGCCAACCGCACCGTGTACGCGCCCGCGGTCCGGAAGAAGGCGGCCTGGGCCAGGTAGGCCGCCAGCAGCATCATCCCCAGCAGCAGGACGATGGTGTCCAGGTCCACCGCGTGGCGCGACGGGTCCGCGCTGTGGTTGAAGACCTCGGCCGGGGTGACAACGCCGAGCACCACCATGAGCACGGCGCCCAACAGCGCGCCTCCCGGCCGATCGAGCTTGAGGAAGGGGAGGCGCGCCCCGGCGATGAAGACATATGTCAGTAGGAAGATGGCGAGGGCCACGGGGCGCGGACAGTACCCCAGGGCGTGTTACATTCCGACCTTCAAGCTTCCTGAAGTCCTGAGGGCATGGAGTACGTCTGGCTCGGGGAGCGACCTCGTTGGAGCTCACAGCGCTCTGGTTGCCTGAGCTTCACTCGCCTGATCGGTGAACGAGCAGGCTTCTGCTACGCTGCATGCCTCACGCATCGCCGCAAGGGACAACATGACCGGCACGAGCCGGCCCGAGGAGGGGCCGGTGCAGCTCGACGGCAGCGAAGGAGAGGGGGGAGGGCAGATCCTCCGCTCGGCGCTCTCCCTGTCGCTCATCACCGGCCGCCCATTCCAGATCACCCGCCTGCGCGAGCGCCGCGAGCCTCCCGGCCTGCGTCCCCAACACCTGGCCTGCGTGCGCGGCGCCGAGGCTCTCAGCTCCAGCACCAGCGAGGGAGCCTCCGTGGGCGCCTCGGAGCTGTCCTTCACCCCCGGCCCCGTTCGTGCCGGGGACTACCTGTTGGAGGTAGGCACCGCGGGCAGCACTCCACTGCTCTTCCAGTGTCTCTTCTTCCCGCTGGCCCTGGCAGGCGGCGGGCGGCTCACCCTCCGTGGCGGAACCCATTTGCCGCACAGCCCTAGCTACCACTACCTCGCCAACGTCTGGCTCCCCGTCATGCACGCCTACGGTCTGCACGCCTCCCTGAGCCTCTCCTACGCGGGTTTCTACCCGGAGGGTGGCGGCGAGTTCCATGCGGAGATCTCTCCCCCGGCAGAGCCGCCGCTCCTGGTGGACCTGCCCGCGCGCGGCATGCTGCAGGACATCACCCTCAGCACCTTCGTCGGCGGGCTGTCCTTCTCCATCGCCGATCGCCAGTCTCGCGCCGCCGAGACGGCCCTGCGCGAGCGGGGGCTCTACAGCCACACACAGAACCGGGCCCTCCCCGTCACTGGCTCGGCGGGGAGCGTCACCTTCATCCTGGCGCAGTTCGAGAACACCTTCGCCGGTTTCACCGCGCTCGGTGAGCGGGGGCGGCCTGCGGAGGAGGTGGGGCGAGAGGCCGCCGAGGCCGTCGCGCGCTTCATGGAGTCCGCCGGGGCCATTGATGAGCACCTGGGGGATCAGATCCTGCTGCCAGCCGCGTTGCTCGCCGCAGGGCGGTTGGGCCCGGCCTCCCCAGGCACCACACGCTTCACGGTCGCCCAGGTGACGGAGCACTTGACCACCCATGCTCGCATCATCGAGCGCTTCCTGCCGGTGGAGGTGGCCGTGGCGCCAGGCGGCGTGGTCGAGGTCCGCCCAGCCTGAGCGCTCAGGAGCCGCTCAGGACTCTTCCTCGGCGTCCTGTGTGGCGCCGGTGCCGAAGGTGTTCGTGTCCGCGATCTCCTTCGACGTGTTGCGGTACGCGCGGACGGCGAACGGCGTGGCGACCAGGAACACCAGCCCCGCCAGGCCGATGGCGGTCCACGGTACAGGCGTCTCCTTGATCTGGATGTCCTTGCTGTAGGCGTTGATGTTGCCACCGAGCTGCCTGGCCTTGAGGGCGGCCTTCTCCTCGTCGCTCATTTCGGCGGGCGGCTTGAACTCCTGCACGGGGCGAGATGCCAGCGCGGCGCTTCCCCCGAGCAGGGCGGACAGGAGGACCAGTTGCGAGAGCTTACGCATAGGTTGCCATCCTACCACGGGTAGGGCCGTCCATCGCCACCCCCACCATCGTCGCCAGCACAGACCCACGGATCAAGGCTTGCGTCCGCCCCGTCCGTCCGTTACGCGCGGGGCGACTTCTTTCCTTCGGGCCCTCATCGTGCGCCTCGTCTTCGTCGCTCTCGCCAACCTGCTCCTGCTGGTTCGAAGCCTGCTCGGGCTGCCGTTCCGGCTGTTGGCCTCTCGGCACCGCCCCGCCTTCGTTCGCTTCCGGCTCACCGGCAATCCCCCCTACCGCGAGCAGCGCAAGTCCCGGCTGCGCTGGGGCAGCTCACGCCCCGAGCCCTCGGATATCACCTCGCTGCAGGCCTTCCAGGAGGCGCTCGATCTGCTGGCCAAGGATCCCCAGGTGAAGGGGATCCTCTTGGAGATCGAGGGGATCGAGCTTCCCCTGGCGAAGAAGGACATGCTGGTGAAGCTGCTCGCCAGCTTCCGGGCGGCAGGCAAGCGGGTGGTGGGGTGGGCCGTGAGCGTGGACAACCTGGGCTACCAGATCCTCTGCGCCGCGGATGAGGTGCTGCTGGCCCCCGCCGGTCGGCTCGAGGTGGTGGGCTACGCCGCGGAGGCCACCGCGCTGGGGGAGGGACTCTCACGTGTCGGCATCCAGGCCCACTTCGTGCGCCGCGGTGACTACAAGACGGCGCCCGAGCTGTTCACCCACGCGCAAGTCTCGGACATCCAACGGCAGACGATCGAGGCGCTCCTGGACGAGCGGTACTCCGATCTCGTGAGCTCCGTGGCCCAGGGCCGCAAGCGCACGCCCGAGGAGGTGCAGGCGCTCATCGACGCCGGGCCCTACAGCGCCCAGCGCGCGTTGGCCGCGGGGCTCGTGGACGCGCTGTGCAGCGAGGCGGACCTCCCCGCGCGGCTGGACGAGCGCAAGCGCGAGGAGAAGGAGAAGGACCCCGACGCCGCCGAGGAGCCACTCGAGCCGATGTCCTCCTGGCTGGCGACGCTGCCGTTCCCCCCGGTGAAGTGGCGGCCGGTGCGGCGGCGGCCCAAGCTCGGGCTGGTGACGGTCTCCGGGATGATCGCCCCGGGAAAGGGCTCTGGAGGCGGACTGGGGCCGAAGGTCGCGGGCTCGGAGGCCGTGGTGAAGGCGCTGCGCGCCGCGGGGCGGGATAAGCGGGCCAAGGCGGTAGTCCTCTACATCGACAGCCCGGGAGGCTCGGCGCTGGCCTCGGAGCTGATCCTGGAGGCGGTGCAGCGTGTGGCGCACAAGAAGCCGGTGATCGCCTACGTGGATCAGGTCTGCGCCAGTGGCGGGTACATGGCAGCCCTGGGGGCCAAGGAGATCTGGACGTCTCCGCACGCGATCGTCGGCTCCATCGGCGTCTTCGCCGGGAAGTTCGAGGCCTCGGGGCTGATGGAGAACCTGGGCATCCGGCGGACGCTCATCGCTCGAGGGGAAAACTCCGGCATCTTCTCCACCTCCCGAGGCTTCACGCCACACGAGCGCGCCTCGCTGGAGGCGGAGGTGGAGGAGACGTACCAGGCCTTCCTCGAGCATGTGGCCAAGGCGCGAGGCCGCACCAAGGAGGAGATCCACGAGCGTGCCGAGGGGCGCGTCTACTCGGGCACGCGCGCGCTCACCGCGGGGCTGGTGGATCGCGCGGCCAGCTTCGAGGAGGCCTGCCGGCATGCGATGGAGCTCGCCAAGGTGCCGCCCGGGAAGTTCGACGTCGCGACCTACAGCAAGGCCGAGCGGAGCTTCTCCCTGCTCCAGATCCTGCTGAGCCTGTCGGGGACGCACCTGTACGCACTCTGCCCGGCCTCATGGTCCCTCGCTGGGTTCGGAGCGGCCGAGCGGTCCGAGGCAGGAGAGCCCACCGCCCAGCCGATCGCGCGCTTCCTCGACGCGCTGCGTAAATAGGCTCGTTCACTTCCAGATAACTCCGCTATCTTGCGGGTAGGAGGGACGCCCGCGGAACCATGAACGTCGTCTTCATCTCGCCCCAGTTTCCCCCTCATTTCGTGCACTTCGTCACCGCGCTGCGTGAGCGCGGCATCCACGTCCTGGGGATCGGGGACGCCCCGTATGACTCCCTGCGGCACGAATTGCGCAACGCGTTGACGGAGTACTACTTCACGCCACGGCTGGACGATCCGGAGGCCATGCTGCGCGCGGGCGCGTACCTCGTCTGGCGTCACGGCCGCATCCACCGCATCGACTCGCTCAACGAGACGTGGTTGGAGGCCGAGGCCCGGCTGCGCGAGGACTTCCACGTGCAGGGCCTGCTGCCCGCGGACGTGTACCGGCTGCGCTCCAAGCTGGGCATGCACGATCTCTTCAAGACCCATGGCATCCCCCACCCGGACGCCATCGCCGCCAAGGACGCTGACACCGTGAAGGCCTTCGCCCAGCGCGTGGGCTATCCGCTCGTGCTCAAGCCGGACGTGGGCGTGGGCGCCGCCCATACCTTCAAGGTGGCGAGCGACGCCGAGGTGGACAGCGCCTTCTCCCAGCCGCTGTCTGGCTACGCGGCGCAGAAGTACGTGAAGGGCACGATCGTCACCTACGACGGCATGGTGGACGCGGAGGGGAAGATCGTCTGCGCCTTCAGCCACGAGTACAGCACCGGCATCATGGAGACGGTGCTCGAGAAGCGAGAGCTCAGCATCTGGAGCCTGCGGGAGATCCCGCGAGCGCTGGAGGACCTGGGCCAGCGCACCGTGGCCGCGCTGGGCTTGCGCGAGCGCTGGTTCCACTTGGAGTTCTTCCGGCTCGAGGACGGCAGCTTCGTCGCGCTCGAGGCCAACCTGCGTCCGCCCGGCAGCTTCCTGACGGACATGATGAACTACGCCTGCGACATCGACGTGTACCGGCTCTGGGCGCGCATGATCTCCGGGGAGCCGGTGAGCGGCTTCCAGTACACGCGCAAGTACTACGTCTGTCACACCACTCGCAGGGCCGGGCGCGAGTACAGGCATCCCCACTCGCAGGTGGTGCAGCAGCTGGGCCCGGCGCTGCTCGAGCACCGTGAGCTGCCCACCGTCTTCCACGACGCCCTGGGCCACGAGCTGTACCTCTCGCGTCACCAGGAGCTGGACGCCATGCGCGAGGCCGCTCACTTCATCCAGACGACGGCCTGAGCCGCGAGCTCAGCTCAGCAGCCAGCGCAGCGCCGTGGGCAGGCGGCGCTGCCAGTCCCGCTCGTGGTGGTAGCCCCCGGGCTCCAGCACGAGGGCCAGCTCATGGTCCGCGTACCCCAGCCCCTTGAGGTGAAAGTAGAAGTCCCGCGTCGCCTGCCCGTAGAACATCGGCCACCCCACGGGATCGACGTTCTCGTCCGCGCCCGCATCCAGGTAGATGCGCGTCCAGCGGCGCGTGTGAGACGTCCACTCCCCGAAGAGGCGGCCGTAGCTCCACATCACAGAAGGCGACATGCCGCCGATGCGGCCGAACAGCTCCGGGAACCGCCAGCCGAGGTACAGCGAGATCAGCCCGCCCATCGATGAGCCCATGAGGCCCGTCCACTCAGGGCCCGGGCGCGTTCGGAAGTGACCGTCCACGAAGGGCTTGAGTGTGTCGACGATGAACCGGACATAGGGCTCGCCGCGGGCGGTGACGTGGCTGCGAGGCTCGTCCCACGGAGAGTACTCGCCGAGGCGATTGGCCCCATGATCGACAGCGACGACGATCCACGGCTCCGAGTGCCCCTCGTGCACCATGGCATCGAGGACTCGGTTGGCACACCAGGTGTCGTACCGGGCCGACTCCGGGTGGGCGAAGACGTTCTGCCCATCGTGCATGTACAGCACGGGGTAACGGCGATCCGAGGACGGATCGTATCCCTGCGGGAGGTAGATGCGCAGGGTGCGATCGAAGCCTTCCTGGGGGGAGTGGAAGCCGCGAATGATCTGTATGGAGCTCATGAGGCAGGGGCCGGCGGCCCGCACGATAGATGGACGTCTCCCCTCGGCCAACGTCTAAGCTTCAGCCCATGACTTGCGCGCACTGTGGCCAAACACTCCCGGAGGCTGGCAGTCAGCACTGCCCCCATTGCGGGCAGCCTGTCGAGTCCTCGGGCCCACGGCTGCCTCCCGAGGTGGCCAGGGCGGCCGCTTCCGCGGCGAAGGTGACCCGCCGGGCCGCGGACAGGACCGCTGATGCCGTGCAGTCCGTGCTCGAGGATCCGCTCCTGCGCGATCGCCTGCCGGGGCGATCGCTGGCGCTGCTGGGCGCGGGGCTCGTGGCGTTCGCCCTCCTGCTCTCCATGCTGCCGATGTTCGTAGGCATCGGAAGGGGTTGGTCGCTGGTGATGCTCGCGGCCAGCCTGCTCACCGGGGCCCGAGAGCTTCATGCCGCGGGGCGCTCACTCCCGGAGCCAGTGCTGCGCGCGGCGCGTGTGGCCGAGCACCCGTTCTTCCTGCCCGCCTTCACCGTGCTCACGTTCGTCCATGCGATCCTCATGCTGGGCTTCGGGCTCGTGCCCCTGCTCTGGCTGCTCGCCGCCGTGGTGCTCGGCTACGACCAGCGGCGCACGCTCACCGCCTTCGTCGCGGACCAGGGCTCGCCTTCACCTGCGGAGCGGCGCCTCGGACGCTGGGTGCTAGGGGGGGTGCTCCTGTGTGTCGTGGCCCTGTTCTTCGCCTGGGACTATCGCGGTGGCGGCTACTTCCTCGGCGGCTACCAGCCCTACCAGGTCCGGGATGTGGAGATGGACGGGTTTACCCGGCAGTACACGAATCGCTGGGAGTGGCGCTTCGACATGAACATGAACTGGCTGCCAGCGTACAGCGCCTCCGGCCGGTCTCGCTCGTTCGTGTCCCTGGCGCTCCTGGGGCTCGGGGGGCTCGTGGCGCTGACCCGTACCCGGAAGGTCAGGGCCACGCTGCCCCGGTGGACCCTGCTCGCACTCGCAGGCGCAGTGACAGCCTGGGGATTCTCCGGGTTGTCCGGGTCCTTCACGTATCTGGGCCCGTGGATCTTCCTCGTGGGAGCCGTGCTGATTGATATCGCGGTGGTGCGCGACTTCCGGCAGCGGCCCCGCGGATAAGGGAGACGAAACTCTTTTTTTCCAGTCCCGATAATACCAGTACTGATGTGGGGTTGCGCCTCGCACGGACCGCCGACTGGCCAGTAGCGGAGATCGTGTAAGGCGCTAACAAAAAGATGTGGGTTGCGCCTCGTACGGACGGGAATCCGTGCGAGGCGCTTTTTTTATTCCGGCCCGGCCACGCACGTGCTCCGCAGCGGCACCGACCAGAGCTGCCCCGCCAGGGTCTCGTCATAGGCGCTGAAGAAGATGCGATCGCCCACGCGCGTGAAGGAGCGCGGGTACGAGCTCTCTCCCCCCGGTGCGATGTCCCGGAGCCGTCGCGTGCCCGCCACGGTTCCATCCGTCACCCAGGGCTCGATGCTGGCGGAAGATGCCTCGTAGGCGCTGAAGAAGGCGAGCCCGGCCCCCACGGCCAGGATGGGTGAGCTGTACTCGTCCGAGAGGCTCAGCGGCCGGCGCAGGAGTCTGGTGCCAGCCTTCGTTCCATCCGTCACCCAGAGCTGGGTATCCCGAGGCGCCGGGCCGGAGCTGCCGACGACGATGGAGAAGAAGAGCTTCCCCTCCGCGATGGAGACATGGGCCGGCAGTGGGAGCGCATCGGGCTGACCGGCATACGGGTTGGGCAGGGTCGTCACGTATTCGCGGCCGGAGGTGCCGTCCACGCGCATCCGGTACAGGTGCACCACCTGGGTCTCGAGACTCGGCAGCGCGAGGTACAGGTACTCTCCCATGGCGCCGAGGACCCTCGGCAGGAAGAAGCCCGGACCGAATGTGTACATGCGGCGGGTGCCGGCCTGCGTTCCATCCGTCTGCCACAGCTCGGTCAGGGTCTCCTCGTCGCGCAGGGTGAAGAAGGCCCTGTTACCGGCGGTGTGCACTTCGAGGATGTCCACCGCCTGCTCATCGAGCGCTCGGACTCTCTGTGTGCCGGACGGCGTACCATCCGTCCTCCACATCGCGGTGCCACGGGTGGTGTCCGCGAGGAAGAAGAAGAGAGAGCCGCCCAACTGGAACCCCTGCCGGCTCACGGACGTGCTCGGGGCCAGCTCCATCAGCCGCGTTGTGCCTGCCGCGCTGCCATCGGACCGCAACAGCTCCGCGCGCCGGGGCAGGGATGGCTCGGGAATCTCGCGGAAGAAGACGAGCCGCTGCCCCAAGCCCGTGAGGAGGAACAGCCACGAGCTCTCGGGGCCCGGCGTGAGATCCCCGACCAGCTGTGTTCCCCCGGTCGTGCCATCCGTCACCCACAGCTCGTTGCCGGTGGCGGATTCGTTCGCGAGGAAGAAGAGCTTGTCTCCGGCAGGCGTCAGCCCACCCAGCCTGGGGAAGCCCGCGGGAGACACCGCCGGGAAGGATCTCACCTCCTGCGTGCCCGCCTCGGTCCCCGTGCTCCTCCAGAGCGCCATGCGGCCGTCCTCGAAGTTGACGGCGAAGAAGAGCTGGCCACGAAACTCCACCAGGCTCTCGGGTGTCGCCGCGTACCGGGGAATGGTCCCTGTCGGCGGGAGGAGGGTCTTGACGCGCTGGGTCTCACCCTCCGTGGGGGGGCACCACCACTCAGGGGCTGGCGCTCCTGGGGCCGGCACCTGTTCACTGCTGGAATCTGAGAGCTCTTCGGAAACGTTCGCTGAGGGCACTTCGTCCGGCAGTGGGCCCCCACACCCGACAGCCAGCCAACACACCACCACTCCTGCCTGCCAGCCCCGCATGCTTCCTCCCACCATCGGTCAGGGAGAAAGGGTTCGGCGTGAGGTGCGGTCTGTCTAGTCCCTCCATTCCCGAGGACCCCACGCCTGCCACCGGAACGGTCGAGCACTCCAAGGCTCTTGGGGCCCTCCAGACCCACGCCGGGTGTTAGTCTCCCTCACGCCATGAAGCCTGCTTGCCGCCTGCTCCTGCTCCTGGCCCTGACCGCTGGCTGCGCCACGCCGAAGGGGCCCTCGGCCATCGCGGAGGCCTACGCCCAAGCGCTCGAGGAGGATCGGCTCCCGGACGCCTACGCCCTCACCACCGGCCTTCCCGAGGGGGAGCAGGGCTTCCGGGAGCGCTACGCGGACCCCGCCGCGCGCCGAGAGCGGGCGGCCTCCGTGCGAGCGGCCGCGGGCGATCTGGAGGCCCGGGCCCCGAACCTGATTGTGGAGCGACGAGAGGACACCTGGCGTGTGCTGGAGACGCGGCCGTCCGACGAGGCGAAGGCCGTCCTCACGCGCTTCCTCAATGCGGTGGAGGCCCGAGACTGGGAGAAGGCGTGGAGCCTGCTGAGCGCACCGCTGCGCTCTCGCTACACACCGGATCGGCTCCGCGAGGACTTCCAGCGCGAGCCTCTGGCCAATGAGCGGATACGCCGCGCCCGGCTGTCGCTCCGGGGCAACGTGAAAGTGACGAACAACGACACCACGTTCCCGTTGGGAGCGGATCGCGCGGTGCGGCTGGTGTTGGAGGAGGGCGAGTACCGGGTGGCCGCGATCGAGTAAGGGCGTTAAACGTCGTTGACAGCCCTGGGGACGCTGGCCATCCTCCGCGCCCTTCGGGGCCCGTAAATACCCGATTTCCAAAAGGTTTCAGGAGTCTCAATGAGCGTTTCCGAGAGCGACATCCTCGCGGCGATGTCGAAGGTGATGGATCCCGAGCTGCACGTGGATCTGGTGAAGGCGGGCATGGTGAAGGACGTGCGCCTGAGTGGCGATACGGTGAAGCTGAAGATCGAGCTCACCACGCCTGCCTGCCCGCTCAAGGGGAAGATCCAGGCGGACGCGGAGGCCGCGCTCAAGGGAGTGCCGGGGCTGAAGTCCTTCGAGATCGAGTGGGGCGCTCAGGTGCGGGCCACAGGTGGCGCGGCGCCGGGGCAGGGGCAGGCGCTGCTGCCGGGCGTGAAGAACATCATCCTGGTGGGCGCGGGCAAGGGCGGTGTGGGCAAGAGCACGGTGGCGGTGAACCTGGCCGTCGCGCTGGCGAAGCACGGCGCCAAGGTGGGGCTGCTGGACGCGGACTTCTATGGCCCGTCCATCCCGCTGATGACGGGCATCACCGAGCGCCCGGTGAGCCCGGACGGCAAGACGCTCAACCCGATGAACAAGCATGGGCTGAAGGTCATGTCGATCGGCTTCCTGGTGGAGGCGGACCAGGCGCTCATCTGGCGCGGACCCATGCTGCACGGGGCGCTGATGCAGCTGGTACGGGACGTAAACTGGGGCGAGCTGGACTACCTGATCCTGGATCTGCCGCCGGGCACGGGCGACGTGGCGCTGTCGCTCTCGCAGAGCGTGCGGGCCGCAGGGGCGGTGCTCGTCACCACGCCGCAGGACGTGGCGCTGGCGGACGTGGTGCGCGCCAAGCAGATGTTCGACAAGGTGCACATCCCAGTGCTGGGCATCGTGGAGAACATGAGCCAGTTCGTCTGCCCGCACTGCTCGAAGACGACCCACATCTTCCACCACGGCGGCGGCCGGAGGGCGGCCGAGATGTTCAACATCGCGTTCCTGGGCGAGGTGCCCCTGGATCTGAAGGTGCGCGAGTCGGGAGACTCGGGGGTACCGGTGGTGGCGGGCGCGCCGGACAGCCCGGAGGCTCAGGCCTTTATGGAGGTGGCGCGCAACGTGGCGGGACGGGTGTCCGCGGAGAGCGCGCGGTCGGTCCGGCTGCCGGTGATGCAGGCCCGCTGAGTCCCGCAGTCCCCGGAGAGGTGTCTCATGGCTGGTGGCAACGACGACTTTCCGCCGGACCCGCTCGACGATGACTATGAGCAGGTGCACTCGGGCCGTGAGGGGCGCGCGGGCTTCGTGCCCGAGTTCGTACGCAAGGTGGCGGTAGCGGGGCTGGGCGCCATCTTCATGACGGAGGAGGGCATCCGGAACCTCGCCGGGCAGCTCAAGCTGCCCAAGGAGGTGCTGGGCTTCATCCTCTCCCAGGCGGAGAAGACGAAGGACGAGGTGGGGCGGGTGCTGGCGGAGGAGCTGCGCCGCTTCCTGCAGTCGGAGAAGCTCCGCGAGGAGTTCGTGAAGTTGATGTCGGGGATGACCTTGGATGTGCGGGCGCAGATCCGGCTGGTGCCCTCGGAGGAGAGCTCCAAGGAGGGCGACGGCCAGGAGGGTACGGGCTCCTCCAAGGGACCGCGCGTGGTCATCTCCGAGCTGAACGCGCGCCGCGGCAAGCGGGCGAAGAAGGAGTGACGTTGGAGGCTGGAACGCGGCCGAGTAGGCGGGACCTCCCATGGATGAAGCGCCTGCCGTTGCTGGTGATGGCGGGGCTGGGCGTGTGGCTGTGGCAGGCGACGAGCACTCCGGAGCGCGAGCTGGTGTGGCGGCTGGATGGCTCGAACTGGACCGCGGTGCGGGCGATAGACTTCCAGGTGACGGCCCCGGACGGGAACATCATCAAGCGGGAGGAGCGCTTCTTTGACAACAAGGGGCCTCCACCCGAGGTGACGCTGAAGCTAGAGCTGTCAGAGGGGAGCTACCACGTGCTCCTCTTCGTGCAGGAGGAGGGCCGCCCCACGCGGCCACCGTTGGTGGAGCCGCTGACGATCGGGGAGGACAAGTACGTCCTGCGGACCCTGAGACTGCCGGCGAGCCGTTGACCCATCCGAGAGCGGGGGCTATAGCGCCCGCACTTCACTCTCGGCCGGAGCAGGAGACGCCATGGCAACGGAGCACATCGTCGTCGTCGGGGCAGGGCAGATGGGCGCGGGCATCGCGCAGGTCGCGCTGGTAGCGGGGCTGCGCGTCACGCTGGTGGACGTCTCGAAGGAGGGGCTCGCCAAAGGCGCAGACCGGATCCGCGCGGGCCTGGCGAAGCTGGTGGAGAAGGGCAAGCTGGACGCCGAGAAGCGCAAGGCGGCCGAGGCGAACCTGGCCACGGCCACCAGCGCCGCCGAGGCGAAGGACGTGGACCTCGCCATCGAGGCGGTGACGGAGAACGAAGACCTCAAGCGCCGCATCTTCCAGGAGCTGGACGGGGTGGTGAAGCCAGGGGGCGTGCTGGCGACGAACACGTCCTCCATTCCGATCACGCGGATCGCGGCGTCGACCAAGCGCCCCGAGGCGGTGATCGGGATGCACTTCATGAACCCGGTGCCGCTGATGCAGCTGGTGGAGCTGATCCGGGGCGCGGCGACGTCGGATGAGACGTACCAGAAGACGCGGGCGCTGGCGGAGAAGATGGGGAAGACGACGGTGGTGTCCAAGGACATGCCGGGCTTCATCGTCAACCGCATCCTGATCCCGATGCTGAACGAGGCGTGCTTCGCTCTGATGGAGGGGCTGGGGACGGCGGAGGACATCGACACGGCGATGAAGCTGGGGACAAACCAGCCCATGGGGCCGCTGCAGCTGGCGGACTTCATCGGCCTGGACACGTGCCTCTACATCGCCGAGGTGCTCCACAAGGGGCTGGGCGATGACAAGTACCGCCCCTGCCCGCTGCTGCGGCAGTACGTGGACGCGGGCTGGTACGGCAAGAAGAGTGGCCGCGGCTTCTACAAGTACTGATCTCGCCTCGATTCCGGAAAGGACCCATTCACATGGCCTACGAGAACATCAAGCTGGAGGCGCAGGGCCTCATCAACACGCTCACGATTGATCGGCCCAAGGCGCTCAACGCGCTCAACAGCAAGACGCTCCAGGAGATCGAGTCCGCGCTGCACTCCCTGAACTCGGACACCCGCGCGCTCATCATCACCGGAGCAGGGGAGAAGGCGTTCGTGGCGGGCGCCGACATCGCGGAGATGGCCAGCATCAGCGCGGCCCAGGCGCGCGAGTTCGCGGCGCTCGGTCACCGCGTGCTGATGACGCTGGAGTCCCTGCCATTCCCCACCATCGCGGCGGTCAACGGCTTCGCGCTGGGCGGTGGTTGTGAGCTGGCCCTGGCATGCGATCTCATCTATGCCTCGGAGAAGGCGAAGCTGGGGTTGCCCGAGGTCTCCCTCGGTGTCATCCCGGGCTTCGGTGGGACGCAGCGGCTCACCCGCCTCGTGGGGAAGATGCGCGCCAAGGAGCTCATCTTCACGGGCGGTCACGTCAACGCGGCGCAGGCCAAGGAGTACGGCATGGTGCTGGATGTGCTGCCGCCGGAGAAGCTCCTGGAGCACTGCCGCGCCGTGGCCGAGAAGATGCTCAAGAACGGCCCGCTGGCCATCTCCCAGGCCAAGCGCGTCATTGAGTTCGGCGCGGACCAGGATCTGCGCGCCGCCAACGAGCTGGAGCGCCAGGGCTTCGCCGTCCTCTTCGGCTCCGAGGACCAGCGCGAGGGCATGAAGGCCTTCCTCGAGAAGCGCCCCGCCGCCTTCACGGGCAAGTAGGCGCTCTCGCAGACTTCCGCTTCCGCCCAGAGTGTTCCCTGGGGCACGACTTCACTCCCGGGGAACCGTCCGACCGGTCGGTTTCTCATGGGCGTGGCAACCTGGACTCAACGCAGGCCCGCTCAGCAGCGGTATTCCCCCGGGCCGCGCCGCATACTATGGAGTCCGTGCCCCTTCCCCCAGGAGTGCCATGAACTTCGAGCTGACCGACATCCAGCGCGACATCCAGCGGATGTGCCGTGAGTTCGCCGCGAAAGAGCTCATCCCGAACGCCCGCAAGTGGGACGAGACCCATGAGTGGCCCACCGCCGCGGTGCAAAAGCTGGCGGAGCTCTCGCTGCTGGGCGTGGCCGTGCCGGAGAAATATGGCGGCGCCGGGCTGGACAACGTCTGCTACGCCATCGCGATGGAGGAGATCAGCCGCGGCTGCGCCTCCACGGGCGTGATCATGAGCGTGAACAACTCGCTCTACTGCGATCCGGTGATGAAGTTCGGCACCGAGGCGCAGAAGGAGGAGTTCCTGGCGCCGTACGCGCGCGGCGAGAAGCTGGGCTGCTTTGGCCTCACCGAGCCCGAGGCTGGCAGCGACGCGGCGGCTCAGAAGACGACGGCCGTGCGCCGGGGCGACGAGTACGTGATCAACGGCTCGAAGAACTGGATCACGGTGGGCCCAAAGGCGGACGCCATCGTCCTGTTCACCATGACGAACAAGGAGGCGGGCAACAGGGGCATCACCGCCTTCCTGGTGCCTACGAATACGCCGGGCTTCACCCGCGCCGAGCCCGACAAGAAAATGGGCATCAGCGCGGCGCACTCCTGCTCCATGTTCTTCGAGGACATGCGCGTGCCGGCCAAGAACATCCTGGGCAAGGAGGGCGAGGGCTTCAAGGTCGCCATGAGCACGCTGGACGGCGGGCGCATCGGCATCGCGGCGCAGGCGCTGGGCATCGCCCGGGCGGCCTTCGAGGAGGCCGTGCAGTACTCGGGCGTGCGCCAGACGTTCGGCAAGCCCATCCGGGATCACCAGGCCATCCAGTTCATGCTGGCGGACATGTCCACGGAGATTGACGCGGCGCGGCTGCTGGTGCTCCAGGCGGCGCTGCTCAAGGACAAGGGTGTGCGTCACTCGGCGGAGAGCGCCATGGCGAAGCTGTACGCCAGCGAGATGGCCAGCCGCGTGGCGAACAAGGCCCTGCAGATCCACGGCGGCATGGGTTACAGCAAGGAGATGGACGCCGAGCGCCACGTGCGCGACGCGCGCATCACCGAGATCTACGAGGGGACGAGCGAGATTCAGCGCATCGTCATCTCGGCCAGCCTGCTGAAGGAGTAGCCGTGAACCTCGAGCTGACCGAGACCCAGACGCTCATCCGCGACACCGCGCGCAAGTTCGCCAAGGAGCGGATCGCCCCGCAGGCTCGCACCCTCGATCGCGAGGAGCGCTTCCCCACGGAGCTCTTCAAGGAGCTGGCGGAGCTGGGGCTGATGGGAGTGAACATCCCCGCGCGCTACGGCGGCGCCGAGGCGGGCGTGGTGGCCTATGCGCTGGCGATGATGGAGATCGCCGCGGCGGATGCCTCGGCCTCGGTGGCCATGTCGGTGACGAACATGTGCGCGGAGCTGATCCATGCGCTCGGCACTGACGCGCAGCGGGAGAAGTTCGTCACGAAGCTGACGTCGGGCGAGGCGGTGGTGGGCTCGTTCGCGCTGTCCGAGCCGCATGCGGGATCGGATCCGGGTGCGATGCTCACCACGGCCGTGCGCAAGGGCGACAAGTGGGTGCTCAACGGCAGCAAGCAGTGGATCACCTCGGGCGCGCATGCGGGGGTGATGGTGGTGTGGGCGCGCACGTCCCCGGCGGGCAACAAGGGCCTGTCGTGCTTCATCGTGGAGGGCGGGACGAAGGGCCTCATCATCGGCAAGCACGAGGACAAGATGGGCCTGCGCTCCTCGAACACGGTGAGCCTGACGTTCGAGGAGTGTGAGATCCCGGCGGACCAGCTCCTGGGCAAGGAAGGGGAGGGGTTCAAGCTGGCGATGATGGCGCTGGACGGTGGGCGCATCGGCATCGCCTCGCAGGCGTGCGGGGTGGCGAGGGCGGCGCTGGAGGCATCGGTGCGGTACACGAAGGACCGCAAGGCGTTCAATCAGCCCATCGCGGAGTTCCAGGCCCCGCGCTTCATGATGGCGGACATGAAGGTGCAGCTCTCCGCGGCCGAGCTGCTCACGTTTCGGGCGGCGTACCTGAAGGAGCAGGGCAGGCCGTTCACGCGCGAGGCCTCCATGGCGAAGCTGTACGCCAGCGAGATGGCCAACCGCGTCTGTGACAAGGCCGTGCAGCTGCACGGAGGCTATGGCTACATCGACGAGTTCCCGGTGGAGCGCTACTTCCGGGACGCGCGCGTGCAGACCATCTACGAGGGCACCAGCGAGGTGCAGCGGATGGTGATCGCCCGGGAGACCTTCAAGCTGTTCTCCTGAGCGATCCCCTCGCCAGGAAGGCCTACCCCTTCACCGCACCGGCCGTGAGGCCGGAGATGATCTTCCGCTGGAAGATCAGCACCAGCACCACCAGCGGCACCGTGACGATCACCGAGGCGGCCATGATCAGCCCCCACGGCGTCTCGAACGCGGTGCCACCGCTGAACAGCGCGATCGCCACCGGCACCGTCCTCACGCTGTCTGACTGGGTGAAGGTGAGCGCGAAGAGGAACTCATTCCACGCGGCGATGAACGCTAGCAGTCCCGTCGTCGCCATCGCGGGCCCCAGCAGCGGCAGGAACACCCGCCAGACGATCATCCATGGCGTGGCCCCGTCCACGATCGCCGCCTCCTCCAGCTCCTTGGGCAGCTCTCGCATGAACGTGGTCAGCACCCACACCGTGAAGGGCAGGGTGAGGATCAGGTTGGAGATCACCAGCGCTGGCAGCTTGTTGTAGAGCCCCAGCCACCGGACCAGCTCGAACATGCCCGACAGGACCGCGATCTGCGGGAACATGGACACGCCCAGCACCGACAGCAGCAACACCTTCCGCCCGCGGAACTCGATCCGCGCCAGCGCGAACGAGGCCGTCAGCCCCAGCAGCAGCGACAGCACCACCACCGCCGTGGCCACGATCACCGAGTTGAGGATGTTCTGCCCGAACGGCTGCCCCTGGAAGACGGCCACGTAGTTGCCCCATGCGGGGCTCTTCGGCCAGGGGTCCACCTGGAACAGCGCGCTGCCCGTCTTCAGCGACGAGACGATCGCCCAGTAGAACGGGAACAGCGTGTAGATGGCGATCACCGCCAGCAGGAGCCAGAACGACACCTTCTTGAGCCACTTCATGCGTCAGGCCTCCTCCACTACCTTCACCCGGCCCACCACCATATAGACGGTGGTGAACAGGGCGATGATCGCGAACAGCACCGACGCCGCCGCTGAGCCCATTCCGATCTCCTGGAACTCGAACATCCGCTGCCGCGCGTAGCCCGCCATGGGCATGGTCTCCGTACTGCCTCCTGTGAGCACGAAGAAGATGTCGAACACGCGCAGCGCGTCCAGCATGCGGAAGATGATGGCCACCATCAGCGGCCCCCGCAGCAGCGGTAGCGTCACCTGGAAGAACACCCGGATCGGCCCCGCTCCGTCGATCTTCGCCGCCTCATAGATGTCATCCGGCAGCATCTGCAGCGCCGCCAGGATCAGCAGCGCCATGAAGGGCGTCGTCTTCCACACGTCCACGGCCACCACCGCCGAGAAAGCCAGCCCCGGATCGGCTGTCCACGCCATGGACTCGGAGATGAGCCCCAGCTTCAGGAAGATCGCGTTGATGACGCCGTAGATGTCATTGAACATCCACGCCCACATCCTCGCGGACACCACCGTGGGAATAGCCCACGGCACGAGGACCGAGGCGCGCAGCAGGGCCCGGCCCGGGAACTTCGCGTGCAGCGCCAGGGCGATGATCAGCCCCAGCACCGTCTCCAGCCCCACCGAGACGAGCGCGAACCGGAAGGTGGTCCACACCGTGGTCCACCAGTCCGGATCCTGGAGCACTCTCAGCACGCTCCCCAACCCCACGAACTGAGCCGCCCCCAGGTCCGTCAGGTTCGCGTCCGTGAAGGCGAACCAGAAGGTGCGGAGCAGAGGCCAGCCCGCCACCAGCCCCATTGCCGCCAGGGTTGGCGCCATGAAGAACCAGGCGGAGCGCGTGCGCTGGCGCACGAGCGCGGAGCCGCGGGAGCTTCGCGCAGCCTCCACGGCCTCGGTGGTGGCAATGGGAGTCGTGGGGATGGCCATGGAGAGCTCCCTTACCAGGTGGTGCCAGTCTTCAGCGCCTGGATCTTCTGCTCCGCCTGCTGCAGGTTGGTGGCGGCATCCCCATTCCCCGAGAGCGTGGCGTACACGCTGTCACGGAACGCGGTGCTCACCTGGTTGTACTTGGCGCCGGTGATCGTCGGCCGCGACACCGCGTTGACGAACGTCTCGTAGAGGTTGCCCATGAACGGGTTGGCCTTCAGCAGCTCCGGATCCTGATAGAGGCTCTTGATCGTCGGGTTGAACGAGCCCTCGATCGCGCGGCGCTTCTGCTCCTCCGGGCTGGTCAGGTACTTCACCAGATCCACCGCCAGCTCTGTGTTCTTCGAGTACTTGGACACCCCCAGCTGCCAGCCGCCCAGCGTGCCCGTGGACTTGCCGTCCTCGCCACCCTTGGGCAGCGCCATCACGCCCACCTTGCCGGCCACCGGGCTGTCCTTGCCGTTGACGAGCGACCAGGCGTACGGCCAGTTGCGCATGAACACCGCATTGCCGCCCTGGAAGGCGTTGCGCGCCTCCTCCTCCTGGTAACCCAGCACGCCCTTGGGCACCACATTGCCCACCAAGCCCGCCATGAAGGTGATCGCCTCCACGGCCTTGGGGTTGGTCACAGTGACGTTGCCGCTCGCGTCGACGATGGTCCCGCCCTTGAACGAGTCAATCCACTCGAGCGCGTTGCAGGTGAGCCCCTCGTAGGCCTTGCCCTGGAAGACGAAGCCCGCCAGCTGGGTGTTGCCCGCCTTCTGCTCGCCCGCGAGCACCGCCTTGGCCGCGGCCGCCAGCTCCTGCCACGTGGTGGGCGGCTTCTGCCCGTACTTCTCCAGCAGGTCCTTGCGGTAGTAGAGCAGACCCGCATCCGTGAACCACGGGATGGCGATCAGCTTCCCGTTGATGGTGTTGTTCTCGACGATCGGCTGGAAGTGCTGCTGCAGCACCTCGGCCGGGAAGTGCGGCTTGAGGTCCACGAAGTGGTTGGCCACCAGGCCTGGCCACACGACATCGATGCGGATCACATCCACGTCCGAGGAGCCCGCGGCCAGCAGTTGCTGGAACTGCGCCAGCTGCTGCCCCGCATCCTGCGGCACGCTCATGAGCTCCACGGTGTTGCCCGTCTTCTTCGCCCACGCCTCAGCGCCCGACTTGCAGAGCTCCGCCTCGGTGCCCAC
>Ga0247825_10000403_pt1 | contig 27329 bp, 29 predicted proteins | sample 13C_Vanillin_Day_FD_194413 | JGI IMG/M metagenome (GOLD analysis project Ga0247825, IMG submission 194413) | Soil microbial communities from agricultural site in Penn Yan, New York, United States - 13C_Vanillin_Day48 | ecosystem: Environmental > Terrestrial > Soil > Agricultural land | place... | reverse complement strand
TGTATCAAGCAGTCTGCTTCCCTCTCTACGGGATTGCCCATGTCCGTCGGTCCTCGTACATCGTCATCGATCGCCAGCATCTCGGGTATCTCAACGCGGTCGAGAAGCTCAATTGCGTCTACTGTGGTTACGCCAACGGCGTCTTCGCATATGTGCGTGAGATTGCGGGACGGACCGAACAGTATTGGTGTCCGATTCGGCATGCCAAACGAGTCCGGGCGCCCCATCTTCATTACCGCGAGTTCGTCGATTACGGGGATGCCCAGGCCTACTTGAGGGAGCTGCCTGTTCTTCGATCCAAGCTGAAGAAGCGGGAGGAAATCGATTCCTGATTTCAAGCTAGCGCGGCGCCTGATGCGCCTGCAGAACCAGGGCGGCCATCTCGTCGATTTCGAACGGCTTGGGAACGACGCGAAAAGCGCCCAGCTGGAGCGCTCCCGCCGTCACTTCCGGGGTCCCGAACGCGGTCATCATGATCACTGCGGTCGTCGGCGCCAGCTGCCTGATGGCAGCGAGGAGGGCGAGATCGTTCGAATCGGGCAGGCGGTAATCCAAGAGCACGACGTCGAACGGTTGGTTAGCGCTCGACACCGATCGTAATGCGCCCGCGCGGTCGCCTGCTTCTGCCACGGCATGGCCTGACTGTTCGAGCGTTTCCAGGACGGACCAACGAATCAACGGTTCATCGTCCACCACGAGCACTCTGAGCTTTGTGGAATTTTTCGCTATATGGGGAATATTTCCAACAGGCACACTCACCCCTCACGCAGGAAACCCTGCAACCCCGTCGAACCGCCCGTCGTTGCTCTCGGTCGATTTCAAGAAACGGGCCGCCACGAGACCTGGCGTGCGGCGTGCAAATATGTGAAACTCGAAGCCGGCGTTCGGCTTATGGTCACCGATGCCGGGGATTCTGCCGATGATCGCCATCAAACGAATTCTTGTCGCGACCGATTTCAGTGAGGCTTCCGAGCAGGCGCTGGACTACGGGCGGACAGTCGCCCAGCAGTTCAACGCTTCCCTGCACGTGGTCCACGTCGTCGAGAACCTGGCGATGAAAACCATCCTGGCGGATGGCTTTCTTTCGGTCTTGCCGGAGCTGCAGCGCGACCTGGAAGCGGCCGCCAGAACCAGGCTCGACGCGCTGATCGCGCGCCTGGCCGCGGAAGGCGTGCGATCTGAAGGCCATGTCGTGACGTCGACGGCCACGGCCGAGGCCATCGTGACGTATGCGCAGGAGGAAAGCGTGGACCTCATTGTCATCGGGACTCATGGGCTCGGCGGCATGTCACGCTTCCTGCTCGGTAGCGTCGCCGAACGCGTGGTTCGCACGGCCCGGTGTCCGGTGTTGACGATACGGGTCCCGGATCGCGACCTTCCTCGGAAAGACCGCCCAGCCGAGGCCTCGGCGTAGGCTATGGACACGACCACGTCGTTGATGGGATTCCGCCTGCCCCACCCGTTTCTGGCCGGCGCCTCGCCGCTCGGATGGGACCTCGACAGCGTGCGGCGGCTCGAGGATGGGGGATGCGCGGCGCTCGTCTTACCTTCTCTGTTCGAAGAGCAGATTACGCTGGCCACGCGGGGCCGCATTCACCACATGGATCCCCTGGAAAAAGAGTGGGCGTCCATTCTGGAGCACTTTCCCGACGCGGGTGAGTACGCCCTCAGCCCGGACGAATACGCCGAACATATCCACCGTGTGAAGCAGGCGCTGCACGTCCCCGTGATCGGGTCCCTCAACGGAACCACAGGGGAGTCGTGGCTCACCTACGCGCGGACGATACAGCAGGCCGGCGCCGATGCCCTGGAGCTCAACTTGTACGAAGTGGTGACCGATCTGGACATGTCGGGCGCCGCCATCGAGCACCAGCTGTCTCGTGTCCTCCTCGATCTCAAGCGGCTCATCACCATTCCGATCGCGGTGAAACTGTCGCCGTTCTTCGCGGCGTTTGGAAACCTGGCGCGACAACTCGACAGGGCTGGTGCTGACGCGCTCGTGATCTTCAACCGTTTCTACCAGCCCGACATCGATATCGATGCGGTGAAAGCCGTGCCGCACGTCGACCTGTCCACGAGCACCGAACTGCTGCTGCGCCTGCGATGGACGGCCATTCTGCACGGGCGAGTCCGCCCGTCACTCGTCATCACCGGAGGCGTGGCGACGCCGAACGACGGCGTCAAAGCGGTGCTGGCCGGTGCGGATGCGGTCCAGATAGTCGCCGCCATCCTCCGGAATGGCCCGGCCCACTTCACGGTCATGCGCGAGGGGCTCGAGCAGTGGATGGATCGGCACAACATCAGCAGCCTCGACGAGATGAAAGGCAGGGTGAGCCTCAAGCAGACGGCCGATCCGGGAGCTTTCGAACGGGCTCACTACATCCGGACGCTGCAAAGCTGGCGGGATAGCTGACAGGGCGCGCCCGCGGCGGGCGGCGGCTACCGCACTTGAAGCGATTCGACGTACGCGACCAGATTCTCGATCCGGACCTTGGTCCTCGCGTCGGACGGATCCAGGCCAGTGAAGATCGGCCCCCAGACCGGCATGTCGGGCGTGCCGTGCGCCGCGACCTGGGCGTCGCCCTTCGATACGAAGGCGGTAATCCTGGCACGAGGAAATACGCCCCCGCTGCGCATCGCGATCGTGGTCAAGTCGGCCGGCGGGGACTTCAGCGCGCTCGCAACCGGTCCTCGTCCTTTCGCGTCACTGCCGTGGCAGCTCCCGCAGTAGAACAGAAACAGATCCTTCCCCGCCATCGATTCGATGACAAGAGGCGGTTTTTTCGCCGGCTCTTGAGCCCCGGCGACAACAGGAACCAGCAGCAGGACCAGCGACGTACCAACGGCTCGAAGTGACATGGCCTCCTCTTGGGGTCGTCAGAGCAGTCGTCAGCGCGCTGAGGCCGTCCAGTACGCCGGCAGGTTCGGCTTCGTCTCGACCAGAATCTCGAACAGCGCTCGACGATCCGTGGTGGACAGCTGCGCGTACTTCGGCCCTGTTTCCCGGTTGGTCAGCACATCGTACAACCGCTGATAAATGCGATCGAGAACGGGCGACGGCATCCCGTCGAACAGCGCCGAATACACCATGTAGGACAGCGGGTGTCGGAACAGGCGCGTCTGCAGGTCGAAGTCCCTGAGCGACCGTCCTCTGCTGTCGCGAGGCCCTCGATCGGCAAAGGTGTGCGTGAACGTCGACACCCCCGTCACCGGTTCGGCGAGCCGCGCCTCGTCCACGAACAGCATGTAGCCGACGATGTCGTCGATGTCGGCGTCGAGCTCGGTCCAATCGGCGTCGCTCAGCCCGTCTCGCTTGAAGCGCGCATACTGGAAGGCCACGGCGTTGAGGCGATTGGCCATCCCGACCTGATGCTCCAGCGTCATGAGCGCGACGATATCGCTGGTTCCCGTCAGGTGCTTCGAGGTATCGAACTTACCTTCGAGATTCTTCAGGTTCTGGCTTCCCTCCTCCTGGAGATCCAGCGGATGCAGCGGATCGGGCGCCACGGCATTGCCCAGATGCTTCTGCGATCCGTGCGTCCCGGTGACGTACCAGCCGCCCCACCGCTGCTCGAGCGGCGTCCGGTGGTCGATCGTCGAAATGAACGTGCTGGTGTAGGCCGGCGTGCCATCCTGATCGGGGATGACGGACGCCACGACAAGCGACGGAGCACCCTTGTTGCCCATGGCGTGGCAGAAGAGGCATTCGATCCCGCGACGCTGCAACCTCGGCCGGTCGACTTTCTTTGAGCTCATGGAATAGAAGACCATCCCCTGGCCACCGGCCTCGAGTGCGAGGAGCTCGTGCACGTCGCCGCCAGGCACGTTGCCGACCGACACTTCGTCGTTGAAGTACACCGCACGTGGATTTCGAGGATTGATGATCGCCTGCTGAAAACTCGTCTTCGAGAAGACAAGTGTCTGCGAGTCGGTGTTGACGTCGAGCGCCTTGAGCAGGTCGCGAAGGTAGCCCTCGCCCTCCCGATACTCGAGCGTCACCTCGCCGCGCTCCAGTCGCCCGGCGAGACGCGTAATCGGATCGCTCGGCAACTCCGGCAACGCGGCCGTCAGCCCCACGCTCGCGGCGAGGCACGCGACGGCCGGGACGAAAAAGACGCTGAACTTGCGCCGGTGGTTTCTCGCAGAGTCGGAAGTGGACATGATGACCCTCAATAACTCTCTTCGCGCCGCACGTAGACGTTCGTGGGTGTGCGGCGGAGGAACTGGAGGTTTTCGAGGGCCTGGAGCGACAGCTCACAGGTGACCTCGTCGAGCCCCCATAACCGCTGCACCTGCCGTTTGGTCAGCTGCAGCCCTGGCATCTCCGTGTACTCGGCCTGGATCAACTCCACCCACCGAGCGATATTGCCGTGTCTCATCCCCTCAACAACCCCCTGCTGCTCCCGCTCCGACTGAACCTCGAACGTCGAACGGGCCGATGTCGTCGCGCTCATTGGATAGACCTCACGATGACCCGCTCGTCGGACCTCACCATCACCGACAACAGCCCGCTGACGATGCTGACGACGAGGGCGCCCCAGAATGCCGCCCAGAAACCTTCGACGTGGAACCCCAACCCGAGCGCATCGGACAGCGCGCTCGTCAACCAAAGCATCAATCCGTTGATCACCAGCAGAAAAAGCCCGAGCGTGACAATCACGATCGGGAACGTCAGCACCTGGGCGACCGGTCGAACGAACGCGTTGACCACGCCGAACACCAGCGCCACGCCGAGGAACGGCAACCACCCCCCGGTGTAGGTCACGCCCGGCACGAACCTCGTGGCCGCCCACAGCGCAGCGGCGCTGATCAGCAGTCGAATGGTGAAGTGCATTACACCGCCACCACGTCTGAACCGGCTCCGATGCCGCATCGATTGATCCGATCTCCGAGAGTCGATCGCTTGACCTTCAGCAACGCGGCCGCCCGGGACTTGTTCCCGCCGGTCACGTGCAGCGCCCACCTGATCAGGTTCGCTTCCAGTTCCCTGAGCCGATCGTCGAGCGAAACCGCCATCGGCTCGAATCCGCCGAGCCCGCCGGGAGCGAGGTGCCCCCGCTCGGAATCGAGTGGCGCCTGACCCTGTTCTTTCGGCAACATGAGCTCACTCCTCGTCAACCCCAGCAGCAGCGCGGGGGCATTACGAAGCAGGGCAACGGGGATGCCACCGTGCCCGGAAGAAATCGTAAAGAAAGTGCCGGTTTTTCGTCAGCTCGAGACGGGGCGTCGACCGGAGGTGGGGACTATTTCACGCGGGCGGGGAGAAACCCCCCGTCAGACCGATCCTGACCTTTCGAGTTGAAATTTCTCGATGCGATAGCGAATCTGATCGCGGTTGAGACCAAGCAGGGTGGCGGCGCGCGTCTGATTCCACCCGGTCCGCTGCAGCGCCTGGATGAGCAGCGAACGCTCCAGCTGCTCGAGGTCGATACCGGCGGCCGGCAACTCCACCTGGTCGCTCAAACGCACGGGACCTGCCGCTGTCCCGGCCAGGTCCGCGGGGGTCAACGTCTCCCCTTCGGCCAGCAGCATGGCCCGCTCCACGGCGTTCCGAAGCTCCCGAATGTTCCCCGGCCACGGGTACCGCTCGAGCTGCCGCAGCGCCTCCGGCGTCACGCCCTTGATGCGCTTCTTGAACTCCGTGTTATAGGCATCCACGTAGAACTCGACCAGCTTCGGGATGTCCTCCACGCGCTCGCGCAACGAGGGCAGCGCGATGGGGAGGACGTTCAATCGGTAGAACAGATCCTCGCGAAACCGTCCCTGACGCACCTCATCCTGCAGATTGCGATTCGTCGCGCTGATAACGCGGACGTCGACCCGGATGTCCGACGCGCCACCGACCCGTCTGAATGTCCTTTCTTCCAGAAATCTCAGGAGCTTTGCCTGAAGCGCCGGAACCATCTCGCCGATCTCGTCCAGGAACACCGTTCCACCGTCCGCCATCTCGAAGAGACCGCGTTTCTGGCGATCGGCCCCGGTAAACGCCCCGCGTTCGTGACCGAACAGTTCGCTTTCGAGCAGCGCCTCCGGCAGAGCCGAGCAGGTGATGTTCATGAAGGGCTTCGACGCCCGGCTGCTGTTGTAGTGAATCACTTTCGCAGCGAGATCCTTGCCGGTACCGCTCTCTCCCGTCAGCAGCACTGTCGAAGCCGGGCTGGCCGCTACCTTCTGCAACAGCGCTTTGACGGCCTGGAGGGACGGACTCTCGCCGACTATCCGACCGAATCCATAGGGCTGGGCCTGGCTTGCCCGCAGCGTTTTCACTTCGCGGCGCAGGCGCGTCGTCTCGAGCGCCTTCTCGACCAGCAGCGCGATTTCGTCCAGGTTGAAGGGCTTGTTCGCGTAGTGGTAAGCCCCCTGCTTCATGGCCTCCACGGCGGTCTCCACGTTGGTGTAGCCAGTCAGCAGGATGACCAACGTGTCGGGCGTCCGCTCTTTGATGCGCTTGAGCACGGAGAGGCCATCGCCGTCGGGCAGCCGGTAGTCGAGCAGAACGAGATCGATTCCTTCTTCGCTCTTGGCCAGAGCCTCGGTCGCGGTGGCCGCTTCGATGACGTTGTACCCCTCGGTCTTCAGTCGGTCGGCGAGCGACCAGCGAATGAGCTGCTCGTCGTCTACGACGAGAATCGTGGGTGTCTGCATGATCGCCCGATATCGTAGCTCAGGTGCCCGATGGGCGATCGCCAGCGTGTCTTGCGCAGATTCGGGCAGGACTAGTGCGGCCGAGCGGCCAGCGCCCGAGCGACGAGCGGCGGAAGCGCCTCCATCTCGAAGGGTTTGTCCATGATAGCGAACGCACCGAGCCGCCGGGCCTCATGGAGAATCTCAGGCGAACCGAACGCCGTCATCAGGATCACCAGCGTGTCGGGGGAGATACGGCGAATCGCCGTCAGCACGTGGAGACCGTCGCAGTCTGGCAGCCGCAAATCGAGCAGTACGAGGTCGATCCGGCTGCCATCGGGTGTCACGGCTCGTATGGCCGCCGCGCCGTCCCCGGCTTCCTTGATCTCGTAGTTCTGCGATCCGAGGGTCTCCGCGACCGACCAGCGAATCAGCGCCTCGTCGTCGACCACCAGAACCCTCGACCGCGCGAAATTCTTCCCGGTGCCGCGAAAATTCCCGTCGCCGAGGTGTCCGTCCGAGGGGTCCCCGCCGCCAACAGCCTGGCACGATTGAGCTAGCATATGAGCACCATCGAGCTTCAATTCAAGACGCAGGCCAGCGGAGACCGGGCCCGACGGCCGTTTCACACCGAGCCGTTGCCGCTGTTCAACGGTGCGACGATCTCTGCTGCCGTTCTGGCGACTGTGATCTTTGCCGTCGATCTCATGACCCCGGAGGTCGAGGGCGTCGAGATCGAAATGCTCTACGTTGCACCCTTGCTGGTCGCCACTTTCAGTGGACCGCCTCGCTTTCAGCTCGCAGCCGCCGGTGTCGCGACGATCCTGACCATCCTCGCAACGTTGACCCAACCACCGGGGACGCCCGCCGGCCCTCTGATCGCCAACCGGACAATCGCACTGACCCTCGTCTGGACGACGGCCATTGTCCTGGCGCGGTTCCGGCGGACCTGGGACGCGCTCCAGGTGCGTTCCAAAGAGCTGGCAGACGTCGACCATGCGCTCGATCAGTCGGCCATCGTCGCCACGACTGATACAGCCGGGCGCATCACGTACGTCAACGACAAGTTTTGCGAGATCTCGAAGTATTCGCGCGAGGAGCTGCTCGGCCAGGATCACCGCATGATCAACTCCGGGTATCACCCCAAGGACTTCATCCGCAACCTGTGGGTGACAATCGCCAACGGCCGAATCTGGCGCGGCGAGATCCGGAACCGGGCCAGGGACGGATCGATTTACTGGGTGGATACCACCATCGTCCCGTTCATCGACGACCGGGGTAAACCGTTCAAATACATGGCCATCCGGTACGAGATCACCGAGCGGAAACGGACCGAGGAGTTGCTGCGGGAGCAGGCGGCCCTCGCGCGCTTGGGTCAGATGGCCGCCGTCGTGGCGCACGAGGTGAAGAATCCGATTGCCGGCATTCGTGGAGCCTTGCAGGTCATCGGTTCCCGGATGGCCGCAGAGAACCGGGATCGCGCCGTCGTCAACGACATCATTGCTCGTCTCGACGCTTTGAACGGCGTCGTACAGGATCTGCTCGTCTTTGCGCGCCCACGAGAGCTGCGCTCCGAGCCGGTTGATCTTCGGGCGCTCGTGACGAGCACGGCCGACCTCATCATGCGTGATCCCTCCATGCAGGGACTCCGGATCCGCGTCGCCGGCGCAGACGCCGTCGCGCAGGCGGATCGCGAGCAGCTGCAAATCGTCTTTCACAACATCCTCACGAACGCAGCGCAAGCGATGGGAGGCGCGGGAGACGTCGACGTCGAGATCAGCCGATCAGCTGAAGGGTGGTCGGTGGCATTCGCCGATCACGGGCCAGGCATGCTAGCCGAGGTCCGCGACAAAGCGTTCGAGGCTTTCTTCACGACGAAACATCGTGGGACCGGTCTGGGCCTGCCAACGGCGCGCCGCATCGTCGAAGCCCATGGCGGCCAGATTGCGATAGAATCGCCGCCCACCGGTGGAACGACGGTGTCTATCGTGCTGCCGACACGCTGACGGCCGGCGCGCGCCGATGCGGACACTCGACGTGACTGCGATAATTTACCCAGGGCCCCGAAGTTTTCCCGCGTTCCGCCGCTGCCCGCGTCTTCCGACGCGCCGGTCTCGGCCTTTTCCCACGCGGCCCGACGGTATGGCCGTTGCACCCGGGAACGCCGTGGTCTGGAGGCGGGATGGTGGGCACCGTCCTGAGCGGAGCGATCGCGGAATGAGTTCGCTGGTTGCTCCGCCATCCACACCACACCACATTGCTTGGAGCCAGCCGATCATGATGAACATCAAGAACATTCTCGTGCCGACCGACTTCGGCGAGGCCGCCGATGCGGCTCTCACCTACGGGCGGGAGCTGGCCACACGCTTCGGCGCGACGTTGCATCTGGTCCACGTGGCTGACAACCTTCGACTGAGCGCGCTCGCCGAAGCGTACGGCGACATGGTCGCCAAGCTGCAGACCGAAATCGAGGAAGCCGCGAACAAGCAGCTCGACGAGCGGCTGATCGACAGCGACGGCAGCGGACCGGCGACCAGACGCACGGTCCTGAGCTCAATCAGCCCGGTTGTCGCTATCGTCGATTACGCAAAGGACCATGGCATCGACCTCATCGTGATCGGCACGCATGGCCGCGGGCCCATAAAGCATTTCGTGATGGGGAGCGTAGCCGAGCGCGTCGTCAGAACGGCGCCGTGTCCGGTGCTGACGGTCCGTCACCCGGAGCATGAATTCGTCCGGCCAGACTCGCTCACCGTCGTCTCGAAGGCTTGAGGATCGTGCGGTCTCGGAGCTTCCTGTGAGGCCGGGTTAACTCTTCTTCACGTGCGCGAGCAGCGCTGCCAGCATCTGACTGTATTTTTCCTCCGCGGCCGCAAACGCCTTCTTGTACTCGGCCTCCGAGATCTTCTGCTGATCCCAGTTGCCGTCGAAGGACAACGGCTTCCCTGCGTCGTAGGTGTCGAAGGGCTCATTGCGTTCGGGCTCGGCGATCAGGCCGTTCGCGCCAAGATCCGTCACCGAGACCTTGGTGCCGGCGACTGAGGCGCTGAACAGGTCCAGGTAAACGTCACGGTAGTTCTTCTTGGCCAACTGCTCGGTCATCGCCTGCGGCGCCGAGTACGTCGCCGACACCACCAGCAGCTGGACGCCAGGAAAGTAGAGCGCGCCGACGAACACGTCAGAGGCGGAGGGATCTTTCGCGGCGATGGCGTCCAGCTTGGCGGCATCGAGTGCGGTCGTCAGCTCCTTGGTCAGCGCAGCCGACTTCGAGCCCTGTCCGTACGCCGATCCAGCAAGGGAGCAGACAAACGCCACGGCGAGGCACGTGCGGACGAATACACACATAAGTCCCCTCCGGCCACGGATCTGGTTGAGTCTGCGGTTGTTCTATCACCCGGCGGGTGCCGGGCGCAAGACGCTAGATGAAAAGCGCGTCTTCGTCGTCGGCGGTGCGGCCCCGTCCCTTGACGTCGCGCATCGCGCGAGTAAAGGCTGCCAGCGCGCTGAGGAGCGCCCGACCCTCCCTGGCCGGTCCGGACAGGGCGGCAAACGCGTGCTGGACGCTCTCATCGACGCGGTCGGCCACGTCCGCAAACAGGCGATCCACGCGGTCGACCTGGGCGGAGGTGAGCGCAGCTGCCCGCGAGGCCTCCCGGCCGATGGCGTTGAGATTGTCGAAAATCGGCCTCAGCTGCGCCTCGAGGTCGTCGCCCAGTCGGCCCAACTGACGGGCCAGCCGGCCGGCAGCAATCACCGCACCGACGAGGACGACGGCCATCGCCAGGGTGGCGGCGGCGATCACGCCCAGGAAAACTTCACCCCAGACGCTCACGCACCTTCTCGGGAGGCCGCCGTCGATCGGGCCTGTTGATAGGCTTCTCGTCCCCGCTCGATCGCGTTGGCCACCGTTTCACGCCCGCGGTTCACCGCTTCGCGCCCCCGCACCGCCGCTTCGTTCGCGCGATCGCGTCCTTCGCGAGCCTTCTCGCTGAGCAGATCCCGCGTTTCCCGACCCGTTGCCGGTGCGTACAGCAGCGCCACGGCCGCCCCGGCTACCGCGCCGACCAGAAAGGCCAGCACGACGCTCCCCGCTCCCGCTCCGCTGTCCCTCGACATTCGCCCCTCCGGCTAGAAAATGCTGATACGGACGTTCAGGTACCTTTTCGGGTCTTTCTTAATCTCCGATAGCAGATCCCGCAATTCAGTGGTCGCCGCATTCATGTTCTCATATAACTGCTCGTCTTTCAGCAACTGTCCGGCCGTGCCCTCGCCAGCGTTGAGTCTGGCCAGGAGCTCGTCGAGCTGACGGGTGGCAGAGTCCAGCTGCTTGAACACCCGGTCGTCGGTGAACAGCTTGCCCATCGTCCCTTCGCCTCGATTGATCTTTCCGGTCAGCTCCTGGATGTTGTTCGTCGCGCCAGTGAGCGAGTTGGCGAAGTCGTCGTCCTTGAGGAGTCTGCCGAGGCTGCCCTCCCCGGCGTTGATCCGGGCGGTGATCTGCTCCACGTTCGTCAGCGATGCCTCGAGGGCGTTCGCCGTAGCGGGATCGGTGACCAGCTTGCCCAACGTCCCCTGCCCGTCGCGAATCCCGCGCGTCAGCTCGCCGGCCGACGCGACGAACTGCTGGAGCTCTGCGTACAGCCGCTCGTCGGTCATCAGCTTCCCGATCGTGCCGCGTCCCTGGCGCATATCCTGGAGAAGACCGGTCAGCTCCCCGATCCCTTCCGAGGCCTGGTTGGTCACGTCGGCAAGCTGCACCGGCGTGCGACCCGGGGGGACGTATCCCCATTCCGGAATCGGTGTGCCCCTCTGAGATGGCGTGATGTCCACGGCGCTCTCGCCGAGCAGCGAAACCGACCCGAGAGTGGCTACCGATTCGGTGGTAATGCGGTCTCCGTAGGCCCTGTTGACCTCGAAGACCACCTCGACCTGATCGCCGGCCAGCGGCGTGTCGGTCACGCTTCCGACTTCGATGCCCGCCAGCCGGACCGGCGACCCCGGCTTGAGGCCGGCGACGCTGGGAAATCGCGCCTTGAGCGAGTACCGCTGCCAGAAGAAGCCCGATCCACCGGTCACGAGGAAGATTGCGAGGGCCGCGATGACGAGAGCCACGATCGTCAGCACCCCAATTTTGAGCTCGGACCAGGCCAGGGAACGTGTGCGAGGCATGACGTTAGAACCTCAGGATAAGAAGTCTCTCAAATACGGGTCCGAGGAGCTTCTCAGCTCGTCGGCGTTGCCTTCGAAGCAGACCAGCCCATCCCTGAGCATAATGAATTCGGTTTCATCCTTCTTCTCGGGTGTAGCGGGGATGATTCGCACCGCGCCGTTGGCGTCACGCACCGCCATGTGCGTCGCCACGTAGAAGGCGTCGCGCAGCTGGTGCGTCACGAGCAGGGAGCTGGCTCCCTCGAGATCGCGCAGCTTGATGATCTCGTCGTCGACGGTCGTCGCGGTGATCGGATCGAGGCCTGTCGTCGCCTCGTCGTACAGCAGGATCTGCGGTTTGAACGCCATCGCCCGCGCGATCGCGACGCGCCGCCGCTGGCCGCCCGACAGCGCCGACGGCATCTTGTCGATGTGCTCACTCAGCCCGACGAAGCCGAGCACCTCCTCGACGCGCCGATCGACCTCGGGGATAGGCATGTTCGTTTCTTCGTACAGCTTGTAGCCGACGTTCTCCCGCACCGTCAGCGAGTCGAACAACGCACCTTCTTGAAAGATCATTCCCAGGTCGGCCCGGATCGGCATCAGCTTCTGCTCGCTGAGCTGATCGACGCGGTGTCCGTTCACGAGCACCGCGCCGGCGTCCGGCTTCAGCAGGCCGATGATGATCTTCAGCGTGATGGACTTGCCCGATCCGCTCGCGCCGAGAATGATTTTCGTCCGCCCTTCGAGCAGCTCCAGGCTGACGTCCTTCAACACCACCTTCTCGTCGAATGCCAGCTGGACATGCTCGAGCGAGATGACCGGACGGGGGCTGCCGGGTCGAGGGCGTGCGGCTTCAGGCGCCAGCTCGGTCACCATCTGGTCAATAAATCGTGGAGATCAACAGGCGCGTCATAAAGAAATCCACGGCAATCACGGCGACCGAGCCGGCAACCACCGATTCGGTCGTCGATTTGCCGACGCCTTGCGTCCCGCCGGTCGTCCTGAGCCCGACGTGACAGGCGATGCTGACAATCACGAACCCGAGCACAAACGGTTTGATGATACCCATCCAGATGTCTGCCATGTAGAGCGAGTCAGTTATCGATGACCAGTAGAGCCCTGACGCCACCTGCAGCTGATAACGGGCCACGAGCCAGCCGCCGACGATGCCGACGAAGTCCGAGATGATCGTCAGGACCGGGGCCATGATGAACCCTGCCAGCATCCTTGGGACGACGAGCTTGCGGATCGGGTCTGTTCCCAGCGCCCGCAGGGCGTTGATCTGGTCGGTCACCACCATCGACCCAAGCTCGGCGGCTATCCCGGACCCGATTCGTCCCGTCAGCATCAGACCGGTCAGCACGGGACCGAGCTCTTTGACCATCGAGGCACTCACCAGCCGCCCGACCACCGGCCGGGCGCCAAACTGGTCGAGGGTGATTCCCGTTTGCAGCGCGAGGACCGCCCCGGTGAAGAACCCCGTCAGCAGCACCACGGTCATGGAGCCGATGCCGATGAGGTCGAACTGCTCGATGATGTCGTGCCGGTAGATTGGACGCGACACCATGCCGCGGAAGGCCGCCATCACGAGGCGCACGTACTCCTGCACATCGAGCGCTGCGTTTTTCAAGCTGTCCTGAATGCGCGTCACGCGACGATCAGGCCCTCCGCGCCGGCCATGGCAGTCCCAGCTCGGGATTTCGCAGGCGTTTGATGTCGTCGCGAATGGCTGCGGCCTTCTCGAAGTCCAGGTTCTTGGCCGCCTCGCGCATTTCCTGCTGGCGCGCCGCGATGTGATGATCGAGCTCCGCCTGCGTCCGGAAGTGATGGAGGGCTTCTCCCGTCGCGGCCGGCGTCGCGTAGTCCCGCTCGTACACGCTGGAGATCACGTCGTCGATCTGTTTCACGATGGACTGAGGCGTGATCCCATGTTCGACGTTGTAGGCCTGCTGCAAGGTGCGGCGACGCCCCGTTTCGTCGATCGCCGCCTGCATCGATTGCGTGATTGTATCGGCGTACATGATCACGCGCCCGTTGACGTTCCGCGCGGCGCGTCCCGACGTCTGGATCAACGATCCGCCCGAACGCAGAAATCCTTCCTTGTCGGCATCGAGAATCGCCACAAGCGAGACCTCCGGCAGATCCAGCCCCTCGCGCAGCAGATTGATGCCCACGAGCACGTCGAACTCGCCTCGCCGTAAATCACGCAGAATCTCCACCCGTTCCAGCGTCTCGATATCGGAGTGCAGGTACCTGACCCGCACGCCCAGCTCCTGATAGTACTGGGTCAGGTCTTCCGCCATCCGCTTGGTCAGCGTCGTCACGAGCACCCGTTCGCGACAGGCGGCCCGCGTTCGGATTTCCTGCAGCAGATCGTCGACCTGTCCCCTCACCGGTCGCACGTCGATTGGCGGATCGATGAGTCCGGTCGGCCGGATAATCTGCTCGACCACCACGCCCTGCGACTTGGCCAGCTCGTAGGGCCCTGGCGTCGCGGACACGAACACGACCTGCCGGGTGCGCCGCTCCCACTCCTCGAAATTGAGGGGGCGGTTGTCGAGCGCCGACGGCAGCCGGAAGCCGTACGCCACGAGCACTTCCTTCCGCGACCGGTCGCCATGATACATCCCCCGTATCTGCGGCACGGTCTGGTGGCTCTCGTCAACGATGATGAGCGCATCCTGGGGCAGGTAATCGAGGAGCGTGGGGGGCGGTTCCCCCGGCGCGCGGCCCGTCAGGTGCCGTGCGTAGTTCTCGATCCCATGGCAGTAGCCGATTTCACGGATCATTTCCAGGTCGAACATCGTTCGCTGATGCAACCGCTGCGCTTCCAGCAGTTTGCCTTCGGATTCCAGCTTCGACCGGTACCAGCCGAGTTCCTCCTTGATCGTCTCGACCGCGCGTTTGGTCCGATCGCGGGGCGCCACGAAATGGGACTTGGGGTACACGGCAATCTTGTCGTGCCGTTTAATGGTCCTGCCGGTCAGGGGGTCGAACGCCACCAGCTCGTCGACCTCGTCGCCGAACAGCTCGATGCGCAGCCCCTGCTCTTCGTACGACGGATACACCTCGATGATGTCGCCTCGGACGCGGAACGTGCCTCGCGTGAACTCGTGATCGTTCCGTTCGTACTGGATTTCCACCAGTTTCCGGAGGACCTGCTCGCGCTCGATGCGCTGGCCGCGTTCGAGCGCGAGCAGCATGCCGTAGTACGCCTCAGGCGATCCAAGGCCGTAAATGCACGACACGCTCGCGACGATGATGACGTCCCGCCGTTCGAACAGCGAGCGCGTGGCCGAGAGCCGCATCCGGTCGATCTCGTCGTTGATCGTCGCCTCCTTCTCGATGTACGAGTCGGTCGCAGGCACGTAGGCCTCAGGCTGGTAGTAGTCGTAGTAACTGACGAAGTATTCGACCGCGTTGTCGGGAAAGAAGCGGCGGAACTCCTGGAACAGCTGGGCCGCCAGCGTCTTGTTGTGGACCATCACCAGCGTCGGACGGTTCACCCGCGCGATGGTCTGCGCCATCGTGAAGGTCTTCCCCGAGCCGGTCACGCCGAGCAGCACCTGATAGCGATCGCCGCGATCCAGTGCCTCGACGAGCTCGCCGATGGCACGTGGCTGATCGCCGGCCAGATCGAAATCGGACACGAGGTTGAAGCGATCGTAGACGGAGGGCATCCGAACCTCCCATCGTACCAGACGGGCAGAATCTGGTCATCTAGTCATCGGGTCATCGAGTCATTGATTGCAGAATTGGAGAATTGGAGAGCAGAGGCACGAAAGACACGGTCGGGAAAGGCTCAATCAGTACGGCCCGCGACAGCCGCTCACGCCTCACCCCCAATGACCCAATGACGCAATCCAATGACCCGATGACCCAATGACTAGATGACCCAATTCACCGTACACCCGCGTAGTAACCCTTGCGAGCTCGGACCCGGTAGTCGCGGCCGTCGTTCCGAAGCACCTTCACCTCGATCTTGCGCCAGGCCCCGTCCGTTTTCGGATTGCTCGGGTGATACCCGAGCGTGTACTGCGCCCGGATGTCACTGAGGACCTGCTCGTAAACGGCATCGAGGCTCCGCACCGACCCGGGAAAATAGGCCTGGCCGCCGGTCGCTTCGGCGATCTGCTGCAGGAGTGGCCGCTGCGCCGTCCTCCCTGATTGAGTCTGGTGCTCGAGCACCCCGATGGTGTACACCGTGACGTCCGAGGCTTTCAAGACGTTCAAGAGCTCGTTGAAGCGCAGCGCGCTGCGGGTGTCTCCCCCATCGGTATACAGCAGCATGATCTTCCGCCCTGCCTGATCAGTCGCGCCGTCGAGGTAGACGGCGATGGCGTCGTAGAGGGCCGTTTGACCGTCCGCCTTCTGCTGGCGGATCCGTTCGACGAGCCGGGCGAACTCGCGCTGGCTGTACCGGGCGACCCTGACCTCGGAGTCGAATTGGACCACGGTCACATCGACCGCCTCGGCGAGCGTGTTGACGAACTTGATGGCGGCCGTCTTGATGAACGCCATGTCGTCCGTCATGCTCTGACTGACGTCGAGCAACAGGCCGAGGTGCATCTCCGGCGCTGGATCTGGCCGATCACCGGAGGAAAAGTAACTGATCAGGTGCGGGGCGCCGTCTTCGACGACCGCGAAATCGGCGGCGCTCAGGTCGGTGACCAGGTTCCCTTTCCGGTCGGTCACCGTCACGCCGATATTGACGAGCTCGACTCCCGAACGGAACGTCGTGGGCTGCTGCGCCCTCAGGGGCGCCATCGAGAGCGCCAGCGCCAGAAACAGCAGGCGTACGAGCCACCCGCGCCCCAGCGGCCCCCGCCGAGGCGCGTCGGATGTGCATCGTGGCGGGCGGAGCCACTCCACAGAATTGCACTCTACACCTTCCCTCTCGGGGCCGCCACGGCTATCGGGGCCGCGGGTGCGGGAACCGGGCGTATAATCAAAGGTTGGTACTCCTTTGCGGTGTCTAGCCGTCTGCCAGGACGATCTGGTCGTCAGGATGCTCGACGAAATCCTGCTGCCCGGCTTCGAAGTCGAGTTCATCGTCGACAGTCGGACCCTCGCCCGCCGGCTCCATGACGCCGGCGTCACCGTGACATTCGGCGATCCGCGCCGAACCGACACCTACCTCAAAGCCGACGTCACGCCAGGCACGTGCGTCATCGTCGAAGACAACGCGCGCCGCAGCCTCAAGCGGATCTTGGAAGCGGTCCGCGACGCGGGCGCGACGCTCGTATACGTACTCGGCCTGGGCGCCGCCACCACGGCCAAACGCGCGGACGAGCTGCGCGCCGAGTTTCCCGACGTCGTGTACTTGTCGATCTCCGAGCTGTTCGGCGGACCACTGCTGACCGAGTTCAGCCGGTCGCTGACCCGGGCACGGGTGCAGCAGTATCAGCGCTACTTCAGCGACGCCGATCGCGTGCTGATTCTCCTGCACCATGAACCCGACCCCGACGCGATCGCGAGCGGCCTGGCGCTGAGGAACGTCCTGCGGCGGACGAAGGCGACGGCGATTATCGGCGCCATCCAGGGGGTGACGCGGCCTGAGAACGTTCGCATGCTGAAGCTCCTCGATCTGCAGGTCGAGGCCATCACCCCCGCGTCACTGCACGAGTTCGATCGCATCGCGATGGTCGACGTCCAGCCGCATTATTTCGGGGAGCTCATCGACCGCATCGATCTCGTGATCGACCATCATCCCGAGCAGCCCGGCTATACCGCGGTCTTCAAAGACATCCGACCCGAATACGGCTCGACATCGACGATCATGACCGAACACCTCCGCGCCGTGGACGTCAACATTTCCGAGCGGACCGCGACGGCCATGCTCTACGCCATCAAGTCCGACACGTTGTTCTTCAATCGCCAGGCAAACCGCGTCGACCTCGAGGCGTTTTCGTACCTCTACCCGCTCGCCGACGCGCAGCTCATCCGTAAGATGGAAGGCGCCGAGCTCACACGCGAGCGGCTTGCGTACGTCATGAAGGCCTACCAGAACGGCACCTTGTTCGATCAGGTCTTCTGCGCCTACCTTGGCGCTTCTCCCCGAGAGGACTTCATCCCGTATGTGGCCGACTTCTTCCTCCAGCTCGAGGACGTGAGGTGGACGATCATCGCCGGAGTCGTCAACGAGACGATGGTGATCTCGGTCAGGAACCTGGGGTATTCGAAGAACGCGGGGGAGTTCGTCCGTCGGTACTTTGCGGAGATTGGCAGCGCGGGCGGCCATCGAGCAATGGCCAAGGCGCTCGTGCCGGTTCAGGCGTTCCGGAATAAGTACGGCGATTTCAACGCCGACGGGATGTCCCGCAGGCTTCATGAGCTGGCGGAGCAGTTCCTCGCCGACGCCCCCCGGGAGCACAAACCCCACCTTCTTACATCGTAGAGCGACCGCCTGCCCCCCCGATTGCTGCTCACTGGACGCCCCCACATGCGCAAGCGAGCCCTCTTCGTCATCTTCGCGGTAGTCCTGCCGCTGTCTGCCGCGTCTCAAACGCAGAGTCCCCATACCCACGCGACGGACGTGGTGCTCGTGCCGGTCACGGCCGGGGTCATCGAGCTGGTTATCGGCGATCGCACGGTCACGGCCGTTCAGCCGGGCGAGGTGCAGTTCGTCAACCGAAACGTCGTACACTCCCTCAAAAACAGCGGCACGCAGCCCTTCGAGCTCATCGCGATTGCCGTGAAGTGAGCCCGGCAATCGGGTGTTTGGGAATCGGGGAAGGGTCGTTCGTGCGTTGACCTCTGCCCGCATTTCGAACTAGGATTTCCAGCTCGACATTCCCGTTAGCCTGACCACTCTGTCCGAGGAGCCGCGAATGCAAATCGAGGAACGTTCGGAAGGAAACGTCAAGGTTCTGGACGTGACCGGCAAGATCACCCAGGGCGATGCGTTGTTCAGAGACAAGATTCACAGCATGATCAATCAGGGACACAAGAAGATCCTGGTGAACATGTCGGGCGTGACATACGTCGACAGCGCCGGGCTCGGCGAGCTTGTGGGCGCCTACACGACCGTGAAGCGGGCCGGCGGCAGCCTGAAGCTCCACAGCGTCACCAGCAAGATCAACGAGCTGCTGACCATCACGAAGCTGCTCACGGTGTTCGAAACGTTCGACAAAGAGACGGACGCGGTCAAGAGTTTCAACTGACGCTGACACGCGGGCGGCAGCGCGCGCCTCTCCGGCTCAACGGGAACTCATCGTGTCCCGTACCGCAGCACGAGCGCGGTCACGTCGTCGTGCTGCGCCGCGCCGGCGGCGAAGCTGCCCACCGCTGACAGCAGCCGGTCGAGCAGCTCCTTTGGCGTGCAGGCGCGATCGTCTTCGAGGCAAGCCAGCAACCGCTGCTCTCCGAACTCGACGCCCTCGGCGTTGAGCGCCTCCGTCACGCCGTCGCTGAAGACGACGAGAACGTCGCCTGGCTCGAGCTGGAGCGTCTCCTGCTCGTACGTGGCCTGCGCGAACAGCCCCAGAATCAGTCCACCGGTCTCGAGGCGCCGCACACCACTGCGGGTCAAGAGCATCGGCGGATTGTGTCCGGCGTTCGAATACGTCAAGATGCCCGTGCTCGACAGCGTCCCGTAGAAGACGGTTGCGAACCGCGACTGCAGCGCCCGCCGGATCAAGCCTTCGTTCACGCTGGCCATCAACTCCGCCGCGCGGCTCGCCTGGCCGACCTGCGCCGCGAAGATCCCCTGAATCATGGCCGTCAACAGCGCGGCCGATGGGCCTTTGCCCGCAACGTCGCCGAGCACGAACCCGAATTCGTCGTCGCGGACGGTGAAGTAATCGAAGAAGTCGCCGCCGATGGCGCGGCACGGGATCGACCTCGACGCCACATCGAAGTGCTCGCCCGACTGAAGCGCCGGCGGCAGCAACGCGCGCTGGATCTCGGCCGCGAGCTCGAGCTCGCGCTCGAGCCGCGTCTTCTCGGCGGCCTCGCGATACAGTCGCGCGCTCTCAATTGCCGCCGCCGCCTCCGTCGCGAATGCCTCCAGCGCGTGGCGCGTCATGCTGGAGAGCAGCCGCCCTTTTTCGCGGCTGTCGAGATAGAGCACACCGATCGGCTGCTGCGAGGGAGCGGCCTCGGCGCGGTCCACATACCGGATGACCCGGAGGGGCGCGCAGAGGACGTGACGGATGCCGAGCGCAACGGTGCCGAGGTGCTGGCCCGCATGGTTGACGTCCATCAAATCGGCGACGATCATCTCCTGCCCCGTCGCGAAGACCTGCTGGGGGATCTTCTGACTGGTGTCGAACAATCGGCCCGACAGCGGCATCCTGCCCGAAGCCCGACCGATCTTGAACTCCAGCGGGCTGCCGGGTGCGGCGGCCAGCATGATGAACCCACGCTCGGCGCCGGTGACCTCGATCGCCGAGTCCATGACGAGCGCGAGCACTTCGTCCAGCACACGAGCTGAACCCATGGCGCGCAAGCTGTCGAGCAGCGACGTGATCTGCCTGAAGTCGATGATCGCCGACGTCTGCGCACCGTGAGGAGGTGCGGTGTCGTCGACCAGAAAGACAAGCTCGGCTCCGCCGCTCCGGCCCAGGCGAATCCGATCGCCGTGGTCGAGCAGGTGCTCGGTAATCGGCTTGTCGTTGGCGAAGGTGCCGTACCGGGAGTTCCGGTCGCGAAGCAGCCACCGGCCGCTGTCGTTCTGCTCGATCTCGGCGTGTTCGCGCGAGACCTCCGTGCTCGAGATCTGCAGTTCGGCTTCGTGGCGCCGGCCGATGCGGAACAGCGGTTTATCGAGCGGGACGACTCGTCGCCCCTTGGTGTCGTTGACCTCGAGCCTGGGCGTGGCCGCCATCGTCAATTCGTCTTGATCTTCAGGACGCCTGCCTGGACCAGCATCAACGTGAAATCGTAGACGCTTCGCATCCACTCGATCTGCAGGTCCTTCAGCTTGAACAGAAAGACCGCGGGAACCCTCACCTGTTTGCCACTCGGCGGCAACCCCATGAATCCACCGATGTTGGTCCCGCCGAACGTCGCACTCTGGGCCACCCGATTGCCGTCAATCCAGAGATCGCCGGGTTCATATCGAAAATCCGGAAAGGCGCTGAACAGGCCGGCGTAGAAACGTTCGTGTTCGGCACGACCGACGAGCGTACCGGCCATCGCGCTTTCGAGCGTGCCGCTGTCGCTGTGCAACCCCGCCAGCGCCGTCGCGTCTCGACGCTCCAGGGCATCTTGCCGCCGGTCGAAGAAAGCCGTGATCTCTTCGCGCGTCATACGGCGTGTCTCAGGCGAGGCCGGTATGCTGGCTGTGGGCATTATAGCCATCGATCGAGAATCGCTTCCACTCCTCGGACCCTGCCGTCTCGGTCGGCTCCCGGACAACCGACGACCACGCGCGTGGCTGGATGGGCCGACCTCAACCCTCCGGATTGACGCCCACCACAACGAGCGTCTGGTCATCGTCAGGCTCATGACCGCCCGCAAACGCGTCGAGCTCGGAGACGAGGCGGTCAATCATCGAAGCAGGATTGAGCCTGCTGACCTCTTCAAAAGCCGATGTCAGACGAGCCTGCTCGTACATCGTGCCATCGACGGCCCGCCTCTCGAGGACACCGTCGGTGAACAGCGCGATGCGATCGCCGGCTCGAAGTGGGTGTTCCGTGCATGGGATCTCGGCGAGATCCATCAGCAGAAGCGGCACGACGGCATCCACCGGAAGCGGCCTCGCGCCCTGGTGCTCCCGGGCGAGCAGCGGCGGAGGATGACCCGCGCAGGAGAGCCGCAGCAGCTGGCGCCCGACGTCGAGGATGCCGTACACGACGGTGGCAAAGATCCCCGTCTCCCAGAGATAACGGAAGTGCTGGTTGATCCGCTGCAGGACTGCTGGCGGATCGTCCAGCGCCGGAAGAGTATGGAGCACCGCACGGATCATGGCCATGACGATCGCGGCCGACGCTCCATGGCCCGACACATCCGCGACCATCAACCCGTAGCGCCCCGATCCGAGATCGAGGACATCGTAGTAGTCCCCGCCCGCGTGCCGGCTCGTCCGGTAGTACGCCCCGAACTCGAGGGAAGGGTGGTGCGGCAGTGTCGGCGGCAGAATCAGCCGCTGCATACCCGCGGCGCTCGCCAACTCACGATCCAGGCTGTCGCGGCTTCGCCGAAGTTCACGTTCGAGGTACTGGCGTGTGAGATGCGTCTCGACTCGAGCCAGCACTTCCTCGGCCTGAATCGGCTTCGTAATGTAGTCGACGGCGCCCAGCTTCAGGCCCGCGACCTTGTCGGATACTTCGCCGAGGGCCGACAGGAATATCACCAGCGTGTCCTGGGTCTGGGGATCGGTCTTGATGGCCCGGCACACCTCAAACCCGTCGATCTCCGGCATCATCACATCGAGCAGTATCAGATCGGGCCTGGCGCGACGGGCGATTTCCAGAGCGGCCAGCCCGTTCTTGGCGGCCAGGATGCGATGACCGCTTCCGTGCAGGGTGCGCACCAGCACCTGCAGGTTGACCGGGCTGTCATCGACAACGAGCACCGTCGATTCCGGAAGCACGAAGCGCGCCCGGTCGACGGCTTCACTCGACAGCACGAGTTTCCTCTCCGCCGCTCAGCGATTCCGCCAGATCGCGAAGGCCATCGAAATCGAAATCGGCGACGAGCCTGGCAATCCGGTGACCGAGCATCGCCTCCGACTCATCTCCGGCGACCAGTTCCTGCGCGAGTCCTTCAAGACCGGACACATCCCCGATCGTGATGGCGTCGACCAGACGCGCCGCCACCTCGCGCCGACGAGGGACGTCGGTCAGCGGTGTCTCGACGGCAGGCTTCGTCTGATCGACGACCTGCTCGAACCGCACACCCAGCTGGTTCTGCAGCACCGAGAACAGCAGCTCGGCGCGCACGGGCTTCGCCAGATAATCGACGCACCCAGCCGCCATCGCGGCTGCCCGGGTGTCGCCGAAGGCGCTGGCCGTGACGGCAATGACTGGAATCTGCGCTGTGGCCGGGTCGGCTCGCAGCCGCCGTGTCGCTTCCAGGCCATCGAGGTCGCCCATCTTCAGGTCCATGAAGACCACGTCAGGCCGGTGCTCGCGGGTCAGTTGCAGCGCCTCGACGCCGCCTGCGGCCGTAATGACGCGTACACCGGCGCTCTCCAAGAGTGACGCAAGGATGCGGCGATTCACCGAGCTGTCGTCGGCGACGAGCGCCGTGACGTCCTGTCCGGCCATGAGTCTCGCGTCGAGCAGCAACGAGGCCAACTCGGCATCGGAACGCATCCAACTGCTGTCGCTCCCAGCTACCAGCGGCAACGAAAAATAGAAGCGGCTTCCGCGGCCCGGCTCGCTCTCGACCTTCAGCTGATCTCCCATCTTCCTGATCAGATGGTTGCTGATGGCCAAGCCGAGGCCAGTCCCGCCAGCGGCTGCGCCGGCCTTCGTCTGCGTGAAGGCCTCGAAGATGGCAGTCAGCGCGTCTTCCTCGATCCCGATGCCAGTATCGCTCACCTCGAATGAGAGCCGGTCATCGCCGACTCGCTCGATGCCGAGGCGGACTTCTCCCGTGTCCGTGAACTTCACCGCGTTACCCAGGAGGTTGAGCAGGACCTGACGAAGATGACGGCCATCGAGGACAACGCGGCGAGGCACATCGTCCGCAATCGACATCGTAAGCAGCAGCCCCTTCCGGCGCGCCGTCTCCCCGACCACGTATTTCAAGTCGATGGACAACTGTGCGAGATCGGTCGCCGCGACCTCCATATCGACAACTCCCGCCTCGATCTTCGAGAGATCGAGGATGTCGTTGATCAGGTCGAGCAGATGAGATCCGCACTTGGCAATCGCGTCCAGCGCGTCACGTTGAGTCGGGTTCAGGTTGCGGTCACGTTGAAGCAGCTGCGTATATCCGAGAACCCCGTTGAGCGGCGTCCTCAGCTCGTGGCTCATGTTGGCCAGGAATTCGCTCTTCGCGCGTGTCGCCGCTTCGGCAGATTCCTTCGCGAGCCGAAGCTGATCCTCATGCTCGCGTCGATCCGAAATGTCACGGAGAAACGCGCCGAAAAAATACCCCTCCTCGACCCGGATCGGCGACGTGATGGTGATTTCGACGGGAAACTCGCGTCCCGCCCGGTTGAGCGCCGTCAACTCGAGGCGCTGGTTGACGACCGGCGCCTCGCCCGTGTCGAGGAACCGTTTCAGACCTCTGATGTGCGCCTCGCGGAAACTGGGCGGAATGATCGTGTCCGTCAGGCCGCGGCCGATCGCTTCATCGTACGTCCATCCGAACGTCCGTTCCGCCTGCGTATTCCAGCTGACGATGCGCCCGGCCGCATCGATGCCAACGAAGGCGTCGTGCGCCGTGTCGACGACGAGTCGGGCCCTGGCCTCGCTTTCAGCCACTCGGGCGAGCGCCGCACGCAGATCTTCGTCCGCGACCGCCACCGCGATCAGATTGGCCGTCGAAATCGCGAAGTTCTGCTCGTCGACCGTCCAGCTCCGAATGCCACCAACATGTTCGGCGCAGAGCACGCCGACAGCCGTGTTGCGGTTCCGGAGCGGGACGTCCAGCATGGCGCCGATCCCATTTGGTTTCAGGTAGCTGTCCCGAAACTCGCGCGTGCGGGGGTCTCGGGCAGCGTCGTGCGCCGCAATGACGCGTTCCCGCTCGAGCGCGTCGAAATAGGCGGGCGCGACGTGACGCTGGAGCTCGGCCCCTGACTCATATGAGCAGGCGCTGCAGCGATGCAGGCCGACGCACCGAATGGCGAGCCGCTCATCGTCGAACCGCCACATGCTGAGCCGGTCGACCTTCAACGTGCGCGCCGACACCTCGAGGATGCCTCGCAGCCGGTCGTCGAAGCGATCGGTGGCATCGGCGGAGCGGGACGTGAGGGCCGTCAACGCATTGCTCTGGGCTGCCAGACGGCGCTCGCTGGCCTGGAGCGCCTGCTCGGCCAGGACTTGCTCGCTGATGTCGTTGAACACCGCCAGGATGGCCGGCTCGCCCCGATAGGTCACGAGTCGGGAAGACGCAAGCGCCCAGAAAGGCTCACCGTTGGGGCGCCGCGTGTGGATACGGACGTTGTCGACGCGACCCTCCCGCCGGAGCTGCGCCACCAGTTGTTCCCGTTGTGAGGGATCGACGTAATAGTCGCTGACGCGAAGGCCGAGCGCCTCGCTCGGCGACACGCCGAACATCTCCGACGTGCGGGCATTCACCGCCAGCACAGTGCCGTCGGCCAGGCGGCTGACCACAGCCGGAAACGGGCTGAGATCGAACAGCTGCGCCAGAAGCGTTTCGTCTCCGGCCGACGGCACCGGAGGCGCCTCTGCCGCCGGGTCGCGGGCCGACTGGCCGTCAGGCAGGTCGTGTGTCGCCATGATGGGATCAGCCGCGTCGGCTCGAGCCGGATGCGGCGGTCAGGCCACGGTACCCGCCCGGTCCAACTCCGTCAAGTCGCCCCCGGCAACCGCGCTCGTGCCAGAATTGTGTCCGTGAGGTGCACCGTGAACGACGACGATTTTGGTGGTCGAATCGACCGGCGGGAATGGCTCCGAGGCGTGGCCGCCGTCGCGGCGGCAGGCTCCCTCGCACCCCTCGAGCGCCTCGCTGCGCAGCAGCAGTCGAGCATCAGCAGCCACTTCTTCCCTGGGTTCGTCCAGTCCACGGTCGAAACCAGCGGGACAACCATCAAAGTCGTAAAGGGCGGCGACGGTCCTCCCCTGCTGCTGCTGCACGGGGCCCCACAGAGCCACGTGTCGTGGCGGCTCGTGGCGCCCGAGCTGGCGAAGGAATACACCGTCATCGCCACCGACCTGCGCGGGTACGGCGACAGCGGGAAGCCGCCGGACGGCGAAGGCCATGCCAATTACTCCAAGCGCGCCATGGCGCTCGACCAGGTCGAGGTGATGCGTCACTTCGGGTTCGACCGGTTTGCCGTCGTCGGCCACGATCGCGGTGGGCGCGTGGCGCATCGGATGGCGCTCGACCATCCGAACGTCGTGACCCGGATCGCCGTGCTCGACATCGTTCCCACGTATTACTTGTATACGCATGTCACGATCGACTTCGTGCAGGCCTACTTCCACTGGTTCAATTACCTGCGTCCGGCGCCAGGTCCGGAGAACGAGCTCAAAGCCCAATACGACGCGAGAAAAGGCCAGACGACGTCCGAGATCCAGCTCGAATACCTGCGGACGTCGAGCGACCCGGCGAACATTCACGCGATGTGTGAGGACTATCGAGCCGGAGCCTCCATCGATCTCAAGCACGACGAGGCCGATCTCGACAAGAAGATCACGGTGCCGCTGCTCGCGCTCTGGGGCGAGAAGGGAGCGATGGGACGGCTCTACGACGTGCTGGCAATCTGGCGCGAGCGCGGAACGAAGGTGACCGGCAAGGGCTTGCCCGGCGGCCACAATCTGCACGAGGACGTGCCGGAGCAGGTGCTGAGTGAGCTGCGCGCGTTGCTCCGGTCGAGCTAAAGGCTGGGGGCTGGAGTTACTGTCGCCCAGCCCACCAGATCGTCAGATCGTCAGCATCCCCGAGCTGTCCCCGAACTTCTCTGCCGGCACGTCGAACTTGTCGAGGATCGCCATCAACAGATTGGCCATCGGCGTGGGCGTCGGGTGAGCGTCACCTGACCCTGCGCCAACGCGCCGGAGCCGGCGACGTGCATCAACGCGAGAGTAAGCGGGACCAGGACGAGCGGCCGGGCTTCTCCAGTTGGCCTTCGAGCCATAACCCTCCAACCGGAATGGACCTCTGAATTTTTGGCGCCTTTACAAGGCTGGACGGCGAACATCTGTGGTCTAATTCGCCAAAGTGCTGACAAAGAGGAGATAGCTATGGTGGGGCTTCAACGTGTGTTTCCGCTCGTCCTGTTCCTGCTGTTCGTGCTGGCCGGCAACCTCCCTGGGCAGACGGCCACGGCGCCGCTGCGGGCGCCGGACGTCATTTTCGTGCCTACCCCGTCCGAGGTGGTTTCTGCGATGTTGAAGCTGGCCAACGTCGGACCGAACGACGTGGTCTACGACCTCGGATCCGGCGACGGGCGTATTCCGATTGCCGCCGTGGAGCAGTTCAACGCGAAGTCGGCCGTCGGAATCGATATCAACCCCGTACGAATCAAAGAGGCCAACGAGAATCTCGCGAAGTCGAAAGCGGGGAACCGTGTGCGGTTCCTCAACCAGGACCTGTTCGAGACCCCGATCGGCGAGGCCTCGGTCGTCACGCTGTACCTGCTCCAGTCTCTGAACGAGAAACTGATGCCCAAGTTGCGGAAGGAGCTGAAGCCAGGCTCCCGTGTCGTCTCGCAGACCTTCAGCATGGGCCCCAGTTGGTCGCCGGAACAGACGATTCAGGTCGAAGGACGGAGCGTGTATCTCTGGACCATCAAATAGCCATCGCCCCGTTCACGGCGCTCGTGGCGGCTGTCGGGAAGATGGGGAAGTGAGATGCTGGAACGAGGAGCGAACAGATCATGAAGCGACTACCACGCGCCTGCTGGGGCATCGGGATCGCCGTGCTGTTCGGTGGCGTCGCCCTCACGGGTCAGACCGGCGCGAAGAACG
>Ga0247825_10000402_pt1 | contig 27348 bp, 28 predicted proteins | sample 13C_Vanillin_Day_FD_194413 | JGI IMG/M metagenome (GOLD analysis project Ga0247825, IMG submission 194413) | Soil microbial communities from agricultural site in Penn Yan, New York, United States - 13C_Vanillin_Day48 | ecosystem: Environmental > Terrestrial > Soil > Agricultural land | place... | reverse complement strand
TCGCGCCGTTCCGATGAGTCGAGGGTCGTTTCAGCCGCCACGAGATCGATTATAAGAAGCGCGAGGCGAACGGGCGAGGCGTTTGACACTCGTTACGTCCACTCACTATCCTCAATCCTGCATCTGTCCGGATGGCGGGCCGGCGATGGGTGGGAGTGATCTCGACTGATCGACGGCATCGAAGACTCGTTACTCGAATTCATCACCAACGTCTACGATGCGATCTCCTGGCCGGGGGTCGTCATCCTGATGGCGCTGGAAACAATCATCTTCCTCATTCCCAGCGAGGCCGTCATGACCTTCGCCGGTTGGCTCTTGATCAAAGACAAGGGTCACGGCCTGGAGTGGATCCCCATCGCGGGGATCCTTGGGGGCCTGGGAAGCACCATCGGCGGGATCTTTTTCTATTACGTGGGCGTCTGGGGCGGCCGCCCGATCATAGAACGCTACGGCAAGTGGGTATTCATCTCCGCGGACGAATTGGACAAGGCACAGCGATTCTTCGACCGTTGGGGGACGTGGGCGGTGTTCTTCGGGCGCATGGTGCCCCTTGTGCGCAGCTTCATCAGCATCCCGGCCGGCGTCGTCCGCATGAACTTCGTGCAGTTCACGATCTACACCTTCGCGGGCTCCGTTATCTGGGCCACCCTCCTCGCATACGCCGGCTACAAACTGGGCGAGAACTGGGAAGACCTCAAAGCCTTCTTTGGCCCGTTGGATATCGTTGTCGCCGTTCTTCTTGTCGTCGGATTCCTGGTCTACGTGTATTTACAGGTGAAGCAAGCATGGGAGGTCAAACCGTCAGGACCTGAGGCCTAAAAGCGCGCCAAATTGGGCGGGGTGCAATGGCTCGCTGTACGGAAGGCTAACCGTGCAGGGCCCGGCCACAGGTAGACATGCAAGCAAAGACTACGTCCCCGCAAGCCGGTAGTCTGGCTACGTGGCTCGTCGCCATCCTTGGCGTCGGTCTGCTCGTCATCCTCCTGCTGTCCTTTGTCCTCGAACGCCAGGCCCGCCCCAGCAGCCAGGTCGCCGGCGTCTCAGCCTCGTTGCGGATCGCCTACTTCGAGTTCGGCCGCGACGCCGACATCCTGTGGCTCGCCAATCCCTCGGACCTCACCGACCGCAAGCGCCTGTTCGGGGTGCAGCACGCCCCCGAGTTCGGCGTCGTGCCCAGCGTGGCGCCGGACGGCCGCTCCTTCGTCTATACAGCCCTCGCCCCGAATACCCCGGCGCCATCACCAAACGCCCCCGCCGGCCTCTGGCACGCGCCCGTTAGCGCCAACGCAGTACCCAGGCTGATCGCTCCGACCGTCGACCTCCTTGTCGAACCGGTGTGGTCCGCGGACTCTCGGAACCTCGTCTACCGCCGTAGCACCGCCAATGGCTACGTCCTGGCGATCATCCCCGTCGCCGGCGGCGAAGAGCGCGTGTTAACGACCTCCGAGACATCCGCTCTGTTTCCCGTCGGGTTCGACAGCAGTGGCGCCACCACCATGTATTACGTGGCAATCGATGAGTCTTCCGGCTCGCGGCTTTTCGAAACCGACCTCACCACCGGCGTGAGCAAATTCGTCGCGGCCCTGTCTCTGGGGCTGACGCGCGACTGGTCACTGTCACCCGACGGTACGAAGGTCGCTTACCTCGAGATTGGCATCGGGCCGGACGTCGTGTCGTCCCGCGCCCTCGTGTTCGACTTCGCCGGCGCTAAGGCCGAAGCGGTCACCGACCGGACTACGTCGGCATTCAGTCCTGTCTGGAGCGCGGACGGCGACCTCGTGATCGGCAGCCTCGATGAGACCAACCGCACGGCAGGCCTCCTGACTGTCGATACAACATCGCGCACTGTGCTCGAAGGACCGGCGCGGGGCTTCGAGGTCCCTCTGGCCGTCGGACCCGCCGGAAGCAGCTACATCGTGCGCGCTTTCGAAAACGCATCCAGCTACTCGCCGGGCCGATCCAGCCTGGCCCTCGTCGGCGCCGATGGCGCGCGGCAGACCATTGCAACCGGAGAGGTGACCTTTGTTGGTTGGACGAACCCTTAGAATGCGGCCCCTTCTGGCTCTGAAGCTCACCCTGATCGCGACAACCGCTGCGATCACCATGGCCCTGCAGCCGGCTCCGACAACGAGCGCGCAGGAGCCGCCGGCCACCGACCCTACGACAACGGCGAGCTGCGTCTTCCCGTTCACGCCAACCACCTACGAGGACCTCCGAGACCGCGGCCTCTTCCTCGACACCATCGAGCTCGCAGCATTTAACTACCTCTTCCCCGGCGACCCCTACTTCGGACTGCCCGACCTCGAGGTCGGCCCCCGTGACGCCCGCACGACGGTGCCCGGCCAGGTACCACCGGTGCTCCTGAAAGCGATTGCGTACATCGAGAGCAGCATCACCCAGGGCGGCGCCGATACGCCGTTCGGCAGCATCGGCGCGGCCCTCGTTGCCTGGGACTGCGGTCACGGCGTAGCGCAGGTGACATCCGGCATGACGGTACCGGCAGGCGAGGTCGGCCGAGGCTCCCCCCAACAGGCGCTGGTCGCCTCGCACTTCGCCTACAACATCGCCCGCGGCGCGAACATCCTCGTCGAGAAGTGGAACGACGCGCCCGAGGAGAAGCCGATCGCCGGCGTCGACACCGGCAGCCACCCCGCGTTGCTTGAGAACTGGTACTACGCCGTTTGGGGCTACAACGGCTTCACCGGCCCCGGCTCGAACAAGAGCAACCACCCCATGGACCCGATCTACGGCTCTTGGCCCCGCACGCCCTACAGCTGCGGCGCCGAGACCGATGGGCTGGGTCACAACCGCAACAACTACCCCTATCAAGAGCTCGTCCTGGGCTGCGCGGCGAACCCGCCTGTCATCGAAGGCGAGAAGCTCTGGGAAGCTCAGCCCATCGGGCTGCCCGACCTCAACCACCCGGCGTGGCGCCAGGCGATGTCGCTGCAGAACTTCGTCTTCCCCTACCGCAAGATGGACATCCCCAGCCCTCAGCCCTTCAACCTCGACCTCACGGAGGCCCCCGACCCGCTTCTGCGGCAGGAGATCCTCGGCGCGCCAGAACTCGCCCTCAGCGCCTACGACGCCTGGGTGGCCTACGCGCCGGGCATCGGCTCCACGATTACGTGGGTCGATGTCTTCAACACCGGTACCGGCGTGCTCACGTACTACGCCATGTCCTCCGCACCCTGGCTGAAGGTGAACCCGTACACGGGCGTGGCAGTCGGAGCCGACTTGCCCTGCAACATCGAGGAGAATGTGCCGTGCGACCGCGCCGGCCACATCGCCCTCGAGGTGGACACCGAGAAGGTGCCCGAGGGTGAAGTCACAGTACAGGTGATGGTCCAGGCCCTCGGCACACCCCACCAGGCGGTGATCAACGTCCACGTCTCGCCTGTGGTAAGGACAGGCCTCGGCCAGTAGAGGTCGGACACAGGCGCAGCAGGGCGGTGCACCCTTCCGTGTGAGGTTGTGCCAGAATCTGCGCCATGATCGACCGATACATCAGCCTTGAAACGCAGCTGCTCGGGCAAGAAGCCCGCACTGTCGCCCGGACGTTGCTCGCCGTTCAGTTATTCGGCGCACCTCTCTTGTTCGTTCTCGGCAACGGCAGCAGCGACATCGTCCGGGGCGTCCTCATGCTCATTGGCGCCGCAGTGATCGTAGTCGGTGTGCGACGACTGCCGCGGGCGCCAATCTCGGGAAAGCTCCTCATCGGCGCCGGCGGCATCGGAACTGTCGTCTTCCTCCACGCCATCGAACCGTTCCTTGGGGCGGTAGCCCTGATCGTCTACGTCATCGTCCTGCTTATATCCCTGGTAGTCTGACGAAGCTTCACCCGACTTCGACACGGATCGGGGTTCAACCTGAGTCTGAAGTCTCGCCCTCGCTGCTATACTGGACTCGTTATGCTGCCCCGCGTTGTCGAAGACATCCGCCGCAACCACGCCCTGGAGCACGCCACCGTGTCGCTGCTCCTGAACCGCGTCGGCCCCGACCTGCGAGTCGCCGGGCGTGCATCCGGCGACGGCTTCTTCCTCTACGCCGACCTGCCCCACGCGCTTCTCACGGAGTGCGTGAACGAGGCCCTCACTCGCCTGCAGCGCGGCGAGGCCTTCTGGGCCGTCACACCCCACTGCGGCACCAACATCGCCACGACGGGCGTGCTGGCCACGCTGGCCTCGTCCGCCGTCATGGGCAACAAGCGCTCCGACCGCATGGGGCTGGGGATCATCGCCGCCATGGTCGCGGTAATCGCCGCGCAGCCCATCGGCCGCCTGATCCAGAAGCACCTAACGACGAGCCCCAACCTGTCTGAGACCGAGGTCGTCTCGATCGAGACGAAGAACGGTCGCTTCTACAAAGTCCGCACCAGACGGCAGGCCGTCCCGGCGGCCGTATAAGCGCACGCATCACGCGTCCCTGTAGCTCAGTGGATAGAGCGGCCGCCTTCTAAGCGGCGGGTCGCAGGTTCGAATCCTGCCAGGGGCGCCATTCTATTGGGCGGCTGGGCGATATACGAAGAGGCCCGGAACTCGTCCGAGGCCTCTGAGTTGAAGAACGACGATCAGCCCCTAGCGCGAAGACGGAACTTCGATATTCATCCCGCCCAGCCGCTCGGCATCCGCTACGAGCTCGATCTCCGCCACCTTCCCATCCCTGACGGTGAACCCGAACACCACGACCGGTCTGCCGTTCGCGGACCAGACCGCTCCCGGTAGCCCATCGATCAGCGCCAGCTGCGCCGCCTGTGCCGCGCCGTTGAACTGTCCGGCGACAGCTTCCGCACCACGAATCTCCGACGTAATCCAACCGGTGCGCGCGCCCATCCGTAGCGCCGTCTCGTCGGGCCGCAGCACGACGTCCGGATCGAGCACCGCCAGCAGTCCCTGGAAGTCGCCATCGCGCGAGGCCCTGAAGAATGCCTCCACGATCTCCTGATGTCGCGCCACGGCCGCCGCGTGACCTTCCTCCGAAGCACCCTGCACCCGCCTGCGGCCCCGGCTGGCAAGCTGGCGGGCAGCGACCGGTGAGCGGCCAACGATGCCCGCGATCTCGTCGAACGACACACCAAAAACATCGTGCAGCACAAATGCGACCCGCTCGGCCGGCGCCAGGCGCTGCACCACCGCCTGCATCGCCAGCCCCACGGACTCAGCCAGCACCGCCTCCTGCTCCGGATTCGTAGCGTCAGGAATGGATTCGCTCTCCGTCTCCAGCGGCTCTTCCCGGCGCGTCCGTTGCGAACGAAGCATGTCCAGGCACACCCGCGACACCACAGTCGTCAGCCAACCGCTCAGGTTCTCGACTTCACTGGTGTCGGCACGGCTCAGCCGGAGCCAGGCCTCTTGCACCGCGTCGTCGGCCTGGCCGGTCGAACCGAGCAGCCGCAACGCGACAGCTTGCAGTCGCGAGCGTTCTGCCTCGAAGCGCTCCGCCAACAATTCGTTGTCCATCGGTCACGTTCTCCCGTCTGGTTTCGTCAAAGAGGTGACGGGCCAAAGAGGGCTTATGTGACAGAAAGGATATCGAACATGAAGATCAAGCTAGCCAGCATCTATGTGGACGACCAGGACGTGTGTGACCGTCTCGCAGACCTCGGGGTGTCCTTCACCACGCCGTTCAACGAAGCCTCCTGGGGCAGCATGGCCATCCTCGACGACACCTGCGGCAACCTCATCCAGCTCACGCAGCCGGCCTGGTAACGGGCTAGACCGCCATGCGTTATCCGTAGCTCCGGCTCCAAGCCGGAATTCACTGACCGCGACGAAGAACAACACTGAGGAGAACAACGATGAAATACGTGCTGCTGATTTACCAGGGCACCACGCCCCTCCCATCCTCGCCCGATGCCTGGGCAACCCTATCGGAAGACGAACAGATGGCTGTCTGGGCCGACTACGCGCTGATAGGCAAGACGCCAGGCATCGAGCAGGGCCTGCCCCTGGGCCTCCCAGAGAAGGCAACCACGGTACGCGTCAAGGACGGAAAGACCGTGGCCAGCGATGGCCCCTTCGTCAACACGATGGGAGCCGTCGGCGGCTACATGATCTTCGAAGCGGACTCGATGCACGACGCTATCGAGCTTGCGGGACGCGTCCCCGCCGCACGTCACGGTGGCGCCGTCGAGGTTCGCCCTGCGGAGCCGTACTGGTAGGAGGGGCTCCCGAGGCCTGTAAAATCGAGCGCAAGTGAGGCCGGAGACTGCAGCAGTCTCCGGCCAGGACACACGGAGACACTTCAAGATGACCACGAGGACCAACACGCAGTCCCCTGCTGACCACCTTGCCGACACCCACGACCTCATCCGCGTTCACGGCGCCCGCGAGAACAACCTCAAGGACGTCAGCGTCGATATCCCGAAGCGCCGTCTTACCGTGTTCACCGGCGTCTCCGGCTCCGGCAAGTCATCCCTCGTATTCAGCACCATCGCCGCCGAGTCCCAACGCCTGATCAACGAGACCTATAGCGCCTTCGTTCAGGGTTTCATGCCCACGATGTCCCGCCCCGATGTCGACGTACTCGAGGGGCTGACGACCGCCATCATCGTCGACCAGGAGCGGATGGGCGCCAACGCCCGCTCCACCGTCGGCACCGTGACAGACGCCAACGCGATGCTCCGCATCCTCTTCAGCCGCCTCGGCAGGCCGTACATTGGCCCGCCCACCGCCTTCTCGTTCAACGTCCCGACGCGGAAGGCGAGTGGCGTGATGAGCACCGAGAAGGGCGGCAGGACTGAGAAAAACGTGGTGCGCGACGTCGTCTACCTCGGCGGCATGTGCCCGCGCTGCGAGGGCCGGGGCACCGTCTCCGATATCGACCTGACTCAGGTGTACGACGAGAGCAAGTCACTCGCCGAGGGTGCAATCACGGTCCCGGGCTACACCGCAGACGGCTGGTCCGTACGAATCTTCAAGGCCGCCGGTCTAGACCCCGAGAAGCCGATTCGCGACTACACAAGGAAGGAGCTCGACGACTTCCTCTACAAAGCGCCGGCTAAGGTGAAGCTCGAAAACATGAACCTCACCTATGAGGGCTTGATCCCCAAAATTCAGAAGTCGTTCCTGTCCAAAGACGTGGACTCACTACAGCCACACATCCGCGCCTTCGTCGAGCGCATCGCGACGTTCACTGCCTGCCCCGACTGCGGCGGCACACGCCTCACGGAGGGGGCACTGTCGTCCAAAATCAAAGGCGTCAACATCGCCGATACCTGTGCGATGCAGATTACCGACCTCGCCGATTGGATCCGCGGCCTCGAAGAGCCGTCCGTAGCGCCGCTCCTGGCCGCGCTGGGCGAAAACCTCGACTCGTTCGTCGAGCTCGGGCTCGGCTATCTCAGCCTTGATCGTCCCTCCGGCACGCTTTCAGGCGGCGAAGCCCAGCGCATCAAGATGCTTCGCCACCTCGGATCGTCCCTGACCGACGTCACCTACGTCTTCGATGAGCCCACCGTCGGCCTGCACCCGCACGACATCCAGCGCATGAACGACCTCCTTTTGCGCCTGCGCGACAAGGGCAACACCGTCCTCGTCGTGGAGCACAAGCCTGAGATGATCGAGATCGCCGATCATGCCATCGACCTCGGCCCCGGCGCGGGCACCGGCGGTGGCGAGGTGGTCTTCGAAGGTACGGTCGAGGGGTTGCGTGCCAGTGACACGGTCACCGGGCGTCACTTGGACTACAAGGCGGCCTTAAAACCGTCGCCATCGCTGCGCGAGGCGTCCGCCGTGATGGAGGTCCGTGGCGCGAGCACGCACAACCTCCAGAACGTCGACGTCGACATCCCCCTCGGCGTGCTCGTGGTGGTGACGGGCGTTGCCGGCTCAGGCAAGAGCTCCTTGATCCACGGTTCTGTCTCGAACCGCGACGGCGTAGTTGCCGTAGACCAGTCCGCAATCCGAGGCTCGCGACGGAGCAACCCCGCGACCTATACCGGCCTGCTCGACCCGGTCCGCAGTGCCTTCGCCAAAGCCAACGGGGTGAAACCTGCGCTGTTCAGCGCCAACTCCGAGGGCGCCTGCCCTACGTGCAACGGCGCCGGCGTCATCTACACCGAACTCGGGTTCATGGACACCGTATCCACGCCCTGCGAAGACTGCGGCGGCAAGCGCTACCAGGCGGCCGTGCTCGAGTTCCGCCTCGGCGGCCTGAACATCGCCGAGGTGCTCGACTTCCCGGTCGACGAAGCCCTCGCCTTCTTCGCCGAAGGTGAGGCCAGAACGCCCGCCGCCCACGCCATCCTGAAGCGCCTTCATGACGTCGGTCTCGGATACCTCCGCCTCGGCCAGCCCCTCACCACGCTGTCCGGCGGTGAGAGGCAGCGGATCAAGCTGGCCAACCAGATCGCCGAAAAAGGCGACGTCTACGTGCTCGACGAGCCGACCAGCGGCCTCCACCTTGCCGACGTCGAGCAGCTGCTCGCGTTACTCGACCGGCTGGTCGACTCCGGCAAGTCGGTCATCGTCATCGAGCACCACCAGGCCGTCATGGCCCATGCCGACTGGATCATCGACCTCGGCCCCGGCGCCGGCCACGACGGCGGCCGCATCGTCTTCGAGGGCACCCCCGCCGCCCTCGTGGCAGCAAAATCCACCCTCACCGGAGAGCACCTCGCAGCCTACGTCGGCGCCTGACCGCTCGGCGCCTCTTCCAACGATCACCCCACCGACACTGTGCACCCCGGCGCGGTCACAATCCGAGCACAACTGCGAATTTCTCTCCCCGCCTACTTAGTTTTCAGTACGACTGATGTTGCAATGAGCTATAGAATCGCCGCCAGTAACTTTGGAGAGGACGTCGATGCCACAGGTCAAATCATGCGCCGACTGTAGCTCCCAGACTCTTGAAGGCCATCCGTACTGCTCTAACTGCAAGGAAGCCCGTGTTAGCGCCCTGCTGCTTCATCTCCGGAATCCCGACCCGTTGCTCCTCGACGGAACAAATCCCGACGCTACCTCTGTGCGTTGGGTAGTCCTACCACCACGGCCGGCCTTCTGGCCCAGTTCTAACTGAATCCGCCCGCACCTTCCTTGGCGATCTATCCAGGTGCCCGCCACGGCGGGCATCTGGCATGAGCGCCATCAGCCGCCGCCATTGGCTCGCGATTGGGCACCATCTTCTGGAGAGCTACCGTTCTGAGGCTTCCAGGCGATCTGCCGCCAACCACTCGACGACACTGAGGTAAATCAGGGTCAGGGCGACGATAGCGGCCACAGTGCCGAATGTCAGGTTAGGGATGAGGATCAAGACAACCAGCGCCAGGACGATGCCCACCGCCCGCAGCATCACGGCGTTGCGGCCGGCAAAGCTGGTGCTGGACCGCCCGCCATCCCCGGAGAAACTTCCCGTATACGATGCCACCATCTTCCGGATGGACGTCGCTGCCGCGCTGTCGCCGGTCAGCACCCAGAGCCCCAGCGTGTACAGGGCCAATAGCGCGAAGGTGGTTACATACACCCGTGTCGTGGGTTCGGGCCAAACCGCAAGGACGAGCACACCCGCGATGTACCCCCCGATCCGTAGCGCCGGGGAACTGTCACGGATGGCGCCACCGAGGCCGGCAGATTCGCCTCCGCCCCTGGCGGTCTGGCGAATCGCGCGGGCCACGCGGCTGTCCCCCGCGAGCAAAGTACCGCTGACGATGATGATACCGAGGACCGCGATGGCGAAGGACTGGACGCGCAGGGTCTGTACGAAGGCGTCGAAAGCTTCGTTCGCCACGTTCGGGCTATCGGCGAAACTGGCGACGATGGGCCGGAGTCCGTAAAGGACAAGCAGGTGGAGTAGGCCACACAGGACAAGCAGCAGACCCACCGTCCGGACGGTAAGCCTGCGGTTCCGCGCGACGAAGATGGCCGCCGCAAACAGCACGACTGCCAGCGCCACGGAAGCCCAGGCGATCGTGTCGTGCTCGGCGAGGACGGGCCGCAGAGCACTCAGGTTCTCCGCGTCTTCGACGAGGACGACTCTGCCAGCGTCCGGTGGCAGGCTCGCAATGCGGTCGCCTGTGAAGCCCAGCTCTTCGGCGGCGCGCTGGAGGATGATCTGGAGGTCGATGACAAGATCGTTGTCATCGATAGTTACGGCGCCTTCATCTTCAAGGAATCGCATCAACGAGGTGTGGACCGCGGTCAATGCCGTGTCCGTTGCGGCTTGCACGGTATCGTTCTGTAGAAGGCGAAGGATGATGTCGTGGACGAGGTCCGATGCGGCCTCGACAATTACGGGCGCAAGAAACTGCGTGCCGGCAGGCAGTTCCTCCCTGAGGCGTGCCTGAACTTCGCCGCTCGCCATAAGCCTTGTTGTCAGGCGGGTCGCCAGGCGGTCCTGCACCGCCGGCTCGTTCATAACCCGGTTTGCCGTGGCGATGAAGTCGTCCGTGTTAAAGACGGTCCGATTCGCCCACACAGTGGCGTTCGCGGAGAACGCCGCGACGCTACCCAGGATAAGCAGGGCGATGACAGCGATCGTCCGGACCGCGCTCGATCCTGTCGCTGCGCTTCCGGCCCCCGTCGCTGAAGAGTCGTGTGTACTAGCGCCGGTGTACGCCATCCGTCAACCTCGTCTTGCCGGCAGTCATCGCTGCAGGCAATCCCGATGATTGAACACCCGTCACCCGGCCGAAGGAATGGTTACTTTGCCTACCCCGCTGCGACGGCTCTCCCGTAGGCGGGTTCCCCTACCCCGGTGGCCGACTCAGCCTACCCCGCTACGACGGCTCTCCCGGAGCCGGGGTTCCCCAGCCCCGGCGGCGCCGGCTCAGCCCGAGCATCGAACGCCTGGCGCAAACGCCGCAGACCTTCCTCGATGTCCTCCGTGGCAATGCAACCGAAGCCAAGCATGAAGCCCGGCCTGAGCGCCACATCGTGGGTGTAGGTCTCCAGCGATTGCACGGCCAGCCCCATCCCCGCTGCCCGGCGCAGCGCCAAGCGAACGTCTCCGGCGTCCAGCCCCTTCGTGAAGGCGCTGATATGAAGGCCGACGCCCGACTGCACAACGTCAGCGATGTCAGCGAAGTCACGCTGCAGCGTGCTCACGATCAGGTCGTAGCGCTTCTCATACACCCCCCGCATTCTTCGGAGATGGCGAGCGAAGCCCCCTTCCTCGATAAAGCTCGCGAGCGCTGCCTGCAGCGGCAGTGCTGAATGCCAGTCCATGAGAAACTTCGCGCCCTGCATCGCATGACGCACCGAGGGCGGAGCGACGATGAACCCGATGCGCAAAGTCGGGAGCAATGTCTTGGAAAACGACCCGACGTAGATAACGCGGCCACTCGAGTCGAGCGACTGCAACGTCTCTAACGGCCGACCGCCGTAACGAAACTCGCTGTCGTAGTCATCTTCGATAATCGCGGCATTCCGGCTCGACGCCCAATCGAGCAACTGCAGGCGCCGAGAGAGCGAGAGCACAACGCCCAGCGGCCACTCGTGGGACGGTGTCGCATACACCAGACGGGCATCGTCCGGGATGGCGTCCACCACGAGGCCCTGGTCATCGACAGGGACGCACTGCACTCGCGCGCCCCCGGACGCGAGCAACAAGCGCGGCGGCGGGTAGCCCGGGTCTTCAACAGCCACACAGTCGCCCGGATGCAGCATCGCCCGTGCGATCACGTCGATCGCCTGTTGGGTGCCCGCCGTAATCACGATGTCGTCCGCCGTCGTCTGGACGCCCCGCGACACCCCCACGTGTCGCGCGATGGCCTCTCGCAAGCGCCGGTCGCCGGCCGGATGCCCGTACTGGCCGCGGCCAACAGCGGCGGGCTCGAACTGGGCAGCAACCAGCCGTCGCCAGGGCGCGAAGGGGAATAGTGTTGCGTCCGGGACGCCCGTACGAAAATCGAACTCCGCACGTTGGGCAAAGACGGTTGGGGCTTCGTATCCATCCCACTTCGACAGGGCCCGCAAGGCGTCGCCCGGACCGGCATCGCCTCCATTCTGCCCACTGAATCCCAGCTCGCTCACGAACGTGCCCGACCCCACGCGAGAGTTCACGAGCCCTTCGCCCCACAACCGCTCGTAAGCAACGGCCACCGTCGCTCGCGAGACCTCCAGGTTTCGCGCCATTTCGCGCGTGGGGGGCAGAAGGTCGCCGGAGCGCAGGCGGCCTTCCAAGATCGCTCGCCGCAGCTGACGATAAATCTCCCCGCTAAGGTCCTTACGGCCTTCCAGGCTGACGTGAATTTCCATGCCACGCATGCTACGCCTCCTGAATTGGCCTGTCCAAATTCCTCCGAATTGGTACTAGGTGTGTGCCACTCGGCGGCCTACGATCCAGGAGACAGGTGACCGCCTGTCAGGATCACGAGACTACGAGGCACGAGAATGACAACAACGCACGAAATCAGCGCAACAAAGCACTTCGTCGAGCGCGCCCTGATCGACTTCGAGTTGGACGATGCCTTCAAGAGCCGCCCCGCACCGGAGCAGGCGCAGTGGCTGAACTGGATCGCGTCGGCGCCCAGCGAAAAGGCGGAGGAATACCGGGTGTCGCTGCTACTGGACGCCCTCGCCCACGAAGAGCACCTCCCCACCAGCAAATAGCGGCCCCGAGAGGGCTCTTCATCGCACGATGAAGAGCCCTCCGCCCGTCGCCAGACTCCGCTACGCCAACGGTGCCTTCGTCGAGTCCACCCACCAGTTGAGGCGTTCCTCGACCCAGATGTTGCCGCCGGCGTAGGTCGAGTAGGCATCGACGTTGCCGATGGCGGGCCACCAGTTCGTGAACAGCTTGGCCATGGTCGGGCGAGGCACGTTGTACATCTGGCCCGTGATGTGTTTCACCGCGTCCTGGACAAGGCGCTGCTGTGTGCCGCGGTCCGGCTCGCTCTTGATCTTCTGGATCATGGCGTTCAGGGCCGCGTCACCCTTCTCGACGTTGTTACCGTTGGGCGAGACACCCTGGTAGAAGCCACCGTCCGAATGCATCATGCCGAACAGCCCTGCCGCCACCGTTGGGAAGCCACGCAGTGCCTTGTGCACGATGCCGCTCAGGCCCCGGTCGCCGCGGTTGGCGTAGTTCCGCTGCAGGTAGAAGTCGTATATCTGCTCGCGGTAGAAGGCGTACGGCGAACCCTCACGCTTGAGGGTCATGCCGCCGGCTCCCAGCATGCCCTCGTAGATATCGAGGATCTGGTGGTAGATGGCGCCGTACGTGTTCTCGGTGTTGTAGTAGACGTTGAACGTGACGCCGTTGCCGTGACCGGCCGCCGCCATTAACTTCTTCGCCTCTTCGAGGTTGTACTTGAGGTACTGCGCGTTCTGCCCGAACTTGCCGGTGTCCGTCGGGTCGATGTAGTAGCCGGTCTGACCAGGCGCAATGATCGTGTTGCGCGCGATCTCAGGCTCGAGGCCCTCACGGCTGAATCCCGCCCGATTCTCCACGACATCCGCAAACGCCTCGTCGTCGATCAACATGGCGAGCGCCCGCCGCATCCGGACGTCCTTGAACGGCGAATCACCGTCCCAGCCGAAGGTGATGAAGGGGGAGACCGTGGTTTCGAACGTCGGAGCCTTGTGGATCACGCTGTTCGGTGAGTCACGCTTCGTCTGTACTACGTCCTCGGAGAGTACCGGCAAGTTGGTCCAGATGTTGCCTGCCTTGAACTGGGCCAGCCGCTGAGCGTAGTCGACAACAATGGGACGCTCGAGGCGGTCCGGGAACGGACGGCCACTTACGTAGTAGTCCGGGTTCTTCTTCCAGACCACGCGCGCGGACGGCACGTACTCGTCGAGCAGCCACGGACCGTGGCCGCGGATCTCCGTCTTGGGGTCGAAGCCGCCATCCGACTCTCGCGGCATGATGTAGAAGTGGTCCCACGCCGTGAGCAACTGCAGCAGCGACGAGTCGAACTGCTTCAGCTTCATCACCACCGTTCGCTTGTCCGGCGCCGACAGCGACTCGATCGGCGCGCCCGGCGCCTTGGTGGCGTCGTAGGCGAGGTCGGCGGCGCTGGCGTTGAGCTGACGGTACTTGTTCCAGCTGAAAATCACGTCCTCAGCATCGATCTCGCGGCCGTTCGTCGGCGCGCGAGAGTCCCATTTCATGCCCTCACGCAGCTTGAAGGTCAGCGTCAGGCGATCGCCACTCATTTCCCAGGATGTCGCCGTCTCACCTTCAGAAGAGCCGTCAGACGGGTCCGGGTACTTGCCCGGCTTGAACTTGAGCAGGCGCGGGTAAGCGAACACGGCGACGAAGTTGATCACCGGGTTAGACGGTGATGCTACGGGATCGAAGTTGAGCATGTCCGCGTTCTGGAAGTCGCGGACCGTACCGCCGGCCTTTGCCTGGCCCGTCGTGTCCTGTGGTGTCGAGAGCAAACCGCTCCCGCTGCCGGTGCCTCCGCCGCCCGTACTCGATGATCCGTCGTCATCGCCGCAGCCGAGCAATGCAAGCGAAGCGCCGGTCAGGCCGATGCCACCCGCTGCAAGCAATGCCCGCCTTCGGGTGAGCCGGTTTCGCGTCACCCCGTCCCAGTAGTTTCCGGCTGTCATTGTGATCCCCTTTCGTGCTACCGGCCCGGTGTGACGAATTAATAGAAGAAAGGTTTCATGTATCGCTTAACATCTATCAATAATCGTCTAGGTTATTACTTAAGTGCCAACTCTTTAGATGTCAATGAGATAGACGTTGCGGCGGTCTAACAGTTCTAATTAGGCAATCCATCACGACAGCGACGCCCCTAGACGCGAACCTCGGAAGGACTCTCTATGAAGATCACCGACCTCAAAGTCGAACGCTACGGCCAGCAGCGTGAAGGCGGCGGCATGCCGCGTTCCGAGATTCAGATCGTCCGCCTCGAGACGGATGAGGGCATCACCGGCACCGGCTTCCTCAGCGCCGGCAACTCCCCCGTCTCGCCCCTCGGCGACATGTTGGTCGGCCTGCTGCGAACGAACCTGCGTAACATCGTCATGGGCCAGGACCCGCTCCTCAACGAGTCGCTGTGGCGCCGCATGACGGAGCAGCTTGTAGGCCGGCGAGGCGCCAAGGGCGTGCTCCTGCAGTGCGTCGCGGCGGTCGACTTCGCGGTCTGGGACATCAAGGCGCAGCGCTTCGGAAGGCCCCTCGGCGACCTCTTCGGTGAGCGCCGCGAACGCATTCCCACCTATGCCAACGCCGCCCACCAGGCGTCCCCACAGGCCGCAGCCGAGACTGCGGCAGAGTACGTGTCAAAAGGCCATACCGCCGTAAAAATCCGCGGCGCCCGCACAGTCGGCACGCCGGCTGAGGCCACGAAGCGCCTGCAGGCCGTACGCGAGGCGGTAGGGCCCGACATCAAGATCATGATTGACGTCAACGGCACGTGGGACGTCGACACCGCCATCCAGCAGCTCAAGGCGTTCGAACGCTACGACCTCTACTGGCTGGAAGAGCCGGTACCATCGGACGACATCCAGGGTTACGTCAAGGTCAAGCAGCACGCCGGGCGCACCTACATCGTAGGCGGCGAGCAGCACGTTGGCATCACTGAGTTCCGGGCTCTGCTCGGGCACGAGGCCGTCGACATCGTCCAACCCGGCGCGGGGATCATGGGCGGCATCACGGAATGGCTACGCATCTACAACCTTGCAACCGCGTATGGCGTCGCCGTCTCGCCCTGGGACCTGCAGGCCATCCACATGCACATGGCCGCCGGCCTGAGCAACGTGAAGTGGCTGGAGTACTTTATGCCCGACAACCCAATGCTGGGCTTCCAGAACTCCCTCTTTGCCGAACCGCGCTTCCGCGAAGAGCGTACGGAGGAAGGCGTCTTTCTGTTGCCGCCGGACAGTCCAGGCATCGGCATCAAGCTCGACCCTGCATTCGCCGAGCAAACGCTCATGCGGGAGTAGGGTCCGAGCGTTCGATCGTGACTATGATGGTCATCACTAACTCGTCGACTGCTGGAGGGGGAAACCATGAACGAGATTCTCGGCGGGCTGTTAGGCGGCGGCAGCGCTAACGGTAGCGGTAGCGGCAGCAACAAGGTGATTGGCCAGATCGCCAGGCAACTCGGCATCCCGGAGTCAATGGCCCAGATGGCTGCAACCGCCCTCCTCCCTGCCCTGACGAAGGGCCTGGCTAAGAACGCGTCGAAGCCCGGTGGCCTCGAAGACCTTCTGGGCGCCCTCACCGGCGGCAAGCACGCTGCTTACGTCGACAATCCGGAGACCGTGACGCAGCCGGCCGCTATCGAGGACGGCAACGCAATCCTTGGTCACGTCTTCGGCAGTAAAGACGTCAGCCGCAACGTCGCCGGCCAGGCCTCGCAGAAGACCGGCATCGATGCTTCGATCCTGAAGCAAATGCTGCCGATGCTCGCCGGCTCCACACTCGGTTCACTCGAGAAGCAGGTCGGCACACAGACTACGCAGCCTGCCCAAGCGAAGGACACCCTTTCGTCCCTGCTTAGTGCCGCCACAGGCGACGACGACCCAGACATAGACGACGCCCTGAATCTCGCCAAGAAGTTCTTCCGCTAACTAGACCGGAGTTCCCGTGACCAAAATCGCCATCCTCAACGACTGGCAGAACGTTGCCCTGTCCAGCGCCGACTGGACCGTGCTGCCCGCTGACGCACAGATCACCGTGTTCAACGAAGCCTTGCCCGAGGACGAACCAGCGCGCGCTAAGGCAATCGAAGACTTTGAGGTCGTCTGCCTCATGCGCGAACGCACCGCCTTCCCGCGCAGCCTCCTCGAGCGCCTTCCCAACCTCAAGCTCCTGAACACAACGGCCATGGGCAACCGCACCATCGACATGGCCGCCGCCCGTGAGTTGGGCATCACTGTCTGCGGCACGAGAGGCGCCGGCAACGGCACGGCCGAGCTGACCTGGGGCCTCATGATCGGCCTGGCGCGCAAGATTTATGTCGAGCGCGAGGCCATGAAGACAGGTCGCTGGCAGACGACCCTGGGCGACGACCTCATCGGCCACACCCTCGGCCTGCTCGGGCTTGGCAACATCGGCGCCCGCGTCGCGAAAGTGGCGAAGGCCTTCGACATGGACGTGATCGCCTGGAGCCAGAACCTTACCCCTGAGCGTGCCCAGGAAGCAGGCGCCCGCTACGTGACCAAGGAGCAGCTCTTCGCCGAGGCGGACTACCTCAGCCTGCACCTCGTGCTGAGTGACCGCACGCGGGGCATCGTGAGCGCCGAGGACCTCGCGCGCATGAAGCCGACGGCGTACGTGATTAACACCTCACGCGGCCCCCTGATCGACGAAGCCGCGCTCCTGGACACGCTACGCAACCGCCGCATCGCCGGTGCCGGCCTGGACACGTACGAGATCGAACCACTGCCCGCGGACCACCCTCTGCTGGGCCTGGACAACGTCCTGCTCACTCCGCACCTCGGCTTCGTGACCAGGGACGCCTACAGCCGCTTCTACGGCGACACAGTCGAGAACGTCGCCGCCTTCCTCAACGGCGAGCCGATTCGAGTCCTGAACAGGGATTAACTGGTGGACAAGCCGTGGATTGCGCCGATCAGGGAAGTCTTTGACGAGGCTGCGGGTTTCGATTGGGATCCCCACCTCAGTCGAGTGAGTGATGCTTTTCGCCTGGTGGACAAGGACAGATTCGTTACCAACTTTGTCAAAACGCCGCCCATCCTCTTCCACGGCATGCTGGATGCTCTTGAGTCCGGTAACTGGACGCTTGTTATCTCTCTCAACCATCAGCTCATGAACGAAGAAGACAGGGAGAAACCCCCTGCCAACTTCTGGGACTTTTGCCAGACCGGCGTTGGCACACCGAACTTCTACACGCGGTTCTACCGTCCTTTGATCCAAGTCGCTTCGGCCATCGGAGCAGAGCCGGTGGAGCCGAGTGAGACGGAGTATGCACGCCGGAAGATGGTCTTCGTTGAACTCTGTCCCTACGCCTCTCAGAGATTTCGACTCGATCCCATGGAGTTTGCTGAATTTGTGCGAGAGGATCGCGGCTGCCAGCTGCAGGCTGAAGTCGTACGCGTCCTGATTGATCAGGCACAGCCGCGGGTGATTCTCCTCAACGGGAACCAGACAATCGAGGACTTCGGTCTGGTCTACGGCCAAGAGTTCGTTCGACGCGAGGACGGAAACTTCTGGGCGACTGACCGTTACGAATCGGCGCACAAACCACAGAAGTTCCTCTGGCACCTGTACGGATCATTAGAGACGAGCTGGGGTTTGTGTCCAGTCGTCGCATTCCCGTTCCTGAGGACGATGAGCTCACACAACGCGAATACCGAGATAGGGCAACTTGGAACGCGAGCTCGAAAGCACCTGTACGGTAGCTAAATTTGAGACGGTGGAGAACGTCGCTGCCAGGGCGAGCCGATGCGGGTGCTAAACGCGGGATAACCCCACGGTTAGTGTCTACGGACGACGCTCTTTCCACAGCTTCACCGTTCGCCACGTCAGCAACAGGGCAGCCAGGAACGCCGCCCCGACGCCTCCGACGAGTACCTCGTTGTTCCACACCGACTCGTCGCCTTCATCGCTCCGCAGGACCACCAGTGGTTCGCGCGAACCTTGCGGATCGTCGCCTGCTAGGACCACAGCGTCTCGATAGTCGTCCACCACCGACGGGCTGAGCCGGTCGAACCTCGGGTCCTGAAGCTGCACAACGATCCGGTCGAGGTCAGCCTCGCTCAGCTCTTCCAGCATCGTGCGCCGACGGTCGGGTTCGTCATGATCGAGAATGCTGGCTCCGAGTACTGTGGCCAGAATCGCCACCAGCGCGATTCCGGCGATCAATACAACTCGTCGGCCACGAAACGCAGGCATCACGTCATTATGTCGTGAATCCAGCTTCTACGGCGCAAACGGGCCCAGCGGTATTACGCTGGCTCCAGCAGGACCAGCGGCAGCCTTCGCGGCAGGGCCTTCTGGCGCATGTCGGCCAGGAAGGGGCGCTGCTCGATGCACTGCGACCACACTCGCTCGGCCTCCTCGACCTCGGGCACACTCGCAGTCGCGGGGAGGCGTTCACCCTTAACTTCGAGCTCAACATCTGGGTTGGCGACCAGGTTGAAGTACCAGTCTGGATGCTTCGGGCCGCCGTTGCGCGAGGCGAAGATTACGTAGCGGTCGCCGTCGCGCAGGTACATCAGAGGGTTCGTGTGGAGCTGGCCGCTCTTCGCGCCCTTCGTCGTCAGCAAGAGCAGGTCGGAGCCGGCGAAGCGTCCTTCGAGCACCTTGCCATCGTTGGCGCGCATCTGGGCGATCACGCCCCGGTTCATTTCATTCACATCGTTCTCGCTCATGCTGGGACTATACCGCCATCCGTTAGACTGGAGGAGATATGACGACCTCGGTTCGTCTCCCGACAACGTTCAAGCGCTTTCGGCGATTGCGGCGCAGCGAGGCATTACGGAGCCTGGTCGCTGAGACACGGTTGGACCCGCGCGATTTCGTCTTCCCCCTCTTCGTCACCCGAGGCGCCAACGTCCGAGACGAGATCCCATCGATGCCCGGCCAGTTCCAGCTCTCCCTCGACCAACTCCCCGCCGAAGCCCGCGAGTTGAAGTCGCTCGGCATTCCCGCCGTGCTCCTTTTCGGCCTGCCTTCAGCGAAGGACGGGCTCGGCAGCGAGGCCTACGCGTCCGACGGAATCGTGCAAGACGCCGTCAGAGCGCTCAAGGACGCAGACCCCGACCTCTGCGTGATCTGTGACGTCTGCCTCTGTGAGTACACTGACCACGGCCACTGCGGCATCCTCACGCCCTCTGGCGAGGTCGAGAACGACACAACGCTCGAGCTCCTCGCCCGTACTGCAGTCAGCCAGGCCGAAGCGGGCGCCGACATGGTGGCCCCATCGGACATGATGGACGGCCACACCGCCGCCCTGCGCGCCGCACTAGACGACGCCGGCATGCCGTCGACGCCGATCATGGCCTACGCGGCAAAGTACGCATCCGGCTTCTACGGCCCGTTCCGGGAGGCCGCCGGCAGCACACCGTCCTTCGGAGACCGTCGCGCCTACCAGATGGACCCACCCAACGCCCGTGAAGCCCTTCGCGAGATCGAGGACGAGATCGAGCAGGGCGCGGACATCGTCATGGTGAAGCCGGCGCTCTCCTACCTCGATGTCCTCTCGCAGGCCCGGCAGCGCTTCGACATGCCCATCGCCGCCTACAACGTTTCGGGCGAGTACGCCATGGTCAAAGCCGCCGCCGCCAACGGCTGGCTGGACGGCGACCGCATCATGCTCGAGGTCCTGACCTCCATCAAGCGCGCCGGCGCAGACATCATCATCACCTACCACGCCAAGGAAGCCGCCCGCCTGCTGAGCCGCTAACCAGGACTGCCCGTAATGCGGGCCCGGCATGGCAGCCGCGTCGATTCCACCTCGCGTTAGACCCTTCGACACCTGTAGAATCCTCCTCGGTCTGGACTGAGCGGTACTCGTCCCGGTATCGAAGGAGGAATCCGTGTCCAATCCCCTGATCGCCAACGTCGTCGCCGGCAGCCCTGCCCGCAATCACGACTTCGATTACGCCCGCATCCGCCTCCTCCAAGCGATCTACGACGCCGACAACATACGCGCCGACAACTGGAACACCTACGACGCCGGTGAGGCCATCGAGGCGGGCGACATCCTCGTCAGCTATACGTCACAGGTCCCCGTAAGCGACGAGAACTGCGATGCCCTGCGCCGGTTCCTGGAGAAGGGTGGCCGGTGGTTCGCCATTCACGCCAGCAACTCCGTGCGCGACAACGTCCACCTGCCTGGCATCCTCGGCAGTAAGTTCATCACCCATCCGCCGTACACCCACTTCAACGTCGAAATCCCCAATCCAAGCGACCCTATCGTCGCGGGCATCAAGCCCTTTGCTGTGGACGACGAGATTTACTGCATCGAGGAACATGGTGACATCGAAGTGCTACTCGAGACCCACTGGGGCGGCGAGGCCCTGATGAACCGCACGATCGAATACGGGCGCCGGCCCCTCATGTACCGGCACCGCGTCGGCGAAGGCGGCGTGCTCTACCTCGCTCTCGGCCACGCCAACCGCCCCTTCGACACGCCCCGCCCAGACTCGGTCCAGCCCGACCACCGCGGGCCGTGGGAGATGCCGGTGTACAAGGAGCTGATCCGCCGCGGCGTCGCCTGGGCCGCCCGCCGAGGGTTCGACTAGCATCGCTCTGAGAGCCGTATGTAGTGGTTTGGCATGCCAAACTACTACATACCCTGGCATATGGCCCGTGAGCCCTTCCCTCATCATCGCCTTACTGGTTCGATAGAAGGGATGACCTTCATTCCACCGGCCCGTGCACGTTCCCGTCCGCCACGTAGCCGCCTGCTGCGATTCCTCAGAACCGGCCTCGCGCTCGCCCGTCTATTCGCCGGCTACAAGTGGATCGGCTTGCTACAGAACGTGCGGGGTGACCCCTGGGCGGAAGGGGCCCGCAAGCGCCACCATCGGCGCAGCGCCGAGCGCCTCTACACGGTCGCCGTTCGACAACAGGGTCTGTTGATCAAGACGCTGCAGTTCCTTAGCAGCCGGCCGGACATCGTGCCGGACGAGTACATCGCCGTGTTCTCGCACCTGCAAGACGAGGTGCCGCCGGAGCCCTTCGAGGTGATCCGGAAGGTCGTCGACCACGAAATGGGTCAGCCCATCGAGATGGTGTTCCGAGAGTTCGAACCCACGCCGGTGGCCTCGGCATCGCTGGCCCAGGTACACCGCGCAGTCCTGCAGGACGGGCGCGTTGTCGCTGTGAAGGTGCAGTACCCGGGCATCGAGCGCCTGGTCCAGGACGACCTGAAAAACAACGCGCTGTTCATTGCCATCCTCAATCGCCTCGACAAGACACTCGACCTCAGCTTCATTTCGGAAGAAATGAGCCGAATGATCCCGCGCGAGCTTGACTTCATCAACGAAGGACACAACGCCGAGAAGATCGCTGCGAACTTCGCCGACGTCGACGACATCGTCATCCCGGACATCTACTGGGAGCACTCGACGAAGCGCGTGCTTGTCATGCAGTTCGTTGAGGGCATCAAGATTACGGACCGTGAAGGCATGGAACGCGCAGGCATCGACCCGGCGGAGGTGGCGAAAATCCTCATTGTTGCCTTCAGCGAGATGCTGGTGAAGGACGGTCTGTTTCATGCCGACCCGCACCCGGGCAACCTGATGGTGGCGCCGGGGCCGAAGCTGATCATGGTGGACTTCGGGCAGGTGAAGGAGGTCGGCGCGCCATTCCGGTTCATCTTCGGTCAGATGACGCGTGCCCTGCTCTCCGAAGACGACACCGAACTGGGCCGCACCTTCCGCGCCCTCGGCTTCCGCATGAGGGACGACAACGACACCGGCTACGAAGACCTCGGCCGCGCCTACGTCGGTGACATCGCGAAACAGATGCGCGCCGAAGAGCGAGGCTGGGCCGACCCGGACATGTTCCAGGTCTCCTACCGCGAAATGCTGCGCATCCTGCGCGCCAACCCGCTGATCAAGATTCCCGCCGACCTGCTCTTCGTCGGCCGCGTCATGGGCCTGCTCAACGGCCTCAGCATGACCCTGCGCTCGAAGACGAACCTGCTGGTCGAGATGGCGAAACTGCTAGACCAGCAGGACGCTGCGCTGAAGTCGGGCGGGAATGGCGGCAATGGAGCATCCGAGCCTGAGAGCCGGAAGCTCCTGGAAGCATGACGCGGTGGGCGTCAGGAACTTTCTGATTGAAGGCGTGTCGGGCACCGGCAAGACTTCGGTCTGCGGCGAATTAAAGAGGCGTGGCTACCACGCCATCAATGGTGACCGCGAATTGGCTATCAAGGCGATCCTGAAACCGGCCAACCGACGGACGGCTTCAGCCACGAGCACCACATCTGGCGTGTCGACAAGGTGAAATCGCTGGTCGCCAACCAGGACCACGCCGTGACGTTCTTCTGCGGCGGTTCCAGGAACTTCTCGAGGTTTATCGATCTGTTCGACGGCGTCTTCGTCCTTGAGGTCGACCTCGATACATTGAAGCGACGGCTTGACGAGCGACCGGACGATGAGTGGGGCGGCAAGCAATCAGAACGAGACCTCATCGTGCGCCTGCATCAGACGAAAGAAGACACCCCGAAAGACGGTATTGTCATCGACGCCACCAAACCGCCCGCCCGCGTTGTTGACGAGATCATCCATCAAACCGGGGAATAGGTGTCGTCGAATGGAATTTACTCCCTCTCCTCGCAAGGAGAGGGGCCGGGGGTGAGGTGCCTACACCTCAACCGTTACGGGCATGACCATGGGGCGGCGGTGGATCTCGCTGTAGAGGAACTTGGCGACGTGTTCGCGTACCTTCTGGTTCACGACTGCCCATTCCATGATGTGGTCGTCTTCACCGCCGAGGGCTTCGACGACGGCCTCGCGGGTGCGCTCCAGGAGTTCTTCCGACTCGTCGATGCTGGTGACACCGCGTGAGACGACGTCCGGGCGGCCGACGACCTTGCCCGTCTGCTTATCTACGGCCATCACGATGACCACCATGCCGTCCGTCGCCAGGTGCTGCCGGTCTCGCAGCACGACGTTGTCGACATCACCGACGCCGAGGCCGTCGACGTAGACGTAGTCGGCCGGGATCTTCTCATCGCAGACGGCAGTGTCGCCGTCCAGCTCCAGCACGTCGCCGTCGATGAGGACGATCGAGTTCTCTTCCGCCACGCCCATCTCTCGCGCGAGGCGCTGGTGCAGGACGAGGTGGCGGTACTCGCCGTGGATGGGCACGAAGAATTTTGGCTTGATCAGTGCCTGCATGATCTTCAGCTCTTCCTGGGAGGCGTGGCCGCGCACATGGATGTTGTCCGTGCGGTTGTAGAGCACGCGGGCGCCGAGGCGGAAGAGGTTGTCGACGGTGCGATAGACCAGCGCCTCGTTGCCGGGGATGGGTGAAGCAGAGAGGACAACCGTGTCGCCCTCCTGGATCTGCACGTGCTGGTGGTCGCCGTTCGCCATGCGCGTCAGGGCTGAGGTGGGTTCGCCCTGGCTGCCGGTCGTGATGATGACGACCTCGTCGTTGGGGATATTCTTGAGCTCGTTGACGTTGAGCGACATCTCACGCGGGAAGTCGAGGTAACCCCGCTCGCGCGCCATCTGCACGTTGTCCATCATGCTGCGGCCGGTAACGAAGACCCGCCTGCCGTCCGCGTCCGCAGCGTCGATCACCTGCTGCACGCGCGCGATCAGCGACGCGAAGGTCGCCACGATCACGCGGCCGGGCGCCTGGTGAATGATGTTCATCAGCGCTTGACCCACCACCTGCTCCGACGGTGTGTAGCCCGGCACTTCGGCGTACGTCGAGTCGGCGAGCAGGAGCAGGACGCCCTTGTTACCGAGGTCGGCGAGGCGTGAGAGGTCCGTGAGCTGGCCCATGACCGGCGTGTGATCGAGCTTGAAGTCGCCCGTGTGGATAACGGTGCCCACCGGCGTGTGGATGGCGTAACCGACGGAGTCCGGCACGCTGTGGGCAACGCTGAATGCCTCGACGCGGAAGGCGCCGATGCCCACGCTCTCGCCCGGCAGGATTGTGCGTAAGTCCGTTGTGGCGAGGAGGTGGTGTTCCTTGAGCTTGACGCTGATCAGGCCATTAGTCAGAGGCGTGCAGTAGATCGGCGCCTGCACCTTGCGCAGGACATATGGAAGGCCGCCGATGTGGTCCTCGTGACCGTGGGTGAGGAAGATCGCCTTGAACTTTTCGCGGTGCTGTTCGATGTAGCTAACGTCCGGGATCACGAGGTCGATGCCGAGCATCTCCTCTTCCGGGAACATGAGGCCGGCGTCGATGGCGATCATGTCGTCGCCATACTCGAGCAGCATCATGTTCTTACCGATCTCACCGAGACCGCCGAGGGGGATTACGCGTAGTTTGGTCGAATCAGGCACTAGAACAGCTTCATTTGTGTCGTCTCAGGCTGCGCGGGAGCCGCCGCCGCAACGGGCTCAGGCTCTTTGAACTCACGCCGGGCAGCCTCGAGGTACTGCGGAATTCTTCGAAAGTCTGTCTCAATAGTAGCGCGGAGCGAGCCTTGATGCAGCGCCGCCGCCGGATGGTACATCGGCACGACCCAGACATCGCCCATCTTCCGGCCTTGACCGTGAATCTTGCCGATGGGCTGGCCGGGCAGGAATCGGGCCAGGGAGTAGCGACCGAGCGTCACGATCACCTTCGGTTTGAGGATTTCTTGTTGCTCGCCCAGCCAGTGCGAACAGGCGCCGATTTCTTCCGGCAGCGGGTCGCGGTTCTGGGGCGGACGGCACTTGACCACGTTGGCGATGAACACGTCCGTTCGCTTGAGACCGATGCTCGCCAGCAAGGTCTCGAGGAACTGACCGGCAGCGCCGACGAAAGGCCTGCCCTGTTGGTCTTCGTAGTAACCCGGCGCTTCGCCGATCAGCAGAATCTCGGCATCAACCGGCCCTTCGCCTGGCACAGCGCGCGTGCGCGTCGTCGCCAGGGGGCAGGCACGGCAACCGTTGACGCCAATGTTTAGTTGGCCAAGGGCGGTGCGTCGTTCGTCGAGAGTTGATGTGGTCATGGTGCTACGAAGAAAAAGAGACGCCCAGGGCGGTGGTTCAACAGCAAGGCGGGGTCTCCTTGGGAGTTGGCCCCATCCTAGCACCGGCTCTCAGGCCGGTCAAGTAATCTGATAAGTTGATATAGCGATATGGGCAGGCGCCTGGAGGCGCATTCGAGCTGCACCGCTAGATTCTTCGCTAAACGCTCAGAATGAGAAAGGGGGACCTTCGGCCTCGTTAGTAACGTGGGATGATAGGCGTTTTCTCGACGAGGCGGGCCATCGCAATGCCAACGAAGTAGAGGACGATCATCGGTCCCGCGACGAGTGTTTGCGTGATCGGGTCGATGGACGGCGTGACGATGGCCGAGGCGATAAAGGCGCCCACGATCGCGAACCGCCACCACTTCAGCAGCTTGCCCGACGTGACCAGGCCCACCTTCGCGAGGCCCATAACGAGGAAAGGCGTCTCGAACACGAGCCCGGTGACGAGCATCAGTCGCGTCACGAAGTCAACGTAGGCCTTCACGGAGATGAAGGCTGATGCAACATCACCACCGTCGAGGAGGAAGTTGAGGGCCGGTGGCAGCTCGATGTAGAACGCGAACGCACAGCCGGCGATAAACATCAGGCTGGCGCCGAGGACGATAGGGTAAGCCCAGCGCTTTTCACGCCGTGTAAGGCCGGGGCTCACGAATGCCAGCGTCTGCCAGACAAACACTGGCATGGCGAAGGTAATCGCGATCAGGAGCATGACCCGGAAGAAAGTCGTCCAGTATTCGAGGGGCTGCGTGAAGACGAGCTCGAAGTTCTCGACGCGACTCTCAGCGGGCGTCTTCATCCATTTCAGCACCGGGTTGGCGAGGAATGCGCCAGCAAGTAGGCCGAGCGCCACCGCCCCGGCGCAGATCATCAGGCGCTTTCGTAGCTCCTGCAGGTGCTCCAGGATGGTTAGGTTGCCGCCCTGCCCGTCGTCGTGGTCTTGTGTGATGACTGCCATTTACTCGCTAGAGCGCCTGCGCGTCGTCTTCTCTGGGACGTACCAGGGCTTCTCTTCAGTTTCGGTGGGCTCCGTCGATTCAGATGCCGTGGTCGATTCGCCATCCGGCGCGGAGTGGCCGTTGCCATTCCCGTAGCTAGAAGGCGCCAGGGCTGCGGCCGGCGACGGCTCAGCTTTGGCCTCAGCGAGGTCACCAGACTTCTCAACGTCGCGACCGAGCTTGGTCAGCTCCTGGCCGACCGAGCCGGTGTGCCGCGTTACGACGCTGGCGATTTCTTTCCAGTCTTCACGACTGGCGCCGGCTTCCTTCTCGAGGTCGGCGACAACGGAGTTGAAGTCGCCCATGAGGTGGCGGGCGTAGGCCCGAGTCTGGCGGATCCACTTCGCGAGGTCGGCCGCGACCTGGGGCATGCGGTCTGGCCCCACCACGATGACCGTGAGGATGAGGATGACCATGAGCTCCAGGATGCCGACGCCAAACATCTGCATTGGGGGCCACCTCCTTCCTCATCCCTGATTTCGCCGCGATCTGAATCTGCGGCCAAGGGCGTCTTCACAGATTACCTTAATCCTAAGTACGCCGCACTTCGGCGCATGGATGGGCTCAGTCACGAACGCGTGGAGTCGCCTTCGCCTCCTAGCAGGCAAGCCTAAAGGCATGCAGCTACATCTGCTTCTCGCTTCGCTCGCCTGCCATTACGCCTGCGGCATTTCAAACAAGAACCCCCTCTCCGAAGTCGGAGAGGGGGTTGGGGGTGAGGTTCGACTCCCGGTCTAGGAGTCTTCGATGCCGATGTCCTTGAGGTAGTCGATGGCGTCCTGGACGCTGACGATCTTTTCAGCGTCTTCGTCCGAGATTTCGAGGGCCTTG
>Ga0247825_10000401_pt1 | contig 27349 bp, 25 predicted proteins | sample 13C_Vanillin_Day_FD_194413 | JGI IMG/M metagenome (GOLD analysis project Ga0247825, IMG submission 194413) | Soil microbial communities from agricultural site in Penn Yan, New York, United States - 13C_Vanillin_Day48 | ecosystem: Environmental > Terrestrial > Soil > Agricultural land | place... | reverse complement strand
GAGCGCTTGCGCACCTCGGCTAGCAGCGCCTTGTCCGCCTGGACGATCTTCACCCCCGCCTTCTTCAGGCCGTCGAGGCCCTTCTGGTCGGCGGTGTCCCAGGACTGGCCGCAGGTGCGCGCCACGTGCTCGAAGGAGAGCTTCTCGATCGCCTGCTGGTCCTGCTTCGGCAGCTTCTTCCACTTGTCCTCGTTCATGAAGAAGCCGAAGGCCGAGCTGTACATGCCGCCGGGGAAGAGCGTCGCCTGCTGCAGCACGGTATCGAGCTTGAACGAGACGATCGACTCGAGCGGGAAGAACACCCCGTCGGCGACGCCGGACTTCAGCAGCTCGTAGGACTCGGGCGCGGGCTTGACGAAGGCCGAGGCGCCGAGCGCCTTCGCCACCGCCTCGGCGATCCCGCCGCCGGTGCGGATCTTCAGGCCCTGGATGTCCTTGATGCCGCCGACCGGGACCTTGGTGAACATCTGGCCCGGCCCGTGGGTGAACACGCCCAGCAGCTTGACGCCCTTGTACTCGCCGACCTTGTGGAAGCGCTTCCAGTGGATGCGCGAGTAGGCGATGGAGTTGACCAGCGCGGTGTCGCCGGCACCGGGCAGCTCGGGCATGAGCGGCAGGATGTGGCGCGCCGGCGTGTAGCTCGCGGTGACGTACGAAAGATCCACCAGGCCGTCGCGCACCGCGTCGAAGGTCCCGGGCGGCGCGGCCGGGGCCTTGGGCAGCGACTGGAACTTGACGCGGCCGCCGGTCGCCTTCTCCACTTCCTGGGTCCAGTTCGCCTGCCACACGCTCAGGTGGTGCGAGGGCGGCACCCAGGTCGAGTACGTGAGCGTGCTCTGCGCTTGCGCGAGCGGCGCGAGCGCAAGTCCTACCACCCCGCCGAGGGCGAGGCTTCGCATCTTCTTCATCGGTCCTCCTCCTTTGAGCCGCCATGATAAATGTTTGCCGATGGGCGTGCGCAATATCACCACGCGCGCGTTGTGTTTCGATTTCGATTTGGATACGATGCACCTCGCTCGCTTGTCGGAGCGCGGCGGCGAAAAACGGGGAGAGACCATGCCACACGTGGTGACCAAATCCGACCTGGTGCAGGTCGCGGCGAAGGCGGGGAACGTCAGCAAGGCGGCTGCCGGAGAAGCGGTGAACGCGGTCTTCGACGCCATCGTCGCCAACGTCGCGAAGGGCAAGCGCGTCACGGTGGTCGGATTCGGCACCTTCCTGCCGCGCCGGAGAAAGGCGCGCGCCGGGCGTAGCCCGATGAACGGCAAGGAGATCAAGATCCAGGCGAAGACCATCCCGGCCTTCGCCGCCGGCCAGGGTTTCCGCGAGGCCGTCGACAAGAATTAGGTTTGCCGCGCAGGCTCTTGTTTTGGCGGGCATTGCCAAGCGCGACACGGCTTGGCACAATGCGTCGCGAAGCATAATTCTTGCCAACATGGACAGCCCGCTCATCCTCTCGCTCGACGCGCACGGTGTGCCACACCGCTGGATCAGCTGGCAGCAGGCGTGCTTCTACTACGCCAAGAACCTGGTCGCGTGGACCCTCGGCGACGAGACCTTCACCTACTACGGCGGCATCTCGCGGCTCACCGGCCAGCGCTCGAGCATCACCGCGCACTCGATCATCGCGGTGAAGGGCAAGGCGCTCGCCGCCAAGGGCTTCAACCAGGTGCCGCCGCTCAACAACCGCGAGCTCTTCCGCCGCGACCGGCACATGTGCGCCTACTGCGGCGCCGAGCACGGCTACTTCCGCCTGACGCGCGACCACATCACGCCGCTCTCGCGCGGCGGGCGCGACACCTGGATGAACGTGGTCACCGCCTGCCGGCACTGCAACGGCCACAAGAGGAACCGCCTGCCGCAGGAGTGCGGCATGGAGCTCCTCTACGCGCCGTACGTGCCGAACAAGGCGGAGTACCTGATCCTCACCAACCGCCGCATCCTCGCCGACCAGATGGAGTTCCTGAAGCAGCACGTCGCGTCGCACTCGCGGTTGACGCTCGCCCCTGCCTGATTTCTGGCGCAATAGCGGCTTCCATCTCCTAGAACGCGACGCCGCAGGACGCCTGCGGGTCACGGACGATTTCCTGCGCGCCTACTACCTGCGCCCGGAGATCCATCCGGTCGAGGAATCCGGCGTGGGCGAGCTCGCTCTGCATTCCAGTCTCATGGAATCTCCCCGCCGACCCCTGTACGAGTCCGATCTTTCCCAGGTAGAAGACGCAGATGCGCGGGACAACTACCGCCTGCTGATGCGCTTTCGCGACCGGCTGCTCGCCGCCGGCACTGTCGAGGGCTGCTACATGAGCCTGTTCAAGGGGCCGATCGACGTGCCGCCGATGTTCATCGACCAGCTGGCGCACGTGGTGCTGCGCAACATCCTCGACGGCTGCGACGATCCGCTGCGGCTGCGCGCGGGCGAGCTCTTCTTCCGCGAGCAGAAGGTGACGCTGCAGGAGGGCCACGTGCTCGTCGCCGACGACGAGACCGTGCAGATGCACGCCGCGGGCAACCGCTACGGCAGCATCGGCCGGCTGATCGTGGAGGCGCAAGGCGAGGTCGGGAAAATCGATCTCGACGTGCTCGACCGCGCCAATGCGCCGCTCTACTGGGAGCGCGAGTCGCGCTACGACACCGTGATCAGCCTGACCTATGGCCGGCCGGCGCTCGACGCGCTCTGCCGCGACATCGAAGCCTGGATTGCCCACTTTTTGCATCTGAAAGTTTCCGTGCAGCCCATACGCCGCATCGACGAGGCGCACTGGGCGTGGCACGTGGGCCTCGACGCCGAGTCGACCGCAATCCTGAACGAGCTGTGGGCGGGCGGCGAGATCGAGGCGGGGCGCATGCGCCGCGTGCTGGCGCTCTTCGCGCTGCAGTTCGACGATCCGCGCGCCATGCGCGCCGACATCGCCGGGCGCACCGTCTACCTGGCGCTCTCCTGCGGCGAGGACGAGGTGGTGCGCATGAAGCCGCAGAACCTGCTCACCAACCTGCCTTTGCATGAAGCCTGAGTACTGGGATCGCGCGAAGCGCACGCTCGCCCGGCGCGACCCGGTGATGGGCGCCATCATGCGCTCGCGTCCGAAGGTCTTCCTGATGCGGCGCGGGGAGCCCTTCCTCACCCTCGCGCGCGCGATCTGCGGGCAGCAGATCTCCGTGAAGGCGGCGCAGAGCGTCTGGGATCGGGTGGTGGCCTGCGTCGGCGAAATTTCACCTCAGGGAATTCTTTCCAAACCAAGGAAGGAATTGCGGGCCTGCGGTTTATCCGACCGCAAGGTCGAGTACATCGCCGACCTCGCCCAGCACTTCGCGCGAGGCTCGATCCACGTGCACCGCTGGCCGCAGATGGACGACGAGGCGATCATCGCCGAGCTGGTGGAGGTGCGCGGCATCGGCCGCTGGACCGCCGAGATGTTCCTCATCTTCAACCTGCTGCGGCCCGACGTGTTCCCGCTCGACGACCTCGGACTGCAGAAGGGGATCTGCCGTTCGTACTACAAGGGCCGGAAAGTCTCGGTGCGCACCATGACGCGCCTGGGCGAGACCTGGCGCCCGTGGCGCTCGGTGGCGACCTGGTACCTGTGGCGCTCGCTCGACCCCGTGCCGGTAGAATACTGACGGGTCACAGGAAGGAAGGGCGGCGCGATGGCTGAGATCGTGTCTCGCTTCACGTTCTTCCCGGCCGACGAGCGCCAGTCGCTGCGCATCGGCCGCTTCCTCATGGCAGCGGGCACGTCGCTGCTGGCCTGCGTCGCGCTCGTGCTATGCGCCTTCCTCGGGCTGCTGCCCTGGCGCGTCGCCGTCGAGGGCACCGCCGGCGTCGTCACCCTGATGCTCGGCTTCTATGCGCTCTTTCGCAGCGGGCTCAACCTTCGCTTCGCCGACCCGAGCCTGACCACCGAGCAGGTGGCCGCGGCGATCCTGTTCCTCGCCTACATCAGCTATCACGCCGGCCCGGCGCGCGAGGCGCTGACGCTGTTCTACCTGGTGGCGATGCTGTTCGGCGTGCTGCGGCTCAATGCCGCGCGCCTGATGGTGCTGGCATTGCTCGCGCTCGGCGCGCACGGCGTCGTGCTGCAGCTCTCGTACGCGCGCGACCCGGGCATGGACGTGCGCGCCGCGCTCACCGGGTTCGCCGTGCTGATGGTCGTGCTGCCCTGGTTTGCGGTGATGGGGGGCTACGTCAACCGGCTGCGCGTTCGCCTCGGCGAAAGCCATCACGAGCTGCGCCAGGCGCTCGAGCGCATCGAGCAGATCGCAGTGCGCGACGAGCTCACCGGCATCTACAACCGGCGCTACCTGGTGGAGGCGCTGGACCGCGAGCGCTCGCGCGCCGAGCGCCTCGCCGCGCCGCTCTCGCTGTGCCTGGTGGACGTGGACCACTTCAAGTCGATCAACGATCGCTTCGGGCACGCCGCGGGCGATGCGGTGCTCAGGCGGCTGGCGCAGCTCGTGCCGGCCGAGCTGCGCGGCATCGACCTCTTCGGGCGGCTGGGCGGCGAAGAGTTCCTGGTCATCGTCCCCGGGACGGGCCGCGAGGGCGCCGCAGCCTGCGCCGAGCGCGTGCGCCAGCGGGTCGCCGCGAGCGTGTTTCCCGAGGTCGCGGACGGCGGCCGCCTGACCGTGAGCATCGGGGTCGCGACCTATGCTGCGCCCGAGCCCGTCGACGCCACCCTGGCCCGTGCCGATGCGGCGCTTTACCAGGCCAAGGCCGCCGGCCGGGACAAGGTAGTCGTCCTGTGACGGCACGGGCATCATGGCGATCGGCTAGAATCGCGCGCCGGTGAAGACCACTTTCCTCGAGTTCGAGCAGCCGATCGCGGAGCTGGAGAGCCGCATCGAGGAGCTGCGCTACGTGCAGGACGATCCCGCCGCCGACATCTCCGACGAGATCCAGCGGCTCACCAAGCGCAGCCAGACCCTCACCAAGGACATCTACGGCAAGCTCACGCCGTGGCAGGTGGCGCAGGTCGCGCGCCACCCGCAGCGGCCCTATACCCTCGACTATGTGCAGGCGCTGTTCACGCATTTCGAGGAGCTGCACGGCGACCGGACCTTCTCCGACGACCCCTCCATCGTCTGCGGCCTGGCGCGCTTCAACGGCCAGCCCTGCGTCATCATCGGCCACCAGAAGGGCCGCGACACGAAGGAGAAGATCCTGCGCAACTTCGGCATGCCCAAGCCCGAGGGCTACCGCAAGGCGCTGCGGCTGATGAAGCTCGCCGAGAAGTTCGCGCTGCCGGTCTTTACCTTCGTCGATACGCCGGGCGCCTACCCCGGCATCGACGCGGAGGAGCGCGGGCAGTCGGAGGCCATCGGCAGGAACCTCTTCGAGATGGCGCGCCTGCGCGTGCCGATCATCGCCACCATCATCGGCGAGGGCGGCTCGGGGGGCGCGCTCGCGATCGCCGTGGGCGATGCCGTGATCATGCTGCAGTACGCCACCTACTCGGTGATCTCGCCGGAGGGCTGCGCCTCGATCCTCTGGAGGAGCGCCGAGAAGGCACCCGAGGCCGCCGACGCGCTCGGCATCACGGCGAGCCGCCTGAAGACGCTCGGCCTGGTCGACCGCATCGTGCCCGAGCCGGTGGGCGGCGCGCACCGCGATCCGCAGGCCACCGCGCAGGCGCTGAAGAAGGCGCTCGCCGAGACGCTGAAGCAGCTGCAGGAGAAGAAGCCGAAGGAGCTCGTCGAGGAGCGCCTGGAGCGGCTCATGGCCTATGGCAAGTACAAGGAAGCGGCCGAACGCTGATCCTGCCGCGGTAGTCGCGCGGTTCCTGGCAGAGCATCCGTTGCGCGGCAAACGCGCTGCCGTGGCGCTGTCCGGCGGTGTCGATTCGGTCGTCCTCCTTCACCTTCTGAAAGACCAGGGCGTGAAGGCCATTCACGTCCACCATGGCCTGAGCCCCAATGCCGACGCATGGGCGCAGTTCTGCCGCGAGTTGTGCAAGCAATGGAAGGTGCCGTTGACCATTAGGCGCGTGCGGGTAGCGAAGGCGGGCGAGGGGCCCGAGGCGGCTGCCCGTGCGGCCCGTTACTCTGCTTTCAAGAGGATCAAGGAAGACCAGATCTTCGTGGCCCAACACCTCGACGATCAGGCCGAGACGGTGCTCATGAACCTGCTGCGCGGCGCCGGCGTGGCGGGCGCGCGCGGCATGCCGGCCGAGGGCCGCTTCGGCCGCAAGCGCCTGCTGCGGCCGCTTCTGGAGGTCTCGCGGGATGACATCCTGGCCTATGCCGGAGAGCAGGGCCTGAAATGGGTGGAGGACGAGTCGAACGCCGACGAGACACTGACGCGGAACTTCGTCCGGCGCCGCCTCGCGCCGCTGATCGCGGCGCGCTTCCCGCGCTGGCGGCAGAGCCTGGCGCGCGCCGCCCGGCATTTTTCCGGCGTCGAGCTCGACGCGCGGGCCCTGCTGCGCGAGTTCCTCGCCGCGCAGGGGCTGCGCGCGCCGAGCGAAGCGAAGCTGGTCGAGATGCTGAAGCAGCTCACGTCGCGCGGCGCGCGCACCCTCGTCGAGCACGAAGGCATGCGCCTGCGCGTCTACCGCGGCCGGCTCGCCGTCGAGCCGGCGGCGCCCGAGGCGCCTTTCGCGCCGTTGCGCTGGCAGGGGGAGCGGCGGCTCGCCATTCCCGCGCTCGGCGGCGAGCTGCGCTTTCGCCGCTCGCGCGGCAAGGGCATCGATGCGAAGCACAAGTCGCTGCTGGTGCGCTTGCGCGCCGGCGGCGAGCGGCTGCAGCCCGACCCGCGGCGGCCGCGGCGCACGCTGAAGAATCTTTTCCAGGAGGCGGGCGTGCCGCCGTGGCAGCGCGAGCGCCTGCCGCTGCTCTTCAGCGGCGAGACCCTGGTGTGGGCGCCCGGCCTGGGCGTCGACGCCGCCTATCAGGCGCGCGCACAGGGGCTCGGGGTGCTGCCCGAGTGGCGGCGCCTCGATCCGGTGTAAGTCTTTGTTTTATAATTCAGGGTTAATTTTTCAACGTTTCGTGCGGAGACCCGTGGAATGGCGCTCGAGCGCACCCTTTCGATCATCAAGCCCGACGCAGTGAAGAAGAACGCCATCGGGCAGATCCTGGCGCGCTTCGAGGCCGCGGGACTGCGTATCGTCGCCGCGCGCATGATGCATCTGTCGCGCGCCGAGGCCGAGGGATTCTACGCGGTGCACCGCTCGCGGCCGTTCTTCCGCGACCTGGTGGAGTTCATGACCTCGGGGCCGGTGCTGGTGCAGGTGCTCGAGGGCGAGGATGCGATCGCGAAGAACCGCGAGCTGATGGGCGCCACCGACCCGAAGAAGGCGGCGAAGGGCACCATCCGCGCCGACTTCGCCGACTCGATCGACGCCAACGCGGTGCATGGATCGGACGCGCCGGAGACCGCGCGCGCCGAGGTGGCGTACTTCTTTCCCGCCTGCGAGGTGTTCTCGCGTTGAAGGCGAACCTGCTCGGGTACGACGCGGCGGCGCTGCAGCGCTTCTTCCTGGAGCAGGGCGAGAAGCCGTTCCGCGCCCGCCAGGTGATGCGCTGGATCCACCAGTCGGGCGAGGCCGACTTCGCGCGCATGAGCGACCTCGCGAAGGCGACGCGCGAGACGCTCGCCGCGACGGCCTGCGTCGAGGCGCCGCAGATCGTCGGCGACACCCTCGCCGCGGACGGCACGCGCAAGTGGCTGCTCAAGGTGGACGGCGCGAACGCGGTCGAGGCGGTGTTCATCCCCGAGGCGAGCCGCGGCACGCTGTGCGTGTCGAGCCAGGCGGGCTGCGTGCTCGACTGCGCCTTCTGCTCCACCGGCAAGCAGGGCTTCAACCGCAACCTGACGACGTCGGAGATCGTCGGACAGCTATGGGTTGCCCACCAGTTCATTCAAACCAGAATTTCGAATGTCGTGATGATGGGGATGGGGGAGCCGCTTCTCAATCTGGACAACGTGCTGCCGGCGCTGCGCCTGATGCTCGACGACAACGCCTACGGCCTGTCGCGGCGGCGCGTCACGGTCTCGACGGCCGGCGTCGTTCCCGGCATGGACCGCCTGCGCGACGAGTGCCCGGTGGCGCTCGCGGTGTCGCTGCACGCGCCGAACGACGCGCTGCGCGACCGGCTTGTGCCCCTGAACCGCAAGTACCCGCTGCGCGAGCTCCTTGCGGCGTGCAACCGCTACCTGGAAAAGGCGCCGCGCGACTTCGTCACCTTCGAGTACGTGATGCTCGAGGGCGTGAACGACGGCGATGCCGAGGCACGGGAGCTCGCGGCCATCGCGGCTCGGGTGCGCTGCAAGTACAACCTCATTCCCTTCAATCCGTTCCCGAACTCGGAATTCCGCCGCTCCAGCCCCGAGCGCATCCGCGCTTTCGCCGGGATCCTGCAGCGCGCGGGCGTCACGGTGACGACGCGCAAGACGCGCGGCGACGACATCGCCGCGGCCTGCGGCCAGCTCGCCGGCGACGTCGCCGATCGCACCCGGCGCAGTCTTGTCCTCAAGGAAATTCATCAATGAGGCGCATTTTCTTGGCGTTACTGCTCCTGGCGGGCTGCGCCGGCGACCCCGGCCCGACGCGCGAAAGCGGCCAGATCGTCGGCGAGGTCGGCGAGCCGCGCAACCGCGCGCGGCTGCACACCGAGCTCGCGGCGCTGTACTTCGGGCGCGGCAACATGAACGTGGCGCTGGAGGAGCTGCGCACCGCGGTGCGCGCCGACTCCAACTACGCGCCGGCGCACAGCATGTTCGGCCTGGTGTACATGGAGCTCAAGGAAAACCGGCTCGCCGAGGACAGCTTCGAGCGCGCGCTGCGCCTGTCGCCCAACGAGCCCGACATCAACCACAACTACGGCTGGTTCCTCTGCCAGAACAAGCGCGAGGAAGAGTCGATCCGCTATTTCCTGCAGGCGATCCGCAATCCGCTGTACCCGACGCCGTGGCGCTCGTACTCGGCCGCCGGGCAGTGCTCGATGCGCATCGACAAGCCCAAGGATGCCGAGGAGTTCTTCCTGCGCGCGCTGCGCCAGGAGCCCGACGAGCCGGCCTCGCTGCTGCAGCTGGGCCAGATCCGCTACCGCCAGGGCAACCTGGAGGAGGCGAGGAAGCTCGTCTCGCGCTACAACAAGCTGGTCACGCCCGGCCCGGAGTCGCTCTGGCTCGCGCTGCGCATCGAGCGCAAGCTCGGCCAGCGCGTCGCCGAGCGCAACTTCGCCACCGAGCTGCGACGGCGCTATCCCGACTCGCCGGAGGCGCAGGCGCTGAAGCGAAACACGTTTGACTGAAACCGCCGCAACCGGAGTCGGCGCCGAGCTCGCGCAGGCGCGCGAGGCGCAGGGCCTGGCGCTCGCCGACGTCGCGCAGCAGCTCAAGTTCGCGCCGCGCCAGCTCGAGGCGCTCGAGCAGGAGCGCTTCGGCGCGCTGCCCGGCCCGACCATCGCCCGGGGCATGCTGCGCAACTACGCCCGCCTGCTCAAGCTCGACCCGGACGCCCTGCTCGGGCGCCTCGGCGACCGGCTCGACGCGCCCGATTCGGACAAGCTCGCCGCGCGTTTCAGCCAGCCGGTGCCCTTCTCCGACAGCGCGCGGCGCTCGACGCTCGTCTACGCCGGCGTCTCGATCCTGATCCTCGGCGCCGTGGGCGCCGTCGCCTACGAATGGCACCAGGAGAGGAACGCCAAGCGCCAGCTCGCCTTCGTGGCGGCGGCCAAGGCGCCGCTCGAGCCCGCGCGCGCCGCGCCGCCGCCGGCCGCGCCCAAGGCGGGAGGACCGCCGCCGTCGGTGCCAAAGACCGCGGCGGCGCCCCCGCCGCCGAAGACGGCCGCGCCGCCGTCGCCGCCGAAGCCCGTCGCGCCGACCGCCAAGGCCAGCGCGCAAGGCGAAGAAGCGGCGCCGGCCGCGGAGCAGCAGGTGGCGCCGTCCAGGCCGCTCGGCGCCGGCGTGCATCGCATCGTCGTGCGCTGCGAGGAGGAGTGCTGGATCGAGGTGAAGGACGGCCTCGAGCGCCAGCTCGTGTCCTCGCTCAATCCCGCGGGCACCGAGCGTGTCGTGCGGGGGCAGCCGCCTTTCGACGTGGTCATCGGCAATGCGCAGCACGTGCGCGTGACCTACAACGACCGCCCCATCGATCTGCAGCCGCATACCCGGGTCGAAGTCGCGCGGTTCACGCTGCAATGAATTCCGCGACGCGAAGAATGACCCGCGCGGTGCGGGTCGGCGACGTGCTGATCGGCGGCGGCGCGCCGATCGTCGTGCAATCGATGACCAACACCGACACCGAGGACGTCCACGCCACCGCGCGGCAGGTGGAGGCGCTGGCGCGCGCGGGCTCCGAGCTGGTGCGCATCACCGTGAATACGCCCGAGGCGGCGGCGCAGGTGCCGCGCATCCGCGAGCGGCTCGACGCGCTGGGCTGCCGCGTGCCGCTCGTGGGCGACTTCCACTACAACGGCCACAAGCTGCTGACGCAGTTCCCCGCTTGCGCGGCGGCGCTCGCCAAGTACCGCATCAATCCCGGCAACGTCGGCAAGGGCGCCAGGCGCGACGAGCAGTTCGCGACCATGATCGAGTGCGCGCTGCGCCACGGCAAGCCGGTGCGCATCGGCGTCAACTGGGGCAGCCTCGACCCGGCGCTGCTCGCCCGCCTGATGGACGAGAATGGCAAGAAAGCTTCTCCGCTGGATGCCAATGAGGTCATGCGGGAGGCGGTCGTTCGCTCGGCGCTCGACTCGGCGCGGCAGGCGCAGGAATGGGGCCTCGCCGCCGAGCGCATCGTGCTCTCGTGCAAGATGAGCCAGGTGCAGGACCTGATCGCGGTGTACCGCACGCTCGCCGAACGCGGCGACTACGCGCTGCATCTGGGCCTCACCGAGGCCGGCATGGGCAGCAAGGGCATCGTCGCCTCGGCCGCCGCCATGGCGGTGCTCCTGCAGGAAGGCATCGGCGACACGATCCGCGTCTCGCTCACGCCCGATCCGGGCGGTGACCGCACCCTCGAGGTGCAGGTGGCGCAGGAGCTCCTGCAGAGCATGGGCCTGCGCGCCTTCAGCCCGATGGTGAGCGCCTGCCCGGGCTGCGGGCGCACCACGAGCACCGTCTTCCAGGAGCTCGCCCAACAGATTCAGCTCTTTCTCCGGGAAAAAATGCCCGAATGGAAGGCCTCCTATTCGGGCGTCGAGAGCATGCGCGTCGCGGTCATGGGCTGCGTGGTCAACGGCCCGGGCGAGTCCAAGCACGCCGACATCGGCATCAGCCTGCCCGGCACGGGAGAGGTGCCGGTGGCGCCGGTCTACGTTGACGGCAGGAAGACCGTGACCCTCAAGGGCGAGCGCATCGCCGAGGAGTTCCAGGCGATCGTCGAGGGCTACGTGAAGCAGAAGTACGGCTAGTGGAAAAAGTCCGACCGGCGCTGTTGCGGGGCTTCGACCAGGAGTACCTGCCGCACGAGCAGCTGCAGTTCAACGCGCTCGTCGACCTCGTGCGCGCCAATTTCGAGCGCTACGGCTTCCTGCCGATCGAGACGCCCTCGGCAGAGCGCAAGGAGGTGCTCACCTCCAAGGGCGGCGTGGAGAAGGAGATCTACGCGCTCACGCGCCTCGCCGCCGGCGACGACGAGGACGAGGCCGCCACCAAGGGCGCGCTGCGCTTCGACCTCACCGTGCCGCTCGCGCGCTACGTCGCCATGCACGAGCGCGAGCTCGCCTTCCCGTTCCGCCGCTACCAGATCCAGCGCGTGTGGCGCGGCGAGACGCCGCAGGCGAGGAAGGGCCGCTTCCGCGAGTTCTACCAGTGCGACATCGACATCATCAACCGCGAGCGGCTGAGCATCCTCGCCGAGGCCGAGATCCCGAGCGTCATCTACAGCGTCTTCCGCGAGATGGCGATCGGCGAATTCCGCATCCGCATCAACAACCGCAAGGTGCTGAAGGCGCTGCTGCACAAGTTCGAGGTCGCGGACGCGAATGCCGCCGCGGTGCTGCGCGCCCTCGACAAGATCGACAAGGAGCCGCGCGCCAAGATCGAGGACGACCTCGGTCGCGCAGGCGTGGCGCGCGCGCATGCCCTTTGCGAAGTGGTTTTCACCAAGAGAAGCACCAAGGAAACGCTCGAGGCGCTGCAGAACTTATCCTTGGAAGGGAGCGGGGTGCAGGAGCTGAGCGAGGTGGCCGGGGCCATCCGCAAGTTCGGCGTCCCCGACGCCGCGTTCGCCATCGACCTGAGCGTGGTGCGCGGCCTCGACTACTACACCGGCACCATCTACGAGACCACGCTCGTGCAGTACCCGGAGCTGGGCAGCATCTGCTCGGGCGGGCGCTACGACGACCTGGCGAGCTATTTCACCGACACCCGCCTGCCGGGGGTCGGCATCTCGATCGGCCTGACGCGCCTCTTCTCGAAGCTGCGCGAGGCCGGGCTGCTGCGGGCGCCGGCGAGAACGCCCGCGCAGGCGCTGGTCGTGACCATGGACCCGCGCTACCTCGACCGCTACCTCGAGATGGCGCGCGCGCTGCGCGAGGCGGGGATCAACACCGAGGTCTACCTCGAGCCGGCGAAGCTGAAGAACCAGCTCGCCTATGCCGACCGCAAGGGCTTCCGCGTGGCGGTGATCGCGGGCGAGAACGAGTTCGGCAAGGACGTCGTCCAGCTCAAGGACCTGTCGGCCAAGGCGGCACGAGACGTTCCCATTTCGGAATTGGTGACAGCAGTAAAGGAAACCCTCGATGGCACTTGATCTGGAAGAGCAGGAGCAGCTCGCCGAGCTGAAGACCTGGTGGCAGCAGCACGGCACGCTCATCGTGGCGGTCATCGCCGCCGTGGCGATCGCCTTCGCCGGCTGGCAGGGCTGGCGCTGGCACCAGGCGAGCCAGGCGGCGCAGGCCGGCGGCCTCTTCGACGCGCTGGCGCGCGGCGCGCAGTCGGGCGACGCCAAGGCGGTGCGCGACGCGGCCGGCTCGCTCATCGAGAGCTACCCGCGCACGCTCTACGCCTCGATGGGCGCGCTCGCCGCGGCGCGCTTCCACTTCGACCGCAGCGACCTGCAGAGCGCGAAGGCGCAGCTGCAGTGGGTGCTTGAGAGCTCGCCGCTCGAGGACTTCCGCGACCTGGCGCGGCTGCGCCTCGCCGCCGTGCTGCTCGACGAGAAGCAGCACGACGAGGCGCTGAAGCTCCTCGAGGCGCCCCACGCGGCCGCCTACGAGGCGCACTACGCCGCGCTGCGCGGCGACCTGCTGGTCGCGAAGAAGCAGACCGCCGAGGCGCGCGCCGCCTACCAGCTCGCGCTCGAGAAGTCCGACCGCCGGGACGGCGCGTTCCGCGACAGCGTGCGCATGCGCCTCGAGGCGCTGGGCGGATGAGATTCGCACGCGCGTGCGCGGCCGCCGCGGCGGTCGCTCTCGCCGCCTGCTCGAGCGCCCCGACCGGACCCAAGCCGGCGCCCCTGCCGGAGCTCGGCGCCGCCAAGGCAGTGCGCGTGCTGTGGCGCGCCGAGGTCGGCGCCGCCGAGGATTTCGTCTTCTCGCCGGCGCTCGCCGGCGATGCGGTCTACGCCGCGGCGCGCGACGGCACGGTGAGGCGCTTCGACGTCGCCACCGGCCGGCAACGCTGGCAGGCCGCCGCCGGCTCGCGGCTCTCGGCGGGCGTCGGCGCCGATGCGGCGAGCGTCGCGGTGGCGAACGAGGACGGCGTGGTGACGGTGCTCGAGGCCACCACCGGCAAGCTGCGCTGGCGCGCGCGCGTGTCGAGCGAGGTGCTCGCCGCGCCGGTGGTCGGCGCGGGGCTGGTGCTGGTGCGCAGCATCGACAACCGCATCTTCGCCTTCGGCGCCGAGGACGGGAAGCGCCGCTGGGTGTACCAGCGCGCCGCGTCGTCGCTGATCGTGCGCACGCCCGCCGGCGCGGTGATCGACGGCGACAGCGTGTACGCGGGCTTTCGCGGCGGCAAGCTCACCGCGATCGCGCTCTCGAACGGCGGGCTGCGCTGGGAAGCGACCGTGGCGCTGCCGAAAGGCGCCACCGAGCTCGAGCGCGTCACCGACGTGGTCGGCGACCCGGTGGTGGTGCAGGGCCGCGAGGTATGCGCCGCCGCCTACCAGGGCCGGGTGGCGTGCTACGAGACGGCGAACGGCCGCCAGATCTGGGCCCGCGAGCTGTCCTCGCTCACTGGCGTGAGCGCCGACGCCCGCTATGCCTTCTCGGCCGACGACCGTGGCGCCGTGCACGCTTTGGACCGCTCGAGCGGGCGCTCGGTATGGAAGCAGGACCGCCTCGCGCACCGCGGGCTGTCGCTGCCGCTCCCGGCGGGCAATGCCGTTGCGGTCGGCGATTTCGAGGGGTTCGTGCATTTCCTCGAGCGCGAGACCGGCGCCTTCATCGCGCGCCACGAGACCGGCGGCGGCGCGGTGCGCGCGGCACCGCTCGCGCTGCCCTCCGGGCTGCTGGTGCAGACCGCGAGCGGCGCGCTGCATGCGCTTGCGCCGTGAAGCCGGTCATCGCGCTCGTCGGGCGCCCTAACGTCGGCAAGTCGACGCTCTTCAACCGCCTCACCCGCAGCCGCGACGCGATCGTGCACGACGTGCCGGGCGTGACGCGCGACCGCCATTACGGCGAGGGGCGCCACGGCGACAAGGCATTCATCGCGGTCGACACCGGCGGCCTCGAGCCGACCGCGCCGCAGGGCATCTTCGTCGAGATGGCGCGCCAGGCCGAGCAGGCGATCGCCGAGGCGGACGCGGTGATCTTCCTCGTCGACGCCCGCGCCGGGCTGGTGCCCGGGGACCGCGGCATCGCGCAGAAGCTGCGCGCCATGAAGGCCAACGTGCACGTCGCCGTGAACAAGGCCGAAGGCATGCAGGGCGACAGCGCCGTGGCGGAGTTCCACGAGCTCGGCCTGGGCGCCCCGGCGCCGATCTCGGCGGCGCACGGCGAGGGCGTGCGAGAGCTGATGGATGTGGTTCTCGAAAAAGCCCCGCACGAAGAAGCGGACGAAGAGAAAGACCCCGGCCATCCCCGCGTCGCCGTGGTGGGGCGGCCCAACGTCGGCAAGTCGACGCTTGTGAACGCGCTCGTCGGCGAGGAGCGCGTCATCGCCTTCGACCAGCCCGGGACCACGCGCGACCCGATCGAGGTGCCGTTCGAGCGCGCCGGCCGACGCTACACGCTGATCGACACCGCCGGCGTGCGCCGCCGCGGCAAGACCGGCACCCCGGTCGAGTACTTCTCGATCGTCAAGGCGCTGCAGTCGATCGAGGCGGCGAACGTGGCGATCCTGCTGCTCGACGCGGTCGACGGCGTCACCGAGCAGGACGCGCACGTCGCCGGCTACATCCTCGAGCGCGGGCGCGCCGTCGTGGTGGCGGTGAACAAGTGGGACGCGGCGGACAAGGAGGCCCGCGCGCGCGTGAAGGCCGAGCTGCAATGGAAGCTCGGCTTCATGGGCTTCGCCGAGGTGCACACGATCTCGGCGAAGCAGGGGAAGGGGTTGGCGCCGCTGCTGCGCTCGGTCGACGCCGCCTACGCCGCGGCGATGGCGCGACTCGGCACGCCGAAGCTCACGCGCGCGCTGATCGCGGCGATCGAGCGCCAGGCGCCGCCCAGGGCCGGGCTGATCCGCCCCAAGTTGCGCTATGCGCACCAGGGCGGCGTCAACCCGCCGCGCATCATCATCCATGGCAACGCCCTCGACCGTGTACCCGAGTCCTACAAGCGCTACCTGGAAGGCTTTTTCCGCGACAAGTTCTCCCTGGCGGGGACGCCGATGCGCATCGAGTTCCGCACCGGCCGCAATCCCTACGCGAACAAGAAGAGGTAGAGCGCGCGCCCGGGCGCGAGCGCGCCCAGGCCCGCGCCGGCGAGCCCGAGGAAGGTGCCGATCATGAAGCCCTTGTGCGCGCGCACGTTGCCACGGCGGATGAAATAGACGGCAAGCGCGAGAGACACGAGCGTCCAGGCCGAGAGCAGGTGGATGACCGAGAACCCGGCGCCGTCGCGGATCTCGAGGATCCAGAACGACGAGATCGCGACCGCCAGCATCAACCCGACCCACAGGCGGCCGAACATCTTGTGCGAGCGCGTCCCCTTCGTGCGGGCGAGCACGAGCCCCCCGACGATCAGGGAAAGAATGGCGGCGGCGAGGTGGATGGCGACCATGGGCTTGACCTTTCAGAAGTTGAAGTTGACAATGACAACATCAGCCTAGTCGGTGATGTAGACAATGTCAACATACCATCACGGGGACCTTCGCGCAGCGCTCCTGCAAGCGGCAGGAGAACTCCTTGAAGAACAGGGGCTTGCCGGACTGAGCCTGCGCGAGGCGGCGCGCCGCGCCGGGGTCTCGCACAACGCTCCCTACCGGCATTTCCCGGATCGCAATGCCCTGCTTGTCGCGTTGGCGGAGGAGGGGTTCCGCCTGCTCGCGCAGGCGATGGAGGGCACGCGCGGACGCGAGCGCGGCGAGGCCTATGTGCGCTTCGCGATGTCGCATCCGAACCGGTTCCGGCTGATGTTCGGGGGGCAGATCGAGATCGGCAAGCACGCCGAACTGCGCGACGCCGCGACGCGCACGTACGACGGCCTCGTCGCGGCGTTTCGCGGGCAGGGCGACATCGCCAGGCCGGAAATGGCGGCGGCGGCTGCATGGGCGCTGACGCACGGGCTCGCGCACCTGCTGCTCGACGGCCACTTCCGCGAGAGAGCGAAAGCGCAGGACTTCGTGCGCGAGGTGATCGGCGCGGTGCGCTTCGCGTCGGCTCAGCGCTCGGCGTAGGCGCGGAAGTCTTCCGCGCAGCCGCCGCGCTCGGCGTGGCAGCGCAGCAGGCGGAAGGCAGGACTCGCGGCGCCGCGGATGTGATCGCGCTGCTTTCGCCACAGCTCGACGGCGGCACGGCCCTCGCCCCTCGCCACGTAGCCGGTCATCGCCGCCATGAGAAGGTACTCGCGGGCATCGATGCCCAGCTCGGTCTGGGTATCGAGCAGCTGCGAGCCGAGCGCGGCCATGCGCGCGGCGTCACGCGCCGCCACGGCGCGGAACAGCGCGATCCACCGCTGCTGGAACTCGTGCAGCGAAGCGAAGCACCAGCCCGAGGCGATGCGGCTCCAGATGGGGGCGAGGTCGTCGGGCGCGAGGTACGGGTTCAGGGCCTGCGCCACCCGGATCGCGCTGTGCAGCCAGACGTCGAGCTCGCGCGGGTCGCGGCACTCCATGAGGCGCAGCTTCACCAGCTCCAGGTCCTTCTGCAGCTGCGTGGGCACGGCTTCGGGCACGGGGATGCGCGGGCCGGCGAGGAAGTTGCGCCCGTACCAGGCGAGGCGCGCGTTCTCGATGCGCTCGAAGGCGTAGGCGCCGCGGAAGAGCGGGTTGACCGCGCGCTTGCTGCGCGAGGCCTCCAGCATCTCGAGCACCGGCACGCCGGCGTTGAGCAGGCCGACGACCTCGCCCGCCGAGCGCTCCGTGAAGCGGTGGCGCGCCGCGTTGAGGTCGAGTACCGGCGCGTAGTCGGAGTTCGCCGGCATGCCATAGCTTGCGAACAGCGGCTCGAGGGTCGAGCGGCCGCCGAGGTAGCGCGCATCGAGGTCGCCGACGCTCAGGATGTGCACCGTCCACAGCTCCTTCGCGAGCCCGGGGTGCTCGAACACCTCGGCCTGGGCCGGCAGCGGCACCGGCGAGTCGCCGGCGACGATCAGCAGGTCGTGGTCGCTGGCGGCGAACACCGCGTAGTGCGGGAATTCCTCGCCGAGCGCGCGCATCACCGTCGCCACCAGCGAGGCGTCGATCTCGTAGAGCTGGAACCACTGCACCAGCAGGCCCCCGGGGTTCAGGTGAGCGCGGATGCGGCGGTAGAACTCGCGCGTGAAAAGGCTCGCCACGCCGCTCACCCAGGGGTTGGAGGGCTCGGAGATGATCAGGTCGTAGCGCCGCGCGTGCGTGGAGAAGAAGCTCTTGGCGTCGTCGATCAGGATCGAGCTGCGCGGATCGGCGAAGGCGCCGCCGTTGCGCGGGCTGAAGCGGCGCGAGGCTTCCGCCATCGCCGCCTCGATCTCCACCGTCTCGACGCGCTCGATCGACAGGCTCTGCAGCAGCGTGTGCGTGGTGAGGCCGGTGCCAATGCCGATGACTGCCACGCTCTTCGTGCCGGGCGCGAGCGCGAGCGGCAGCGCGCCGGTGAGCACCATGGTGATCTCGTCGCTGCCGCGCTCGCCCGCCGGGTCGAGGTTGATGGAGCCGTCGGACTTGCCGTTGGTGCGCAGGCTGGTCGCCTCGGGATACTTCACGAGGTGCACGGTCGCGGTCTTGCCGTCCTTCTTGAACAGGACCTCGGCTTCGCGCGAGGCGGCGAGCTCGCCGTGGCGGAACACCCCGGCGGTCATCTTGTTGGCATCCAGCTCGAAGCCGAGCGTGGCGGCGAGGAAGACGGCGGCGCAGCCCACCGCTACGTATGAAAACGCCTTTCTGGAACTAAAGGAGGCGAGAAGCAGCAACCCAAGTGCCGCGTCGACAAGGCTGCCCGCGATGAGCGTGCCCTTCAGGCCGAGCAGCGGCAGCCCGGCGTGCACGGCGAACACCACGCCGGCGATCGCGCCGAGCGTGTTGGCGGCATAGACCTGGCCGATCGCCGCCTCGCCGGCGCCTCGCCGCAGCAGCGCGGCGGTGAGCAGCGGCAGCGTCATGCCGGCGCAGAACGTCGCCGGCAGCATGACGAGGGCGGCGATGGCGGCGCCCGCGACGTTGAACAGCAGGTAGCCGGTCTCGCTGCGCGCGAGGCCCCCCATCAGGCCTTCCATCATCGAGAAGCTCAGGTCGTAGAGCGGCAGGGTGGCGAGGGCGGCGAGCGCCATGGCGAGCTGCACCCAGGCGAGCGCGCGCGCCGGATCCGCGGCCGCGACGGCGCGCCGGCGCACGGCCAGGCCCCCGAGGGCGAGGCCGAGGATGAAGGTCGAGAGCATCAGCTCGAACGAATGCGTCGAGGCGCCGAGCACCAGCGACAGCATGCGGATCCAGCTGATCTCGTAGACGAAGGAGGCGAGGCCGGTGAAGAAGGCGACGGCAAGGAGGAGGTTTGCAGTGGGTTCTCGATGAGGGGATTTTTCGAGAACCGCGTGACGCGCAGGCCGCGCGAGAAGCCACACCGCTGCGGCGATCAGCAGGTTGAGGGCGCCGGCGGTGTGCAGCGTGCCGGGCAGCCCGGCCCAGGCGATCAGCACGAAGCCGCTTACAAGCACGCCCGCCGCGGCGCCGAGGCTGTTGGTGAAGTACAGCATCGCCACCGATTCGCCGGCCGCTGCGGGATGCGCGCGCGCGAGGCCGGCGCTCATCAGCGGAAAGGTCATGCCGAGCAGCACCGACTGCGGCAGGATCAGCAGGCAGGCGACGCCGAGCTTGGCGGCGAGCGCCAGCCACTCGCCGCCCGCCGCGGGCAGCAGCGAGGCGTAGGACCAGTCGGTCAGCGCGACGAAGGCCGGATGGAAAGCGAGCGCGGCGAGGCCGACCACCGCCTCGACCAGCGCATAGGCCGCGAGCGGATTCGCCAGCCGCGCCGAGCGGCGCGCGCAGAACGCGGCGCCCGCCGCCATGCCGCCCATGAAGACCGCGAGCACGAGGGACTGCGCGTACGCCGCGTGGCCGAGGAAGAGCTTCAGGTACTGCGTCCAGATCGACTCGTAGATGAGCCCGGCGAAGCCCGAAGCGGTGAAGAGGACGTAGAACGCGCCGCGCGACATGCCGCCCGGATGCTAAGTTAACTGCGATGCCCCTGTCATTTCGACTCGCCGCGTTCTACTTCGCGTTCTTCGCCCACGCCGGCGCCTATGTGGCCTACTTCCCGCTTTACCTATCCTGGCGCGGGCTGGGTGCGATCGAGATCGCCTGGGTGCTGGCGCTGCCGCCGATGACGCGGATCTTCGCGCCGGCGGCCTGGGGCTGGCTAGCGGACGCGAGCGGCGCGCACCGCGCCATCGTGGCGTTCGCCTGTGCCGCGACCGCCGTCGCCTTCGGGGTGCTGCCGTTCGTCGACCGCATCGCGCTGCTGATCGCGGCGATGAGCGTGCTCTCGGCCGGCGCGCTGCCCCTGGTCGAGGCGATCACCATGGGCTCGCTCGCGGGGCGCCACGGCGCGTACGGGCCGATCCGCGTCTGGGGCTCGGTCGGCTTCATCGCCGTGGTTCTTGCGGGCGGCCTGTGGCTCGACTACCGGCCGGTGTCCGCGCTGCCCGCCGCCATTACGCTGTTCATGCTGGCGGCGCTGGCCGTGGCGCTCGCGCTGCCGCGCACGGCGAGGCATGCGGCGCCGCAGGCGGGGCGGCTGCGCTTCCCGCCGGGGGCGTGGCCGCTCCTCGGTGCCGGCTTCTGCATGGCCGTGGCGCACGGCGCCTTATATGCCTTTCTCACGCTGCACCTCGAGCGCGAGGGGTACAGCGGCACGACGATCGGCGTGTTGTGGACGCTCGGGGTGGCGGCGGAGATCCTCGTCTTCCTCTACCTGCCGCAGCTTTTCCGGCGCACCACGCTTTCCACGATCCTGGTGGCGAGCCTGGTCTGCGGCGTGGCACGCTTTCTCGCCCTGGGCTGGGGCGCCGGGGCGCTTTGGCTGGTCCTCCTGGCGCAGTCGCTGCACGGCGCCACTTTCGGCGCCTTCCATGCGGCGAGCGTCGCAGCGGTGCACCGGGTATTCCCCGCGCATGCGCAGGGCCGCGGCCAGACGCTCTTCTCCAGCCTCACTTACGGCGCGGGCGGGGCGGCCGGCATAGTGCTTTCGGGCTGGGCCTGGGAGGCCGGGGCGGCGCCGCTCGCCTTCTCGCTCTCGGCGCTGGCTGCGCTGGCTGGCACGGCCTTCGCGCTGCGGTTGAAACGCGCCGGGCTCTGAGTTGTCCATAGCAGCATGACCCCCAAATTCCTCGTTTTCGCCGTGGCCGCAGCAGCGCTGCTGCCCGGTTGCCAGACCGTCGAGACCACCCAGGGTGGCGCCGTCGGCATCGACCGCGACCAGCGCATGATGGTGTCCTCGCAGGAGGTCGATGCCGGCGCCAAGCAGGCCTACGCCAAGATGATGGGCGAGGCGCAGAAGAAAGGCGTCCTCGACAAGGACCAGGCGATGCTCAAGCGGGTGCAGGCCATCACGCAGCGCCTGATCCCGCCCACCGCGGCGTTCCGCCCGGATGCCGCCAAGTGGCCGTGGGAAGTGCACGTGATCTCGGTCGACGAGGTGAACGCGTGGTGCATGCCCGGCGGCAAGATGGCGATCTACACCGGCCTCATCCAGAAGCTCAACGCGACCGACGACGAGATCGCCGCGGTCATGGGTCACGAAATCTCCCACGCCTTGCGCGAGCATGCGCGCGAGCGCATCTCGCGCCAGATGGGAACGCAGATGGCGGTCGGCATCGCCGGCGCCCTGTTCGGCATCGGCGACATGGGACAGGGCATCGCCAATACCGTGGCCGACGTGACGCTCAACCTGCCGAACTCGCGCACGCACGAGACCGAAGCCGACCGCATGGGCGTGGAGCTCGCCGCCCGCGCCGGTTTCGACCCGAAGGCCGCCGTAACGCTGTGGGAGAAGATGGCCAAGCAGAGCGGCGGCGGCCAGCCGCCGAAATGGCTCTCGACCCACCCGTCGCACGAAGACCGCATCAACGACCTGCGCCAGTACGCGGAGAAGGTGGCGCCGCTGTACGCCGCCGCGAAAGGCGGGGCCGCCGCCGGCCGTTGACCTTATAATTCCATGTTTCCGCAACGGAAACATGGGTCAGACACTCTACGACAAGCTGTGGGAGAGCCACCTCGTTCACGTCGAGGACGACGGCACGGCGCTCATCTACATCGACCGGCACCTCATCCACGAGGTCACCAGCCCGCAGGCCTATGAGGGCCTGAAGCTCGCCGGGCGCAAGCCCTGGCGCGTCGACTCCGTGGTGGCGACCGCCGACCACAACACGCCGACGGAGCACTGGGAGGAGGGCATGGCGGGCGTGCGCGACCGCGTCGCCCGCCTGCAGATCGAGACTCTCGACGCCAACATGCGCGAGTACGGCGCCAAGGTGTACTTCCCCTTTCTCGACAAGCGCCAGGGCATCGTGCACGTCATCGGGCCGGAGCAGGGCGCGACGCTGCCCGGGATGACGGTGGTATGCGGCGACTCCCACACCAGCACGCACGGCGCCTTCGCCTGCCTTGCGCACGGCATCGGTACTTCGGAAGTCGAGCACGTGCTCGCCACGCAATGCCTGATCACGCGCAAGATGAAGAACATGCGCGTCAGCGTCGACGGCCCGCTCGGCCGCGGCGTCACCGCGAAGGACGTGATCCTCGCCATCATCGGGCGCATCGGCACCGCCGGCGGCACCGGCCACGCCATCGAGTTCGCCGGCAGCACCCTGCGCGCGCTGTCGATGGAGGGCCGCATGACGGTGTGCAACATGGCGATCGAGGCCGGCGCGCGCGCCGGCATGGTCGCCGTGGACGACACCACGCTCGAGTACGTCAAGGGCCGGCCGTTCGCGCCGACGGGCCCCGGGTGGGACCAGGCGGTGGCGTACTGGCGCAGCCTGAAAAGCGACCCCGACGCGAAATTCGACCGCGAAGTGAAGCTCGACGCGCGCGAGATCAAGCCGCACGTCACCTGGGGCACCTCGCCCGAGATGGTGGTGGGCGTGGACGATACCGTGCCCGACCCCGAGCGGGAAAAGGACGCGATGCGCCGCGAGGGCATGGAGCGCGCGCTCGTCTACATGGGCCTCACCCCGCGCACCCGCATGACCGACATCAAGCTCGATCAGGTCTTCATCGGCTCGTGCACCAACTCGCGCATCGAGGACCTGCGCCTTGCCGCCTCGGTGGTGAAGGGGCGCCGCGTCGCCTCTAGCATTCGCCGCGCGATGGTGGTGCCGGGCTCCGGCCTGGTGAAGGCGCAGGCCGAGCGCGAGGGCCTCGACCGCATCTTCCGCGACGCGGGCTTTCAGTGGCGCGAGCCCGGCTGCTCCATGTGCCTCGGGATGAACGAGGACCGCCTGCAGGCCGGCGAGCGCTGCGCCTCGACCTCGAACCGCAATTTCGAGGGGCGCCAGGGCGCCGGCGGGCGCACCCATCTCGTCAGCCCGGCGATGGCCGCAGCGGCGGCGATCGCCGGCCATTTCGTCGACATTCGGGAATGGAGATAGGAGCAGGGGATAACCTCCCCCGAACCCCCTAAATGGAAAAGTTCACCGTACTGAACGGCCTGGTGGCGCCGCTCGACCGCGCCAACGTCGACACCGACCAGATCATCTCCAAGGAGCACCTCGCCTCGATCAAGCGCACCGGCTTCGCCAGCGCGCTGTTCGGCCGCTGGCGGCAGGCACCGGACTTCGTGCTCAACCAGCCGCGCTACAAGGGCGCGAGCATCCTGCTGGCGCGCAAGAACTTCGGCTGCGGCTCCTCGCGCGAGCATGCGCCCTGGGCGCTCATGGAGTACGGCTTTCGCTGCGTCATCGCGCCTTCGTTCGCCGACATCTTCTTCAACAACTGCTTCAAGAACGGGATGCTTCCGGTCGTGCTGTCCGAGGCCGAGGTGGACAGCCTGTTCCACGACGCCGCGGCGTTCCCGGGATTCCGCGTGGTGGTCGACCTCGACGCGCAGACGGTCTCTGCGACAGACCATGCAAGAACTTTCCGCTTCGAGGTCGAGCCCTTCCGTAAATACTGCCTGCTCAACGGCCTGGACGACATCGGCCTCACGCTTCGCCACGCCGACAAGATCCGCGCGTTCGAGGCGCGCCGCAAAGCGCAGCATCCCTGGTCCTTCTGATGCGCGTCGCGGTGCTGCCCGGCGACGGCATCGGGCCGGAGATCGTCGCGCAGGCCTGCAAGGTCTTGAAGAAGTTGGATGAAAGAATTCAACTTCAGGAGGCCGCGGTGGGTGGCGCGGGTTATGCAGCGGCGGGCGATCCGCTGCCACCCGCGACGCTGGCCCTGGCGAAAGAGGCCGACGCGATCCTGTTCGGCGCCGTGGGCGACCCGCGCTATGACACGCTCGAGCGCGCGAAGCGCCCCGAGCAGGCGATCCTCGGATTGCGCAAGGCGCTGGGTCTCTTCGCCAACCTGCGCCCGGCGCGGGTGTTTCCCGAGCTCGCCGCGTCTTCGTCCCTGCGCCCGGAGCTGGTCGCCGGGCTCGATCTGCTGATCGTGCGCGAGCTGACCGGCGACATCTATTTCGGCGAGCCCAAGGGAATCCGCAGCAAGGGCGCGGAGCGCGAAGGCTTCGACACCATGCAATACAGCGAGAGCGAGGTGCGCCGCATCGCGCGCGTCGCCTTCGAGGCGGCGCGAGGGCGCTCCCGGCGCGTCTGCTCGGTCGACAAGGCGAACGTGCTCGAGACCTCGCAGCTTTGGCGGGAAGTTCTAATTCAAGAATCCAAGAATTACGGTGACGTCGAGCTAAGCCACATGTACGTGGACAATTGCGCCATGCAGCTCGTGCGCAACCCCAAGCAGTTCGACGTGATCGTCACCGGCAACCTGTTCGGCGACATCCTGTCCGACGAGGCCTCGATGCTCACCGGGTCGATCGGCATGCTGCCTTCGGCTTCGCTCGACGCGCACGGCAAGGGGCTGTACGAGCCGATCCACGGCTCTGCCCCCGACATCGCCGGGCGCGGCATGGCGAATCCGCTCGCCACCATCCTCTCCGCGGCGATGATGCTGCGCCACTCGCTCAAGCAGCCGCAGGCCGCCACGCGCATCGAGGCCGCCGTGGCCAAGGTGCTGCGCGCCGGCCTGCGCACCGCGGATATCCAGACGCCCGGCGGCAAGGCGCTCGGCACCGAAGAAATGGGCGACGCCGTCGTGGCCGCCCTATAAACTAGCGCCATGCTCAGAGTCGGCATCGTCGGATGGCGCGGCATGGTGGGCTCGGTGCTCGTGCAGCGCATGCGCGAGGAGCGCGACTTCGACCATGTCGAGCCGGTGTTCTTCTCCACCTCGCAAGCCGGCGGCAAGGGCCCGCGCATCGGCCGGGACGTGGAGGCGGTGAAGGACGCGCACGACCTCGCGGCGCTGAAAGCGCTGCCGGTGATCATCTCCTGCCAGGGCGGCGACTACACGAGCGAGGTGTACCCGAAGCTGCGGCAGGCGGGCTGGAACGGCTACTGGATCGATGCCGCGAGCGCGCTGCGCATGAAGGACGACGCGGCCATCATTCTCGACCCGGTCAACATGCCGCAGATAAAGGATGCTCTTTCGAAAAAGGTAAAAAACTTCATCGGCGGCAATTGCACGGTGAGCCTGATGCTGATGGGCATGGCGGGCCTCTTCCAGCGCGACGAGATCGAGTGGATGACCAGCATGACCTACCAGGCCGCCTCCGGCGCCGGCGCCGCGGCGATGCGCGACCTGGTGGCGCAGATGGCCCGCGTCGGCCGCAGCGCCGAGCCGCTGCTCGCGGATCCGGCCTCGGCCATCCTCGATATCGACCGGGCAGTCACCGACACGCTGAGAGCGGCCGACCTGCCGAAGTCCAATACCGAGTTTCCCCTCGCGGGGAGCCTGCTGCCGTGGATCGACAAGGATCTCGGCAATGGCCAGAGCCGCGAGGAATGGAAGGCCCAGGCCGAGGCGAACAAGATCCTCGGCCGCAACGGCAACGCCATCCCCATGGACGGCGTCTGCGTGCGGATCGGCGCCATGCGCTGCCACAGCCAGGCGCTCACGATCAAGCTGCGCCGGCCGCTGCCCATGGACGAGGTCGAAGGCATGCTTGCGGATGCCCACGATTGGGTGAAAGTCGTGCCGAACCGGCGTGAGGAGTCCCTTGCCGAGCTCACCCCCGCGGCGGTGACCGGGAAGCTCTCCGTGCCCGTGGGACGGCTGCGGAAGCTGCCGATGGGGGAGGACTACCTCGCCGCCTTTACGGTGGGCGACCAGCTCCTCTGGGGGGCGGCCGAGCCGCTCCGGCGTATGGTGCGAATCCTCATAGATGCCGGGGTGAAGCAGTAACAAACCAAGAAAATATCTCAACTTGCAGCCGTAAGACCATGATGTTAAGTTACTTGGTCCGGCTTAAGAAGATTCAGGGGTGGGAAACCGTGGGCGGTAGATCGATAACCTTCGCCGTGCTTGCGGCAGCGCTGTGGCTCGCAGCGCCGCTTGCAGCGCATTCCGCGGGGCTCGGCCGCATCAACGTGCTCTCTTCGCTCGGACGACCGCTGAACGCGGAGATCGAGCTTCACTCCCAGCCGGGCGAGCAGGACCTCGTCGCGCGGCTTGCTTCGCCGGAGGCCTTCAGCCGCGCCGGCATCGAGCTCAACCCGGCGCTGCTCAGCGTGCGCTTTAGCGTCGAGCGGCGTGACGGCCGGCAGATCCTGCGCGTCACGACCACGCAGCCGGTCAACGAGCCCTTCCTCGATCTACTCGTCGACCTGCAGTGGAACAGCGGCCGGCTGCTGCGCGAGTACACCGTTCTTCTCGACCCGCCGGAGTTCAAGGGTCGCCAGGCGATAGCGGCTGCGCCAGCGCCAGCGCCGGCGCCGAAGCCCGCACCCAAGCCGGCGCCCGCGCCCGCGGAGTCGAAGCCTGCCCCGAGCGTCGAAGCGAAGCCGCTGCCGCCGGAGCCGGCCCCGCCGGTCGTGACGCCCGCCCCGCCGGCGCCCACCGCCGCCGCACCCGCGGCGCCGGCCGAAGAGAAGCCGGCTGCGCCTGCTGCCGAGAAGCCCGCCGCGGCTGAGCCGGCCGCGCCCGCCGGCGCCGCGCCGCACGAGGTGCAGAAGGGCGAGACCCTGGGCGCCATCGCCAAGAGGAATCTGCCGCCGGGGATATCGCTCAACCAGATGCTGGTTGCGATCTACCGGGCGAACGAGGATGCCTTCATCCGCGGCAACCTCAATCTCGTTCGCGCCGGCAGGATTCTCAACATCCCGGACATCGACGCCGTCGGCACCGTCGACCGCGACGAGGCCAACCGCCTCGCGCGTGAGCACCACGCCCAGTTCAACGAGTACCGCAGCCGGCTGGCCGCCGTGCCGGCGCCCGCCGAGGCGGCCGCCGGCCAGCGCGACGCCGCCGGGCGCATCGAGCCCAAGCCGGAAGCCGCGCCGCCGGCGCCGCAGGATCAGGTACGCCTGTCCAAGGCGGATCCGAAGAAGCCCGCGACCCCCGGGGGCCGTGCCGCCCGCGAAGACGACCAGGCCGCGCGCGAGCGCGAGTTGAGGGAGGCGCAGTCGCGCGTCACCGACCTCGAGAAGAACGTTTCGGACCTGCAGAAGCTGCTGGAGATGAAGAACCAGCAGCTCGCCGAGCTGGAGAAGAAGGCAGGCACGCAGGCGGCGCCGCCCTCGGCCGCGCCCGTCCCGCCCGCGAAGCCTGCGGCCAAGGCGCCCGAGAAGCCGGCCGCCAAGGCACCGGAGTCGCCCGCCCCCGCAC
>Ga0247825_10000400_pt1 | contig 27373 bp, 31 predicted proteins | sample 13C_Vanillin_Day_FD_194413 | JGI IMG/M metagenome (GOLD analysis project Ga0247825, IMG submission 194413) | Soil microbial communities from agricultural site in Penn Yan, New York, United States - 13C_Vanillin_Day48 | ecosystem: Environmental > Terrestrial > Soil > Agricultural land | place... | reverse complement strand
CGCCGCGGAGCTCACGCTCACGCATCCGCGCACGCGGCAGGTGATGACATGGCGCGCCCCGCTGCCGCGCGACATGAAGCGCCTGCTCGATTCGCTTAGGAAGGAGCGATGATCGTCCCGGAATGGCGGGTGCCGCCGAATGTACGCGCCTTGATGACCGTGCGCACCACGCGGGACGAAGAACTGAGGGCGCGCCTGCCGCAGGAGGCGCACTGGCTGACGCAGGTCCACGGCATCGAGGTAATCGACTTGGACCACAGCGCGAAGCGCGAAGGCGACGCCGCGATCTCCCGCGCGCGCAACACGGTATGCGCGATCAAAGTCGCCGATTGCATGCCGGTGCTCCTCGCCGACGAAGGGGGAACCGTGGTGGGCGGCGCGCACGCCGGCTGGCGCGGGCTCGCGGGAGGCGTCATCGAAGCCACCGTCGAGGCGATGGGGGTTCCCGCACCCGAGCTGATCGCCTGGATGGGCCCGGCCATCGGACCCCGCGCATACGAGGTAGGCGAAGAAGTACGCGCTGCTTTCCCGGAGAAGGCGGCGTTCTCTCCCGGTCGCCCGGGCCACTGGCTGCTCGACCTCTATGCAGTCGCGCGGTGCCGGCTGGAGGGCAAAGGTGTCCGACGCATCTTCGGCGGCGGCTTCTGCACGTACACCGACCGCGAGCGCTTCTACTCTTACCGCCGCGACGGCAGCACCGGGCGCATGGCAGCGCTGATCTGGCGCTCAGCGTAGAATCCCCGGCCCCATGACCCTCGGATGGATCCTCGCCGCAAGCGTGGCGGGCGGCACGCTGTCCGCCGGGCTCGCCGCGCTCTCCCTCAAGGTGCGCGCGAGCTGGATCCCGATGCTCGTGTCGTTCGCGATCGGCGCGCTGCTCGGCGCGGCCTTCCTGGAAGTGATTCCGCAGGCTTTCGAGCGCGGGCCGCATCAGGCGGCGAGCGCCATCCTCGCCGGCATCTTCGCGTTCTTCGTGATGGAGAAGCTCCTGCTCTGGCGCCATTGCCATACGGAGAACTGCGAAGTGCACGACCAGCATGCCGCGCCGCACGACCACGGCCGCAGCGGCATGCTGATCGTGGTCGGTGACACGGTGCACAACTTCGTCGACGGCCTGCTCATCGCGGCGGCCTTCCTCCAAAGCACGGAGCTTGGCGTCATAGCCGCGGTGGCGATCATCGCGCACGAAATTCCGCAGGAAGTCGGCGACTTCGTCATCCTGCTGCATTCCGGCTACTCCCGGGCACGTGCGCTCGCCATGAACCTGCTCTCTTCGGCGGCCACCGTCGCCGGGGGAATACTCGGGTACTTTTCCTTGCAACTCGTTGCGCAGTGGGAGGCGACGCTTCTGGGCGTCGTCGCCGCAAGCATGATCTACGTGGCGGTCGCCGACCTCATTCCCGGGCTGCATCGGCAGCCCGAGCTACGCGATACCGCTACCCAGGCGTTCCTGATCGCCCTCGGCATTGCAGCAATCGCGCTCGTGCGCGTGCTGGTCGCGCATTGACGCGGATGGCCAAAAAGAACTAGTTTTCAGCGATTTGACAATCATTTGACGGAGCTCTTGTTGCGGCGCAAAATCGCCCGCGATGCAACATGGGTTCCCCGATGCCCTGCTGGCGGCAATCTCGCAGTCGACCAACGAGCTGACGCAAGGCTGGATGCGGGTGCTGGCGAGCGCCCCGATCGCCGTTCCGTGGCTGGCATCGAATTCGTCCCTCCAGTCGGCGTACCTCGAGAAGCAGTCGCGGCTGTGGAATGCACTGCTCGCCGGCAGCAGGGAAGCCGTCGCCAGCGTGCCGCCGGGGGATCGCAGGTTCAGCCACCGAGCCTGGCGCGAAGATCCTTACTACGACTACCTGAAGCAGTCGTACCTCCTTGCCGCGCGTTACCTCGAAGATCTGGTGGAGCAAGCGACGCTCGGTCCGGCCGAGCGCGAGCGCACCCGTTTCGCCGTCAAGCAATGGGTCGATGCCCTGTGCCCGGCCAACTTTGCCGCCACCAATCCTGCGGCGCTCGAGCAGGCGCGAGACACGGGCGGAGAGAGCCTCGCGCGCGGGCTCGCCAACCTCATGGCGGACATGCAGCGCGGACGCATCCGGCAGACGGACGAAGCGGCGTTCGAGGTTGGACGGAACCTCGGCGTCACTCCCGGCAGGGTGGTGCTCGAGAACGAGCTCATCCAGCTCATCCAATACGCGCCGGCCACTGCGAAGGTCGCGCGGCGGCCGCTCGTCATGGTGCCGCCCTGCATCAACAAGTTCTACATCCTCGACCTGCAGCCGGAGAACTCGTTCGTCGCGCACGCCGTCGCGAACGGGCAGGCGGTGTTCATGGTTTCCTGGCGCAATGTCGGCCCGGCGCAGGGGCATTTTGGCTGGGACGACTACCTCGAGCTGGGAGTTTTTGCCGCCCTTCGCGCGGCGAGGGGCATCGCGGGCAGCGACAACGTGAACGCGCTGGGGTTCTGCGTCGGCGGCACGCTGCTCGGCGCCGCCCTTGCGGTGCTTGCACAAAGGAACGACGATCTCGTCGCCAGCGCGACGTTCCTTGCGTCGATGCTGGATTTTGCCGAGCCCGGGCAGATCGGCGTGTTCATCGACGAGCCGAGCGTCGAGGCGCGCGAAGCCACCATCGGGCGCGGCGGCATCCTGCCCGGCTCCGACCTAGCGTTCGTCTTCTCCAGCCTGCGCGCCAACGATCTGGTGTGGCCTTACGTCGTCAACAACTACCTGCTCGGCGGCATGCCATCCCCGTTCGACCTGCTGTACTGGAACGCGGACAGCACGAACCTTCCGGGACCGATGTACTGCTACTACGTGCGCAACATGTACCTGCAGAACAAGCTGCGCGAGCCGGGGGCGCTGGTGAACTGCGGCGTGCCGGTCGACCTGCGCAAGGTGGACCTGCCGATATTCGTACTGGCGACGCGCGAAGACCACATCGTGCCGTGGCGTTCCGCGTACCGCACGCTCGGTCTCCTTGGCGGCGCTGACAAGACGTTCGTGCTCGGCGCGAGCGGCCACATCGCCGGCGTGGTCAATCCGCCGGCGAGCGGCAAACGGAGCTTCCGGACCGCGGCTGCGCTGCCGGAAGGGGCCGACGACTTCCTGAAACTCTCGAAAGAACAGCGCGGCAGCTGGTGGCCGACCTGGTCGCGCTGGCTTTCGCGCCACGGCGGCGGCGAGCGCAAGGCACCTTCGGCGCTGGGAAATGTCCAATATCGGCCTACGGAAGCGGCGCCCGGCCGCTATGTGAAGCAGCGGATCCACTAGGAGAGACAGCTCATGGAAGACATTTTCATCGTCGGCGCAGCGCGTACTCCGATCGGCAAGTTTGGCGGCAGCCTGGCGAAGACGCCGGCGTCCGACCTCGGCGCGCTGGTGATACGCACGGTGCTGGAACGGGCCGGCGTGCCGCGCGACCAGGTTTCCGAGGTGATCATGGGGCAGGTTCTCGCCGCGGGCGTGGGGCAGAACCCGGCACGACAGGCGGCGATGCGCGCCGGCCTGCCGGAGATCATTCCGTCCATGACCATCAACAAGGTGTGCGGCTCCGGCCTGAAGGCGGCCATGCTCGGCGCGCAGGCGATCGCGCACGGCGACTCCGACGTAGTCGTGGCGGGCGGGCAGGAATCGATGAGCCTCGCGCCCCACGCCATGATGGGCTCGCGCGACGGCTTTCGAATGGGCGACGCGAAGCTTGTCGACACGATGATCGTCGACGGCCTGTGGGACGTCTACAACCAGTACCACATGGGGGTCACCGCCGAGAACGTGGCCAAGGAGTACGCGGTGACGCGCGAGGAGCAGGACGAGTTCGCCGTAGCCAGCCAGAACAAGGCGGAAGGCGCGCAGAAGGGCGGCAGGTTCCTCGACGAGATCATTCCGGTGGAGATACCGTCGAAGAAAGGGCCGGTGGTGTTCTCTGACGACGAGTATCCGCGGCACGGCGCCACGCTCGAGGCGATGAAGAACCTGAAGCCGGCGTTTGACAAGAACGGCACGGTGACCGCCGGAAACGCCTCGGGGATCAACGACGGTGCCGCCGTAGTTGTTTTGTGTAACTCAAAAAAACTCAAAGAACTGGGACTTAAGCCGTTGGCGCGCATCAAGGCCTTCGCCTCGGCGGGCGTCGACCCCAAGTACATGGGCATGGGACCGGTGCCGGCATCGAAGCGCTGCCTGGCGCGTGCCGGCTGGGAGCCGAAGGACCTCGACCTGATGGAGATCAACGAGGCGTTCGCCGCGCAGGCCATCGCGGTGAACCGCCAGATGGGCTGGGACACCAAGAAAGTGAACGTGAACGGCGGCGCCATCGCGCTCGGCCATCCGATCGGCGCCTCGGGCGCGCGAGTGCTGGTCACGCTTCTCCACGAAATGCAGAAGCGGGACGCAAAGCGCGGCCTCGCTTCGCTGTGCATCGGCGGGGGCATGGGGGTTGCCCTTGCCGTGGAACGCTAGAAAGGAACGAATGAAACTGGACTTGATGGAGGCATCGCAGGAAGAAGCGTGGCGCGACCGCAGCCGGCCGGTCGTGCAGCGCATCGTGTTCGTCTCGGGAGGCATGGGCGGCATCGGCACGGCGATCTGCCGGCGCTTTGCGCAGTCCGGCCATATCGTGGTTGCCGGCTGCCTGCCGGGTTACGAAAAGAAAGCGGAGTGGCTCGGCGCCATGCGCGCCCAGGGGTTCAAGGTGCACGCCGCGGAGGGCGATGTCGCCGACTTCGACTCCACCGCCGAGATGTTTTACAACGTGCGCTCGGTGGTCGGCCCGGTGGATGTCCTCGTCAATAATGCCGGCATCACGCGCGACGCGGTGTTCAAGCGCATGACCGAGCAGGACTGGATGGCGGTGATCAACACCAACCTGAACAGCGTGTTCAACGTCACCCGGCAGGTAATCGACGGCATGAGCGAGCGCGGCTGGGGGCGCATCATCAACATCTCTTCGGTGAACGCCATCAAGGGCCAGTTCGGCCAGACCAACTACTCGGCCGCCAAGGCCGGCATGGCGGGCTTCGCCAAGGCGCTGGCGCAGGAGGTTGTCAAGAAAGGCGTGACAGTGAACACCGTGTCGCCCGGCTATGTCGAGACCGACATGGTGAAGGCGATCAAACAGGAGATCCGCGACCAGATCATCGCCACGATCCCGATGGGGCGCCTCGCCCAGCCTGAAGAGATCGCCGCGGTGGTCGCCTTCCTTGCTTCCGAGGAGGCGGGCTACATCACCGGCGCCAACATCTCGGTGAACGGCGGAATGCACATGATGTGATGTAGACTGCCCCTTCCCCAGGAGGAGCGTATGGCACAGCAGAGGATCGCGGTCGTCACCGGTGGCATGGGCGGCCTCGGTGAGACGATCTCGACCAAGATGGCGGACGCCGGCTACCGCGTGGTGGTCACCTACTCCCCGAGCAATACCAAGTTCAAGGCGTGGCTGGAGGAGATGAAGGCCCGCGGCTACCCCTTCTCGGCGTTCCCGGTGGATGTGGCCGACTACGAAGACTGCGCGCGCAAGGTCAACGCGATCCAGGGCGAGTGCGGACCGATCGACATCCTCGTGAACAACGCGGGCATCACGCGCGATATGACGTTCAAGCGCATGACCAAGGCCGACTGGGACGCGGTCATGCGCACCAACCTCGACTCGTGCTTCAACATGACGAAGCAGGTGATGGACGGCATGGTGGACCGCGTCTGGGGACGGGTGATCAACGTCTCGTCGGTGAACGGGCAGAAAGGCGCCTTCGGCCAGACCAATTACTCCGCGGCCAAGGCGGGCATCCATGGCTTCACCAAGGCGCTGGCGCTGGAAGTGGCGCGCAAGGGCGTCACGATCAACACCATCTCGCCCGGCTATATCGGCACCAAGATGGTGACTGCCATACCCAAGGACATACTCGACTCGAAGATCCTGCCGCAGATCCCGATCGGCCGCCTTGGCAAGCCGGACGAGGTGGCGGGCCTGATCATCTACCTGTGCTCGGAGGAGGCCGCCTTCGTCACCGGCGCCAACATCTCCATCAACGGCGGCCAGCACATGTATTAAGGAGTACCATGGGCGCGATGGAAAACCAGCTGCGGCTGATCAAGAAATACCCCAACCGCCGGCTCTACGACACCAAGACGTCGAGCTACATCACGCTCGCCGACGTGAAGCAGATGGTTCTCAAGCAGGAGGAGTTCCAGGTGGTTGACGCCAAGAGCGGCGACGACCTCACGCGCCAGATCCTGCTGCAGATCATCCTCGAGGAGGAATCGGGCGGCATGCCGCTGTTCTCCTCCGACCTGCTGTCGCAGCTGATTCGCTCCTACGGCAACGCCATGCAGGGCATGATGGGGTCTTACCTCGAGCGCAACATTCGCGCCTTCCAGGACATACAGAAGGCGCTGCAAGAGCAGTCGCGCAAGATGTACGGCGACAACTCGCGCGCCTCGCAGGATCTCTGGGCGCAGTTCATGAACCTGCAGGGCCCGGCCATGCAGAGCCTGATGCAGGCCTACATGGAGCAGAGCCAGAAGGTCTTCGCGCAGTTCCAGGAGCAGATGCAGAGCCAGGCGCGCAACATACTCACCGGCCTGCCCTTTCCCGGCTTCCCTTCCTCGCAGCAGCAGAAGAACGATCCCGACAAGCAGTAAGTGCCGAAGATAGGCTTCGTCTCGCTGGGCTGTCCCAAGGCCCTCGTGGATTCCGAGCGCATCCTCACGCAGCTGCGCGCCGAGGGCTACGCCACCTCGCCGAGCTACGCGGGCGCCGACCTCGTCATCGTCAACACCTGCGGCTTCATCGACGCGGCAGTCGAGGAATCGCTCGAGGCCATCGGCGAGGCGCTCGCCGAGAACGGCAAGGTGGTCGTCACGGGCTGCCTTGGAGCACGCGAAGGCTTCATCGAGAAAGCGCACCCCTCGGTGCTCGCCGTCACCGGCCCGCACGACACGCCGGCGGTGATGAGCGCGGTGCACGCGCACTTGCCAAAACCGCACGACCCGTACGTCGACCTGGTTCCTTCGCAGGGAATCAAGCTTACGCCCAGGCACTACGCCTATCTCAAGATCTCCGAGGGCTGCAACCATCGCTGCACGTTCTGCATCATTCCGTCACTGCGCGGCGACCTGGCGTCGCGGCCGATCGGCGAAGTGATGCAGGAAGCGGAGAACCTGGTGAAGGGCGGCGTCAAGGAGCTGCTGGTCATATCGCAGGACACCAGCGCCTACGGGGTGGATATCAGGTATCGAACAGGGTTTGTGCGCGGCAGGCCGACAAAAACGCGCATGACCGACCTGTGCAGGTCGCTCGGGGAGATCGGCGTCTGGGTGCGGCTGCACTATGTCTACCCGTATCCGCATGTCGATGAGGTAATCCCCCTGATGGCGGAAGGCAGGATCCTGCCGTACCTGGACATTCCCTTTCAGCATGCCTCGCCGCGCATCCTCAAGCTGATGAAGCGCCCGGCGAGCGCGGAGAAGGTGCTCGAGCGCGTGCGCCGCTGGCGCGAGGCCTGCCCGGACATCACGATCCGCAGCTCCTTCATCGCCGGTTTTCCCGGAGAGACGGAGGCGGAATTTTCGGAGCTTCTCGATTTCCTGGAGGAAGCGCAGCTCGACCGCGTCGGCTGTTTCGCCTATTCCCCGGTGGAAGGGGCGGCGGCCAATGCCTTACCCGGCACCGTGGCGCAGGAAGTGAAGGTCGAGCGCCGGGCGCGGCTCATGCTCCTGCAGGAAAAGATAAGCGCACGCAAGCTGAAGGCGAAGCTCGGCAGGACGCTCGATGTCCTCGTCGACGCGCCGGGCATCGGCCGTTCGAAGGCGGATGCGCCGGAGATCGACGGTGTGGTGAAATTCAAGGGCGGCAAGCCCGGCGAGTTCGCAAGAGTGGCGATCGAGCGCGCCGACGCGCACGATCTTTTCGGGAGACTGCAATGAGCAATCGAGAGGTGATGGTGGTATCGGGCGTGCGTACGGCGATCGGCGGCTACGGCGGCTCGCTGAAGGACATGCCGCCCACGAAGCTGGGCGCCACCGCCATCAAGGAAGCGGTGTCGCGCGCCAGGGTCGATCCGGCGAGCGTCGGCCACGTGGTCATGGGCAGCGTGATCCACGGCGAGGCGAAGGACATGTACCTGTCGCGCGTTGCGGCGGTGGAAGCCGGCCTCCCGGTGGGCACGCCTTGCCTGACGGTGAATCGCCTGTGCGGCTCCGGGCTCCAGGCCATCGTCTCGGCGGCGCAGCATCTGATGCTGGGCGACTGCGACATCGCGGTGGCCGGCGGTGCGGAAAGCATGAGCCGCGCCGCGTACTTCCTGCCCGCCGGTCGCTGGGGCCAGCGCATGGGCGACGCGCCGGTGGTCGACGCGATGAGCGGCGCGCTGCACGATCCGTTCGGCCACGGCCACATGGGCGTGACGGCCGAGAACATCGCCGCGAAGTACGGTTTCACGCGAGTGCAGCAGGACGAGTTCGCCGTGGAATCGCACCGCCGCGCTGCCGATGCGCTGGAACAGGGCTTCTTCAGGAGCCAGATCGTCGCCGTGGAGCTGAAGACGAGAAAAGGCGTGGAGCAATACGCCACCGACGAGCACGTACGCAAGGGCGCGAAGCTCGAGGACCTCGCAAAGCTCAAGCCGGTCTTCAAGAAGGACGGTACTGTGACCGCGGGCAACGCCTCGGGGTTGAACGACGCCGCCGCCGCAGTCGTCCTCATGGAATCATCCGCCGCAAGGAGATCCGGCATCAAGCCGATGGCCCGGCTCGTCGCGTACGCGCATGCCGGCGTGGAGCCGCAGCTCATGGGGCTCGGGCCCATCCCGGCAGTGCGGCGGGTATTCGAGAAGGCGGGGCTGAAGCCCGCCGATATGGACGTGGTGGAATCCAACGAGGCGTTTGCGGCGCAGGCCATGGCGGTCACGAAGGATCTCGGCCTGGATCCGGCCAAGGTAAATCCGCATGGCGGTGCCGTGGCGCTCGGGCATCCCATCGGCGCGACCGGCAGCATCCTCACCGTCAAGGCGCTCTACGAGCTCGAGCGCACGCAGAAGCGCTATGCCCTCGTGACCATGTGCATAGGCGGCGGCCAGGGCATCGCTGCGATCTTCGAGCGGGCTTAACTTAAACTTGCGGCGAAATGCGCCGCAAACCCCGCATAGGTCTTGCTCTCGGCGCCGGCAGCGCGCGCGGCTGGGCACACATCGGTGCGATCCGTGCGTTGGAGGACCGGGGCGTGAAGCCCGAGATAGTGTGCGGCAGCTCCATCGGCGCGCTGGTCGGGGCGGCCTTCGCCTCCGCGCAACTGCACCGGTTGGAGGAGTGGGTTTCCGGCCTGGCATGGACCACCGTGGTGCGGCTCATGGACCTCACCTGGAAGGGCGGCTTGATCCGGGGGGAGCGCCTGTTCAAGCTGTTCCGGGCGACGTTCGAGGAGTACGAGATCTCCGAGCTGCCGGTGATCTACGGCGCAGTGTGCACCGAGCTCGCCTCCGGACGGGAAGTGTGGCTGCGCGAGGGCAACATGCTCGACGCCGTGCGCGCCTCGGTCGCCATGCCGGGCCTGTTCACGCCCGTAGTGCGCGACGGCATGGTGCTCGTCGATGGCGGCCTGGTGAATCCGGTGCCGGTGTCGATGTGCCGCGCGCTCGGCGCGGACCTGGTGATTGCGGTGGATCTCAGCTGGGGCAAGTTCGGCCCGTACCGCGACCGCGGCAAAGGCCGCCCCGATGCCGTATCCGCACCGCGCGAGGTGCCGGGCTGGCTGGAGCGCCTGAAGCCTGCCTGGCTGGAGCGCCCGAGCACGGCCCAGCACGGCGACCGTGTGACGATCCCTTCCATCTTCGAAGTTTTCAATACCGCGCTCGATATCGGGATGCAGCGGGTTGCGCGCGGCCGGCTGGCAGGCGATCCCGCCGACGTGCTGATCACGCCGCTGCTGCCGGACTTCGGCAGCATGGAGTATCACCGGTCGAGGGAAGCGATCGAAGAGGGCCGGCTTGCGGTCGAGCGGATGGCGCCGCTGCTCGAGCAGGTGATCGACTAGGCGCGCATGGAGCTCACGCTCCCGGTCACGGCGGCGGTGCTGGGAGCGGCGCTGCTGCATGCCGCCTGGAACGCGCTCGTCAAAGGCAGCGCCGACAAGCAGCTCGACTCGTACGCCGTGGCGGCGGGTTCCGGGCTGCTGGCGCTGCTGGCGCTGCCGTTCCTGCCACTGCCGGCGCCCGCCGCCTGGCCGTGGCTCGCCGGATCGGCCGCCGTGCACATCCTGTACTTCGTGTTCCTCGCCGGCGCGTACCGCTGGGGCGAGCTGTCCTATGTCTATCCGGTGATGCGCGGCGGCGGGCCGATGATCGTCGCGCTTACGGGCGGGCTGGCGTTCCGCGAGATCCTGCAGCCGGCCGAGTGGCTGGGCGTGGCGCTGGTCTGCGCCGGAATCCTCGCCTTCGCCTCGGGCGCGCACGACCGGCGCGCTACGCTGTTCGCGATCGCCAACGCGTTTGTGATCGGTGCATACACGCTCATCGATGCGGCCGGCGCACGGGCTTCGGGCGCACCTGTGAGCTATGCGTTCTGGTTCTTCGTGGCGAATGGGCTGGTCATCTGCCTGTTGGGATTGGTCCAGCGCGGCAGCGCGCTGCCCGCCTACTTCCAGTGCCACTGGCTTCGGGCGCTCGCCGGCGGTGCCTGCGCCCTGGGTGCCTACAGCATTGCACTCTGGGCGATGACGCGCGCGCCGGTGGCGCTGGTGGCGGTGCTGCGGGAGACCTCCGTAATATTCGCCGCCGTCATTGGCGCGCTGGTCTTCCGGGAAAAAATGACGCGCCGGCGGCTGGTTGCCACCGGCGCGGTGCTGGCAGGGTTGGTCGCCCTGCGGAGCTAGGCGGGTTGCAGCCTCCCGTCGACGACACGGACGCGGTCGCCAGGGCGATAAGGCGGCGCGACATCGCTTAAGACCGTCTGGTACGTGCCGCTGTCGTGGCGCACGTCGATTTCCCAGCGAGTCGTGCTGCGCGCCTGCTTCTCGATGTGCTTGCCTGCCATGGCGCCGCCCAGCGCACCGAGCACCGTCATGACCTTCTTGCCGTTGCCACCGCCGATCTGGCTGCCGATCACTGCGCCGGCCACGCCGCCAGCGATCGGCCCAACCGCAGTATGCTCGCCCGGCTGGCGCACTTCACGCACCGCCTGGACCATCCCCAGGTAGCCCGGCTGCACGGCGGATGCCGGTGCCTCGACGACCTGCGGCGCAGGCTTCGCGACCGCCTTCTTTACCGGCTTGGGTTGAACGGGTTCGGAGACCAGCGGCTCGACAGGCTGGACGGCTGCTGCCTCCTGGGAGCCGATCGACGGCGGCACGAGGTCGGTCAGCGTGGCGACGCCGACGGCGGAGAATACGGTGATCGAGATGGCCGCCGCGGTGAGCATCGGGTGCAGGCGGGAGTTGCTCTTTTCCATGGCGTTGTGCTCCTTTCGTATTGCCACAACGCGCAAGCTTAGGCAGCGCGATGGCGCGCTGCCGTAAGCGGTTGTAAGCGCTTGTTACAAGCGCGTGCGGAAGCCGTCTATTTCGTGGCGACCTCCTGCAGCAGGGTGCGGTCGATCAGGGTGATCTCGATGCGCCGGTTCTTCTGGCGTCCTTCCGGGCTGTCGTTGGGGGCGACCGGAGCGTATTCGGCGCGGCCGGTAGCGATGAGGCGCTCGGGCGCAATGCCGGCGTCCTGCAGGAAGCGCACCACGGTCGTCGCGCGCGCCGCCGAGAGCTCCCAGTTGGACGCGAATACCTTCTGCAGGCCCCCCGTGATGGGCACGTTGTCGGTGTGGCCGACTACGCGGATTGCCTTGTCCTCGTAGGCCTTCATCGCGTCCGCGACCTTCTTCAGCACCTCCTTGCCGGTGTCCTTGAGAGCAGCCCTGCCGGAATCGAAGAACAGCTGCTCGGCCGCGTCGACGGTGAGCATGTCCTTGTACCGGCGCACCTGCAGCTGACCCTTCTGCACTTCCTGGTTGAGGTCGGCGACCAGCTTGTCGTACTGGGACTGCGACTGCTTGCTCGCGCTCATGAGCTGGGAGTTCTGCGCCTGGAGCGCCTCGTTCTGCGCCCGCAGCTTGGCCTGATCGCTCTGCAGCGCGGCGCGGCCGCTCTCGAGGGCGCTCTTTTGCTGCTCGAGCTCGCGCAGCTGGCGCTGCAGCGCCGAGCGCTGGCTCTCCAGCGCCTCACGCTGGGACTGCAGCGAGCTGATCTCCTGGGCCTTCTCTCCTTGAAGCTTGTCGTAGGTCTCCTGCGTGACGCAGCCGGCCAGCACGAGCGCCGCTGCAACTGCCGCACTGCCAAGGCAAAGGTTCTTGCTGTTCATCATGACCCTCCACTGCACTGTTGCCCCTACGGCTACAGAATAGCTTACTGGCCTTCGGCGCGCATGTGCGGGAAGAGGATTACGTCACGGATGCTGGGGCTGTCGGTCAGCAGCATCACCAGCCGATCGACGCCGAGGCCGGCGCCCGTGGTTGGCGGCATGCCGTGCTCCAGCGCGCGAATGTAGTCGGCATCGTAGTACATCGCCTCCTGGTCGCCCGCTTCCTTGGCCCTCGCCTGCTCGAGGAAGCGCTGCGCCTGGTCCTCGGGATCGTTCAGCTCCGAGAAGCCGTTGGCGATCTCCTTGGCATCGATGAACAGCTCGAAGCGATCGGTCAGCTCTGGATCGGAATCGCGCCGTCGCGCCAGGGGCGAGACTTCGGCCGGGAAGTCGGTGACGAAGGTCGGCTGGACCAGGTGCTTCTCCGCCAGCGCCTCGAACAGCATGAGCTGCAGCGCGCCCCAGCCTTGCTCCTGCCTGTGTTCGATGTTCACCCGATGCAGCTCCCGTGAAAGGAATGCGCGATCCCGAAGATCGCCCTGCACGCCTTGCCGGCGAAGGGCTTCCGGGATGGACAGTCGCGCGAACGGTTTGTCGAGCTCGATGTCCCTTCCCTGGTACTGGACCTGCGGCACCCCGGCGGCCGTGCGCACCAGCTTCTCCGTGAGGTTCATCATGTACTGCCAGTCCTCGTAGGCGCAGTACCACTCCAGCATGGTGAACTCGGGATTGTGCCGCGTCGAAATTCCTTCGTTCCTGAAATTCCGGTTGATCTCGAACACCTTCTCGATGCCGCCGACCACAAGGCGCTTGAGGTAGAGCTCCGGCGCGATGCGCAGGTAGAGCTCCATGTCGAGCGCGTTGTGGTGCGTCTTGAACGGCCGGGCCGCGGCGCCGCCCGGGATCGGCTGCATCATCGGCGTCTCGACTTCGAGGTAACCCTCGGCGCGCAGCACGCTCCTGAGCGAGTCGATCACCTGCGAGCGCTTGAGAAACACCTCCCGCACCTGCGGGTTGACGATGAGGTCGACGTAGCGCTGGCGGTAGCGCTGCTCGTGGTCGGTGAGGCCGTGGAATTTCTCCGGCAGGGGGCGCAGCGCCTTGGCGAGCAGGCGGATGTTCGTGGCGTGCACTGTCAGCTCGCCCTTCATCGTCTTGAAGACATGGCCTTCCACGCCGACGATGTCGCCAAGATCCCAGTGCTTGAAGTCCTCATAGCCCGGCAGGTCGCTGGTGATGTAGGCCTGGATGCGGCCGCTGCCGTCCTGAAGGGTGGCGAAGCTCGCCTTGCCCATCACGCGCTTGAGCACCATGCGGCCCGCGACCGCGGCCGGCGCCCTGGCCTTTTCGAGATCCTCCTTCGACTTGTCCCCATGGCTGGCATGCAGCGCTGAAGCGACGTCCTTCTTGCGGAAATCATTGGGATAGGCGTTGCCTTGCGCGCGCAGCGCCTTCAGCTTCTCGCGCCGCTCTTCGACGAGCTTGTTGTCTTCTTCCACTCAGACCCCCTGCTTGAGGCTCGCGCTGATGAAGTCGTCGAGCTCGCCGTCCAGTACGCGCTGCGTGTCGCCCTTTTCCACGCCGGTGCGCAGGTCCTTGATGCGCGACTGGTCGAGCACGTACGAGCGGATCTGGTGGCCCCAGCCGATGTCGGTCTTGGAGGCCTCGAGCTTGTTCTGCTCGGCGAGGCGCTTGCGCATCTCGAGCTCGTAGAGCTTGGCCTTGAGCATAGAGAAGCACTCGGCGCGGTTGCGGTGCTGCGAGCGGTCGTTCTGGCTTTGCACCACGATGCCGGTCGGCATGTGGGTGATGCGCACTGCCGACTCGGTCTTGTTGACGTGCTGGCCGCCGGCGCCCGACGCGCGGTACACGTCGATGCGCAGATCGGCCGGGTTGATCTCGACCTCGATGCTCTCGTCGACCTCGGGGTACACGAACACGCTGGCGAACGAGGTGTGGCGCCTGGCGTTCGCGTCGAACGGGCTCTTGCGCACCAGGCGATGCACGCCGCTCTCGGTGCGCAGGTGGCCGTAGGCGTAATCGCCGATCACCTTGATCGTGGCGCTCTTGATGCCGGCGACTTCCCCCGGCGTGTGCTCGAGCACCTCGGTGCCGAAGCCGTTGCGGTCGCAGTACTTCAGGTACATGCGCTCCAGCATCGACGCCCAGTCCTGCGCCTCGGTGCCACCCGAGCCCGCCTGGATGTCGATGAAGCAGTTGTTGGCGTCCAGCGGGTTGGAGAACATGCGGCGGAACTCGAGACTGGCCACCTCCTTCTCCAGCTTCTCGAGGTCGGCGGCCACGCCGAGCACCGTGGCATCGTCGCCCTCGGCGCGCGCCAGCTCGAACAGCTCCCTGGCGTCGGCAAGGCCGCCGCCTACGCGCCCGAGTGTCGTGACCACCGCCTCGAGCGCCTTCTTCTCCTTGCCGAGCTCCTGGGCGCGCTGCGGGTCGGTCCAGACCTGCGAATCGCTGAGGAGCTGCTCTACCTGTGCGAGCCTTTGCTGCTTGCCTTCGAGGTCAAAGATACCTCCGCAGCTCGGCGGACCGGCTGTGCAGGTCGGCGAGCGATGAGGCGATCTGGTTGATGCGTTCGGCTTCCATCATCTGATTTCGATCCGTTCTTCCCAGTAGCGCAATTCCTGGCGAAAGCGCAGCTCGGCGTCCAGCCGGTCCAGCGGCATGACGAGGTTGCGGCTGGGGATGGAGACGAAGGCCTTCTTCAGGCCTTCGCGCACCGTGGAGAAGTAGAAGTACACCTGGTCGTCGGGACTTTGCACCATGAAGAGTATGAAATCGCGCCTGTCGTCGGCCGAGATCTGCGCGATGCGCAGGATGTTCTCGCTCCTGAACCCGCGCTGTCGGGCCTCCAGCATGTCCTCGCTCGCCTGCCGAGGGATTCCCATCGCATCGGCCACGTCCGCGCCGACGTAGCCTTCCTTGCCGTGCAGCCTCAGCCAGCCGGCGATGCTGCGCAGCTCGCCAGCCTCCACGCGGGTGAGCTGCTCCAGCGCGGGCTGCGCGGGCGCGCTCTGCACCGCGAGCGACGCGCCGAGCATCGCGATGCCGGCCAGCCACCGCATACGAGCCTCCCCTCTTTGTTGCCGCTAGTGTACTGCCATCAGACGCGCTTCGCGGCGTATTCCTCTGCGATCTTGTCGTCGAAGAAGGTCGTCGGGTTCGGCGCCGCCATGAAACGGCGGTATACCTCCGGGTAGACGCCGGAGTACTGGAACACCTGGCCGTTGGACATTTCCACTTCGAGCGTGCGGCTCTTCTCGTCGTAGCCGACCGAGCGCAGCTTCGAGGAGTTGACGCGCTTTCTCTGCATCAGCCAGCTTCCACCTTGATGGGATCGCCGGGTTTCGCCGCGGCGAGCCTGGCAGGATCCCCGACTACCTTGCCTATGACGTTGCAGCGGCTGGCGAGTTTCGGCCGCTCGTCGGTGGAGATGGGCGTGCGGCCGAAAGGCAGGGCAATGGCATTGCCCTCGGTCCAGAAGCACGCGGTCCCGGCCTCGACGACCTGCCGCGCGTCCTTCTCGAGCGCCACGCTGACCGGCGTGCCAAAGTAGACCTCTTCGCCCCAGGTCTGCGCACGGGACTCGAAGGGAACGGCGGCCAGCAGCGCCTTTGCCGTCTCGGTGTGCAGCAAGTCGATCTGCAGACGGATGCTTCCTATCTTTACTGCCAGCTTCATCCGCCGAGGGTGGCGCTCCACGGCTCGCGAATGCGGCCGTTCACCACTTCGCCCTCGATGCTCTTGTCCTTCACCTGGCCGGTGAACTCACCCCGCCGGCCGGTGAGACGGAAGGTGAGCTTGTCGCCGCGCAGCTTCACCTCCTCGAGCGGCACGTCCTTGCCGTCCAGCCGCACGCTGCCGGAGACGCGCGTGAGCTGCTGGCGCAGCTGCAACGTGGCCGGCTGCCGGCTTACCGCCGGCGGCATCTTCGCGCTCCAGCGCCCCTCGACCCTGGCCGGCACCACGTAAAGGTAGATGAGCGTGGTGGTGACCCCGCTGATCTGCACCTTGTCGTCGAGGTCCATTTGCACGTACTTCTCCGGGATCCACCCCGTGAGAGGGTAATCGTGCGACACGATGCGCGTGCCCGGCCGCAGCTCCTGCAGGAACTTGTCCTTCAGCAGGTTCACGGTATCGGGAAGCAGGTACATGGTGATGACCGTCGCTTGCGACACGTCGGTCTTGAAAAGGTCCTGCTTTAGGAACTTCACCCGGTCGGCCACGCCCTCCTTGTGCGCCGCTTCGTTGGCCTTCTTCACCAGCTCGTCCTTGATCTCGACGCCGAAGCCGCGCGCGCCGAACACTTTGGCGGCGGTAAGCACGATGCGCCCGTCTCCCGAGCCGAGGTCGATGAGGAAGTCTTCCGGCCCGACGTCGGCATAGCGCAGCATGTCGGACACCACGCTTTGCGGCGAGGGCACGTAGGGTCCGGCGTCCTTGACCGGCTTCAGGTCCTGCGCATTGGCGAAGGACAGGACCAGCCAAAGCGTCGCTGCGGCAACAGCCCGCATCATTCGAAATGCTCCACGGTAAGCTGGATGTTCTTGAGGCCGTTGAACTCGTTCACGCCCAGGCGGTACGCCGCGCGCACCTGCTCCGGCAGCGGCTCCAGCGCGCCGAAGCGCATTGCCTCGTAGCGACGGCCGTCCTTGACCAGCCGCAGCTTCAAGTGCCGCTCGCCCACCAGGCGCTGGCTTTCCACGACGAAATTATCGCAGAACACCGGTTGCGGAAATCCCTGTCCCCAGATCTCGCCGTCGAGCATGCGGGCCACTTGCAGCGTGCAGTGCGCATGGTCGAGGGCGCCGTCGGTTTCCACCGTGCGCAGGCGCGCTTCCGCCGGCAGCAGCTCGTCCACCGCGGCGTCGAAGGCCTGCGCGAAACGTGCGTAGTCCTCCTCGGCGATGGTCAGGCCGGCCGCCATGGCGTGGCCGCCGAAGCGGGCGACGAGCCCGGGGGCCCGCTTGCACACCAGGTCGAGGCAGTCTCGCAGGTGCAGGCCGGCAATGGAGCGGCCTGAGCCGCGCAGCACGCGGCGCGCCCCTTCCTCGGCGCGCGCGAAGCAGATGACGGGACGGTGCATGCGGTCCTTCAGCCGGGAAGCCAGGATGCCGACCACGCCCTGGTGCCAGTCCGGGTTGAAGAACGTGCCATTCCCCGCCGGCACGGCCTTCAGCAGCTCCATCGCCTGCTGCAGCATCTGCGCTTCAATGCTGCGCCGGTCGGCGTTCAGCCGGTCGAGTTGCTGGGCGAGGTTGGCTGCGCGCGCCTCGTCGTCGGTGATCAGGCATTCGATGCCGACCGTCATGTCGGCGAGGCGGCCGGCGGCGTTCAGCCGCGGACCGGCGACAAAGCCGAGATCGAAGCTCGAAGCCTCCTCCGGACGCCTGCCCGCGGCGCGCAGCAAAGCTACGGTGCCCGGCTGCCCGCGGCCCGCGCGCAGCCGCTTGAGCCCCTGGGCCACCAGGTTGCGGTTGTTCGCATCGAGTGGCACCACGTCGGCGATCGTACCCAGGGCAATGAGATCGGTGAGGGCGCCCAGATTGGGCTCAACGACAAAGTGTTTCCTGCTCCGCAGCTCTGCGCGCAAGGCCAGCATGACGTAGAACATGACCCCGACGCCGGCGAGCGCCTTGGAGGGGAACTCGCATCCCGGCTGGTTGGGATTGACGATGCAGGCGGCCGCAGGCAGCTGCGGCCCGGGCAGATGGTGGTCGGTGATGAGGGTGGCGATGCCCAGGGCGTTGGCGCGCGCCACGCCTTCGACGCTGGCAATGCCGTTGTCCACCGTAATCAGGAGCTCGGGCTTTCTCTGCGCGGCGAGCTCTACCAGCTCGGGCGAAAGCCCGTAGCCGAGCTTGAACCGGTCGGGCACGAGGAAATCGACCGTGGCGCCGAACATGCGCAGCGCGCGCATGCCGACTGCGCACGCCGTGGCGCCGTCGGCATCGTAGTCCGCGACGATGAGGAGGCGCTTTTTCTGCTCGATTGCATCCGCGAGAAGCACCGCAGCGCGGTGCACGTCTCTGAGGGAATCCGGCCGGAGAAGGCCCGAGCTGTCGTAGCTCAGCTCGAGCGGCGAGCGGATGCGCCGCGCCGCATAGATGCGGGCGAGCACGGGATGCACGCCCGCCTCCAGCAGTGCCCGGCGATCTGCCTCCTGATAAGGACGCTCGACGATCTTCACGCGTAGCGTTCCAGCGCGCGGCGGCGCCGCCAGAAGCGCCGCAGGTCGCCGCGAATCGTCTCGAACGACGATGCGCCGTCCGGCACATGGACGCTCAGCATGTCCAGGCGCCCGCCCCGTAAGCCGTCGAGCAGCGGCGCGAACCAGTGCCTTTCCAGCGAGTCGATGGACTCGCGGTATTCCGCGGCCTGTCCAAGGGCCATTGGGCCGCGCAGCGCGTCGAGGACGACGAGGTGCCGGCCCTCTGGCGGCGCCTGGGCCAGCCATTCTTCCGCGGTTTCGGGCAGGCGGCGCGGCTGCGCGCCCGACGCTTTCGCGAGGCCCAGCGGCAGCGGGTCGCTGGCGAAAACCGATTGCCAGCGTGCCTTCAGCCCCTGCGGGGCATACCCGGCGCCCCAGAGCCAAAGGCTGTTGATGGCCGGCTCGCCGCGGGCGTCGCGCGCCTGGTTCACGGGGTGCGCATGCAGCAGCATCTGCGCTTCGTTGAGCAGGCGGCTCCAGCGCCTGCCGGCCTCACCGCCGATGCGCGCAGTGAGGTCTACGTCGCGTCCGGCGCATGCCAGCGCGCTCGGCGCATCGAGCGCCAGGCTTTCCTCGAGCCGGGCGCACCAGCGCCGCTCGTCGACCGCGTGCAGCTCCAGCACTCCGGCGAAATGGCGATTCAGGGCTTCGACGAGCGTATCGGCTTCTTCCGGCGACACCGCAAAGGCGGCGTCCGGCACCACGATGAGCCGGTCGCGTGCCAGGCGCAGGTGGACCGGGTCGGCACGGACCCAGCAGGTGCTCCCCGGGTCCTCGCCGCCGGCTAGCAGTGTCAGCGCGCCGGCGGGCAAGGCGGGCGCGTCCACGCCGAACGCAGTACGCAGCCAGCCTTCCAGCCCGAGAGATTCCGCGGTGGCGCAGCGCCCGCGCGCAAGCAGCAGCTCGAGCGCCGGCGCGCGCGCCTCGGTGTCACCAGCGAAGAGGCCCGGAACGACTAGCTCGCAGTGCATGCCGCGAGCGGCAGGGCGCGCACGCCCTTTTTCCGGAGGTGCCGCGCCAGGATGCGGTAATGGTCGTAGTCGAAGCGCGGCTCGCGCCGGGTCTCGAGCAGCTCGGCAAGCTCCTCGTCGGTGCGCGCCGTGCCGAGATGGCACCACCGGTCCACCACATGCACCTCGGTTGCTTCCCGTTCGCGGTCGCGCTCGACTATGCCGAGCGGCCCCGCATGCGGCCACTCCACCGTCTTCAGGCGCGCGAGCGCCTCCGCCACCCGGCCGTGATGCACGTGGATGTTCTCCCGCCCCGCGCACACGCCGGCGCACTTGCCCAGCTGGAAGCGGAAGCAGCCGGCTGACCTGACCGGGTGCTCGTAGCCCAGCGACTGCAGGCAGAGGCGATGCTCGTCGGCGAGCGAGCGAAGCGCGTTAAGCGCATCGCGCCTGGAGCGGAACAAGCCGTAGACATAGGGCAGCGTTTCCGCATCGATCTCGTGCGACTGCGCGAGCCGCAGTCGCCTCATGTCGAACACGAAGCCGCAGAGTGCGGGCGGCGGCCGCAGCTGGCGGTTGTGCACCGGCTGCAGCTCCTTCACGAGCCGCGCTTCGCGCAGCAGCGCGCCGAGCTCCCCCGCCGTGCGCTGCCAGTCGATGTGACGCACTTCGGCGGACCACTGGAAGCGCGAAGTAAAGTGCTGCAGCACCCGGGTGCGCATGCTGCGGCTCATGCCGACGTAGAGCGCGACTCCGCCCTCGCCGCGGAACACGTACACGCCCGGCGCATCCGGGATGGCATCGACCTCGGCCCGGTCGATGTGCGGCGGCAATATGGGCTGCTTCGCCACCTGGCGGGCGGCAACCGCCACGACCTCGTCGCCGTGCTCGCGCGCGGCAATGCGCAGGAATTGCCACACGGCGTCGGCATCGCCGAGCGCACGGTGCCGGGCCTTGCAGTCGATGCCGTGCCTTGCGATGAGGCTATCCAGGTTGTGGCGCGCGTGCTCGCCGTACAAGCGTCGCGACAGGCGCACGGTGCACACGGTTCGCGCCATGAACCGGATGCCCGCCCGCTCGAACTCCCGACGCAGGAAGCCGTAATCGAAGCGCGCGTTATGCGCGACGAACACCCGCCCCGCCAGGCGCTCGTAAAGCTCGCCCGCGAGCTCGGCGAAGGAAGGCGCCGACGCGACCATCTCGTTGGTGATCCCGGTGAGCGCCTGGATGGGTGAGGGGATGGAAGCGCCCGGGTTCACCAGCGTGGACCATTCGCCGGTGACCTGGAAGCCGTCGACTTCTATGACCCCGATCTCGGTGACCCGGTCCAGGCCCGGCTGACCTCCGGTTGTCTCGAGGTCGACAATGGCGAGGGGCGCCTCCAGCGACTGCATGTCACCGCGCATGGATGTTTGTTCAGTAGTGGTCCGCAACTCTACCGGAAAAGCCGGGTCCAATGCAGGCATGCCGCGCGCTTCGTTCCTGCTTGCTTCCTTGCTTGGCCTCGCCGGCTGCGCGCCGCTCTACTGGGTGAAAGCCGACGTCGATCCGCAGCAGCTCGAGCAGGACATGGCGCAATGCCGGCAGCAGGCCTGGCGCGAAGCGAGCTGGCGGACCTGGCTTTACCGCCCGTTCGGGCCGACCGTGGTCCAGGACGTCCACGGCAGGCGCCTGCTCGTATGGCCGTATTCGCCCTTCGGGGATCCGTTCGGCGACCGCTACTTCGAGGAATCGCGCCTGACGGACTTCTGCATGCGCGCAAAGGGCTACGAGCTCGTGCCGGCCGACAAGATCCAGCCTTCGCCCGAAGGTGCATCCTCCGGCAAGCCATAGCGCGGCCGCCGCGCCGCCCAGGCCGCCTGCACTGCGCAGATCACCGCATCGAGCAGGTCGCCGGAGCCGTCCTCCGCCATGGGCGTTTCATGGAGCTCGACGCGAATTCCCAACGGTTCTCCAGCTTTTAGCGATTCTATGATTCGTTTGCGCACCGCACGGCGCGCGGCGGTCTGCTCGCGGCGCGCATCGGCCTTGTAGGACTCGCGGATGCCAAGCTGCTTGCGCACCAGCAGCCCGGGATAGGCTTCGAGCGCGACCCGGGAACTGCCGTTCTCGAGCAGGTGCGGGATGTTGGCGCCGGCTGCCAGTAGCCGGCGCGCGCCTTCGTGGAACATGAGCGCCACGGGCGGATTGACGAGCTTCATCGGGCTCGAGGATCCGGCGGGCAGGTCGGTGGCGCGGTGTGCATACTTCCGTCCCGCGGGCCTCGAGGCGCGATACGCGTCGAGCGCCTTTCTCAATTCCAGCCTCGTCATCGAGGAACAATGCGCGACCAGCGTGTTCCACGACGCTGGCCAGCCGAGGTCGCGCACCAGCTCGCGCGGCAGGCTGAAGGGAAAGTCGAAGCCGCCGATCCAGGGCCCGGGGCGCTGGAGAAAGGCTTCGAAGGCCGCGAACGACTCCACTCGTTCCACGCCTTCGACGATCAGGTCATTGCCTCTTAGAAGCGAAACCGCAATGGTGATGGGCTTCGCCCGGCGCGGCGCGCAGGTGAAGTCGACGCCGTAAATCCTCACTTCGCGATGGCGTCGTAGCCGCTGCCGTTGAACTGCAGCAGGCAAAACCCATTGCCGAACGGATCGGCAAGGAGGGCAAGGCGGCCGTAGACGTGATCGGTCGGCTCGCGCTCGACCTTCGCACCGGCGGCCTTGGCGCGCGCTAACGCGGCGTCGATGTCGTCCACCACGAAGTCGAGGTGCACCGGCGTCCAGTGGCGCGCGTAATCGCGTGTCTCGCTTGAAGCGGGAGAGATCGCGCTGCCAGAGTCCTTGGGCAGGAGGTAGATCGGCGAAGTGCCGCCCACAAGCTCCAGCCAGTCGCCGAAGTGCCGCCCCACCTGCAGGCCGAGGCCGTGGCAATAGAACGCCGTGGCCCTGTCGAGGTCGTCCACGTCGATGTTGACCAGCAGATTCACAGCGATACCTTGACGTTCGGCGCGTGCCGAATGGTCTGCAGCACGACGCAATAGCGCTCGGTGAGCTCGACCAGCTTGCGCTTCTGCTCTTCGGCAGCGTCCGTATCGAGGTGAAAGCGCAACCGGATCTCGCGAAAGCCGACCGGCGCATCCTTGGCCACGCCGAGCGTGCCGCGGAAATCCAGGTCGCCTTCCGCGTGGACCTTCGCATCGCGCAGCTCGATCCTCAAAGCGGTAGCGACCGCCTTCAGGGTGACGCCGGCGCAGGCGACCAATGCCTCGAGCAGCATGTCGCCGGAGCAGGCTTGCTCGCCGCTGCCGCCCGTGGCCGGGTGCAGGCCGGCTTCCACCAGCGCTTTCCCCGTGTCGACGCGGCAGGCAATGCCTTCGCCGATACGGCCTTCGGCCTTCAGCGTCACCACGGCGGCGTCCGGCTCCTTGCGGTAGCGGTCCTTGAGCGGCGCCTGCAGCACCCTCAGGTCGTCGGCGTTCATCGATCGTCTCCTTTCAAACGTGGTCAAGCAGCCGCACCGGAAAGCTGCGCGGCCGAGAGGTTGTGGATGCGGCCGAAGCCGGCGACGAAGCGCGCGTCGTGCGGCACGATTCTCCAGAAGGAAAAATCGGCAAGCTGGAAGTTGATCGCCTGCTCGGGAAAGCGGGCGAGCCATGCGGCTTTCAGCGAGGCATCCCCTGCTTTCATTTCTGAAGCTGCTCCCCGTAGCGTGACGCGCATGAGCGTGAACGGGTCGGCGCGACCGTCGTCGGCCTCGGCGATCGACAGCGCGACGCGCGGATCCTTCAGCATGTCCTGCGTGTGCCAGGCGAGGCGGCTGACGTGCACGTAGAACGCGCTGAAGGCTTCATCGGCGAGGTAAAGCGTCATCGATGCCATCGGCGCGCCGCCGCGCAGCGTGGCGAGATGCGCAATGCGCTCCTTGCGGACCAGGCGCGCGAGCGCGACGAGGCTGTCGGTGTCCACGCAGGCGATTGTAGTATTCTCGCCGGCTCATGCACTACGAGCTCATGGTCGGCCTGCGCTATACGCGCGCAAAGCGCCGCAACCGCTTCATCAGTTTCATCTCCCTCATCTCCATGGCCGGCATCGCGCTCGGCGTCATGGTGCTGATCGTGGTGCTTTCGGTAATGAACGGCTTCCAGACCGAAGTGCGCACCCGGATCCTCGGCGTGGCTTCCCACCTGCAGATCAGCGGCCCTGCCGGCACGCTGGATGACTGGCAGTCGGTCGCTCGCATCGCATCCTCGACCCCGCGCGTGGTGGCGGCGGCGCCCTACGTCCAGGCGCAGGGCATGCTGAGCTCCGATCGCGGCGCTCGCGGCGTCGCCGTGCGTGGCGTGCTGCCCGAGGCGGAGCAGCGCGTGGCCGACTTTGCCGAGCATATGGTGAGCGGCTCGGTGGACGCCCTGCAACCCGACGCCTTCGGCATCGTGCTGGGCGCGGACCTCGCGCGCTCTCTTGGCGCGCTGGCCGGCGACAAGATCGCCCTGATCGCGCCGCAAGGCATCATCACGCCGGCGGGCGTGGTGCCGCGGCTCAAGCAGTTCACCGTCGTGGGCACCTTCGACGTCGGCTTCAACGAGGCCGATTCGGGCCTGGCGCTCATCCACCTCGCCGATGCGCAGAAGCTCTACCAGCTTGGCGACCAGGTATCCGGGGTGCGCCTGAAGCTGCAGGACCTGTTCGAGGCCCGCACCGTGGGGCGAGAGCTGATGGCGCAGATGCCCGAGCTTTTCGCCTGGGACTGGAGCCGCAGCCACCCGAACCTGTTCCGCGCGGTGCAGATAGAGAAGCGCATGATGTTCATCATCCTGACGCTGATCATCGCGGTGGCCACGTTCAACGTGGTGTCGACGCTCGTGATGCTGGTCACCGACAAGCAGTCGGACATCGCGATCCTGCGCACGCTCGGTGCGCCGCCGGCCTCGATCCTGAAGATCTTCGTGGTGCAGGGCGCGATCATCGGCGTGCTCGGCACGCTGCTCGGCGTCGTGGGCGGCGTGCTGCTCGCGCTCAACGTCGAGACCGTGGTTCCCGCGCTCGAGACCGCGCTCGGCTTCAAGTTCCTCTCCAAGGACGTCTACCTCATCCCGGATCTGCCTTCGGAGGTGCACCTCGACGACGTTCTCACCGTCGCGGTGATCTCCCTCGTGCTCGCCTTCCTTGCCACGCTTTATCCGAGCTGGCGCGCCTCCAAGGTCAATCCGGCGGAAGCGCTGCGGTATGAGTGACGCGGTGCTGTCCTGCCGCGGCCTGCACAAGACTTACCAGGGCCCGGCGCCGGTGCACGTGCTGCGCGGCATCGACCTCGAAGTGCGTCTTGGCGAGCGCATCGCCATCATGGGACGCTCGGGTTCCGGCAAGTCGACGCTGCTGCACGTGCTCGGCGGGCTCGACGCGCCAAGCGGCGGGACGGTGCTCGTGCAGGGCAAGCCGTTCAGCGCCATGGGAGAAGCCGAGCGCGGGCGCGTGCGCAACGCCACGCTGGGATTCGTCTACCAGTTCCACCACCTGCTGCCGGAGTTCACCGCCGCGGAGAACGTGGCGATGCCGTTGCTCATCAGGAGGATGGACAGGGTTGAATCCCTGCGGAAGGCGGCCAAGATCCTCGCGGAAATCGGGCTGGGTGAGCGGCTGGAGCACCGCCCTGGGGAGCTCTCCGGCGGGGAGCGCCAGCGCTGCGCGTTCGCGCGCGCCCTGGTCACCGAGCCGGCGTGCGTGCTGGCCGACGAGCCGACCGGCAATCTCGACTCGCACACCGCCGACGAGGTATTCGACGCGATGGTGCGGCTGTCGGCCTCGCATGGCACCGCTTTCATCATCGTGACGCACGACGCAGGCCTGGCGGCGCGTGCCGGCCGGGTGCTGGAGCTGGAGGACGGGCTGCTGCACCCTCGCTAGCCGCCTGGATTTACGACCAGGATGTTTTTGCTTTTCACTTCCTCGTAGAACGCCGCATCCTGCAGCGCGTGGTTCAGCACGAAACCGTTGCTCGTTGCGCGCACGAGGAAGCGCACGCCGACTCCTGCGAGGAACAGGGCGATGCCGGTGAAGAGATAGCCGGCGAGGGCGAGGGCCACGCTCGCCCCGAGCACCGGCAGCAGCACGAGCGGCAGGAGCAGGCGCGCAGACAGCAGGCGCGCGGCCGCGGCACGGTCCACGCGAACCTGGATCGCTCCCTGTTCGTAGGCTCGAACGAACTCCTGGTGGGTCATTACCGTCGGCGGCGCGCGCGGGCGCGCCATGCGGCCACCACATAGGAGCGCCAGGCGAGCTCCGCGCCGAAGTAGCCGAGGGTCGCGAGCGTGAGCGCGAGCGCGACGAGCCCCACGGCGAGCGGCTTGCCGAGCGCCACGGCCCACTCCCACAGGCCGCGCACCGATCCCGCGAAGTCGCTCCAGTCCCAGTAGAACGGCTCGATGGCCGCCGACGTCTGCGACGCACCCAGCAGCAGCTCCCCGTAGCCATAGGCCAGCAGGTAAATGGGCACGATGGTGAACGGGTTGGTATAGAGGGTAACGAGCAGCGCCACGGGCAGGTTCTTCCTGAGCGGCACGGCAAGGAGCAGCGCGCCCAGCATCTGCAGCGGGCCGGGGATCAGGCCGCAGGCGAGGCCGATCGCCACGGCCCCCGGCACCGACTTGCGATTCAGGTGCCACAGGTTCGGGTGGTGCAGCCAGGAGGCGAAGGGCGCCACCAGGCGGTTGGAGCGCACGGCGTCGGCATCGGGCAGGTACTTGCGAAGAAACTTGCGGGGCACGGTCAGCCGGTGTCAGCCGGTTCGGGGCAGGGCGCGTTGATTCTACGATGACCTTCGCGGCGCTCGCGCTTGCGGCCGGCGTCGTGCTGCTGCAGCAGCAGGCGGAGCTGCCGTCGCTCGCCTGGGCCTGGACGCTGGTGCCCCTGCTCGCGTTCAGCGCGAGGGGCCGGCTTTTCATCCTTCCGCTGGCGTTCGCCGTTGGATTCTTCTGGGCGGCCTGGCTCGCGCATGCCCGCATGGCGGACTGGCTGGGCCCGGCGATGGAGGGCCGTGACATCGAGGTGGTTGGGGTGGTGTCGGGGCTGCCGGCACGCGGCGAGCGCAGCGTACGCTTCGCCCTCGACACCGAGACTGCTGGCCTGCCAAAGAAGCTGCTGCTCTCGCTCTATGGTCCGGGGGAGTTCCATCCCGGCGAGCGCTGGCTGCTGACGGTGCGGCTGCGGCGGCCGCATGGCAACGTGAATCCCCACGGCTTCGATTACGAGGCCTGGCTGCTCGAGCGCGGCATCGGCGCCACGGGATACGTGAAGGCCCATGCGCTGCTCGGCACAAGAAACGGCGTTCTCGACTGGATCGAGAAAGGCCGCGAAGCAGTGCGCAATCGCTTCCAGGAGCGCCTGGGCGCAACGCCGGCCGCCGGCATCCTCGCCGCGCTTGCCGTAGGCGACCAGCGCGCAATCTCGCCGGAGGAATGGCGGCTCTTCAGCCGCACCGGAGTCACGCATCTCATGAGCATTTCCGGCCTCCACGTGACGCTCGTGTCCGGCCTGGTCGCCTGGCTGGTGTCCGCGGCCTGGCGGCGGCTTCCTGCCCTGGCTCTGCGCCTCCCGGCGCGCAAGGCCGCGGCGCTGGCGGCAATTCTCGCCGCGCTCGGCTATACGCTGGCCGCCGGCTTCGCGGTGCCGGCGCAGCGCACCTTCTACATGGTGGCGGTGGTGGCGCTCGCGCTCTGGTCCGGGCGCATCGCTTCGCCGGCGCGCACGCTGGCGCTCGCCCTGGCCATCGTGCTCATCGCCGATCCGTGGGCGCCTCTCGCACCCGGTTTCTGGCTTTCGTTCGGCGCGGTGGCGCTGATCTTCTACGTCGGCACGGGGTGGACCAGCCCGG
>Ga0247825_10000399_pt1 | contig 27440 bp, 22 predicted proteins | sample 13C_Vanillin_Day_FD_194413 | JGI IMG/M metagenome (GOLD analysis project Ga0247825, IMG submission 194413) | Soil microbial communities from agricultural site in Penn Yan, New York, United States - 13C_Vanillin_Day48 | ecosystem: Environmental > Terrestrial > Soil > Agricultural land | place... | reverse complement strand
CATGGCCGCGACGACGCTGGCCATCGATGTCGGGATGTTCATGACCGCGAGGTCGCAGGCGCAGAACGCCGCGGACTCGGGAGCCCTGGCTGGCGCGATTGCGCTCGCCTACAACGACTTCGACGATAGGTCCGCCTCGGGTCCTGCGGTATCGGCGGCGATTAGCGCATCGCAGGCGAACTTGATGATGGGCGGTGCCCCCTCGGTTCTTCCGGCGGACGTCACGTTCCCGAACGATCTTCTCGGTCAGCCGACACGCGTGGCCGTGTCCGTGTACCGCACGACAGCCCGGAGCAACCCGATCCCGACGCTGATCGGGCCGCTCCTCGGCGTGCCGACGGTCGATATCGGCGCAAGCGCCACGGCGGAGGCGTCTCGTGCCAACGCGGCGACCTGCGTCAAGCCGTTCATGATTCCCGATCGGTGGCACGAGTCGACCGGACCGTTCGATCCCTCAACGAGCACGTTCGATGCGTTGGATAATCGGGGAAACCCTATTCCTGGCGGTGACTATTATGTCCCGGCGAATCAGCCGGGCTACACCGGCTATACGAAGGATGACAAAGGTACCGAGCTTGTCCTTCGCGCGGGCTCCGGCAGCAACATCGAGCCGACGGCCTACCAGTCGTGGAGCATGCCGGGCAGCGAGATCGGCGGCGATTTCTATAGCGATAACATCGCGGGCTGCAACACAACCGTCATCACGCTCGATTTCAGCAATCCGCTGTTCCTGCTGCAGGAACCGGGCAACATGGTGGGCCCGACCAACCACGGCATCGACGAGCTGATTGCCAAGGATCCGGGTGCGCACTGGGACGACACCTGCGAGTGCGTCAAGGGCAGCAACTTCGGAATCAGCCCGCGGATCACCCCGCTCCCGCTGTACGACCCCTTCAAGTACGAGGACGGTAAGGCCAACGGGCGCAACGCCGACTTCTGGCTGGCCAACATCCTGGGCTTCTTCATCGATCGGCGCGAGGGCAACCAGGTGTACGGATTCATCACGCCCATCAGCGGCATCTTCAATCCGAACGTCGGACCGGCGCCTGAAAACGCCTTTCCGGTCGCGATCCGGCTGGTCGAGTAGTCATGGCACAACTCGTCGGCCTCGTCGTCAGCTCGGACGATTCCTTCACCAAGCAGGTTGGGCGTCTCCTCCGCTCCGGCGCGCTGCCCGTGGGCGTCATCGATGAGCGCCTGGCCCGCGATAACGCCGCAATTGACCTCGTCATCGTCGATGCCCGCGGCGACGCCTCTTCGGCGATGGCGACGATCGAGCGGCTCCGCGCCGCGGCGCCTCATGCGGGCATCTTCGCTGTCGCCCTCCAGGCGGACCCGGATCTGATCCTGCAGTCGATGCGCGCCGGCGCAAACGAGTTCTTCACGTGGCCGCCGCCCGAGGACACTTTGCAAAGCGCCATCCGGCGGACCGCGGCCCGGCGCGAGACGACGCAAGGGGCCCGACCCACGACGACGACGCTGGTCTTCTTCGGCGCGAAAGGCGGCGCGGGGACGACCACGCTGGCGGTGAACTGCAGCGTCGAGCTCGCGCGCCTGAGCAAACGGCCCACGATCATCGTGGATCTGAAGCCCGGCCTGGGCGAGGTCGCGCTGTTCCTGGGCGTCCGTCAGCGCTACAGCCTGCTCGACGCGCTGGACAACCTGCACCGGCTCGATCGCGAGTTCATGCGAGAGCTCGTCGTCAAACACAAATCGGGATTGGACATTCTCGCGGGCTCGGATCAGTTCGACCGGCCCGGCGCCTCCGACGGCAGCACGATCGAGGAGGTGTTCCGGCTGATTGCCAAGCAGTACGAATACATCGTGATCGACGCGGGCAGTCAGATCAATTCGGTCGCCACCGCCGCGCTCTATACAGCCGACTCGATGTTCCTCATCGCGAACCCGGACGTCCCGTCGGTTCGAAACGCCCAGCGGCTGCTCGATCGCGTCCGCCAGCTGGGGGCCTGTGGTGAACGCGTTCGGATTCTGTTGAATCGCGCGGCGGAGCCGCTCCCGATTCCGGCAAAACAGATCGAAAACGCGCTCGGGCACCCCATCCACCATACGTTCACGAGCGACTACAAGACGGTTTCGACCGCGCTCAATTCCGGTGTTCCGCTGGCGCTGACAGGCGACAGCGAGATCGCCGCTCAGTTCGACAATTTCACCCGGCGAATCATCGACCCCGAAACCGACACGGCAGTTCAGAAGCGCGGCCGCGGGTTCGATCGCCTAGCGTCCATCTGGTAACGCCATGAACCCGACCGTACCGACTGTCACCACCCCGAATGCCTCCGGTCCCGGCGTGCAGCCGCCGCCGGCGGCTGCACGCACCGTGCAGGCGCCGCGCGCGCAATACCTGGAGCTGCGGGCGAACGTACACCGCAAGCTGCTGGCGCGCCTGAATCTCGAAGCGCTGGCCCAAGCCGACCGATCGCGTGCGGAGGCTGAAATCCGGGCTTTGTTCGGCGAACTGCTGGCCGAAGAAGGCATGCCGATCAGCCTGGCCGAGCGCGAGACCCTGTTCACGGAGCTGCTCGACGACGTGTTCGGGCTCGGTCCGCTCGAACCGCTGCTCCGGGACCCCTCGGTGAACGACATCCTTGTGAACACGTACTGCAACGTGTTCGTCGAGCGCGCCGGCAAGCTGGAGCGGGTGCCGACGCACTTTCAGGACAACCGGCAACTGCTGCGGGTGATCGATCGCATCGTGAGCGGCGTGGGCCGACGAGTCGACGACAGCTCGCCGATGGTCGACGCCCGCCTCGCGGATGGCTCGCGCGTCAACGCCATCATTCCGCCGCTGGCGGTCGACGGACCGCTGCTCTCGATCCGGCGTTTCCCGGCGGAGCGGCTGAAAGCAGAGAACCTCGTCAGTCTCCGCGCGCTGACGCAGCCGATGCTGGACTTTCTCAGCCACTGCGTGCGCGCGCGGCTGAACGGGCTCATCAGCGGCGGCACCGGCGCCGGCAAGACGACGCTGCTGAACGTCCTGTCGAGCTTCATCTCGGAGCGCGAACGCATCGTCACCATCGAGGACGCGGCGGAGCTCCAGCTGCATCAGGAGCACGTGGCGCGTCTCGAAACGCGTCCGCCCAACGTCGAAGGCAAGGGCGCCATTCGCCAGCGGCAGCTCGTCATCAACGCCCTGCGCATGCGCCCCGACCGCATCGTCGTCGGCGAGGTCCGCGGCGAGGAAGCGCTCGACATGCTGCAGGCCATGAACACGGGCCACGACGGCTCGCTCACAACCGTGCACGCCAACTCCCCGCGCGACGCCCTGAGCCGCATCGAGACGATGATTTCGATGGGGTCCACGAACCTGCCCGAGCGCGCCATGCGGCAGCAGGTCGCGGCCGCGATTCAGTTCGTGGTGCAACAGACGCGGCTCAGCGATGGAACGCGCAAGGTGACCAGCATTTCCGAGATCACCGGCATGGAAGGCGACATCATCACCATGCAGGAGATTTTCGTGTTCGAGAAGGCCGGCGTCACGCAGGACGGCAAGGTCATCGGCCGGTTCCGCGCGACCGGCGTCCGCCCGAAATGCTGCGAACGCCTGCGCGCCTGCGGCATCAATCTTCCGGCGGACATGTTCGAGGGCGTCACCGAGGTGCGCTGATTATGGTTCTGGCCGTCATCGTTTTTCTGTTCGTCACCGGGCTGGTGATCGGCGCGTACTACGCCATCGCGCTTGGCGGCATCAACCGGCAGATCGATCGACGTCTGCGCGAGGTATCGGCGGGACCCGCCGTGCCCGACGCGTCGGCGACCCCCGACGCCGCAATCGTCAAGCGGACCGCCCAGGGGCCGCTGCCGGCCATCGACAAGTTGCTCCACGGATCGCGCGCCGGCTCCGGACTCCACCGACTCATCGAACAGTCCGGGGTCAAAACGACGCCGAGCGCCATCCTGATGTTCAGCGCTGCGGCTGCCATTGGCGTGGGCCTGCTGGCGGCGCTGTTCCTGCGACAGCCGATCTTCGGACCGATTGCCGGCGCGGTCGGCGCGTTCATGCCAATCGCCTTTCTCAAACACAAGCGATCGGTCAGGTTGAAGAAATTCGAGGAGCAATTCCCCGAAGCGCTCGATGTGCTGTCTCGCGCCATTCGGGCCGGCCATGCCTTCCAGACCGCGATGGGCATGGCGGCCGACGAGCTGCCCATACCCGTGGGGCCGGAGCTGAAAAAAACGTTCGACCAGCAGAACTTCGGGCTGCCGTTGCGTGATGCGCTCAACGATTTGGCCGAACGGGTTGACATCCTCGACGTCCGGTTCTTCGTGACCGCCGTCCTGATTCAGCGCGAGACGGGCGGCAACCTCGCCGAGATTCTCGACAACCTGGCGCATGTCGTGCGCGAACGGTTCAAGATCCAACGGCAGGTGCGCGTCCACACGGCGCACGGCCGGTTCACCGGATACGTCCTGCTGGCGTTGCCGGCGTTCCTGGCGATTGCCCTGTCGTTCCTCAACCCCGATCACATGTCGCCGCTCTTCCGCGAGAGTCTGGGCCAGACGATGCTGATTTGCGGAATGGTGCTTCAGGCGATTGGGTACTTCTGGATCCGCCAAGTGATCAAGATCGAGGTGTAACGGTGACTCTTCTGCTTCCGCTCCTCGGCTTCGCGTTCGTCGCGCTGCTGGTGTATGGCGCCTCCCTGGCGTTTGCACCCGGCGGCGGGACGGCGATAGAACGTCGGCTCAGCGAAGTCAGCGTCGGCCGATCGGACATGACGCCGACCGAGTCCACCGATCACACCGTGCTCGCGGCGTTGAAACGCATCGGCGCCATGGCGCCCCGGTCGACCAAAGAAATGGGCAAGCTGCAGCAGCGGCTGGTCGTCGCCGGTTATCGCGGCCGCGAGGCCATGCCCGTCTTCTTCGGCATTCGGCTCGGCTTCGCGGTCCTCTGCTTCGCGATTGCCGCATCGCCTGTAGTCGGCCGGCCGAGCTTCATGATGGCGCTGGGCGCATGTGCGGTCGCGTACGTCCTGCCCGGCATGATCCTCGCGCGCATGGCCAAGCGGCGCCAGAACCGATTGCGGAAGTCGTTGCCGGACGCGCTCGATCTGCTGGTCGTCAGCGTGGAAGCCGGGCTCGGTCTCGATCAAGCCCTTCAGCGGGTGTCCGACGAGCTGGCGTTCGCGCACCCGGAGTTGTGCGACGAGCTGCGACTGATCAATCTCGAGCTTCGCGCGGGCACCGGTCGCGCCGAGGCGCTTCACAACCTCGCCAAGCGCACTCAGCTCGACGACATCGCGTCGCTCGTGACCATGCTGGTCCAGACCGACAAGTTCGGGACCAGCGTCGCTCAGTCTCTGCGCGTGCACTCGGACACGCTGCGTACCAAGCGGCGTCAGCGCGCCGAGGAAGCGGCCGCCAAGACCGGCGCCAAGATGGTCTTCCCGCTGGTCATCTGCATCTTCCCCGCCATCTGGGTCATCACGCTCGGTCCGGCGGTCATCAAATTCATTCAGATTCTCCTTCCGATGGCGCAGCCATGACGACACCGGCTTCGACGTTCGACATTCCGACCCCCGCGCCGGTCCCGCCCGTCGCCACCACGCTCGAAGCGACGGGGCTGGCGGCTGATCGGGTCGAGCATCTGTTGATCAAGACGCTGTATGCGGGGGAAGCGACCGGCGTGGTGATTGCCGATCGCATGTGTCTGCTCTTTGCGCTGCTGGAGCCGCTCATCGAGCGCGCCCGCGCCGAGCGGCTGATCGAGGTTCGGGGCACGACCGGAGGCGCCTCCGGGTCGGCGGGGTATCGGTACACGTTGACGGACCTGGGACGCGATCGCGCGCGGCAGTACCTCGACGCCAATCAGTACATCGGCCCCGCGCCGGTGCCGCTGGCCGCCTACGTGGCCCAGATGCGCGTCCTGATGGCCTCGCGGGGCTACATCGATCGCGAACGGCTCCGGCGCGGGTTTTCGCACCTCATCATCGGCGACAAGACGCTCGAGGAACTGGGGCCTGCGGTCAACTCCGGCAAGGCGGTGTTTCTGTATGGCCCGCCCGGCAACGGCAAGACCGTCATCGCGGAAGGCATGGGTCGCACGATCGGCGGCGACATGTACATGCCGCACGCCATCGAAGTGGATGGCCACATCATCACGATGTACGACCCGATCAACCACGAATCGCTGGAAGGCGAACCTCAATCGGCGAGCATCGTCGCCGCCGAGGCGCGCGATCGGCGCTGGGTACGGATTCGCCGTCCCGTCGTGATGGTCGGCGGCGAGCTGACGCTGAATCAGCTCGACCTCAGCTTCAACCCGCTGGCCAAGTTCTACGAGGCCCCGCTTCAGCTCAAGGCCAATGGCGGCGTGTTCCTCGTGGACGACTTCGGTCGGCAGCGGATGCGGCCCGAAGATCTGCTGAACCGCTGGATCGTGCCGCTCGAGAGCCGCTTCGACTATCTCACGCTGCACACCGGGAAGAAGTTTCAGATCCCCTTCGACGTCCTGACGGTGTTCGCCACGAACCTCAATCCGGCGTCGCTCGCAGACGAAGCATTCATGCGCCGGATACCCTACAAGATCGCCATCGGGGACCCGACAATCGACCAGTTCACCCAGATCTTCGAGATGAACTGCCGCAAACGCGATCTCCGATTCCATCAGGTCATGGTCGCCTATCTCCAGCGACGGCACTACGGCCCGAATCGCCGCCCGATGCGGGCCTGCCATCCGCGCGATCTCCTGGAGCACGTGACCGCGATGTGCCGGTACCGCGGGATCGAACCGGTCATCACGCGTGAACTGCTCGATGCCGCATGCAGCGCATACTTCGTGGACGACGCCGATCAGGCAGTGGTGGTGACGCAGAAGCGCAAGGCGCCGCGACCGCAGATGGAAATCCATTGATCGCGTCGTCGGAACATCGGCAGGATGTCCTCGGCCTCCCGGGCGTCCCGGACGCCCCTGGTGTCCCTGCCTTCCCGGCCGTCAATGTCGTGACCGACCTCATCGCGAGAGCCGTCATCGTCGTGCTCTTCTCGCTGATGTCCTACAACCTGCTCGGGGAGTTCCTTCGGACGGGACACCTGACGGGGTTGCTGCTCCTGACGAGCGAAGCAACGGTCGTGGTGCTGACGCTGGTCAGGCGACGACCTCAGTTCGTCGATCGCTCCCCGGCCGGCTTGTTCACGACGGCGCTGTCGATTGCCGGCCCGCCGCTGCTCCGCGTCGTCGATGGGTCGCACATGGTACCGGACGCCGTCACCGCGGCCGTGTCCGCCTCGGGCCTCGGCCTGGTCGTCTTCGGCAAGGTGGCGCTCGGGCGAAGCTTCGGCATCGCCCCAGCCAACCGCGGGATCGTCGCCCGCGGCCCCTATCTGATGGTCCGCCATCCGATCTATGCTGGCTATCTGCTGACGCACTTGGCGTTCTTCGTCGCCCATCCGAGCCCGTGGAACGCCGCCGTGATTCTGATCGCTGACGGGGCGCTCGTGATGCGGGCGCTCATCGAAGAACGCGTCCTCAGCGCGGACGAGCAATACCGCTCGTACTGCCAACGCGTCTCGTGGCATCTGGTGCCAGGTCTCTTCTGATGGTGCTGGTGAACGTCCGTTCCGGCGAAATAATCGCAAACGACGTCGAGCTCGCCGTGACCAGCTCCAACAGGCGGCGCGGCCTTCTCGGCAGGGACCATCTCGACCCGTCGGCCGCGCTGGTGCTGTCGCCCTGCTGGGCGATTCACACCGCGTTCATGCGATTTGCGATCGACGTCGTGTTTGTCGACAAGGCCGGTCGTGCCGTGCGCGTCGTGCACGATCTCGTCCCCTGGCGGTTGGCGGCGTCGATCCGCGCGCACTCCGTGATCGAGTTCGCAGGCGGCAGCCTTCGAACGCGAGATCTGCGGCCTGGAGACGAGCTTTCGCTGTTGCCCGAAGCCCCGCAACAGGCGCTGGCCGGTTGAACACACACCTCAGGAAGGCGCCGACAGGCGGCGCACGGCCTCGACGACCTGCGACATCTTGACCGGCTTCTCGAAGGCGGCGGCCGCTTCGAGCTCCGCGAACCGGTCGGCGTCCGCTCCTGAGAGGACAAGGACGGGAATGTTCTCGAGCGCCGGGTCGAGGCGCTGCTCCCGGCGGAAAGCCCAGCCGTCCATGACCGGCATCCGCAGGTCCAGCACGATGACACTGGCGCCCCCACCAGACCGGAGGTAAGTCAGCGCCTCCTGGCCGTTGCCCGCCTCGACAACGGGAAAGCCTTCCAGCGTGAGAAAACGGGCCATTGCCCGCCGTACGGCCAGATCGTCATCGACCAGCAGCACGGGGGGCACCGCACCATCGTGTGTCGTCCGACCGTGGGTGGTCAAGGCCAACAGTAGTACAGTTAGAGGGGTATGGATCGCCGTGGCGTGGGCCGACGGACCATGATCGTGCTGCTGGCGCTGGTCGCGCTGGCAGGCATTCCGTCTTGCCGACTGCAGCAACCCGCAACGGCCGAGAGCCTCCCGTCCCGGCTGAGCGACGAGGCGTTTTGGCAGCTGATCACAGACTTTTCAGAACCGAACGGTTTCTTCCGATCCGACAATTTCCTCTCCAACGAGCGTGAGTATCAATGGGTCATCCCGACGCTCGTCTCGACCGTCGCACCCGGCGGCGTCTATCTCGGCGTCGGTCCGGAGCAGAACTTCAGTTATATCGCCGCGCTGCGGCCCAAGCTGGCGTTCATCGTCGACGTACGGCGCGGCAATCTCCACGCGCACCTGCTCTATAAAGCCTTCTTCGAATTGTCGACCGATCGCGCGGAGTTTCTGTCCCGACTCTTCGCGCGGCCTCGCCCGGCGAGCCTGGCGGCCGGCAAGAGTGTCGACGTTCAGACACTGCTGGCATCGTATCGACGTGAAGCGCCGAGCATCGATCTGTTCAATCAGTACTTGAGCGAAGCCAAGGACTGGCTCGTGCGCCGGCACGGTTTCGATCTCTCCGACGACGATCTTGCCGGGATCGAGTACGTTTACCGGGCTTTTCTCGAAGGCGGACCCGAGCTCAACTATTCGTTTCCCAACGGCGGGTTCGGACGCAATGGGAACTTCCCCACGTATGCTGAGCTGATGACCGAGACGGACGGCAAGGGCGAGCACCGCAGCTACCTCGCCTCGGATCTGCAATTCCGGATGCTCAGCGAGCTGCAGAAGAGCAACGCGATCGTGCCGCTCGTCGGTAATTTCGCCGGGCCGAAGGCGCTTCGGGCGGTGGGCAGCTACCTGCGCCGGCACAACGCGACGGTCTCGGCTTTCTATACGTCGAACGTCGAGATGTATCTTTTCCAGCAGGACGATGACTGGAGAAAGTTCTACGGGAATGTCGCGGCGCTGCCGCTCGGCGATGGCAGCACGTTCATTCGATCGGTCTCGAGCCGCGGCTTCCGGTTTCAGTTTCGGGGCGGCGGGCCGGGCCGCGCCTCGACCCGTCTCAGTTCAATGGCTGATCTGGTCCGCGATTACAGTGCCGGACGGATCGACGGATATTACGACGTCATCGCGATGTCGCGTTGAGCGACGTCGGCCCTGACCGCCCTGAGGCGAGGTTCGCGGAAACGCGATCGTTCTCCGCGCTCAACGGCGAACCCGCGACATGATCGGAGACTTGATGACGAAAGCGAAGGTGAGTCAGCAGAAGCGTTCCCGCGAGCGGGCCAAGCAGGAAAAACGCCAGCAGAAGGCCGAGCGGCGCGCCCAGTCGCCGACGCGTCCAAAACGCCTGCCTGGCGACGAGGATCCCGATCTTGCTGGTATCGTTCCAGGCCCACAACCCTCGCCCTGGGGAGACGACGACGAACGTGAGCCCTGAGCCCGAAGCCCCGAGCTGGATGGAGACGTTCATGACGCGACTGTTTCAGGCGTTCGTTTGGCCTGTTCTGCTCCTGGGTGTCGCCGCGTGTCAGCGATCGAGCGCGCCCCCGGCGGCTGCACCGGCCACCGAGGCCACGGGGACCGCGTCGCCGGCTCCCGCCCCCGCGACCGGAGCTCCGCCGCTCCCCTTACCCTCGACGTTACCGGGCGGCGTCCCGGCGCCGCCCCCCGCGGCCACGGCGGTCAAACCGGTCCCGACGGACCTTCCGACGGTCCTCGCGATGGTCAACGGCGAACAGGTCCAACGGTGGGAGCTGGAGACCGCGCTCAAGCAGGCGGAGGCGGCCTCGGGAGGCCCGGTTCCCGCGGAGCAGCGAGATTCGGTCCTGCGCGGGCTTCTCGACGAGCTGATCACGTATCACATGCTCGCGCAGGAGGCTCGCAGCCGGAAGATCGCGGCATCCGATGCTGAAGTGGATGCGGAGATGGCGACCATTCGCAAGAGCTTCCCGACCGAGGAGGCATACCAACAGGCGCTCCTGCTCCAGGGTGTGACCGCCGATCAGCTGCGCCAGGTCACGCGCCTCGGTATGCAGACCAAGAAGATCATCGACGCTGAGATCACGTCCAAGGTCGCCGTTCAGGACGCCGAGGTCGACGCCTTCTACAAGCAGAACATCGATCGTTTCAAGCAAGGCGACAGCATCCGCGCGAGCCATATCTACATCGCGGTGCCGCCGGACGCGCCGCCGACAGCGAAGAACCAGGCACGGGCGGCGGGCCAGGAGATTCTGAAGCAGCTGCGTGCCGGGGTCGATTTCGCCAAGCTCGCTCAAGAGAATTCGAACGACGCCAACAGCGCTCAAAACGGAGGCGACCTGGGGTTCTTCGAGAAAGGCGTGATGCCGCCCGACTTCGAAGCCGTAGCGTTCAATCTGAAACCGGGCACGACGAGCGACGTCGTCGAGCTGGCGAGCGGTCTCCACATTATCCGGGTTCACGAAGCGCGCGGCCCCAGAACGGCGCCGCTGGCCGAGGTCCGCGACAATCTCAGGCAGTTTCTGCTCGACGGGCAGCGGCAGACCAAGCTGGATGAGTTCATCAACCAGCTCAAAGCACGAACGAAGATCGAGATTCTCGTCTAAACGGAAGGCGCTTCGCCGTCACCCTCGACGGCGGCGACGCGCAGTGTCCGGCGGATTTCGTCGAGCATTCTGCCGAGCGGAAACGGCTTCATCAACACGCCAGCCATCTGGTTTCGGAGCTCCTCGACCGCCGATGTGTCGAGGTTGTCCGCCATCACGATGATCGGGATCTGGCGAGTGCGCCAGCTCTGCGACAGCCACTGTTTCAAACGCCAAGCGGGCATCGCGGGCAGATTCAGCTCCGTAAGGATCACCTCGGGAGGCTCGGCGGCAATCCGCGCGATCGCCTGTTCCCCGTCAGCGGCTTCGGCCACTTGAAAATGAAATCGATCGAGGTATCGGGAGCAGGACTGGCGAACGCCTTCGTAGCTCTCGGCGATCAGCACGGCGGGATGCTTGCCCGTCCGATCGGTCGCCCGCCGCCCCCCGCGGGGAACGCGACGTCGATCGGCTCGCGGTTTTCGGCTGTCCTCTGTCACATTCCAATCCGACCTATCCATCATTTCACAGATGGTGGCTTTATACTTGAACTGTTTTGCTCAGGGATCTGCCCCTTCGGGCGCGCTGGTACATAGTCGCCGTCATCGCCGCCGGCGCCCTCACCCTGACCCTCCTGCTGCCCAGAGCGACGTTCACGCCCGTACTGCCGCTCCTGTTCCTCGTCCTGCTGTCATCTCTCACCTCGGCGTTCAAGGTTCAGTTTCCGATTGCCAGCGGATCGAGCATGTCGGTGTCTTACATCGTCGACATCGCGTCGTTGATCCTGCGCGGTCCGCACGCGACGATGATCGTGGGTGCGGCCAGCGGGTGGAGTCAATCGACGCTGAACGCGCGGGCGCAGCCGGCTTTCTATCGAACGCTGTTCAACATGGCCGTGCTGGTGTTGACCGTCCAGGCGGCGGGTCAGGTCTACCAGCGTCTGGGAGGAACGCCCGGGGGCGATCTGAGCGTCATCGCGGTGCCGGTCGCCGGCATGGCGCTGACCTATTTCGTGGTGAATACCCTGCCCATCGCGGTGGCGATTGCGCTGACCACGAACCAGAACCCGTGGCGAATCTGGAAATCCGACTTCCTGTCGAGCGCCCCCAGCTATCTCCTCGGCGCGGCTGCCGCCGCAGTCGTGATCGCCGTCACCGAGCGCTCAGGCTACTGGCTGACTCTCCTGCTGACGGCGGCGCCGCTGTATCTGACATACAAGATGTACCGGGCCGGACGCGAAAGCGAGGCGCGACAAGGCGCCATTCTCGAGGCGGCGCACGACGCCATCATCACGCTCGATCCAAACCTGAACATCCGCGAATTCAACCCGGCGGCCGAGCAGATGTTCGGACGGCTCCGCACCGAGATACTCGGGCGGCGCGTTGACGTGCTGATCCCGCCGGCGCACCGTCAGACCGACCTCGACGCACTCCAGCAGTACCTGGAGACAGGAGGTGGTCCCCTCGCGGCCCGTCGTCTGGAACTGACGGCGGTCCGAGCCGACGGCACTGAGTTCCCCGTCGAATTGACTGTCGCGCGGATGCGCGGGGGCGACAGCCGCGCAGTCATCACCGGATTCGTCCGCGACATCACCGAGCGGCGAGCGCTCGAGGAACAGCTGCGGCAATCACAGAAGCTCGAAGCGATCGGCCGGCTGGCGGGCGGAGTGGCCCACGACTTCAACAACATCCTGATGAGCATCATGGGCTCGGCCGATCTGCTGCTGATGGAGCTCGGCCTGGACGATCCCGCTCGAAGCGAAGCGAACGAAATCAAACAGTCCGTGGAGCGCGGGGCCGGGGTCACACGTCAACTGCTGGCCTTCGGACGACGTCAGGCCACGAGAGCGAGACGGATCGCGCTCGGGGACGTGGTCAACGGGATGGACACCATGCTGCGCCGCCTGATCGGTCCCGAGATCGAGTTCGACATCTGGTGCGGCACCGATCCGGTGGTCGTCATGGCCGATTCGGGCCAGCTTCAGCAGGTCGTCATGAACCTCGTCATCAACGCCCGCGACGCGATGCCGGAGGGAGGGCGGTTGACCGTGCGCGTCGAACCCATCGACCTGGACGAGGCAGCCGCCGTCACGCTCACCGAGGGGCATGCAGGACGATTTGCACGGCTGAGCGTCAGCGATACGGGACACGGCATCAGCGAGCAGACGCGAGCGAGGCTCTTCGAGCCCTTCTTCACCACCAAGGAGCAGGGCAAGGGGACGGGACTCGGACTGTCGATCGTGTACGGCATCGTGAAGCAGAGCGGCGGGTACATCAGCGTCTCGAGCGAAGTCGGCCGAGGCGCCACGTTCTCGATCTTCCTGCCACTCGCGGCCGTTCCCGAACCATCGCCCGTCGCCGTGTGACGACGCGATTTCGTGACCGTCGGAGGGGTTTGTTGGAACGAAAGGTAGTCGCTATAATCGCGACCGATCGATGACCGACGACGAACGCCGAAAGGCTGAAGAGCTGATCAGCCGCCTCGAAATCAGCGTGGGCGAGATGTTTCCTCGGGACGGGAGAAACGCCGGCCTGATCGCGAGCATGATTCAGATGCTCAACGGCCTCCGCAGCCTTCTCGGTCTCGTCCGCCCGCATTGAACCGCGACGCCGCGGCCCCTCAGACCTCCGTCGCCACCTCGCTGACGCGGTACCCCACGGTCATTGCCAGCGTGACCAGAAAGAACACCGCCGCCGACAGATAAGGCGACGCATCGCCGAAGCGCTGGAGCAGCGCCGCGCCCCAGACGGGACCGAGGGTGCGGCTCAGACTTTCGATCGCGTTGGCCGCCCCCTGGACGCGACCCTGCTCATGCGCACCGGCCGAGCGGCTGACAAGGCTCGAGATGGTCGGCATGCCGAATCCCATGCCGAGCGCGAGCGGCAGCAGCGTCAACGCGAACATCGGCACCGAATGCGTGACCGATGCCGCGGTGAGCCCGATGGCGCCAAACACCAGGCCCGCGATGAAAGTGGTCTTGTCTCCGACACGACGCACGATCGGCCGGATGAACCCTCCCTGTACGACGACGCCGAGCAGGCCGAAGACCGCGAAGAAATAACCGGTCGCCTGGGCGTCGAACCCGAACCGTGCCGCAACGAACAGCCCGAACGTCGTCTGGAAGATCGCGAGCGCAAACCAGTACACGAAGTCAATGGCAAGAATCCGACGCACTCGCGGACGCCTGACGAGCTCCGGGAGATACCGAAGCGGGTTGCCAGTGCCGGCGTGCACGCGATGAACGGTTTCGGGCAGCCAGAGCCAGGCCATCACCGTTGCAATGAGCGTCAACAGCGCTGCCGCCCAGATCGGCGCCGTGTAGCTCACCTTCACCAGCACACCGCTCAGCGCCGGGCCGAAAATGAAACCGAGGCCGAAAGCCGCGCCGAGAATCCCGTAGGCGCGGGCACGATCCTGTGGCTCCGAGACATCCGCGACGTAGGCACGAGCCGTCGAAATATTCCCTCCGGACAACCCGTCGACGATGCGCGCCAGGAAGAGCATCGCGATCGACTGGGCCATCGCAAGCATCACGAAGCTCACGACCGTTCCTGCGAGACTGAAAACGAGCACCGGCCGGCGTCCGAACCGATCGGACAGATCACCCAGGATGGGCGAAGCAACGAGCTGACACAGCGAGAACATCGCGAAGAGCATTCCGATCGTGAGCGGTGAGGCGCCGAAGGTTTCGGCGTAGAAGGGCAACAGCGGAATGATGATGCCGAATCCGACCAGGTTGACAAAAATCGTCAGGAAGATGATGAGGAGGGGCCGTGTCACGAGGATCCCGGTATTTTACACACAACGGAGCCCCGGAACCGTGACGACAAGTCGATACCAGCTCGTCGTTCACCGCGTCGCCCGTGCCCCCTTGTGGTCGCGCAGCGGATAGTGATCCAAATCGGCCACACGCCGGCCCGTCTCGTATATCAGTTGAGCGACACGGGTCATCTTCTCGAAGTCGATCCGATCCACCTCGTCGGTGTTCATGTGGTAATCGGGATGGAGGCCGGTCGTAAAGAAGATCACCGGAATCCCTTTCGCCGCGTAACTGTAGTGATCGCTGCGGTAATACAGCTGCTCGGAATCGCTCGGATCGTTGAGCTCGTAGCTGAGCGCCAGCGGTTGGGGCAACGCGTCGTTTGCCGCGCGACTGATGGCGTCGAGCTCCGAACTGATGCGATCGGAACCGACCAAATAGGCGGTGTTCGCCTCGCTCGCCCTGTCGTCCCGGTTCCGGCCAATCATGTCGACGTTCAACTGCGCGAGGATGCTTTCGAGCGGCACGGTGGGATTGTCGGCGAAGTACAGGGAACCGTATCGTCCGATCTCTTCGCCAGCGTGCCAGACGAACAGCAGCGACCGGCGAGGCCGCGGCCCTTTCATGAACGCCTTGGCCATCGCCATCAAACCAACCGTCCCGGACCCGTCGTCGTCCGCGCCGTTCCAGATGCGGTCGCGCTCGGCACCGGCCTTGACGAATCCGGGGGTCGGCCCCTGACGTCGGAGGGTGCCTCCGCTTTGCACGACCTCGCCCTCGGCGTAGCCAACATGATCGTAATGAGCGCCGAAAGCGACGTAAGTGCCTTTCACCGCCGGATCGCTGCCTTCGACGATGGCCGCGACGTTATGGGTGATCTGCGTCCTGACAATCTCGTAGTCCGCATCGATGTTGAACGTCAGTTTCACGTCCTCGAGACGGAACGACGGCAGCGATTCCTGCGCATTGGCTCGTTCCTTGAGCTCGGCATAGGGAGTGGGCGCGCGGCTGAACAAGAGCTCGAAGAAGGCGTCCGAGGCGCTGACGACCGGCGTCATCGGCAGATCGAGGCGCTCGCTCGTGGTGAAGTCTGCCGCCGGAAGCTGTCGCCCGCTGCCTCCCGCTCCCGACCCTCCCCCGCCTGCTCCTGTGCGACCCGCGCCGGCCCTGGCGCTCTCGGGACCGATCACGGCCGCCGCCCGAAGTTCCTCGGTTGCGTACCGATTGCGACTCGTCAGCAGCCCGCGGGAGCTCGAGCCGTTCATCACCCGGGGACCGCGGGTTCCCAACCAGATCACGGCGGCTCCCGCCATGTCCTTCCCGGCGAAATCGAGGTGATCCGCACGGGGAGCATCGAGCCCGTATCCGGCAAATTCCACTCGTTCGATAACCACCTGTCGCTTGCCGCCCACGAACTTGGGGAACGAAATGCCTTCGCCGTCAACGAACGTACGGGTCCGACCTCCGACCTGGAGTGTAAGGGTCGAGCGGTTCGAGGACTTCACGCCGCGTATGGGAACGGACTGCAAGTACGAGGTCCCGCCATCCCCGGCGGGTGTGGCACCCCATTGCCGCAGGTGATTTTCGATGTAAGCGGCCGCCAGACCGAGGCCGGTCGAGTGCAAAGCGCGCCCCCCCAGCTCATCTGAGGCAATGTACGACAGCCACTCCCGCAGCTCCTTGCCGTTGATCGAGCCAATGTCCCCACCGGTAGTCGCCGGAAAAATGGCGAGGGCCACCGTCACGGCGACGGCCGTCCTGATTCGGAGCGCACGGCGGGTCAAGAAAGACACGCGACTCTTAACTATAGGGTACCCGCTTGCCAGGATGGGCGACTTCGGGTAAGGTTTTTGCCTGAGTTCCCTGCCGGTTGTGTGTGTGCGCCCCGTGCTCGCCGCGTTCCTTTCCCTTCTTTCAATCCTAGGAGAGAGTTGATTGGCTGTCCGCCTGTTCGTCGGTAATCTCTCGTACAGCACGACCGAAGCGGAACTCCGTGCCTACTTTGGCACCGTCGCCCCGCCTTCGCAGGTGGTCCTGCCCGTCGACCGGGAAACGGGGCGCCCTCGCGGCTTCGCCTTCGTGGAGTTCCAGGATCGCGCGCACGCGGAGCGGGCGATTCAACAGTTCAACGGACAGGTGTTCAACGGACGCCCCCTTGCGGTGAGCGAGGCCCGAGCTCGCGAGGACCGAGGGCCGGGCGGGCCTCCGTCCGGGCCGCGTCCAGGTGGCTTCGGGCCGCGTCCCCCTTCTGCGTTCGGCGGTCCACCCCGCCCCTTCGATCCCAATGCGGCCCCGGCGTCACCGCGCAGTCGGAATTTCGGTCCCGACGCGAAGCCCCAGCGTGGGGGCAGCGCGAAAGCCAAGAAGAAAGAGTCGGAGCGCCCACGCGGCCCCATCCCGCTCAAGAACACCGGCCGGTCGTTTACGCTCGAGGATGCCGATGTGGCGGACGAATCGACGGAGACGCTGGAGGACGACTTCGCGACGAGTAAGCCGCACGACGAGACGGAAGACGAGTAAAAGGAGCGGCTAGGGGCTGGCGTCAGCCACGATGCCATCGAGGCGCGAGGCTGAGCTTCGGGCGAATCTGCTCGAAGGCCGTCAGCAGCTCCTCGATCATCCGCGGTGTGCGCGTGGCGCGCGCGTAAACCCACCCGGTTTCCCGCACGAGTTCATGTCCCTCCACGCGCGCGCAGAAGAACTGTCCCAGCTGCACTTCGCGCGCGATGGCCTGATACGGCACGATGCCGATGCCGAGCCCGGTTTTCACCATCGCTTTGATGATCTCGACGTTCTCGGTATCCATCACGATTGTCGGCTCGATCTTCTCGCTGGCGAAGAACTGATCGATGACGCGGCGGGTAGCCGAGCCCACCTCGAACAACACGAAGGGCTGTCCCGCCAGGTCCCGAGGCGAGACGCGGCGGCGACGCGCAAGCGGATGCCCCGGCGGCGTGACCACCAGGAGCTCTTCGCGCATGACCGGAACGGTCACCAGATCCGACTGTTCAATCGGCAGCGTCAGCAGTCCCGCATCAACCCGGCCGCCCCGGATCTCCTCGACGGAACGTTCGGCGGTCGCGACGGTAAGCCGCACGTCCAGCTGTGGATGTACCTTGCGAAGGTGCTTGAGAAGCGGAGGAAACACGTACAGACACACGGTCATGCCGCCGGAAAGACGCAGCGTCCCGCGCAGCTCGCGGGTGCGGTCGGTGATGATCTCGATGGTCTCGCGGACGTCCTGGAAAACGCGCTTGCCGAGCTGGACCAGGCTCTCGGCTGCGGGCGTCATGCGCACTTTGCGCCCGACCCTCAGGAAGAGCGGCTCGCCGAGCTCCTCCTCCAGCAGAAGAATCTGTCGGCTGATAGCCGACTGGGACACGTGGAGCTTCTTCCCGCACGCGGTAAACGAGCCGGTCTCGGCGATCGCCTGCAGGATTTCAAGCTGTCGGAGATCCATTCAGAAACAACGGTCCTGCCTCGCGCGCCCAGCCTTCCTCCCACGTGGGCCTGGCCGATTTGTGCGCGCCTGCCCGCAGCCGTTCCAGGCGCTTCTGATCGGCCGGAAAGCCCTCGAACAAATCGAACACGATATCGGCGAGCTGTTCAGCGGTTGAAAACAGGAGGCCATTGTCGCCGTGCCGGACACGTTCGGCAAGACAGGCACCGTAGTCGAGGGCGAGCACGGGCACGCCGGCGCCGAAGAGGTCCGCGATCTTCATCGGAATATCGAGGCCCGACGAGGATCGATGCAGGCACAGTCCGAGATCGGCGCTACCAACGACGCGGGGATAGTCTTCGGGCTCGAGCCACCGAGCCCGGAGCTGAATCCTCCTGGCGGGCAGACCCGCAAAGCGCCGTTCGAATTCGGCCCGGCGCTCGCCGTCACCCGTCACGAGCACGACCAGATCGGGAAAGCGGCGATCTTTGCCCGCCGCTTCCCACCCACGAATCCGCTGCTCGAGTCTCACGACCGCGTCGATGATGACGTCGAAATCCTCGTCTTCGGTCCAGCTCGTGGGACAGACCACGAAGCCAACGGTCTCCGCGTGGACACCGAGCCGCCCGAACAACGCCAGGCGGTACCGCTCGCGTTCGCTCCGCTCGATGGGAACAAACGCCGAAGCCGGGCGATCGTAGAGCACGTGCGCGTTGGTGACGCCGAAGCGGCTTTCGAGAAAAGCGGCAAGCCCTCTCGACACGCACAGGTTGGCTTCCACGCGGCGCGCGTCGCGGCGTTCGAGCCAGCGCGCCAGCCGGATGGCCGGATGCCAGTGGCCAAGACGCAGGCGCAACAAGGTGTACCCGAGGTTGTGCCAATCGATGAAGAATCGCACGCCGCGCCGCCGCAGCGACCACCACGTGATGGCGAACGTCGGGAACGCCGGTGGATTCTGGACGAGAACGAGATCGGGGCGGGGCAGCTTTCTGAGCGTACGCCACAGCCGGAGGCTCAGCCGCGCGGCATCGTACAACCCGGCGACGGCGTAGCTCGAACCGTAGAGGCTCCGGCGGATGCGCAACCGCGTCTTCTTGATTCGGTGCACGGTGATGCGCGGATCGCTCGTCACACGGCTGGAAACCGGCGTGCCTTCCAGACCGACGAGATCGACATCTACGCCTCGCGAAACCAACGCGTGAGCGTGGTACTGCATGCGGGCGCTTCGCCCCAGATCTCCCAGCGCGATGACGGCGGCTCTCATTCGGGAAACGGGTCTCGAGGGTGGCACCAATATCTTAGTCCACCTGCTCGGGCGGCAACCGTCCGCCGGTGATGAGCCGGACGCGCCGCTGCAGCGTCAGGTACGACCAGGCCCACTCGCTGAGCACCGCGATCCGGTTCCGGAACCCGATCAGCCAGAAGATGTGCAGAAACAGCCAGAACAGCCACGCGAGCAGTCCCGACGTTTCAACGGGTCCGACATGCGCAATAGCCGATCCGCGGCCGATCACGGCCATCGACCCGTAGTCGCGATACCGGAACGGGGTCAACGCCTCCCCGGCGACGGCACGCAGGATATTGCGCGCTGCGTGCGCACCCTGCTGCAACGCTACCTGCGCGACGCCAGGCAATGGCGCTCCATCCTGCGACAACGCGCAGATGTCGCCCGCGACGAAGACTTCCGGGTGTCCGGGCACCTGCAACGTGGGCTCCGCGTAGACGCGACCAACGCGATCGAGCGGCGCACCGAGCGATGCCGCCAGCGGTGATGCGGCCACGCCGGCCGCCCACAGCACAGTGTGGGCCTCGATGCGATGCCCCTCGTCGGGACCATCGGGGCCGGCTCGTGCACCCGCGGCGCGCCATGTCACCCCGTCTGCATCGATGCCCGTCACCACCGAACCCGTGAGGATTTCGACACCGAGACGTTCGAGCGATCGACGGGCGGCTTGCTGGAGGCGAGCAGGGAAGTGTGAGAGCAGGCTCGGGCCTCCTTCGAGAACGAGAATGCGCGCGGACTCGGGACGGATACTGCGGAAATCCTGCCGAAGCGACTGGCGGGCAATCTCCGCGAGCGCACCGGCCAGCTCGACACCAGTCGGCCCTCCACCGACGATCACGAACGTCAGAAAACGACGTTGACGTGCGGGATCCAACTCGCGCTCCGCAGCTTCGAACGCCAGGAGCACCCGCCTCCGCATCTCGAGCGCATCGTCGAGCGTCTTGAGGCCTGGGGCGCGGTCGGCCCATTCCGGGTGCCCGAAGTAAGCGTGCGCCGCACCGGCGGCGACAACGAGATAGTCGTACGGCACGGAAGGTGCGGGCCGGGCACCGTTGCCGCCGTCGGCGAGTACAACGCGACGGTGTTTCGTGTCGATGGCCCGAGCGTCAGCAAGAAGGACACGGACATTCTTTTGACGCCGGAGAATCCAGCGAATCGGCGACGCGACGTCGCCGGGCGAAAGCGAAGCGGTGGCAACCTGATACAGCAGCGGCTGAAACAAGTGGTAGTTGTGCCGATCGAGCAGGGTGACGCGCACATCCGCCCCGCCGAGCGTCCGCGCCGCTTCGAGGCCGCCAAAGCCGCCACCGATGACGACGACTTCAGCGGGATTCACGGTTCGGGCTCAGGATCGACGGCTCAGGTTGATCGTTCAGCTTCATCCCCACTCGTAATATCCTACGAGTGTATGGCGACCGAACCCGTTCTCGGCGGCCCGACGTCGATTGTCGACACCGCATGTCCACTCGATTGTCCGGACGCCTGCACGCTTTCGGTGAAGGTGCAGCACGGCAAGGTCATCAGTCTCGACGGATCGCGCAGGAATCCGGTCACCGATGGATATATCTGCGCGAAGGTCCGCAAATTCGATCAGCGTCTATACGGACCGGATCGCCTGCTCCATCCCGCCGTCCGACGGGGGCGAAAGGGGGAAGGCCGTTTCAAGCGTGTGACCTGGGATGAGGCACTGGAGCTGATCGTCGATCGCTTCCGGCACGCCAAGGCCTCTCATGGAGGTGCCTCGATTCTGCCGTTCTCGTACGGCGGCTCGAACGGGCTGCTGACTCAGGATAATCTCGACGCGCAGCTCTGGCGCCGCTTCGGCACCTCACGGCTGGCACGCACCCTGTGTGCCGCTCCGACGGGCGTCGCGAACCAGACGCTCTACGGCAAGATGCCTTCGGTGACCTACCAGGACTATCCGGACGCACGGCTGATCATCCTGTGGGGCGTCAATCCGTCGGCCTCGGGGATTCACCTCGTGCCCTACGTGCGGACAGCGCTGAAGCGCGGCGCGAAGCTCGTCGTCATCGACCCGCGCACGACCATGTTGGCGCGGGCCGCCGACATCCACCTTCCGGTCAAGCCAGGCACCGACCTGGCCGTCGCGCTCGCCATCCATCGGTTTCTCTTTACGAGCGGCCTGGCTGACGGCGCGTTTCTCCATGATCACACGCGCGGGGCCGACCAGCTTCGGGAGCGTGCCGAGGAGTGGACTCTCGAACGCGCGGCCGCGGCGGCCGACATCGATCCGCTGGCCCTCGAGCAGGTGGCGAGACTCTACGGCGAGAGTTCTCCGGCGCTGATCCGTTGCGGCTGGGGACTCGAGCGCAATCGGAACGGCGGCAGCGCCGCCATGGCCGTGCTGGCCCTGCCGGCCGTCGGCGGAAAGTTCGGCGTCCGAGGTGGTGGCTATTCGATGAGCAATTCGGCCTCGTGGGACATCACCCGTCCCTGGATTGCGAGCGACGAGCCCGACACGCGCGTCGTGAACATGAATCTGCTCGGGCGGGCACTGACCGAGTACGACGATCCACCGGTCAACCTCCTGTTCGTTTATAACTGCAATCCGGCGGCGACGGTCCCCGATCAGCGGCGTGTGATCCGCGGCCTCGAGCGGGAAGATCTCTTCACGGTCGTCTTCGAACAGGTCATGACGGACACGGCGTTGTATGCCGATCTCGTGCTGCCGGCCACGACTTTCCTCGAAGGCTACGACTTCGCCAAAGCGTATGGACCGATCAACATGGAGCTGGCGGTCCCTGTCATCGAACCCACAGGCGAAGCGCGTTCGAACGCGGATGTATTCGGAGAATTGTGCGCGCGCCTCGGCCTGCTGGAGGACGATGAGCCGAAGGGCGAGCTCGATCTGATGCTGCAGGTTCTGGGCGCCCTCCCTGGCACGATTGGGAACGACCTCGGCGCCGGCAAGCGTCCGCTGCCGCCGTTCGGCGACGCGCCGATTCAGTTCGTGGACGTGTTCCCCAACACGCCCGACGGCAAAGTCGAACTTTACTCAGCCGCCCTCGATATCAGTGCGCCCGTCGGGTTGTATCGGCTTCAACCGGATCCCGGCTCCGAACGGTACCCGCTCGCGCTCATCTCACCCGCGAGCGACCGAACCATCAGCTCGACGCTCGGGGAGCTGCCCCGCGGGGACGCCAAGTTGACGATGCATCCCGACGACGCCGGAACGCGGAGCCTTTCTGACGGGGACCTGGTCCGCGTGTTCAACGATCTGGGCGAAGTCCACTGCGCCCTCCTCGTCAATCGCTCGGTCCGGCGTGGAACCGTCAGCCTGCCGAAAGGTTTGTGGCGCCGCAGCACGCGCAACGGCGCCACGGCCACGGCGCTGGCGCCAGACACGCTCACGGACCTTGGCGGCGGCGCCTGCTTCAATGACGCGCGCGTCCAGGTGGTCTCGTTGCCGACCGCCTGATGGCGTCGCCCGGTTTCGATAATTCCGCCACGAAAGCTCGAAAACACGAAACCGGAGGTCGCACCGCCGCGTGCTGCCCGACAACACGACATCGAACTGGAAAGCGGTCTAGTAACTGAAGAAGAAGAGCAGATCAGCCCCACTGCTCTGCTGCCGTCGAAACGCCTGCTGCTGGCTGGGGGAGCCCTGCACGACGTTCGTCTGGAGCCGAAGCCAATCAGCGAGCTCGTATTCCAGGATGAAGTTCGTCTGGGCTTGTTCGCCGATCCCGTGCTGTACCCGCACGTACAGATCCTGTCCAATCTGCTGGCCGATCGTGATCTCCGCTTCTGCGCCGCTATCGGGCGCCGTGCTGATCTCGAAGGCGTCGACTCCGAGCGCATTGCCGATCGAGCTGGCCAGCTGCGATGCCACTGCACCGGTAGCCAGCGCCTGAGCACGCTCGGCCAGCGTTGTCTGGTCGCCGGTACCGAGCTGGTTGATGGGCTGGTTGAAGACGATGAGCGACAAGATGTCCGCCTGATCGAGCGGCGGCACACTGGTCAGCACCAGCTCGGGCCTGTTGAAACTGCCGCGGACGTTGACGTTGGCCGTGACACCTTGAATGATCCGTTCCGCTCGGACGTCGAGCTCGGGGTTGAAATCGTCCAGACCGTCGAAACGAACCGTGCCCCCTCGGAGAATCGTGAATTGTCGACTCTGAAACGCGTACGTGCCACGGACCGTGTTGATGGCCCCGTACAGCCGAAGCCGATCGTACGGCACTCGGTGCACGTACACATCGCCGCCGAGCGTGAGATTGAGATCCCCCAGGCTGATGGGGCTCCCAGGCGTTCTCCAGTCCGCACCGCGAATGACCAGGTCGTTCGGAACAGTGAGCCGCACGTCGACCTGCAGCGGATCCGCGACGCCCGATGCCACCGACGCGCTGGGTTCAGTGCCGGTCGAGACGGGAGCGGCGGCGTCGGGCGGAGCCGCAAACTCGGTTTGGGTGGTGGCATAGGCCTGACTGCCCAAGAGCGCCAGAATCGGATCGAGGTTGACTTCTCCTGTCGTCACATCCAGTTGGCCTTCGAGCCGCGGAGCATTCACCTGCCCGGTCAGTTGCAGATTGGCGTTCACCCGAACATTGCCCATCTGGTTATCAACGACCTTGAAGTCTTCAGCCGCGACGGCAATGGACATCTCGCCCACCTTCCGCTCGCGGATCGCGAGGTCCCCCGTCACGTTCAGCGGACTCCGCCGGTTGTCGAGGACCGTGAGCTGCTGAATGTGCACGCGGTCCGGCTGCAGCTCGACGCGGCCGTCGAGATCGGAATAGACGACGCCGTTCGAGACCAGCTTGAACGCGGCGCTGTCGATCGTGATGACTCCGTCCGGACGTGGATCCGCTGCCGATCCCGTGACATGAACATGTGCCTCGATGGTCCCGGTCACGTTCGCCACCGCCGTGGTCAGGCCTTGCACGAGGGCGACGTCGAGCGGCGTGCTGTCGATGCGGAGATCGATGGGCTGATCGTCATCGGTCGAGGTCCCCCTGACCAGCGACGTGGGCAACGTCCCTTTCGCCTGGATCCAGCTCGACGGGTTCTGCTGCAGCGTCGTGTCGAGGGTCACGACCCGCGGCGTATAGTCCACGCTCCCCGTGAACGAGTCGTACACGAACTGACGAAAGGCCCCCCGGTCAACCGTGAAATCGGTATGGACTTCTGGCGCGTCTCTCGAGCCGGACAACGTGCTGGTGCCGCTCAACAGGCCGGACAATTGCGGCGGCCGCAGAAGCAGCGCATCGATCGTCCCCACGTCGATGTTGGTGAACGACACGTTCAGACGGTCGTCGGAATTTCCAAACGAGCCGCTGGCAGAGATCTGCTGGGCGCCGTTCACGAGCGAAACGTCGCTCACGGAGACGGCATCGGTCGCGTATCGAATCCTGGCTTCGGCCCCTGGCGCCGTCTGCCACGTAATGCCCTGTGACGTCAGCAGCAGTCGTCGGAGATGCACCTCCTGGTGATCTGGATGCATGACCACGGCGCCGGCCGCCTCGAGCGCCCGCCCGGGTTGGCGGGCCGAGGCGTCGAACGTGATCTGCTCGCCGTCGTATTCGGTCCTCGCAGCGAGCTCGTTGATATTCTGACCCGCAAGCGCGACGAACGTGCCGCGAGTCGTGGCCGACGCGGTAGCGGCGCGAACATCGAAATTCGGCACCGAAGCCCTGAATTCGCTCGAGAGCACCAGCGCGCCGGTACCTGCATATTTGACGCCGCTGCCGCTGAACGTTCCCGCCGCGCGCAGAGCGCGTCTGTTGCCGGTCACAGTCAGATCGATGGCGCCGATCCCGGCGAGAGGAGACCCGGTGTGGACCAGCATGCCAACCTTCTCGAGGCTCGGGCTGGCCGCGTGAACCTGCAGACTGGATTCATCCACCTCGTTGAGCGCGAGGAGTCCGCTGGCGCGAATGTTCAGATCGGGCCCGACGATCTCGAGGGCTCGCACGCTCGCGGTTCTGTTTCGATAGTCGCCGTCGAAGCTCGCCGTCTCGATGTCCAGCGCGCCCACCGTGGACCGAACCAACTCGACGCGGGCCGTTCCTTCGATCTGTTCGGCAGTGATGCCGCTCGACAAAGCGGCGAGGGTGGCTTCTACCGTAAGGGTGCCGTCAACGTCGCCTTTCAACGCCGGTCGTCCGCTGGCAATCGCGGGGTCCAGATCGACCATGGAGCCGCTCGCCTTCAGGTGCGCCGTGTCCTGTGCAATGGATGCCTCGAAAGACATCTGCGGAATGCGGGCCCCCAGCCCGGACGTGTCCTGCACGACACCGGTCGCAGCGAGATCCATCTCGCGAGGATCGATTCCTCGGCCGCTGACGGTCACATGGCCGTTGATTGAAGTCTGGTACCTGTCCGCCGCCAATGCCGGCACGCGGAACTCGGCGCCCAGCCGCTGAAGGTCGAGATTCGCGAGGCCGGCATCGACCTCGTATCGCACATCGCTCCCATTCATCGCGACCCGAACACTGCTGCCCTCCTCGATTCGAGTGCCAGCAACAGTCGACGACTCCAGCGCCAGGGTCACGTTTCGAGGCGGACCGGCGGTTCGAACCACACCCGATCCCGCCCGTTGCATCGTCGAGCCAGTAATCCGGTACGCAGTATTGATATCCGTCGAGGCGGAAGGCCAGCCAAGAGATCGTGGCAGACGCTGCAGATCGACATCGCGAGCCTGTCCCCTGAGATCGAATCCGACCGCGCCCTCCTCGTCTTCCGGGAGGACAATCGTGCCCGCCGCTGTCGCCGACGCGCCGTAGGCCGAAGCGCGCCCTTTGAGATCGATCTCCAGCCCGTCGATTCGCGCCTCGCCACTCACCCGTTCGGCGGCCAGCTCCCCTACCGCAATCCGGGGCGCCTCGAACGACACGGTTCCACTAATGGCACGGAGATCCGAAATCGACTGTCCCCTCAGATCCAGGCGAATTTCGGCGGTAACGTCGCTTCTGCGATCGAATCCTTTGAGAACGGACGCGATATCCAGGCGCCGGATGGACACGGTACCGTGGGCCGCCTGACCAGGCGATGTCACATCCGTGATGAGGTTTCCACTGACGTCCCCGGCGGTCGATTGAAGATCGAGGTCAATCTTCAGCCGATCAAGCGGCCCCTCGAAAGCCAACGCGAACCCAGGTTGCAGGTCGACGCCTTCCAGCACCGGCACAAGCGGGGACAACTCCCGCAGCGAGACCTTCTCCGATCGCAGCCGCAGGTTCAGCACAGGATTGGTCAGGTAGTGCTGAATGGCGCCGACGACCGACAGAGAGGTTTCCTCGGTGCGGAGCCCGAGGCGTTCAATAAATATCGTGTCGTCCCGAACCGAGATCCCGCCAGACAACTCGTTGAGCGCGATGGTCGGCTCGGACCCGCGGAATGACAGGTTCAACACATCGATCGAATAGCGCACCGGCTCGTAGTGAAAGACGAGCGTTGCATCGAGGCGATCGAACCGTCGGGGCATCATCACGCCAGACGTCCCGACCGGGTCCTCAAAGACAATCGACCCATCGGTCACGACAATCTCGTCAACGGAGATCGGCCGCGCAGGCCCCTCACGGTCCGCCTCTCGCTCCTGGTCTTTGAGCAGACGGCCTATCGACCAGTCGTCGCCCTCGCGTCGCAGGTAGATCCGGGGCTTGTTCAGCTGAAGCCGATCGACCGACAGACCACTCGAGATGAATTCAGAGATGCTGTAGTTGAGTAGAAGATCCTGAATAGCCACGGTTTCGTGACCATCCATCGCTACGACGATATTCTCCAGCTCGATCCCGGAAATCAGATTTCCACCAAGACGACCGATCGTGATCGTCCCGTTGAGGTACTCGCCAGCTTGGCGCACAACATAGCCACGCAGCCAGTTCTTGAACCAGGCAGTCTGCGACGCGACGATGACGGTCACCGTGATAGCGACCACGAATGCCGTCGCCAGGGCGACCGCACGAGCTAGACGTCGGGAGGTCATTGAAGCCGCGAATGGTCACGGAACCACAACGCGTGCCATGGTGGGTGGTGGGGGGCCATGGTGGGGGCT
>Ga0247825_10000398_pt1 | contig 27457 bp, 22 predicted proteins | sample 13C_Vanillin_Day_FD_194413 | JGI IMG/M metagenome (GOLD analysis project Ga0247825, IMG submission 194413) | Soil microbial communities from agricultural site in Penn Yan, New York, United States - 13C_Vanillin_Day48 | ecosystem: Environmental > Terrestrial > Soil > Agricultural land | place... | reverse complement strand
CCATCGACCTGGTGGCGGCGGACGTGGCGCGCGAGAATCTCGCCGGCGTGCCTGGCGTGACGGTGCACAAGAAAGATCTGCTCGGCGATTTGAGCGACCTCGGGCGCTTCGATTTCATCTACTGCCAGGAAGTGCTGCACCATACCCAGGACGCCGAGGGCGCTTTCCGCAATCTCTGCGCCTTGCTCGAGCCGGGCGGCGACATCGCGATCTATGTCTACGCCAGGAAGGCGCCCGCGCGGGAGTACGTGGACGACTACGTCCGTTCGCGTATTGCCGACCTACCGTACGCCGAGGCAATGAAGGTATCGGAGCAAATCACCGCGCTCGGCAAGATCCTGACGGAAGCCCGTGCCGAGATCGAGGTGCCCGACATCCCCGTGCTGGGCATCGCCGCCGGCCGCTACGACGTGCAGCGCTTCATCTACCATTTCTTCATGAAATGCTTCTGGAATCCTGAGCTGAGCTTCCACGACAACGCGGTGATCAACTACGATTGGTACCATCCTCAGTTGTGCTCGCGTCACACCGTGGAAGAAGTGCGGGAATGGTTCCAACGCGCCGGTTTGTCGGTCACGCACGAGTTCGTCGATTTCTACGGCATCACGATGCACGGCCGGCGCGGCTAGCCTGCGGCCCGGCAAGGTGATGGACCGCCCCATCCGCGTCCTGCACTGCCCGATGCTGGTCGGGGGCAGCTCTGCGCAGCTCGCGAGAAGCGAGCGCGCCCTGGGTCTTGAGAGTCGGGCGGTCAGCTTCCGGGCGAGTCCCTATGACTACCCTTGCGACGAGGTACTCTGGCGGGACGACTGGCGGGCTGCGCGACGGGAGCTGGGGCGGTGGTGCCTGCTGTGGCGCGCGCTGCGCGATTTCGATGTCGTGCACTTCAACTTCGGCACGCCGATACTTTCCGTTCCGGCAACCACTGGTTCGAGCGGCGGGGCGCTGCATCGCGCCCACGACTGCTACCGCCGGGTTGTAGGCTACCGGGATCTCGCGCTGTTGCGACGCGCCGGAAAAGCAATCTTCGTCACCTACCAGGGCGACGACGCGCGGCAGGCCGACTATTGTCTGGCACACTTCCCGATCACGCACGCGCGTGAAGTCGGCAGCGACTACTATCCCCCGGGTAGCGACGAGCAGAAGCGGCTGGCCATCGCGCGCTTCGACCGCCATGCGCACGGAATTTACGCCATGAACCCCGACCTACTGCACGTGCTGCCCGCGCGGGCACGCTTTCTGCCCTACGGCCACATCGATCTCGACGATTGGCGGACACCGCAGTCGGGTAGTGGGCGCGCGCGACCGCTGGTCGTGCACGCGCCCAGCCATCAGGGAGCAAAGGGCACTCGATACATCGTCGCGGCCGTCGAGCGTCTCCAGTCGGAAGGGATCGACTTCGACTTCCGGCTGGTGGAGAAGCTCTCTCGGAACGAGGCGCGCAAGGTGTTCGAGGAGGCCGACCTAGTGGTGGATCAGCTCCTCGTGGGCTGGTACGGCGGACTTGCCGTCGAATGCATGGCGCTGGCAAAGCCGGTGATTTGCTATCTACGGGACGAAGACCTGGGGTTCATCGACCCTGGCATGCGCGAGCAATTGCCCCTTCTCCGCGCGGACCCCGGCACGATCTACGCCGTGCTCGGGCACGCACTGACCACCGGACGTTCCCGCTTGCCGGAAACCGGGGCTCTCGGCCGCGCCTACGTCGAGCGTTGGCACAATCCGCTTCAGATCGCGGGGTTTCTTCGCGATCAGTACGTTCGGGCCTTGCGCAGCGATGGCCACCAGGACTAGCCGCGCGTGACGACCCGGGGCGAACAGGCAAAACGCGTGCTGGTGCTCTCGTTCTCGAGCCTGCGCACCGACCCCCGGGTGCGGCGCCAGATCGAGTTGCTGCGCCGAAATTACGACGTTACCGCCGTGGGATTTGATTGCCCCGATGGCCTTTCCGTTCGCTGCCGCGCCATCCCGGACCGCCACTGGCCCGGCGCGATCAAGGCTGTGGCGGCGCTGCAGCTCGCGTGTGGCGCGGACGAAAGCGCCTACCGGCTTTCGCGCTGCGTGCAGGGAACGCAAGCGGCATTGCGGGACGCCAACTTCGATCTCATCGTTGCGAACGACATCTGGACGCTTCCGCTGGCGCTTGAGTTGAAGGGCGCCGCAAAAGTATTGTTCGATGCCCATGAGTACTCGCCGCTGGAGTTCGAAGAGAGCTGGAAATGGCGTTTCTTCTTCCAGCGCTTCAACGAGCACATGTGCCGCCGCTACATGCCACGCGTCGACGCGGCGACCACCGTGTGCGAGGGCATCGCCCAGGAGTACCGCCGCACCACCGGCGTCAACATGGCCATCGTGCAGAATGCGCCGCCCTATCACGAGCTTTCGCCGCGCGCGACCGAACCGGGGCGCGTGAGAATGATCCATCATGGCGCCACCATCGCCTCGCGCCGCCTCGAGTGCATGATCGAGGTCATGGATCTCCTGGATGAACGTTTTGAGCTTGACCTCATGCTGATCCCGAATGAATCGAGCTATTTCCGCGGCCTCGAGCAGGCTGTTGCCCGGCGCCCGCGCGTGCGAATCGTTCCCCCCGTCCCGATGACCGAGCTGCCGCGCTGCCTGAACCAGTACGACGTGGGGCTATTTCTGTTGCCGCCCGCAAATTTCAACTACCGGCATGCCTTGCCCAATAAATTCTTCGAGTTTGTCCAGGGACGCCTGGCGGTTGCGATCGGACCCTCGCCGGAAATGGCCAGACTTGTCCGACAGTACGACTGCGGGATCATCGCGGACGATTTCTCGCCGCGAGCCATGGCAGACCGACTCCACAGACTGGATCACGACCGCATTGATCACTACAAGCGACAGTCACACATCGCTGCTCGCGAGCTGTGCTTCGAAAAGAGCGCCGACGTGCTGCTGTCGACTGTGCGAAAACTGGTTGGAGACGCCTGATGTGCGGCATCGGCGCCCTCTACAACCCGCGCGCGGGCATCGCGGCCGAAGCGGTGCGCGCGATGCAGGCCATCGTCCGTCACCGGGGGCCGGATGATGAAGGCGTGGCGTGCTTCCGCAGCACAGACGCGACTCCGGCGATCCACGGCGGCCCCGATACGCCAGAAAACGCGTATACCGCCGTCTCGCCCTACGCACCGGGACGTGGCCCCGTCGAGACCGACGGCGCGCACTTGGTACTGACCCATCGCCGGCTGTCGATACTGGACCTCTCGGCGAGCGGCCACCAGCCGATGTGCACGCCCGACCGCGCGTGCTGGATCGTCTTCAACGGGGAAATCTACAACTACATCGAGTTGCGCGAAGAGCTGAAGGCGCTAGGCCACGTTTTCACCACAGGATCCGATACCGAGGTTATCTTGGCGGCCTATCGCCAATGGGGGCGCGAGTGCGTGTCCCGCTTCAACGGCATGTTCGCCTTCGTGCTGTTCGACCGCGTGCGGCGCAAGCTCTTTGCCGTGCGCGACCGTTTTGGCGTCAAGCCGCTTTATTACTGGATCGCGCCGGACGGGACCGTCGCCCTTGCCTCCGAGATCAAGCAGTTTACGGTGCTGCCCGGGTGGCGCCCGCGGATGAACGGCCAGCGCGTTTACGACTTCATCAACTGGGCATTGCAGGACCATACGGATGAGACCCTGTTCGACGGGGTCTACCAGCTGCGCGGCGGCGAGGCGGTCGAGCTCGAGGTGGGCGTCGATGCGTCCCGCGCCGCCCATTCCGGCGAGCGACTGCCGGTGTACCGGTGGTACGCGCTGCACCCCCGGCCTTTCACGGGATCTTTCGAGGAAGCCGGCAGCGAGTTCCGGCGCCTCCTCACCGATTCCGTGCGCCTGCGGCTGCGGGCAGACGTGCCGGTCGGGTCCTGCCTATCCGGCGGGCTCGATTCCTCGTCCATCGTCTGTATCATGAACGATCTCCTGCGGGCGCAGGACGCGCATGCGCTGCAGAAAACTTTTTCCGCATGCGCTACCGTGAAGCGTTTCGACGAGCGGGACTACATCGACGAGGTCGTCCGGCAGACCGGCACCGACGCCCACTACGTCTATCCTTCGCTCGACGGGCTGTTCCAGCTAAACGACCGCATCACGCGCCACCAGGACGAGCCCTTCGGTTCCACCAGCATCTACGCGCAGTGGCACGTCTTCAAGCTCGCCGCGGAAAGTAGCGTAACGGTGATGCTGGATGGGCAAGGCGCCGACGAGCAGCTGGCCGGCTATCACAATTATTTCTCCCCGCGGTTCGGCAGCTTGCTGCGCGAGGGACGGCTGTTGAAACTGTGGCAGGAGCTCCAGGCAACGAAAGCGCTGCACGGCTACAGCCTGGAATGGGGGATGAAGCAAACATTCAACAACGTGCTGCCCGAGTTCCTGCGCCAGCCGTTGCGCCGGCTCGCGGGCAAGCCGGGCACGGTGACCCCCTGGCTCAACATGGAGAAACTGAGCGCCGTCTCACGCGACCCTTTTCTCGAAGCCGGCGGGGCGAAAGCGGCGTCCGTGGTCGCTCGCGCAGTTCGCGGCGACTTCGCTTCCCATGCTGCTCCACTGGGAAGACCGCGATTCGATGGCGCACTCGATCGAGGCGCGCGTGCCGTTCCTGGATTACCGCCTGGTCGAGTTCGTGACCGGGCTGCCCGACGAGTTCAAGATCGATGGGGGGGTCACCAAGCGCGTGATGCGGGAAGGCATGCTCGGCGCGCTGCCGGAGCGTGTCCGCACGCGTATCGACAAGCTGGGCTTCGTCACGCCTGAGGAGGTGTGGATGAAACAGGACGGCTCCGATCTCTTTCGAAAGGCGCTGCGCAACACGGTGGAAGCCTCCAACGGGATACTGGGCCCGGAAGTGATGGATCATCTCGAACGCACCGTCCAGGGCCGGCAGCCGTTCGACTTCCTGCTCTGGCGCGTCATCAGCTTCGGGACGTGGTTGCGGGTATTTGGCGTCGAGCGATGAATCCCGCTCCCCTCTGATCCCAGAAACAGGCCCGCTCTCTTGCCTCCGATCCACGTTCTCTACGTTCACCACGCCGGCGCGTTCGGAGGGGCCTCGCGCAGCCTGCTCGAGCTGACGGATGGATTTGCCGCGGGAAGCGTGACGCCGCGGCTCGTCACGCAGCGCGGCAATGTTGCACGCATATTCGAGGGCCGCGGCATCGAGGTCATCGAGACTGCGGGCATTTCCCGCTTCGATCATACGGGCTTCAGCCACTACCGCGGAAAGCGCTGGCTGTTACTGCTGCGCGAAGCGCTCTACCTTCCTTTCACTTTCCTGGCATTGCTGCGTGCGCGGATGAGATGGACGAACATCGACCTCGTGCATGTCAACGAGGTCGTCGCCGTGCCCGCCATCCTCTTGGCCCGGTGGCTGTTCCGGTGCCCTGTCGTGGTGCACGTGCGTTCGGTGCAGGACGCGCGGCACGACCGGTTGCGCAGCCGCTTTTTCCGCTACGTGCTGCAGCGCCGCGCGGACGCAGTGATCGCCATCGACGAGACCGTGCGCCGCAGCCTGCCTCCCGGCGTCGCAGCCGAGGTCGTGCACAACGCCTACCAGCCGAAAGCTGCCGCGCCGGAGAACTCGGGACAGCCGTCACCGCTGCCGCCGAAGCGGCCCGGAGTCCTGCGCGTGGCGATGGTCGGCAACCCCCTCGCCTTCAAAGGAGTGCGCGAGTTCGCGGAAGCTGCCCGACTGTGCCGAGATCGGAACCTGTCAGCGGAATTCGTGCTGGTCGGCGTCAACTCAGGTGACAATCAAGGGTTGATGCAACGGCTGCTGAAAACCACCGGGTTCACCCATGAAGCCGCGGACGAATTGAAGCGTTTCGTGGCCAAGCATCGTCTCGAACAGAGCTTCCACCTGCTCGGCTTTACACAAGACATTGACCGCGTTTACCGGAACATCGACGTGCTGTGCTTTCCGTCCCATCTCGATGCCGCGGGGCGGCCAGTATTCGAGGCCGCTTTCTGGAAAGTGCCGAGCATCGTCGCGATGCGCAACCCGCAGCCGGACACCCTGATCCACAAGGAGACCGGCTTGTGCATCGAGCCCGGCGACCCGCAAGCCATTGTCGAGGCAGTCGCCTATTTCTGCGGCAACCCTGGCGAGAGGGCCCGCATGGGCGAGGCCGCGCACCGGCTGGCACTGCATAATTTCGACAGCCGCAGGAATGCGGACCGGGTCCTCGACATCTATCGGCGCGTCATCGAAGCTGCGCACGAAAAGCGATCGGCGGCATGAGAATACTGATCGTCACGCAGTATTTCTGGCCGGAAGACTTCCGCATCAACGACCTCGCGCTCGGCCTGCGCGAGCGCGGGCACGAGGTGACGGTCTATACCGGCAAGCCCAATTATCCTGGCGGCAGCTTTTTCTCCGGTTACGGTTTCATCGGGCAGGCGATCGAGGACCACCACGGGGTGCGCGTGATCCGCGTGCCGCTTATTCCGCGCGGAGGCGGCGGCCCTGTCCGGCTGGCACTGAACTATCTTTCCTTCGCCACGATTGCCTGTTTGCTCGCGCCATTCCGCTGTCCCGGCGCTTATGACTTGATCCTGGTCTACGAGCCCTCGCCCATCACCATCGGCTTGCCGGCCATCGTGCTGAAATGGCTGAAACGCGCGCCCATCCTGTTCTGGGTGCAGGATCTCTGGCCGGAAACCCTGTCGGCCACGGGCGCGGTGCGATCGCGCTGGATTCTTGGGCTGGTGGACCGGCTGGTGCGCTTCATCTACCGGCGCTGCGAACTCGTCCTCGCGCAATCGCAGGCTTTTACGCCCTATCTGCAGGCGCAAGGCGTGCCGGCGGAACGGATCCGCTACTATCCCAACAGCGCCGAGGACCTGTATCGGCCCGTCACCGTCGAGCCGCAGGCGGCCGAGCGCGGCCTGCTGCCGCAGGGTTTCCGTGTGATGTTCGCCGGCAATATCGGGGCGGCGCAGGATTTTGAAACCATCATCGCCGCGGCCGACCGGCGCAGGAACGAGAAGGACATCCATTGGGTCATCGTCGGCGACGGGCGGCTTCAGCCCTGGGTTGAGCGGGAAATCGAGCGTCGCGGGCTGCGCGGCACCGTCCATCTGCTCGGCAGGCATCCGGTACAATCCATGCCGCGCTTCTTCGCCCTCGCCGACGTTATGCTCGTCACGCTGAAAGACGACCCGATCTTCGCACTGACCGTCCCGTCCAAGGTCCAATCGTACCTTGCGTGCGGCCGCCCACTCCTGGCCGCGCTCGACGGCGAAGGCGCGAGGGTGATCGGTGAAGCCGGTGCGGGGCTCGCGGTGAAGGCCGGCGACGCGGTGGCGCTCGCGGACGCGGTGCTGAAGTTCTACCGCATGCCGGTGCCGGAACGCGAAGCGATGGGACGGCGAGGCCGCGACTATTTCGCGCGACATTTCGAGCGCTCGCTGCTGATCTCCCGGCTCGAGACCTGGGGGCGGGATATCGCGGAGCGCCGATGCGAGTCCTGATCCTCGGCGGCGATGGCATGCTGGGGCACCGCCTGCTCCGGCAGTTCGCGCCGCGCCACGAAACCCGCGTCACCCTTCACCAGCCACTGGATGCTTATCGCCAGTTCGGACTGTTCGATCGTGGCAATGCATACGATAGCGTCGACGTGCTCGATGCCGCGCGCATCATCGAGATCTTTTCCGATTTCAAGCCGCAGGCTGCGATCAACGCGGCCGGCATCGTCAAGCAGCGGGCGGACATGAAGGACGAGGTGCTGTCCGTCGAGATAAACGGGTTGTTTCCACACCTTCTTGCCCGAGTGTGTCGGGCGCACGGTACGCGCCTCATCCATTTGAGTACCGATTGCGTTTTTTCGGGCAAACAGGGAAACTACAGTGAGAATGACCGTCCCGACCCCGAGGATGCGTACGGTTTTAGCAAGTTGCTCGGGGAAGCGGACGGCCGAGGCACTTTGACGCTGCGGACCTCGATGATCGGGCTGGAGCTGAAGAGAAAAACCAGTCTCGTCGAGTGGTTCCTCGCGCAGCGGGGCAAATCGATCAAGGGCTGGAAGAAGGCCATTTTTTCGGGCTTCACCACGGCGGAAATGTCACGCCTTATCGAAATGATGGTGACCAGGCATCCCGATGCGAGCGGGATCTACCATGCTTCCAGCGACCCCATCAGCAAGCACGATCTCCTCGCGGGCATCGAGTCGAGAATCCGGTCCGGAACGATGATTGCGCCCGATGATTCGTTTCATTGCGACCGCAGCCTTGACTCGGCCCGATTTCGAACCGAGTTTGGATATAACCCGCCGGCATGGGACAGCATGCTGGATGAGCTGGCTTCCGAGATCTTGAAAGGCTCCCGTTGATATTCCAGGGCAAGCGCATACTCGTCACCGGCGGCACCGGCTCGATGGGCCGCACGCTCGTTCATCGCGTCCTCTCGGGCGAGCTCGGCACGCCGCGCAAGGTCATCGTGTTCTCGCGCGACGAGGCCAAGCAGCACGACATGCGCATGGCCTACCTCCACCGGACGGTGACCACCGACGAGGTGATCTTCAACAATTTCCGCAATGTCCTCGAGTTCCGCATCGGCGACGTGCGCGACTACGGCGATGTGTGCTCGGCGGTGAAAGACGCCGACATCGTGATAAACGCCGCCGCGCTGAAGCAGGTGCCGACCTGCGAGTACTTCCCGGCGCAAGCGATCCTGACGAACTGCCTGGGGGCGGCCAACATCGCGCGCGCCATCGAGGAGAACGGCTATCCCGTCGGCACAGTGGTCGGGATCAGCACCGACAAGGCGTGCAAGCCGGTCAACGTCATGGGCATGACCAAGTCGCTGCAGGAGCGCATCTTCATCGCGGCCAACGTGCTGAACCAGCGCACGCGGTTCATCTGCGTGCGCTACGGCAACGTGCTTGCCTCGCGCGGCTCCGTGGTTCCGCTGTTTCACAACCAGATCAGGAACGGCGGGCCGGTCACCATCACCGACCCCAAGATGACGCGCTTCCTGCTGCCGCTCGACCAGGCGGTGGATACTGTGTTCGCCGCGTTGCGCGGCGCAAAAGCAGGCGAGACCTTCATCCCGCGCGCGCCGTCCGCGTCGGTCGCCAATATCGCCAAGGCGCTCATCGGCTCGCGCAAGATCGCGATCCGCGTTACCGGTGTCCGGCCGGGCGAGAAGCTGCACGAGATCATGGTCTCCGAGGAAGAGGTCCATCACTGCGTGCGGCGCGGCGATTACTACGTCATCCGGCCCATGCTGCCCGAGCTGCGCGGCAAGGCGAAGGAAAAGAACGCGCTGTCCCGGGAATTCAGCTCGGCCGGCAGCGTGATGAGCCTCGCCGCGACGGCCACCCTGCTCCGGCGCAACCGCCTGATGGTGGACGACCGGCAGGCCGGCCGGGGCGAAGAGTTGCTGCGCTAGGCCGTCTCGGACGAAGCGTCGGACACGATCATGCCGCTCAAAGTGATGACGATAGTCGGCACGCGCCCGGAAGTGATCAAGCTCTCGCGCGTGATCGCCGAGCTCGACCGTCGCGTCGCGCACGTGCTGGTGCACACCGGTCAGAACTACGACTACGAGCTGAACCAGGTGTTCTTCGACGAGCTGGGCATCCGCAAGCCCAACCACTTCCTCGATTGCGCCGGGCAGTCGGTCGCCGAGACGATCGGCAACGTGATAAGCCGCTCCGACCGCGTTCTCGCCCGGGAAAAGCCCGACGCGCTGCTGCTGCTTGGCGACACCAACAGCTGCCTCGCGGTAATCGCCGCCAAGCGCCGCAAGATCCCGGTGTTCCATATGGAAGCCGGCAACCGCTGCTTCGACGATCGCGTGCCGGAAGAGATCAACCGCCGGCTGGTGGACCACCTGAGCGATATCAACCTGCCTTACACCGAACACGCGCGCCGCTACCTGCTGGCCGAGGGCCTGAAGCCGGAGATGGTGATCAAGACCGGCTCACCCATGCTGGAAGTGCTGAAGCACTACGAGCCGCTCGTCCGGCGCTCCACCGTGCTGCGCCGGCTGAAGCTCTCCCCCGGCGGCTATTTCCTGGTCAGCGCGCACCGCGAGGAAAACGTGGACGACGCGCGCAATTTCCGCGATCTTCTTGACTCTCTTGCAGCGGTATCGAAGCGCTACGGCCGCAAGATCATCGTCTCGACGCATCCGCGCACTCGCGCCCGGCTGGCGACGGCGAAGCGTCCGCGCGGCAAGGCCGGGATCGAGTTTCTCAAGCCGCTGGGCTTCCCCGATTACGTGAAGCTGCAAATGAATGCGCGCTGCGTGCTCTCCGACAGCGGCACGCTGACCGAGGAATCGTCGATTCTCGGCTTTCCCGCCGTGATGATCCGCCAGGCGCACGAGCGCCCGGAAGGCATGGACGAAGCGGCGGTGATCATGGCGGGGCTCAAGCCCGAGCGCGTGATCGAAGCCGTCGAGCTCGCCACCGCCCACTACTCCGGCAACAAGCGGCCCTTCAGGATGGCGGCCGACTACGAGGCCGACAACGTGTCGCGCAAGGTGGTGCGCACCGTCCTGAGCTATACCGACTACGTGAACCGCACGGTGTGGCGGAAGTAATCGACAACGCGCCGGCCGGGCGTGAAATCCTGGTCACCGGCGCGAGCGGCTTCGTCGGCCGCGCGTTGTGTGAAATGCTCACTGCCGCCGGTCGCGCGCCACGCATCGCGACGCGCGCGCCCCTTGCCGGCTCTCCCGACGCATTCATCGTGGGCGAAGTCGGCCCCGACACCCATTGGCGCGCCGCGCTGGAAGGCGTGCGTTGCGTCGTTCATCTGGTGGCGCGCACCCATGTCCTGCACGAAACCGCGACCGACCCGCTCGCTGATTACCACCGGGTCAACGTTCAGGGCACGGAGCGCCTGGCGCGCTCTGCCGCCGCGCACGGAGTGCGCCGCCTGGTGTTCGTGAGCAGCGTCAAGGTCAACGGCGAGCGCACCCATGACCGTCCGTACACGGAGGACGATGCTCCGCGCCCCGAGGACAGCTACGGCATCTCGAAACGGGAAGCGGAAGAGACGCTCGCCCGCATTGCCGCCGACACCGGAATCGAGACCGTGGTGCTGCGCCCGCCGCTCGTCTACGGACCCGGCGTCAAGGGCAATTTTCTGCGCCTCATGAGTATCATCGCGCGCGGCGTGCCGCTGCCCCTGGCCTCGGTCGCGAACCGCCGCAGCCTGATCTACGTGGGCAACCTCGCCAGCGCCATCGTCAGCGCGATCGATGTGCCACGAGCGGCCGGCAAGACCTACCTGGTGAGCGATGGCGAGGATTTGGCGACCCCCGAGCTGGCGCGCTCGATCGCGCGCGCGCTCGGGGTCGGCGCAAGGCTGCTGCCGTGTCCGCCCTTGCTGCTGCGAGCTGCTGCGAGCTTCTCCGGCCGCAGCGCGGAAGTCGGGCGCCTCACCGGATCGCTGCAGGTGGACAGCTCGCGGATACGGCGCGAGCTCGGCTGGCAACCGGGTTTCAACGTGGAGCAGGGTCTTGCCGAAACGGCACGCTGGTATCGTGCGCAAGCGGGTGCGTAGATGAGTACGGGAGCCCTTACCCTTACCTCGATCCGCAGCGGCGGAGAGCGCACGGCTCAGTGGGCCGTGGTTGCCCTGGGTTTCTCGATCCCGATCTCTGTGGCGCTCGACAACGTGCTGCTCGCGGTCGTGCTCGCGGGGTGGCTGGCCGCTGGAAATTTCCGGGAAACCTGGCAGTTCGTGGCGCGCAGCCGTACTGCGCTCGCCGCGCTGATCCTCTACGGCCTGCTGCTGGCCGGCACGCTCTACGGCGAGCGCGAGTCGGGCGACATCGGCCGCACGCTCACCAAGTACGTTGACCTGCTGTTCATCCCGCTCTTCGCCGTGCTCCTGCGCGACGCAACCCGCCGTCGCCTTGCCCTGCTGGGATTCGCAGCCGCGCTGGGGCTGGTGCTGGTGCTATCGTATCTCGTCGCAATCGGCGTTCCGTTTCCCCGCTGGATGGTGGTCGGCGATACCACCAATCCCGCTGTGTTCAAGCATTACCTCACGCACGGGATTCTTCTCGCCTATGGCGCGTTCCTGTTCGTTGAAATGGCCCTCGCCGCCGCCACGCCGCGAGAACGCGCGGGATGGCTGGCGGCGGCGCTCTTCGCTGCGCTCAACGTCATGATCATGATGCAAAGCCGCACCGGCCACGTGATATTGGTGGTGCTGGCGCTTTACCTGGGATATCGCTTGCGTCGCTGGACCGGACTGGCAATCGCGACGGCGGCGGTGGCCACGATCATCGTCCTGCTGGCACAGTTGCCGAGTGTATTTCAGGAGCGCTATGGCCTTGTCAAAGGCGATTGGGCTTCGTCGCAGGCAAGCGTGTGGGCAAAAGAGTCGAACCAGCAGCGCCGCGACTACTACCTGGCAAGCCTCGCGATCATCAAGGACCATCCACTGGCAGGTGTCGGCACCGGGGGGTTCGCGCGCGCCTACGCCGATCAGACCCACGGCAAGAGCGCGTCCCAAACGCGCAACCCGCACAACGAGTACCTGCACATCGCCGTCCAACTCGGCATGATCGGGTTCGCCGCGCTGCTCTGGCTGTTCTGGCAGCACTGGCGCGAGTCGTCCCGCCTCGCCTCGCAGCTGGAATGCCACCTCTCGCGCGGCCTGCTCCTCGCCATCGCGGTGGGCTGCCTGTTCAACTCCTTGCTGCTCGACCACACCGAGGGGCTGCTCTACGCCTGGCTCACGGGAATACTTTTCGGCGGGCTACAATCAGGGAATGACGGCACATCGGCGCAAGCTTGAATGGACGGGGCGACAGCGGACGGGTGCGTTGTCGACTCCCGATTCCCGATTCCCGATTCCCGGATTTAAATGAGCCTATCGGCCATCATCATCTGCCACAACAACGAGGCGACGATACGACGCTGCCTGGAATCGGTATCCTGGGCGGACGAGATTGTCGTGATGGATGGGGGCAGCACCGACGGGACGCTGGACATCGTCCGCGAACTCGCGACAAAGGTTCACCAGCCCGCGGATTGGCCCGGGCACGGCCCCCAGAAGAACCGGGCGCTCGACCTCGCCACCGGCGACTGGGTGTTTTCCCTCGATTCCGACGAATGGATCACGCCGGAGGTCCGCGTCGAGATCGAGGCCGCGATCGCAGCGCCCGGCGACAAAACCGCATTCATGCTGCCGCGGCGCTCGAGCTTCTGCGGGCGCTTCATGCACCATTCCGGCTGGTGGCCGGATTACGTCAGGCGGCTGTTCCGCCGCGGCACGGCGCGCTTCTCCGACGACCGCGGGCACGACCGGCTCATCGTGAACGGGGCGGTCGGGCGGCTTTCCAGCCCCATCCATCACGAGACCGTCACCAGCCTTGAGCAGCTCATCGACAAAATGAATAGCTACTCGGCCATGACCGCGCGCAACCTGCACGAGAACGGGCGCAGCGCCTCGATTCTCACCGCGCTGCTTCACGGCGGATGGGCGTTCTTCCGGACCTACCTCCTGCGCGCGGGCTTCCTCGACGGCCGTGAGGGCCTGATGCTGGCCATCGCCAACGCCGAGAACTCCTATTACCGCTATGCCAAGCTCATGCTTCTCGCCGACGGTGAGAAGCGCCGTAAAACGTGAATCGTGAACCGTAAATCGAGGTTTCCGTGGTAATGCCACGTTTCACGATTTGCGTTTTACGATTCACGGGGGCTCTCCTCATCCCTCATCCCTCAGCCCTCATCCCTGCATGAGAGCGCCGCCCGCGAGCGTCCTCATCATCGTCGCCCGCCGCCTGGGCGATGTGCTCCTCACCACCCCGCTGATCCGGTCCATCAAGCGCGCCTGGCCCGAAGCCGCCGTTGACGTGCTGGTGTTCGAGGGCACTCAGGCCGTGCTCGCCGCCAATCCCGACGTGCGGAAGGTGCTGACCGTGCGTGAGCGCCCGGGCCTGCTCGAGCACCTGGCCTTCCTGCTGCACCTGCTGAGGCGTTACGACGTTGCGCTCTCCACGCAGCATGGAGACCGCCCTACCCTCTATGCGTTTCTGGCCGGCCGCTGGCGTGCCGGACTGCTGATGGCGACCCGCAAGGAGAAATGGAAACAGCGATTGCTTCACGCCTGGGTGCCTTTCGACAACCTGCACACCCACACCGTCACGATGAACCTCGCGCTCGCCGGCTTGCTGGGCATAGCGCCCAAGAGCGAAGTCGTCGTCGCCTGGAGCCCGGCCGATGCGGCACGCGTGGACGCGGTGCTCGGCGCGGAAAACCGGCAGCCGGTCGCCGTGCTCCATCCCTATCCCAAGTTCAACTACAAGATGTGGCATCGGGAAGGCTGGGCCGCGGCGGCTCGCTGGCTTGCCGCGCGCGGGCATCGCGTCGTCCTGTCCGGCGGGCCCGATTCCGCGGAGATTGCGTACGTCGCCGACCTTGCGCGCGACATGCCGCCCGGCACCCTCAACCTCGCGGGCAAGCTTTCGATGGGAGAAGCGGCCTGCCTGCTCTCGCGCGCCGCGATATTCCTCGGCCCGGACACCGGGCCGACGCACATGGCCGCCGCGCTCGGCGTTCCGACCATCGCGCTCTACGGCCCAACCGGACCGGTCAAGTGGGGACCCTGGCCCAAAGATCACCCGTCCACCGCTAATCCCTGGAAGAGCCTGGGCAGCCAGGCAGCCGGCAACGTTATCCTGCTCCAGGGCAATGCGCCGTGCGCCCCCTGTAAGCTGGAGGGCTGCGAGCGCAACGTGCAAAGCTTCAGCGATTGCCTGCTGCAATTGCCCGCGGAGACGGTCATCGCCGCCTTGGAATCCTCGATGCGCAACCGGCAATAGGCGCGGCGGCGATACCATCACTTGCCGGCGCACGCCGCGCCGCGGCATAGCAGATAGAGCTTGTTGCCGCCGAACCGGTATTCCACCACCATCGATCCCAGGCCGGCGTCCGGCTGGTGCGAGATGACGAATCCCATTTCCCACTTCTGTGGTGGAAAGGTGATCGGCGCGGCGGGCAGGCGCAGGACGTCGATATGCGCGGTAACGCTCATCCCGCTCGCGGTTACGTTGGAGGTATACAGCGGATGGCCCGCGGTGCGCTGCAGGATGTCGCGCGCGGCCACTTCGAAATTCTCGCCGCGATACCGGTTCTGATAGTACGGAAACAGGATCAGTACCACGGCGAGCTTCGCCGCGATCATGCCAATCACCCAGCGCTTCGTTTCAGCCTGCGCTCCCCGCGTCCAAAGCACGCGTGCGATGACAATGGCCGCCAGCGGGTACAAGGGCAGCAGGTAGCGCATCGAGCTCTGCGGTGCCAGCCAGTACGGCAGATAGTTGACGAGCACAATGGCAGCCAGGACGCGCGTATGCGCTCCTTGGTCGTCCACCACATTCCGCTGTCGCCAGAAATGGTAGATCGCCACGAGGGTCAGCGGAGCGAGCCGTAGCAGCGTGTCGAGCGGATACGACACGAGCTTCACGATGTAGTCGAAAAAATTCGCGGGAACCAGCTTGGCAAGAATCTCGGCGAACATGCGTCCACCCTGCCCCGTGTTCTCGGGCAGGAAGTACAACCAGGCGAGCGGCAGCGCGGCGCCGACCAGATGAATCACCCATGAGGCCGGGCCGAGCAGGAAAGCACGATGCTCGCGGTTCATCAACAACACCAGCGCGGCTCCGCCGTAGAACACATAAGCGGTCAGCGCTTTCGTCATGAAAGCGCAGGTCAGCGCACCAACGGCTAGCACTAACAGGGCGGCACCGCGGCGCAGGCAGGCCACCCACAGGCAGCCCATCGCGGATAGCAGAAAGAAGGCGAACAGCGGATCGGCATAGGCCAGCCAGCCGCGATAAAAGAAAACATCGGCCAGCGTCACATAGGCGAGCGCGGCGAATGCTGCGAATGTCGCGTCGCGGTAAAGCGCCCTGCAAAGCCAGGCCACCACCAGACCGGTGCCGACCGTCGCCGCAATCGTGAGCGCCCGCGTCACCGCGAGCACGTGCTCCCAGCCTGCGAGGCTCGCGAGCGGAATGATCATCCAGTTGAAAAGCGGGTTGTGCTGCAGGCTCGAGCCGTAGAAGAGCTGCTGCACCCATTCGCCGTGGTACCACATCTCCAGCGACGAGACGGGGAACACCGCTTCCTCACCGACGTAGTAGAACGCTATCGCGGGCAGGAAGCTCGCGGCGGCCACGGCGTAAAGCGTCCACAGCGTGCGAGCGGCATGTGCTGGCGGGAGGGCTTTATCCATGCTCATCTCCACGTCCTCACGGCTCACCGGGACGCGGCCAGAGCCCGGGCTTGATCGTGCCCGCTGCGTAACGGGCCCAGAACCGCGACCAGACCTTGCGAAAGCACTCCGGAAACGCGTGATGCTCGTCGAGAAACTCGCCAGTGGAGCAGCCAAATCGCTCTGACGCGCCGGCGTCGATGATGATGATCCCTTCCCGCACGGCCCAGGCGTCGAACACCGACTTGGTGCGGCGCACGGCAGCTCCAGCGTGCGCGCTGTCCGCGAGCGCCCGCTCGAGCCCGGGTATGAGCGGTGGCATCAAGAGAATCAGGCGAGCACCGTGCGCGGCTGCGTCGGTGGACAGCGCAGCCAGGCGCCGCAGCAGCGCGGGATTCGGCTCCCCGCCGGTCAAGGCCATGGCCCTGGAATACTTGGAGCTCGGCGCCGCGCCCGCTCGCACGAGCTGCTCACCGCGGCGGGTATCGACGCGCTTGCCGTCGGTGAACGTGGCGCTGCCGTCGAAACGAAAGCCTGCGCAGATGCCGCGGTTGATGGTGTCGAAATCGCGCGCCGGCGTCCCGTCGGCACAGCGGTAGTCCGAACTGGACGGCGCGAAAAGCGCCTCGCGCAGTGAGGCGAGCGGCGGCTGCGAGCGCAACGCGCTCGCCACCAGCACGCCAAGATTTCTTACGCGCGGCCAGGACAGCGCGTCCTTCAGCCGCGTCGCGAGTGATGCGTGCGGCAGCGCGGAAGGCGCCAGCGCGGCTTCCGGTGTCAGCGACATCGTTCCGGGCTCGCCGGGCAGATAAGGCATGCCCACCACCCAATCCACAGCCACGAACAGCCACCGCACGCGGCCGGCGAAGCGCTTCAGGGCATCTTCCGCCTCGGGAATCGTCGAGTGCAGCGGGTTGGCGGTTTGCGCAAAATTGTAGATGCGGATGCCGTCCGGAAAAGCATCGGCGGTGAGCCCCATGGAGCTCGATGCGCCGAACACCACGCCGTTCACCTCCGGCAGCCGGTCGTGCAGACGCAGGATCTTGAACGGCCGGTTGGCGGTGATCGGCGGCGGGTAAGTCACGCCCCGCGTCGCCTGTTGCCAGTCGCTCGCCGCCTTCACGATTTCCGGGCTGCCAAGCGCCCGCTCCCCCAGCGGCAGGTTCAGCGCGAGGACGGCAGCGAGCAGAGCGCCGAGGCTGCCCAGCAGCACGGCTACGTAGCGCATGGCGGCCATCCCCGGTGAGGGCGGCTGCGTCAGCACGATCTCGGTTGGTGTGGTCACGCTCGGCTCAGAACTGGAAATAGAGAAATTCCGAATAGCTCTGCAGATTGACGAGCGCGATGAACGCCAGCAACGCCGCGATGAGCGCCGTGAGCGCGTTCGGCCGCCACGCCAGCAGCCGGGCGGGCGGCGTGTCGCGCGGCATGTTGAGCGCCGGCTCGTTGCGCGCCATGATCTGCTGGGTATTGGGCGCGAACCAGCAGATGGCGAGCAGTATCAGGATCCAGTTGACGAGCCCCGTGCGCAGGAGCCCCCGCGAGTCGGTGAACGCAACGCCCTGCGCCTGCAGCCACGCGCCGAACTCACCCCAGCGCGCCAGCCAGACGTCGGGCAGGGCAAAACCGTACGAGCCGGACATAGCCTTGAGCATGACCGACGCGTCGGCGACGCTCTCCGAGCGGAAGATGGCGAGCCCGACGAGCCAGGCGGTGAAAGTCAGGAGCACGGCGAGCGGCCGGCCCCACCAGGAAGGGGGGCTGCGGCGCCGGAAATAGCGCTTGCGCAGCATGCGCCATGCCTGATTCAGCGCGAGGTAGGCGCCGTGCAGCGCGCCGAACAGCACATAGGTCCAGCCGGCGCCGTGCCACAGGCCGCATAGCACCATGGTGGCGACGAGGCTGAAATAGCGGCGCATTGCGCTCTTGCGGTGGCCGCCGAGCGGTATGAACAGGTAATCCCGCAAAAATCGCGACAGTGTCATATGCCAGCGCTGCCACAGCTCGCTGATGTTCGCCGCCTTGTACGGCGAATGGAAGTTGAGCGGGAGCTTCACGCCGAACATGAGCGAAAGCCCGATCGCCATGTCGCAATAGCCGGAGAAATCGAAGTAAAGCTGCAGCGAGTACGCAAGCACGCCGCCCCAGGCTTCGAAGAAGGTCGGCTCCACCCCGGCCTGCGGCAGCCCGTAGAGCGGTCCCACGTAGGGTGCAATGCCGTCGGCCAGGATCACTTTCTTGACCAGGCCAATAATGAAGACGGTGACGCCTGCCGCCAGGTTCTCGAAATGCGGCCGGTAGGTCTCGGCCCGGGCGAACTGCGGCATCATCTCGCGATGATGCAGGATGGGCCCTGCAATCAGGTGGGGGAAATAGGTGACGAACAATCCGTAGTGCACGAAGCTGTATTCCTGCGCCTTGCCCTGCCAGGCATCCACCAGGAAAGCGATCTGCGTGAAGGTGAAGAACGAGATGCCCAGCGGCAGCACGATCTCGCCGATGAATGTCGAGGTCCCGAGCAGCGCGTTGACATTGGAAAGAAAAAAGTTCGCGTACTTGAAGTAGCCCAATAACAGCAGGTCGGTCACGACGGCAAAAATCAGGAGCCGCTTGCCTCGGCGCAGATCGCCGGCGGCGCGTGCGCGCGCGATGCCCATCCCGAGCGCGTAGTTGAACAGGCATGACGTCAGCAGCAGCACAACGTAACGCGCGTCCCACCATCCGTAGAAAAAGAGCGACGCGGCCGCGAGCCAACCGGCGGCCAGCTTGTGATTCACGCGCCCCAGCGCGAAGAACACCAGGAGCGTCAGCGGCAGGTAGACGAATATGAAGGGGTAAGAATTGAACAGCATTACAGCCGGAAGAACGCCTGGATCTCCGCCACGATCGCGGCCACCTGCTCCTCGGCGAGCCCGTAGTGGAGGGGTAGCCGCAAGAGCCGCTCCGCGACGTCGTCGGTCACTGACAGGGGACCGCCGGCGCGGCCGAACTTCCGGCCCGCCGGGGCGGAGTGCAGTGGCACGTAGTGAAACACCGAGTGGATGCCCCGATCTCTGAGGTGCGCAATCAGCCGGGTCCGGGTCGCGAGATCCTTCAGCAGGATGTAGAACAGGTGGCCATTGGCCTTGACGCCCGCGGGCTCCGGCTGCGGCAGCGTGAGCCTGCCTTCCGCCGCGAGCGGCTCGAGGCCGGCGCGGTAGGCGGCGCAGGCCGCGATCCGCCGGGCGTTGATCTGCTCCGCGTGCTCGAGCTGCGCCCACAGGAAGGCGCCGATGAGCTCGCTTGGCAGGAAGGAAGAGCCGATGTCCACCCAGGTGTACTTGTCCACCTCGCCGCGAAAAAATTGTGCGCGGTTGGTGCCTTTCTCGCGGATGATCTCGGCCCGTTCCACGAAGCGCGGATCGTTGACGAGGAGGGCCCCGCCCTCGCCGCTGATGACGTTCTTGGTTTCATGGAAAGACAGGCAGCCGAGATGGCCGATGGCGCCGAGCTTCGCTCCCTTGTATTCCGCGAGCACGCCTTGCGCCGCGTCCTCCACCACCACCAGGTCACGCTCGCGGGCGAGCGCCATCAATGCATCCATCTCGCAAGCAACGCCTGCATAGTGCACTGGCACGATGGCGCGGGTCCTGGGCGTGACCGCACCGGCGACGAGCCGCTCGTCGAGGTTGAGGGTATCGGGACGGATATCCACGAACACCGGCACCGCGCCCCGCAGCACGAATGCATTGGCCGTGGAGACGAACGTAAACGAGGGCATGATCACCTCGTCGCCGGGTTTGAGGTCGCACAGGATTGCCGCCATCTCCAGCGCTGCCGTGCAGGAGTGCGTGAGCAGCGCCTTGCGTGCGCCGAGCCTGCGCTCGAGCCACTGGTGACACTGGCGCGTGAAGCGCCCGTCGCCCGCGAGGTGTCCTTCGCGCACCGCGGCGGCGATGTTCTCCAGTTCGCCGGCGATGGTGAACGGCTTGTTGAAGGGTATTTTCATCACGACCGCCTCGCGACCGCGAGCAGAGAGCCGCCGGCCGGTAGCGGGACACCGGCGCGTATCAACATCCGTTCGAAATCGAGCACGGCCTCCAGCGTCCGGTTGAGCCAGGGCGCGATCCTCAGCTCGGAGAGCGGATCATAATCGGCCCCCGGCGAGCGCTGTGCCAGGCGCGACGCGAACATGAGTGGAAGCAGGAGCGTCACGAATGACGTCATCTTGATGATCTCGAATCCCGCGTCCACCAGCTTGCTGCGCAGTTCGCCTGCCCGGTAGCGCCGCACGTGCCGGGCGCGCACGTCGAACTCGCTCCACAGGGACGGGTGCTGCGGCACCGTCAGCAGCAGGCCACCGCCGGGAACCAGCGCTTCGCGCAACGCGCCCAGCACTGCGCGGTCGTCTTCGATGTGCTCGATCACGTCGAACGCGCCCGCGGCATCGAACTCCTCCCGGAACGGGATGCGCCGCGCGTCCATCTGGATGAGCCGCGCCGCCGGCACCCTCTGCGCCGCGAACCTGAGTCCTGCGGCTGCGACCTCAGTGCCCGTCACTCCAAGTGCGGGAAATGCCGATGCCACGCCGGACAGCACGAAGCCCGTCCCGCACCCGACCTCGAGGAACCGTTTCGCCCCCGGGAAGCACCGCTCGAGCGCCCAGACGATGAGGCGGTTGCGCGCGCGGAACCAGAAATTGCGCGCCTCCAGCTCCGCCAGCTCGGGAAAATGCGCAGCATCGTAACCAGCCTCGGCGTGCGCGAGAGCCGGCGCGAACGCGGGAAATCCCGCCACGCTTTCGGGCTCGAACCCGCATCGGGGACAGCGCCACGTGTCCGTCTGGAAGCCAGCGCCGCAACGCAGGCACAACTTCAACCCTGACTCCCGATCGCGATGCCAGCGCAGACCAAAACGATGCCCGCGATCTTGGGTCCGGTGACGGGCTCGTGGAACAGCCACCCGGACAGCAGCACGACGAGAACGAAGGAGAGGCTGGTAAGCGGATAGGCGTGCGACAGGTCGAGCCGCGTCATCGCCGCCATCCACGAGACCGCGGCCAGCAGCGCCGCCGTAAGCGCCGACATGATCCACGGATTGACGAGCAGCTTGGCGAGAAACCAGATCTTGTCGGCGGTCTCGATGGGGAACGCGCCGGCTCCGGCCACCTGCCACTTGATGACGAGCTGTCCGTAGACCGTGAGCAGCACCGTGAGAAACACATAGACATAGCTCATCGCGTCCCCTCCCCTTCAAGGCTTGCGAATTACGTAGGCTTGCTGGATGCCGAAGCCGCCGCCGGAGTACTCGCGCTCGATGTCGTGGAATATCCGGTTAATCGGGTTGGAGTAGCCGGGAAACGCAGCAGGGTCGGTCACGAGCTCGCGCAGGAACCGCGAGCCGAGGTAGTAAACCGAGGAAAACTCGTCGATCTCGAAGGGAAGCTTGAGCGAGCGCAGCAGCTCTTCCAACCGTGTTTTCTTCAGGTATCGGTTGAAATCGTGCTCGACCAGCGCCGGCAGCTGCTTCAGCGCCCGCAGCGCGTTCAGCAGTTGCAGCGGCTCCCAGAACGCCTCCGAGAGCACGACGAGGCCGCCGGGGCGCGCAACGCGCAGGCACTCGGCAATTCCACGCACCTGCTGCTCCCAGCTTGGAAGGTTGATCAGCACGCGCGTGGTGTAGACCACGTCGAACTTCGCGTCGGGGAAGTCGAGGCCGCGGACATCGCCCTCGTGGAACTCGACCCGCTCGCCGAGACCGCGCGGCATCTTGGCCTTGCGAGCCTCAGCGATCATGGCCGCAGAAAAATCGACGCCGACGAGGGACTTGAGCTTGCGCCTCTCGAGCTGCTGGAACGCCGAGTAGCCGTTGGCACAGCCGACATCGAGCACCGTGTCGCCGTCCTTGAGATGCCGCGCTATCGCTTCGATCTCGAGCGCGATAGCGTAGCTGTCGCCCCAGGACGCCTCGTGCGAAGCGCCGTGCCGCTTTGCCTGACCCTCCCAGAAATCACGAATGAAGTCCGTCATGGCCGCGACCCCGTGGTGAAATCACCGTCGAACGTCGCCTTTGAAACGACGTAGAGCGGTCGTTTCTTCGCTTCCTCGAAGGTCTTGCCGAGATAGATGCCGATGATGCCGAGTATGCTGATGATGATGCCCCCGATGAAATAGATGGACACGATCAGGCTCGGCCAGCCTGCCACGGGCGACCCGTACAGCCACGCATCCAGGAAGATATAAACGCCATAGCCGAACGCCAGGAAGGACATGATGAAGCCGAAGCGCACCGACAGCCGCAGCGGCTTGTCGGAATACGCGATGATGGTATCGGACGCGAGCTTGCACAGCTTGGCAAATGTGTAGGTCGAGCGCCCGTCGTGGCGCGGCGCATGGGTCACTTCCACGCTGGCGGTGGGAAAGCCCATCCAGTTGATGAGCCCTCCGAAAAACCGGAGCTGCTCCCGCATGCGTCGGCAGTTCACGACCACCTTGCGCGAAATGATGCGGAAGTTTCCGGCATCCCCGTCATATTCGGTGTCGGCAAGCCAGCTGAAAATACGGTAGAACAGCCACGACATCGCGCGCCTGCCAGCCCCTTCCGTTCGTCTGCCGCGCCGCGCCAGCACGACATCGTAGCCTTCCAGCGCCTTGGCGTACAGCCGCGGAATTTCCTCCGGCTGGTCCTGCAGGTCGCAATCCATCACTACCACCCAGTCGCCGTCGCAGTGGTCGATGCCGGCGGTGATGCCGTAGTGCTGCCCGAAGTTGCGGCTGAACTGAAGCCCCTTTACGCGCGGATCCTTGCGCGCAAGCTCGCGGATGATGTCCCACGAGCGGTCGCCGCCACAGTCCTCGACCATGACAATCTCGAAGTCCTGTGTAATGCGGGAGAGCGCCGCAACGAGCCGGCGATAAAGCTCTTCGAGACAGCCCTCGGCCTTGTAGACCGGCGTGACGATGGAGAGGTGGGCCATGGTCTAGAACGGCGTGACCGGTGACCGGTGACCGGTGACCGGTGCTGCATGCAGATTGAGAAAGTTACGGATCACTTATCACCGGTCACGGTTCTGCGAATTGAATGCGGTAGAGCTTGTCGTAAATGCCCCCCCGCGCCAGCAGCTCGCGGTGGGTACCCGTCTCCGCGATGCGGCCGCGGTCGAGCACCACGATGCGATCCGCGTTCTCGACCGTGGAGAGGCGGTGCGCGATGACGATGGTGGTGCGTCCTTTCATCAGCGTTTCCAGCGCCGACTGCACCTGGCGCTCGGACTCGGTGTCGAGCGCGGAGGTCGCCTCGTCGAGCACCAGCACCGGCGCGTTCTTGAGCAGCGCGCGCGCGATCGCCAGGCGCTGGCGCTGCCCGCCCGAGAGCTTGAGCCCGTTCTCTCCCACCAGCGTTGCCAGGCCTTGCGGCATCTCGCGGATGAATTCCATGGCATGCGCCGCCTCGGCGGCGGCGACGATGTCCTTCTCGGCGGCCCCGTTCATCAATCCGTAGGCTATGTTGGCGGCCACCGTATCGTTGAACAGCACCACGTCCTGGCTCACCAGCGCGATGTTGGCGCGCAGGCTCGCCAGCGTCAACGTCTCCAGGTCGTGGCCGTCGAGCAACACGCGGCCGTGCGTGGCGCGATAGAACCGCGGCACCAGGTTGGCGAGCGTCGTCTTGCCTGCACCCGAGGAGCCGACCAGCGCCACTGTCTCGCCCGGCGCGATCGCGAGATCGATCCCCTCCAGCGCCGGCCGCGCCGAATCGCCGTAGGTAAAAGTCACGTCCTCGAAGCGCACTTCGCCCCGTGCCCTGCCGACGACCATCGTGCCGCGATCGGGCTCCGGCTCCTGGTCGATCAGCCGGAAGACGCTTTCCGCGGCGGCAAGCCCTTTTTGCAGGTACTCATTGATATCGGTCACGCGCTTCAGCGGTGCCGTCAGCATCAGCATGCCGGCGACGAACGCTGCGAACTCGCCGACCGAGAGCTGCGCTGCGCTCGATTGGAGCATCGCGTAATAAACGATGATAGCCAGCGCGACCGCGGCGATCAGTTGCACGATAGGCGCGCTCGCCGCGCTCGCCGCGATCTGCTTCATCTGGTGGCGCCGCACCCGGTTCGCTTCCTCGTCGAAGCGCGCTTTCTCGTATTCCTGGCCGCCGAAGAGCTTCACCACCCGGTGCCCGCCGATGGCCTCGTCGATCACCTGCGTGATATAGCCCATCGACTCCTGCACCTCGCGGCTCGAGTTGCGCAGACGCACGCTCAGCACCCGCACCACTGCCACGATCAACGGTCCCATCACCAGCGCGAATAGTGTCAGCTTCCAGTTGAGCCACAGCAGGTACGCGAGCAGCCCGACGATGGCGAGCGAGTCGCGAAACACGATGGTGAGGGCGCTGGTCGCCGCCTGGGTGACCTGTGTCACGTCGAAGGTCAGCTTGGATATGAGCACACCCGAAGGCTGATCGTCGTAGAAGCGCGCCGGCAGCGCCAGCAGCTTCGCGAACATCGCGTTGCGCAGGTCCGTCACCAGACGGCTGCCGACCCAGCCCAGCGAATAGTGCGCGACGTAGGCGGCGGCACCGCGGATCGCGAACAGCACGACGATCACGACCGGCATCCAGCGGATGAGCTGCGGGTCCTTGTCGATAAACGTGCCCTCGATCAGGGGCTTCATCAGCGCCGGCAACGCGGGCTCGGTGGCCGCGACGATCATCATGCCCAGGCAGCCGAGCGCAAATATCTTCCAGTGCGGCCTGACGTGCGAAAGCAGCCGCAGGTAGAGCTCGGTGCTCGTCATCGTGCGCATCACGCGCACGATAGCAAAAATCACTGAAAAATCAAAGCTTCCCGTGCGAACCCGGGACTTGCAGACAGCGCCGTCCCATGCCGCCGGAATAGCGGCGCCCGGCTAGCGCGGCTGCCAGGCAACCCAGGCGAACAGGTTGCTGCGCGGCGTATTGAAGAACTGGTTCAGCTCGTAGTCGCGGTCGAGCACGTTGTTCCAGCGCGCGTTGATGCTCCAGTCGCGCGAGAACGCATAGGCTGCCGTGAGATTGAGCAGGCCGTAGCCATGCATCCGCGTATTGGGCGCCTCGTTGGTGGAGTCGTAACGTTCGCCGCTGCCCACGACTTCGGCGCCGACGCGCACGCGGCCGAAATGGCGCTCCACCCCGATGCTTCCGTACTCCTTCGCCCGGCGCCGCAGTTGCGCGCCGGTGGTCTCGTCGCGCGGACTCTGCAGGGTCGCCTGGGCCCGCGTCTGCCATCCCCATAAAGTTCCGCGCCAGCTGACTTCGACGCCCTCGATGCGCACCTGTGAGAGGTTCTGGCCAGTGGACACGAAGGTCGCGGGATCGGTGAAGACGGTGATCAGGTCCGAGATGTCGTTCTGGAACACCGTGAGCGCCAGCTGGCGGTCGCCGCTGCGATAGTCCGCGCCGAGCTCGCGGTTGCGCGAGCGCTCGGGGCGCAGGTTCGGGTTGCTGAAGAAGAACGGCGGAAAATCGGGAAAATAGAGATCATTGAACGTCGGCGCCTTGAAGGCCGTGCCGGCGCCGGCGCGCAACCTCAGCGCGTCGGTCAGGTGGAACCCGTAGCCGATCGACCCGGTATCCTGGCCGCCGAACTGGCTGTTGCTGTCGTGGCGCGCGTTCAGCTGCAGGTTGTGGCGGCCAAAGCTACCGCCGTAGCCGGCGAAAGCGCTGGACACCGTACGTGTCGTTTCCTTGAAGACCGTGTTGCTGTGCACGCGCTGGTCCAGGTACTCGAGGCCCGCGAGCACGGTGCCGACCGGGAGCGCGAGTTCGTTCTGCCAGGTGGCCTGGTTCTGGTCAGTGCGGAAGTAGCCGGGGAAGGCGCCTGTGGTTTCCAAGTCATCGCGCGTCGTGCCGAACCGCAGCAGGCTCGTCCAGGCCGCGGCGATGCGGTTGCGGCTATACGCCGAGAACGCCTGCAGTGTCTGGCGGTTGACGTCGTCCGTGGCGAGCCCAGCGTCAAAATGCGTCGCGCCCTCGCTGTTGAACGCGGTGACGCCGAGCGTGTGACCGACCGCGACGTCGCGCGCGAAGCGGGCGGAAAAGTTCCGGTTGCGGTAGCGGTCGGAATCAGGGTTGTGCTGTGCGAAGGGCAGCGTCGGCTTGGTCGCGTCGAAGCTCGAGCTCTCGAGCAGGCCCGCGCTAAGGGAAATCTCGGTGCCGTCGGCCTTGCGGCCGTAGCTCGCGGATGTCTCGCGCGTGCCGAAAGCGCCGAAGCCGATGCGTGCGCTGGCGCCCGCGCCGCTTCTCGTGAAGATCTGGATCACGCCGCCGATCGCGTCCGAGCCGTACACGCTGGAGAGCGGCCCCGGCACGATCTCGATGCGCTCGATCTGGTTCACCGGGATGTGCTCGAAAGCCGTGCCGCCGGCGGTGGCCGAGCCGATGCGCAGGCCGTCTATGAGCACCATGGTGTGGCGCGGTTCCGCGCCGCGGATGGACACGCCGCTCGGCTGACCCAGGCCGCCGCTATTGGTAATTTCGACGCCGCCGCGCGCCTGCAAGAGCTCGGTGAGCGACAGATGGCCGCTCTTCTCGATTTCCTCGCGGGTGATGACGGTTACCGGATGGCTTGCTTGCGACACTGGCTGCGGTATCCGAGTTGCCGTCACGACGACCGGCTCTCCCACCGTGACCGGCCGCTCGGCCGCGTTCGCGCAGCAACACGCCGCGGCCAGGACGGCCGCAGCCCCTCTCTTCGTGACGCTCATCCGTTCTCCTCACGCACGCCCGCCGCGTGCAACAACGCGCAAGGAAAGGACGAGGGAAGGCCGGTGCCGGAACGTGGGCAAGCCGCCTCCCCGCGGCATTTCCAATTCCGATCCGGGCCGGTCTACGGGCTCGCGAGAACTTGGTCCGTCGCCTTCCCAAGCGTTCAAAGCTCAGTGGCTGGTGAGAATACGAGGGGATACTCCCCTCGTGCTCCTATCCCAGTGACCGTTTCATTTCGAAACGGTCTCCGGTTTCTGACGAACCCACGCTCGCTTACCGTTGCGGGGGCAGCACAGGCCTTGAAGGCAGCTTCAAGCTCCAAGCTTCAAGTTACAAGCTTCGAGAAGCGAGGGCCCCTTGAAGCTTGCAGCTTGCAACTTGTAGCTGCTTCGCACCTGTTTCCCGTTTAACCCGCCGCGTGAAAACGCGGGCAGGCACCCGGTATCGAGTGCGCGCCGGCGGCTGCGGATAGCGTGCCCGCGCGCACGGGCACAATTGTAGCCGCTTCTGCAGTGCGATAGCGGGCGCCGGCTGCCCGTCTGGTG
>Ga0247825_10000397_pt1 | contig 27499 bp, 24 predicted proteins | sample 13C_Vanillin_Day_FD_194413 | JGI IMG/M metagenome (GOLD analysis project Ga0247825, IMG submission 194413) | Soil microbial communities from agricultural site in Penn Yan, New York, United States - 13C_Vanillin_Day48 | ecosystem: Environmental > Terrestrial > Soil > Agricultural land | place... | reverse complement strand
GCGTGACACAAGACGAAGGGGCCGTTCCCACCATAACGTTCGAGACCGACGACTGGTGCCGAACCGCTGGCAGTCCGGACAACGAATCTGCAACGGGTCGCCGCGACGATCAGGCAACGGCATGTGGGAAGGCTACGCGGCGGCGTGTGAGTGTTCAAGCACAACGTTAAGCCACGTCAACGTTGGTGCACAAACGAACGGGCGTAAGCTCAGCCGGAGGAACTACTCAATGATGGCTGCCATCGATGGTTCGAACCGGTTCCGGAACCGCCGGAACCGGTCCGCCAGTGACAGCCCTGGTCACGACGTGACTGACGAGCCCGACAAATGGTGTGGGCCTCGTCTTGGTCTAGTCGGTTGCACTCAAACGACTCGAATTCTTTGCGGAGCGCGCTGATGACGTGGAGACTCTGTGATCGCTTCAATCAGTTGTTTCGAGTTGGGACCCCGACGTGGATGGTTCCCTCGAAACACGTTGTGGCGAGTGGTGCGCCCACGCAACCGGTCGCGGCGGGGGTATGGTCTCAAATTCCACGTGCACAGGGGCGCCGGTTCGCCACCCCGCTAGGATGACGCCGTCCAGCAGGGCCGCGCCCGTCACGCCGTCTGTCCCGCCTCGAATCAACGCGGTGAAGAGCGAACCATTCGCGTCGTGTACCTCGTAGATCGCCTCAAGCCGAATGATGCTGTTCAGGTTCGGGTTCACACTGACTTGTCGCTGAAGGACCTCCCCGACGAAGACGCCATGGACATCGCCTCCAGTGATGCCCTCCATACGAGGAAACGTGGTCACCCATTTCGTGAAGCTAATGTTGACGGGCGCATTGTTGTCGCCGGCGCCTGCGATGGCTGGGGAAATCGGGAGCACGAGCATGATCGCGCTCACGAGCAGGGCAACGCGGCTGTGAATACGAATGGTCTTCATAGTAGATCCTTCCGTTTGACGCGTTTGACGGTTGTGCAATGCGCGTGGCGGATCAACACGTCGCGCGCGTCGACCGCCAGCTTGGTCCTCTCCGCCAGTTCCAATTTGATGAGCTTTTGATCGGTCGCATCCTACCACTCGCAAGCTCGACCGGGGGGAGTTGTTTGGAACCGGCCCGACCGGCTTCCCGACCCCGTGACAGCGACCAGGCACGGTTACCGCTCCCCCTTTTCGGTTTTCGTGAACGATGACGAATCACAGTTCGAGACCGCGGCGCGCCCCGGTGCATCTTCGTCCCCGACCCGGCGCTGGTGGCGACGGCGGCGGCGGCTGGGAGTTGGAAGGCCACCGCCTGCGCCTGTTGACGTTAGCCTGCGAAGCATGGGACCGATGCGAGCAGCGCGCGAGGTGCTTGCCGCCAAGGGCCTGACCACGTCGACGCGGGACGGCGGCGAGAAGCTCCACCCCGCGGCGCGCGTCGAAGCCGAGAGCCGCATTGCGTTCGCGCGCTTACTCCGCGAGCTCGATCTCGACGTCACCGCGCCGACGATCTTCCACTGTCACGTTCACCTGATCCCAAGGAGGGCTGGGGATGTGGGGGATCCTTCGTCAGCAGAATCACTCAAACCTCTGAGAGGTTGGACGAGCAGGATTGTTCGACGGTCGGTGGCAGTCGTGGGCGTCGAGGGAGTTTGTCGACTACGTAGCGAGCATGTGAAGACCGCGAGCCCGCTCCAACGGGTAGTCCACTTCGTCGGAGGAGAACCCCATCTCGCGCAACTGAAGACGAAAGCCTTCTTCGGTGAGGAGCGTCGACTGATGACCGTGCGCGTTTGCTCGCGGCTCGGCAGGGTTGCCCACCACGGTTGGAAGACATGCCATACGTCGCGATACCACTCAGATGTCTTTGGAGCGACGTCGTGCAGGTAGATGCGTTCGCGCAGGAACTGCTGGAAATGCTGATCGACCGAATCCATGGAGACAGAGGGTCCTTTCCGACCACTCTGTCTTCACGGATTCAACGCAACTTCTACGGTGAGAAGAAGTTGGTCGGGATGACTGGATTCGAACCAGCGACCCCTTGACCCCCAGTCAAGTGCGCTACCAGGCTGCGCCACATCCCGACGCCAGGGCCGAACGCCCCATCCACTATTTTACCTGTAGTCCAGCTCTATGGACCGGCCGAAGCCGGACACTCCGACGGCTACGCGCTCGCGCGCTTTCCGCGCTTGGAGGCAGCCGCCGACTTGCCCGATCCGCGTTTAGAGACCTGCTTGGCGATGACCCGCGATTTCGGTCGCGCCTCGAGCGAACGGCGAGCCGCCTTGACCGGCGCTGGCGACGTCAATCGGTAGTCATCGACCACGACGACAGTGCCGGGCGCAGCGGAGAGCAGCTTGAGAATCGAACGCAGGCCGTCGCGAACGTGAGCGATCTTCGTCCGCGCGTCCGAGGCGAGCGCCTCGAGCACTTCGGCGACTTCCTCATCGCTTGCACCCGGGTTCGCCTGCTCGAGCTGTTCAAGCCGGCGACGCGCACCGGAGAGCGTCAGCCCTTCGCCAAACACCAGCTGCTTGATCTTCTGAACCTGATCGATGTCGGACTGGCGATAGAGACGAGGACTCTCGGGCGACTTCTGGACCCCGATACCCGGAAACTCCTTCTCCCACGACCGCAACACGTACGGCTGGAGCTGGGCCATCTCACAGACGTCCACAGCCCTGAACAGCTTCGGCGTCATTTAGCGATTCAGTATAGCAATAGGTTCACGAGGTTCAATGGGTTCAGGACTTCGGGCGCTCTTTCCGCCGCCGGGCGCGCACGTGGATCCGGATGGGAGTTCCCTCGAACCCGAACTCCGAGCGCAGGCGATTCTCGAGATACCGCTGATACGAGAAATGGAAGGTCGTAGCGATGTTGGTAAAAAAGACGAAGGTCGGCGGCGCGACGCTCGTCTGCGCCGCGTAGAGAATGCGGACATGTCCCTTGCCCGGGCTCGCGGGCGGATGCTCAGCCGCAACACGCTCGACGAACTTATTGAGCTCGGTCGTCTTGACGCGACGCTGCCGCGACTCCGCGACCTTGTCGATCGCTTCGAGCAGCTTCGGCGTCCGCTCGCCGGTCAACGCCGAGATGTGGAGGATTGTGGCGTAGTCGAGAAACTTGAGCTGTCGCCTCAGTCCCTCGTCGAAACCCTTGACGAAATCCTGGCCGTTCTCCTTGGTCAGATCCCACTTGTTCGCGACGATGATGATGCCGCGACCCAGGCGATCGGCCTCGCCGGCAATCGCGGCGTCCTGATCGGTCGCGCCCTCGGCCGCATCCACCACGACTACAACCACATCGGCAGATTCGATTGCGCGCTGTGCGAGCAGGACGCTGATTTCCTCCACCTGGCCACCACGACTGACGCGTCCCGCGCGGCGGATCCCTGCCGTATCGACGATCCTAAACAGCCGGCGATGCCACGTGAGCATCGTGTCAACGGCATCGCGAGTCGTCCCAGGCATCTCGTTCACGATCATCCGCTCCTCACGAAGCAACCGATTGACCAGCGAGGACTTGCCTGCATTTGGACGCCCAACGATCGCGACCGCGACCTCAGAGGGCTTCGGTGCCGACGATGATCCCGATGCAGGCAGTTCGCGCACGATTGCGTCAAGCAGGTCGCCCACGCCGTCACCATGTTCGGCTGCGATCTCGAAAACCGGATCGAATCCGAGTTGATACATTTCCAGTGCGCCGCTGCGCGCGCGCTTGTCATCGAGCTTGTTGACCGCGAGCAGCGCCGGCTTCCCCGCCTCGCGAATAACCTGAGCGATCTCGCGATCGCCGCCGACCAGTCCTTCACGGCCATCCACAACGAGCACAAGGAGATCGGCGTCGCCGATCGCTCGTCGGCCGCGTTCCAGCACCACTTCGTGCAGCGGATCTTCGCTTGCGCCGAACATCCCGCCTGTGTCGGTGAGCTCGAACCGCGTACCTTCCCACTCCACCGGCTGCGCAAGGACATCCCTGGTGGTGCCCGGGATCGACGTCACGATTGCGCGGCGCATGCGCGTGACACGATTGAACAAGGTCGATTTGCCCACGTTGGGACGGCCGACCAGCACGACAGAAGGGAGGGTTCCGGGCACGTTTTTGACGATTATTGACAGGCTAAGTGATTATTTTTATAGTAGTTACCGTGTTTTCAGTGAGAGGCGCTCACGCATGATCAAGGTCGACATCGTCAACGAGGTCTCGAAGATCGCGGACATCACCAAGGTCAAAGCCGAGGTAGCAGTCGATGCCGTGTTCGACGCGATGCGTTTGTCGATGCAGCGTGGTGACCGCATCGAGCTGCGTGGCTTTGGCGTCTTCCAGGTGAAACCGCGCAAGCGAGGCATCGGACGGAACCCACGAACGGGGAAGGAAGTACGCATCCCACCCGGTCGGACGATCCGCTTCAAGCCCGGTAAAGACCTGCAGAATATCGGATAACACGCCCGCATGGGCTCTCCATTTCGCACCGAGCTCCCCGAAATCCGCGCCGAGGCGGAGCTGTCTTCTCGCGCTTATCCCTACGTCATGCCTGCCTCTCGCCCGCCGGAACGTGTCTGGCGGCACGTGGTCCTGTTTCTCCTGACCGTTGCCACGACAACGCTCGTTGGCGCCGATCGGTACGCCAGCTTCTATCTGGGCTTCAGGACGGCGGTCGAATTGCCGTTCTCGTTCTGGGAGCTCATCGTACGAGGGCTCTGGTATAGCGTGTCGATCCTCGCCATCCTGGGCGCGCACGAGTTCGGGCACTACTACGCGTGCCGTTACTACGGCGTCGACGCCTCGCTTCCCTATTTTCTCCCGGTTCCACCGATCGTGCTGAGCGGCACGCTTGGCGCGTTCATCCGGATACGCCAGCAGATTCCAACCAAGCGAGCGCTCTTCGACATCGGTATCGCCGGACCGCTGGCCGGATTCGTCGTCCTCGTCCCGGTTCTGATGATCGGGATGTATATGTCCCAGGTTGTGCAGATGCCGAAAGACTTCGACGGCACGCTGTTCGAGCTGGGTGAACCATTGCTGTTCAAAGCCGCAACGTGGTTGACGTTCGGGTCGGTGCCCGCTGGCTACACTGTGAGCATGCATCCGGTGGCATTCGCAGCGTGGTTCGGCATGCTCGCGACTACACTCAATCTGTTTCCCGTCGGCCAGACCGACGGCGGCCACATCTGCTACTCGGTACTCGGCCGCCACAGCACGACGGTCAGCTACCTGACCATCGCCTGCCTCGCCGGGCTGTCGTTCTTCTCCACCTCCTGGATTCTGTGGACCGTGCTGATGATCGCGATGCTCGGCGTCTTTGGGCCGCGACACCCGTCGACATTCGACGAGCATGTGCCTCTGGATCCCACGCGCATCTGGGTCGCGGCCTTCGGCGTCGTCGTCTTCGTGATCTGCTTTGCGCCGGTCCCTTTGCAGATCGTCGATCTCTCCGTCGCAACGCGCTGAGACGCGCTCTTACAACACATTCAACGGATCGACATCGATCGTCATCCGCCGCCGTACGTCCGGCATCTCAGTCAACATCGCTTTGAGCGCATTGCGCATGTCGGCGCGCTTTGCCCCTTTGAGGAAGAACTGCACTCGGTGCTCTCCTCGCAGGCGAACGAGGGGCGCGGGAGCCGGGCCGAGAATGATGAAGCCGCCAGACGCCATCGACGGTTTCAACCGTTGCACGACATCATTCGCCGTTCCCATCGCCTCTTCGAACGATCGGCCACGAACGACGACGTTGACAAGCGCGACGGTCGGGGGATATCGCATGCCGCGCCGAAACGCGACCTCGCGTTCGAAGAACGCGGCGTAATCCTGCCGGCACGCGAGCTGGATGCTGTAGTGCTCGGGGTAAAGCGTCTGCACGACCGCCTCGCCCACGCGCTCACCACGGCCCGCACGACCCGCCACCTGCGTGAGCAGTTGGAACGTGCGCTCGCCTGCACGGAAGTCGGCCACGCCAAGCCCGACGTCGGCCGAGATCACACCTACGAGCGTGACGAGTGGGAAGTCGTGTCCCTTGGCGATCATCTGCGTCCCGACGAGCACGTCGAGCTCGCCGGCAGCGAAGCGGGAGAGCAGCGAGGCGAGAGCGCCCTTCCGGCGAACCGAGTCGCGATCGATCCTGCCGATGCGCGCCGCTGGAAACCGGTCGCGCAGATGCTGTTCGACCTTCTCCGTGCCGAAGCCAACGTGTTCGAGATATGGCGCCGCGCACTTCCGGCAGGTCTTTGGCACCGCCAGCGAGTAGTTGCAGTAATGGCACCGCGCCCGCCATCCCTGTCGGGCGGTATGTACGGTCAACGAGATGGTGCAATTCGGGCACTCGAAGGCATCGCCGCATTGGCGGCAGAAGACAGCGGTCGCGTAGCCGCGGCGATTGAGAAGCACCAGCACCTGCTCACGTCGTTGCAGCCGCTCGTCAACCGCTGACGCAAGCGCGCGCGAAATTACGACATCGGGACCCTGGTCTGCGTATTCCTCGCGCATGTTGACCAGGCGAACGGACGCGAGCGGCCGATCCAGCACACGCCGCTCCAGAGTCGCTTTCGCGTACTTCCCTGACAGAGCGTGCTGATAGCTCTCCATCGACGGAGTGGCCGAACCCAGCACGACGAGTGCCTTCTCTTCCCGGCCACGCACGATGGCGACATCGCGGCCGTGGTAACGAGGCGCTTCCTCCTGTTTGTAGGACGTATCGTGCTCTTCGTCGACAACGATGACGCCGACGCGCATCAGCGGCGCGAACACCGCCGATCTCGTACCGACGACGACATCCACATCACCACGACGGATGCGGTGCCATTGATCGTGGCGTTCACCGTCCGAGAGACCGCTGTGCTGAATAGCGACGCGATCGCCGAACGCGCCGCGAAAGAGCGCGGCTACTGACGGAGTGAGCGCGATCTCCGGGACCATGAGCAGCGTCTGACGTCCGGCCTTCCGCACGCGATCGGCGAGCCGAAGGTAAATCTCAGTCTTTCCGCTGCCCGTGACGCCGTGGAGCAGCGCCACACGGAAGTCACGCGTATCGGCGAGTGCGGCGAGTTGCTCGAAGGCGGCGGCCTGTTCCACTGTGAGCACACGCGATTCGGAAGGCTTAATGTCAGCCATTGCGGCGCGCTCGAACGGATCGCGCTCGGTGGCCTCGGCCCTCAGCAGCACGAGCCCGCGAGCGGCGAGCCGACCGACGACATCAGTGGAGATCCCCCGATCGCGAAGCTCCGAGAGCGGCAGTCCCGTGGAGCTGCCCGACAAGACGTCCAGCGCTTGCCGCTGCTTCGCGGTGAGCCCTTGGGGCTCGCCTCCACTCACCGTATCCGACCCCAGCGTCGTCAGCGTCGCCACGCGCATCGTCTTGAACGACGTCGCCTTTCGCCTGGCTCCCGGCGGCATTGCAGCGGCGATCGCATCGCCGACTCCAGCCAGGTAGTAGTCAGCCACCCATCGACACAACGCGACCACGTCCGCCGGCAGCAGCGGTTCCGGGTCGAGCACCTCGATCACATCTTTCAGCTCGCCTGGCGCGTCGGAGGGGTATTCGACGATGCAGCCGGTGAGGAGGCGCGTGCCGACGGGCACTCGCACACGCGCGCCGACCGCCGGAATCGGCATGCCGTCAGGAACGCGATAGGTGAGGAGATCAAGGAACGGAACTGGGACTGCGACGGAGACCTTGCGCACGTCAATTCAGAATGCAGAATTCAAAATGCAGAAACAAGAGCACTCCCCAGAGTCCTTTCTGCATTCTGCATTCGCAATTCAGAATTACTCGTCCGCGCCTTGTGTTAGCAGAGCGCGGACCCTCTTCATATCCTCCCACACCTCTCGCTTCGAGGACGGGTTGCGCAGCAGATAGGCGGGATGAAATGTCGGCATCAGGATCGCCGATCGGAATTTATACTCGCGGCCGCGCAGCCTGGTGATTGGGTCGGTCGTTTTGAGCAACGACTGCGCGGCAAACTTCCCCAGCGCGACGATCACCTTTGGCTTCACCATGTCGATCTGCTGAAACAGAAATGGCTCGCAGCGCTCGACTTCGTCCGGTTCAGGATTGCGATTCCCGGGCGGACGACACTTGATCACGTTGGCGATGTAGACGTCGCTGCGTTTCATGCCGATGGCTTCGATGATCTTCGTGAGCAGCTGGCCCGCGCGCCCGACGAACGGCTCGCCTTGAACGTCTTCGTCGGCGCCGGGCGCCTCACCGACGAACATCAGATCGGCGTTCGGGTTCCCGACTCCAAAGACGACCTGCGTGCGGCCGAGCGTGTGGAGCTTGCAGAGACGACAGTCTGGACCGATCTCGACGCGCAGCGCCTCGAGCGCTTCTGCTTGCGATCCGAAGACCCTGCCCGGTTGAACGGCGGGAGCGACTGGTTCCACGGAGGGCTTCACCTCGTCGGTCTCGACGGGTTCCGCAGGCTCAGCGGGCTCAGCTGGCGAGGACTCCGCGACTCGGCGTCCGGCACGCGTGCGCCACTCCGGCTCGAGACGCACACCATCGACACCGAGCTCACCAAAGAACTCGAGATGGGCACGCAGATCGTCGTTCACGGTGATTAGCGGAGCACCGTCGCCGGAGTGCGAGCCCGCAGCAGGCGTTCGACACGATCGAGAATGGCGCCCGCGACGCGATCCTTGCTCTGTAGCGAGATCGACTCTTCGCCGTCCTGACTGACCAGCGTGACGGCGTTGGTGTCAACGTCGAAGCCACGATCGGGTTGCGAGACATCGTTCGCCACGATTAGATCGACGCCCTTGTGCGTACGCTTCTCGCGTGCCTTCCGCAGCAGGTCGTCCGTTTCGGCGGCGAATCCGACCAGCAACGGGCCACGTCCATCGGCGGACGCTCGCCGGGCCCCGAGATCCGCGAGGATGTCCCTCGTGCGATTGAGTGTCAACGTGAGAGGGCCCTCGGACTTGGCGACCTTTCCGGACGCTGGCGACGCCGGCGTGAAGTCGGCAACCGCGGCGGCCATGATCACCACGTCGGCAGACGAGGCCGCGGCCATGATCGCCTCGTGCATCTCGGCCGCGCTGCGGACGCGCACAACCTCATCAACGGACGGCGGCGTCACGCGAGTTGGTCCGGCGACGACAGTCACGCGTGCACCGCGCTGCCGCGCCTCAGCGGCCAGCGCGAAGCCCATCCTGCCGCTCGATCGATTGCCCAGATAGCGAACCGGGTCGATGTCCTCGTAGGTCGGGCCTGCGGACACCAGGACGTGCCGGCCGCGAAGGACCGAGTCGGGCGGGGACAGGAGCGCACATGCAGCGTCCACGATGGCGTCAGGCTCCGCGAGCCGGCCTTTCCCGATCCAGCCGCACGCGAGGTACCCCTCGCCGGGTTCGACGAACCGCACACCGCGAGCTGACAGCGTCTGCAGATTCCGCTGCACCGCGTCATGCGCGAGCATGTTGGAGTTCATCGCGGGCGCCAGCATCACTGGCGCCTTCGTGGCGAGGTAGAGGGAACTCAGGAAATCGTCGGCGATCCCGTTGGCGAACTTGCCGATGACGTTGGCCGTGCACGGCGTGACGAGCAGGAGGTCGATGCCGTCGGCGATAGCTATGTGCTCGATGTCCGCATTCATCCCCGGCCGCCACTGTGACGTGATCACCGGCCGCCGTGTGATGGCCTCGAAGGTGACGGGACCCACGAAGCGCGTCGCAGAGCGTGTCATCACGGCAACGACATCGTGGCCGCGCTTCTGGAGTCCACGGCACACTTCGACGGCCTTGTAGGCGCCGATGCCGCCAGTGACTCCGAGCGCGATCAGAGACATCTTCACTCAACTCCCAAAGGCCAACTCCCAACTCCCAACACCCCACGTAGCTCCAGTCCTCTAGCGGAGCTTCTTGGGAATTGGGCCCTTGGAAGTTGGGAGTTAAGAAACGCTTTCTTCCAGCTTGACGACCTTGCGCCGCAGCACCTCGAGCTGCGCGATGGTCACCTTCTTCTCACCCGCCTCGCGCGGTTCAGCACCTTTCAACAGCTGGCGCGCACGCGCGCTGGCAATCACGACGAACTCGAATCGATTCTCTTTCGGTGTGGTCTTCATGAATGAAACGTTCCTATGATGGCTTCCGCATCCTCGCGCACGCGCCTCACGCGCGCCCGTTCGGCTCCGATGATTGACTGCAGGCGGCCAATCGCCGCCTCGATCTCGTCGTTCACCACGACGTACTCGTACTGTGCGTACTCGTCGACCTCCGCGCTCGCAACCTGAAGCCGTCGCCGAATCTGATCTTCGCTGTCCTTGCTGCGGCCGCGCAGGCGCTGCTCGAGCACTGCGGCCGAGGGAGGCAACACGAAAATGCCGATGGTCTCGATCCCACGCGACCGGACCTGACGAGCGCCCTGCACATCGATGACCAGGACAACGTCTTCGCCACGGGCGAGCATGGCCTCGGTATCCGCGACGGAGGTCCCGTAGTAGTTCCCGAACACGTCCGCCCATTCGAGAAACTGGCCCTCGCGGACCATCACGTCGAACCGCTCGCGTGTAATGAAATTATAGTCGACCCCGTCCTGCTCACCCACCCGGGCAGGCCGGGACGTGTAAGACCGTGACAATCGCAGGCCCGGCACGCATTGAACGAGCCGTTCCACCAGCGTGGTTTTGCCGGTCCCCGAGGGGGCGGACACGATGAAGAGCTGTCCCCGAGTGGTGCGTCGCTCCACCGGGCTACTCGACATTCTGGACCTGCTCCCGCATGCGCTCGAGTTCGGCCTTCGCGTTGATGATCAGCTCTGACACGTGGATGCCGTCGGCCTTTGAGCCGATGGTGTTGATCTCACGGTTCATCTCTTGCAGCAGGAAGTCGAGCTTCCGCCCGCAGGGCTCATCGGTATCGGACAGCGCGCGCCAATGGGCCAGGTGCGCGCGAAACCGCGTAACCTCTTCCGAGATATCGGATCGAGCGGCGGCGCGCACGATCTCCTGCGCGATCATCGCGGAATCGGCCGGCAGTTCCAGCCTCAACTCGTCGATGCGCTCGCGCAGCCGCGTCTCGAGTGCGTTGCGTCCGTGGTCCGCTGCAAGCCGGAGATGTTCGATCAGGTCGATCAGCGTCTGACGCCGCGCGTCGAGGTCGGTCGCCAGATGCGTGCCCTCGCGCACGCGCATGCCATCCAGATCGGCCAGCGCCTGCTCGACTGCGGCTTCGATACTCACGGCGATGCGCGCTTCGAGCGCGGGGTCGGCTTCAATGGAGCGCTCACGAACTGCGATCGCCTGCGGAAGACGGAGCAGATCGCCCGGACTGAGCGTGCCCGAGACAAGCCCCTGCGACCGCGCTTGTTCGATCGCGGCCGACAGCGCATGCGCCACGTCCATGTTCAATTCAACAGTGGGGACGCCGAGATCGCGTACTTGAACGGAGATGCCGACTTCAACGCGCCCGCGTGAAAGACGCTTCTGAAGCAACGTTCGCAGTCGCGGCTCGACATCGCCGAAGGCGTGCGGCACACGCAGCTGAAGATCGAGAAACCGGTGGTTGACCGCTCGCACCGTCACGGCGATCGTCGCACGGTCGTCCTCGTGCGTCAGCGATGCAAAACCGGTCATGGACTTGATCATCGAGTCTGGTCTCTGTGGACTGTGAACTGCCTACGTCTTTACTGCTCCACCGGCTCCTCTTGTAGTTGCAACTCGTAGAGTTTCGCATAGGCCCCACCGCGCGCGAGCAATTCATCGTGCGTCCCGGTCTCCACGATGCGGCCCTTTTCGAGCACGACAATTCCGTCCGCCCGCCGCACGGTCGACAGCCTGTGGGCAATGACGAACGACGTCCGGTTCAACATCAGTGTCGACAGCGCATCCTGCACGAGCGCCTCCGACTCGGCGTCGAGCGCCGACGTCGCTTCGTCCAGGATCAGGATCGGCGAATCGCGCAGGATGGCGCGCGCGATTGCGAGCCGCTGGCGCTGGCCACCGGAGAGACGCTGGCCGCGCTCGCCAATCATCGTCTCGTAGTCGTTGTCGAGGCCGACGATGAACTCGTGGGCGTGTGCGGCTCTGGCTGCCGCCTCGATCTCCGCTCGCGCCGCCTGCGGACGTCCGTAGGCAATGTTGTTCGCGACGGTATCGTCAAAGAGAACAGTCTCCTGCGTCACGATCCCAATCTGCGACCTGAGGGAGGCCAGCATGAGCTGACGCGTATCCACGCCGTCGATCAGGATGGCGCCTCCGGTGGGGTCGTAAAACCGCGGCACGAGATTCACCAGCGTCGTCTTGCCGGCGCCGCTTCGGCCGACGATAGCCAGCGTCTGGCCGGCCCGAACCGTAAGGGAGACACCCTTCAACGTTGGCAGCTCGACTCCGTCGTACGAGAAACGCACATCGCGGAACTCAATCTCGCGCGAGAACGGGGCCATCGTCGTCGCGTCCGCTCGATCGCGAACCTCGCTGTGGGTATCGAGAATCTCGAAGACACGGTCGGCGGCTGCAGTGGCCTGTTGAAGATCGGCGTTGACGCGACTGAGTTTGCGCGCCGGGCCGTACATCATGAAGAGCACGGTGATGAACGTCACGAACTCGCCGGTCGTCAACCTGCCCGATGCAATCTCCTGACTGCCGTACCAGAGCGCAAGCACGAAAGCCACGCCACCAACGAGTTCCATGAGCGGCGGCAGCAGTGACAGAACGCCGGTGACGCGCATGCTCGTTCGGTAGAAGCGATAGGACGCGTCGTGGAACTTCACCGCTTCCCTGGACTCTGCCCCGAACGCCTTCACGATCCGGTGACCCGTGAACGCCTCGGCGCTGACATGAGACATGTGCTCGAGCGCTTCCTGACTGCGACGACTCGTGCGTCGCACCCGGCGGCCGAACTTGGCGAGCGGATACAGAACCAGCGGCGCACCCGTAAAGCACACGAGCGCAAGCCTGGCGTCGTAGTACACGAGGACGCCAGTGAAGAAGACCATCGACAATGTTTCACGCGCGAGATCGCCGATCGTCTCAGAGACCGCGCGCTGCAGTTGACCGACGTCGTTGGTGATTCTCGACATCAGCCGCCCTGTCGTCTGCAGCGAGAAGAAGGCTGCAGACTGACCGAGCATGTGCCTGAACAACTCGTTGCGGAGATCGTGGACCACGCGTTGGCCGACGTCAGCCATCAGAAACGACGACAGGTACGCCCCCAGACCTTTGAGGAAATAGACCGCCAGGATCGCAAGGGTGATCGGCAGCAGGTTGTGCTGCGTCGGCAGGACTTCGTCGAAGATCGGCCGGATAAGTGTAGCCACCCCCGCGGTGCCGGCGCCGTAAACCGCCATCGCCAGCCCAGCGCCGGTCAGCCGCCCACGATAGGCGCGCGAGTAGCGCAAGAGGCGGTAGAGCGACGTCACGCCGCCATCCTATGCGATTCCCTCCTCAGCGTTTGCCCCTCCCAAAGCCGTCCGGACGCTTGGCGTGCCAGCGCCAGGCGTCAGCGACGATGGTATCCAGATCGGGCCGCTGGGCAACCCACCCGAGATCTCGCCGAATCCGAGCGGCGGACGCATACAGAACCGTCGGATCCCCGGCGCGACGAGGGGCCGACCGCCGCGTGACGGGGAGTCCCGTCGCGCGCTCGACGGCGGCGATCACGTCCTTCACGGACGACGGACGCTCCGTGCCGGCGTTGTAGCTGCCCGATGCGCCGCCGGCCTGCAGCCATCCGAGCGCGCGCAGGTGCGCATCCGCCAGGTCGGTGACGTGGATGTAGTCACGAAGGCAGGTACCGTCAGGTGTCGGGTAGTCCTCGCCGAAGATGTCGATCGGAGTGCCGCCGCGAGCCGCTTCGATCGCACGTGGAATCACGTGAATCTCTGGCGCGTGATCTTCTCCAAGTTCGCCTTCCGGATCCGCACCTGCCGCGTTGAAGTAGCGCAATCTGATCGACCGGATCCCGTGGGCGCGCTCGAAGTGCGGCAGCGCATGTTCGATCGCCAGCTTGGTCTGGCCGTACGCGTTCACCGGAGCTGTGGGATGCGCTTCGCTGATTGGCGTCTCGACCGGCTCGCCGTAGACGGCGCAGGTTGACGAGAACACGAACTGCCGACAGCCTTCCGCCGCCATCGCCTCCAGGACACCGATCGTTCCGGTCACGTTGTTTCGGTAGTAGCCCGCAGGATCCCGCACGGAATCAGGCACCGACAGCCACGCGGCGAAGTGCATCACCGCCGTGGCCCCGCTGTCGCGGATGGCACGCCGCACCGTGTCCACGTCCGCCGTATCGCCTTCGATCAGCGGCGCACCGAGTGCGGCCTCGCGATGTCCGGCCGACAGGTTGTCGTAGATCACGACACGGTGCCCCGCTTTGCCGAGGGCCTTGGCGGCGTGGCTACCGATGTAGCCCGCGCCACCGGTAACCATGACGGTGGTCGGCTCAGCTACGCCCAATGGAGTAATACGTGAAGCCGTTCTGTTTCATCTGCGGGGGGGCGAAGAGATTGCGCCCGTCGAACACGACGGGTGCTCGCATGAGCGATCGGATCCTCGCAAAATCGGGCCGACGAAATTCGTTCCACTCCGTGACGATGGCCAGCGCGTCGGCACCTTTCACGGCATCGTAGGCACTGGAGGCATAGGTGATTTTGGAACCGAAGATACCTTTCGCGATGCGCATGGCCTCAGGATCGAAGGCCTGCACCGACGCTCCGCCGGACAGCAGGGCTTCGACCAGCGGGATCGCCGGCGCCTCTCGCATGTCGTCCGTGCGCGGCTTGAACGCGAGACCCCACAGTCCGATGGTCTTGCCCTTCAGGCTTCCGAAGTGCTTTTTCATCTGAGCCACAAGCTTCGTCTTCTGAAACGTGTTCACCTCTTCGACGGCATCGAGGATCCTGAACGCGTAGTCCTTTTCTGCGGCGAACCGCCTCATCGCCTGCACGTCTTTCGGGAAGCAGCTGCCACCGTACCCGACACCCGGGAACAGGAATGAATTGCCGATCCGCTTGTCCGCGCCAATCGCGCGGCGCACGTGATCGACGTCAGCGCCAACCAGCTCGCAGACGTTGGCCACCTCGTTCATGAAGGAGATTCGTGTGGCCAGCATCGCATTCGCCGCATACTTGGCCAGCTCGGCGCTGGCGCAGTCCATCATCATGATCGGCGCGCCGGTGCGCGTGAATGGCTCATACAGCTCCCGCATCAGCTCCTGGGCCCGCGGATCCTCCGCGCCGATCACCACGCGATCGGGCTTCAGGAAGTCGTCGATCGCCGCACCCTGCTTGAGGAACTCAGGGTTGCTCACCACGCTGAACGGATGCGTCGTCTCACGACGAACCACCTCGCGAACCCTCTCGGACGTCCCGACCGGAACGGTGCTCTTGTCGACGATGACCTTGTAGCCGTTCATGGCGCGGGCGATCTGACGAGCGACTTCCAACACGTACTTGAGATCCGCCGATCCGTCTTCGCCCTGTGGTGTACCGACTGCGATGAAGATGACCGAGGAATCACGGACCGCTTTCGCGAGCGTCGTCGTGAACGTCAGACGCTTCTCTGCACGGTTCCGGTGTACCAATTCCTCGAGGCCGGGCTCGTAGATGGGGATCTTGCCTCTCCGCAGCAAGCGGACCTTGGTCTGGTTGTTGTCGACGCAGACCACGTCGTTTCCAGACTCGGCAAAGCAGGCTCCAGCGACCAGGCCCACATACCCTGTTCCAACGACGGCGATTCGCATCGATCTGCTGGAAGACTCCTTTACTTACTATCATACCGGCTGAGAGATGCGGATTCTTGTCGACTACCGCCCTGCCCTACGCTCGCGTACAGGTGTTGGTGAGTACATCCACACACTTGTCGGTGCCTACACGGCCTGCACAGACGACACCGTCACGCTGTTCACGAGCTCGTGGAAGGATCGCCTCCCGCCGTCAGTCGCTCACGACCTTCGGGCCAGACTTGTCGACCGTCGCGTGCCTGTTTCACTCCTGAACTATCTCTGGCATCGAATCGAGTGGCCGAACGTGGAGATGTTTGCAGGCGACATCGACGTCGCGCATGCAGCGCATCCGCTGCTGATCCCCGCCCGGCGCGCCGCGCAGGTCGTCACGATTCACGATCTCTATTTCCTTCTGCACCCGGAACGCACGCGCGCCGAAATTCGCAGAGACTATGCGGAGCTGACACCACACCACGCCCGCAGGGCCGATGCCGTAATCACGTCCTCGGCGCACACCAAGCGACTGCTGACGGAACGTCTCAGCGTTGATGCCGATCGCATCTATGTGTGTCCACCGGGCGCACCTGGCTGGAAGACGCTCGGACGCGCTCCCAACATACCTCGCGATGGCTACGTCCTCTTTCTCGGCACGCTCGAGCCACGAAAGAACCTCGACGTGCTGCTCGACGCCTACGCCGCGCTGCTGCGTGGATCGCGACGCGTTCCGCGGCTCGTCATCGCCGGCGGCGCGTCCCCCGAGGCGCAACCGTGGCTGCAACGCATCGCGCACGAGCCATTGAAGGACCACATCACTTACAAGGGATACATCGCCCACGACGAGCGCGAGGCACTGTACGCGGGCGCACGGGCACTCGTGTTGCCCTCCTTCGATGAAGGCTTCGGTCTTCCCGTCCTTGAAGCGATGTCGGCGGGTGTACCGGTCGTGACGTCGAATCGAGGATCGCTACCAGAGGTCGTCGGCACTGCCGGCATTCTGCTCGATCCCGGCGACGTGTCGGCCTGGGCGGCGGCGCTCGAGAGGCTCGCGGACGATTCGCCGTGGTCCACTGATCTGGCGAATGCGGCCCTCGAACGCGCGCGCACGTTCACATGGGAGCAGTCGGCGATCGAGTTGCGACGGGCGTATCAGGACGCCGTCCGCAGGCGAAGGGAACGCTGAGGTGCGAATCGCGATCGATTGTCGCGAGCTCGTTGGACGGCCGACCGGTGTGGGCCGCTACCTCACGGAGCTGCTCACCGCCTGGGGCGAGATGCCGGCCGCAGCGGCGCATGAGTTCGTGTTCTGCGCGCCCGAGCGTGTGACTCACAGCTCGCTCGGAAGCCTGCGCGTCTCCTGGCAGGTGTCGCCTGGATCGGGCACGCTGTGGGAGCAGGGCGTCCTGCCGAGGCTCGTCGCCTCCGCCGGAGCCGAGGTCCTGTTCTCGCCCGCGTATACGTGCCCGCTCTGGTGCCGTGCCCCGATCGTGCTGGTCATTCATGACGTGTCGTTCGCTGCCCATCCAGAATGGTTCTCCTGGCGAGAAGGGCTGCGGCGGCGAACGCTCACCCGTCTCGGCGCCCGCCGCGCCGCACGCGTGATCACGGAATCCGATTTCTCGAAACGAGAGATCACCCGTCTGCTCGGCATCCCGTCGTCTGATGTCGACGTCATCTATCTGGGCGCGTCAACCTGGCGGCAGCCGGCGGACGCTGAGCGGCACCCGATCGTGCTCTACGTCGGGTCCATCTTCAACCGTCGCCACATCCCTGAACTCCTCGATGGATTCCGCAGTCTCGTCGCGCGAGTGCCCGACGTCCGGCTGGAGATCGTCGGCGACAATCGAACGAACCCGCGCATCGACATGGACCGACTCATCGCAGCCAGCGGCGTCTTCGATCGCGTGCATTGGCGCTCGTACATCTCGGATGCCGACATCGCCACGCTCTACGCCACCGCATCGGCGTTCGTCTTTCTCTCTGACTACGAGGGCTTCGGCCTGACGCCGATCGAGGCGATGGCCGCGGGTGTTCCCATCGTGGTGCTCGACACCGAGATCTCTCGCGAGATCTACGGCCCGGCCGCCGAATACCTGCCGCGGCCCGATCCCGGCCTCATCGCGACCTCCCTCGAACGCGTCCTCACCGCAAACGCCGAACGAGCCAGACTGATCGAGGCCGGCACGCAGCAGGTGGAGCGCTACTCGTGGCGCGAATGCGCGCAACGCACTCTTCAGGTCCTTCTCAGTGCCCGATGACTCGACTCGCGATCATCATCGTCAGCTACAACTCGCGGAAGGACCTCGAGACCGCACTGCATTCGCTCACTGAGCCCGCGGCCACTACACCGCACGAGATCGTCGTCGTCGACAACGCATCGACGGACTCGACGGCTGCCTACATTCGTGAGCGCTGGCCCCGCGTCCGCCTCATCGCGTCGGAAAGCAATCTCGGGTTCGCGCAGGCCAACAACGTCGGCATTCACAACACGTCCAGCGAGCTCGTCCTGCTCGTCAACCCGGACACCATCGTGACCGGCGCGGCGGTGGACCGACTGGTGTCGGTGCTCGAGTCGCAGCCCGACGTCGCCATCGTTGGACCACGCATCGTGGATGGAAACAGCCGCGCGGAGTTGTCGTTCGGCGCGATGATCTCGCCGTGGGCGGAGCTCCGGCAGAAGATCCTCGTGCGTGGAAACGATCGCGGGCTGTCGCTGATCACGGCAATCGTCGATCGCATGACGAGGCGCACGCATCGCGTGGACTGGGTCAGCGGTGCGTGTCTGCTGATCCGGCGTCAGGATCTGGACCAGGTGGGCGGATTCGATCCGAGGTTCTTCATGTATGCCGAGGACGTAGACCTGTGTGCGGCAGTTCGCTCACACGGCCGCTCGGTGCTCTTCTCCGCCGAGCCTCAGGTGGTGCACCTGCGCGGGCGGTCTGCCGCGGCAGCACCCGACCGAGTCAGAAAGGCCTATCGCAGGAGCCAGATCGCCTTTTACGCCAAGCACCACCCCGGGTGGGTGCCGTTTCTGAAGGCTTACCTCAAGATCATCGGACGACTGCCCGATACACCCAACTAGGTGGACACCCCCTCAGCTCTGGCGTGGAATTGCACGTCCTGTGGCCGGCGCGTGCCGCGACACGTCGGGGCGTGCCGGTGCGGGTTCAAGCAGGCAAACCTGCCCCCGGACGGCTTCGCGCCCAAACCGGCCGCGTCATCACCGAAAACAAACGCACTTCTGCTGCTCGCAGGCGGACTCGTGATTGGCGGAGGCCTCGTCCTCGTGCTGACGCGGCCAAGCACGCCTCCAGTTGACGCGCCCGCGATTGGAATTTCCGAGCCGTCGGCAGACGCCACCCAGTCCGAGATCGCGTCGGACCAAGGAGCCAATACGACGCCGGGACCTGCAACAACAGCCGGCGTCTCGCTTCTGACGACGCCGCCGGCAGTGGACACAGCCGCGACGGCAGAGGCGCCACCCGCATCGCTCGAAGAGGTGGTCGGCCGCGTGCTGCCGGCCGTCGCATCGATTACCGCTGGGCAGGCGCGCGGTACCGGGTTCTTCGTTCGCTACAATCAGGTGCTCACCAACGCGCACGTGATTGACGGCCAGAGCTCGGTGAAGCTCCAGGTCGGCGAGGCCACATACATCGCGCGAGTTGTGACGGTTGCACAAGGCAGCGATCTGGCTATCCTTCAGGTCTACAACGCCGATCCCAAACAACCGATCCTCCGACTCGGATCTGTGTCCACCGCTCGCGTGGGACAGGAAGTCATCGCGGTTGGCTCCGCGCTTGGCGTGCTCGCGAACACGGTGACCCGCGGCATCGTCAGCGCCATTCGCGACGTCGGCACTGTTCGCCTGATTCAGACCGACGCGGCGATCAACCCTGGCAATAGCGGCGGGCCGCTGGTCGATCGAAACGGGGTCGTCATCGGCATCAACTCACTCGCTGTCGCGGCTCGCGAAGGTCAAGGCATCGGGTTCGCCGTTGCGATCGATCACGCGACGCCTCTCCTGAACGGTCAGGGCGCGAACGCTTCGGCCCAAACCCCGCTCACGGCATTGAACAAGGCCATGGGTGGCGCCAGTGAAGGCGAGGATCTCCGCGCGCGTGGCGAACAGGCGTATACGCAGGCGCTGGCGTGGGCAGCTCAGAACAGCCCGAAGCTCGATGACTACTGGAGTAAATACGCGCCCAATTGCGTGAAGTCTTCAGTACGGAACGGGGACCGGCCATGGTTCGCCGTGTTCGAGCCGAATGGTGTGAGCCTGAACGTCATGTCGAACCTCGACTGCCAGGGTTGGCTCGACAACCTCCGCGACAACGCCACGCAGATCAGGAACACGGTCGACCAGGCCGCCGAGATCGCTCGCCGCAGCGGCGTGTATCCCGGTGTGATGCGCGACATCCGCCGCCGCAACCGGTTCGACTGGAACGGTTGGGACCGGTAACTTCCTGACGCGGCACCGACCATGTTCGGGTTCGCACCGATATAATGTCTCCGCATGCGCGTCGCGATCGACACGCGGAAGATCCACGATTTCGGTATCGGGACCTATATCCGCAACCTTCTGCGACAGCTGGCGCGGATCGATCAAAACACTGAGTACATCCTGCTCTGCCGCGAGCCGGACCTCGGCATCGCAGCGCAGCTAGGCCCCAATTTCCGCGGCGTCGTCGAACCCTCGCCCAACTACTCGCTGCGCGAACAGATTCACGTCCCGTGGCTGCTTCGCCGCGAACGGCCCGACGTCTACCACGCGCCGCACTACGTGCTGCCGCCTGCCGTCCGGTGCCGATCTGTCGTCACGATTCACGACTGCATCCACCTGATGTTTCCGCAGTACCTGCCGAATCGCGCCGCGTATGCGTATGCGCGGGCCTCGATGTGGGCCGCAGCACGACGATCCGATCGCATCCTGACTGTATCCGAGGCGTCGAAGAGGGACATCCTCCACTTCTTCAACGTCAAGCCGGAGAAGATCGTCGTCGTCTACAACGCCATCGACGAACACTTCAGCGCGACGCCATCCGAGGAGCAGGTCGCTCGCATCCGTGAGCGATACCAGCTCGATCACAAGTTCGTGCTGTACGTCGGCAACATCAAGCCGCACAAGAATCTCGTGCGACTGATCGAGGCGTTCAGTCAACTGCGGCGCACACACGACGATCTCAAGCTGCTCATCATCGGCGACGAGATCTCCAAGCTGCCGGCGCTCCGGCGCGCCGTTCATCGCAACAAGCTGCACAAGTTCGTGCGCTTCCTCGGATACCTGAAGGACGACACGCTGACGGTCCTCTACCGACTGGCGTCGGTGTTCGTCTTCCCCTCGCTCTACGAAGGATTCGGTCTGCCGCCACTCGAAGCGATGGCGAGCGGCACTCCTGTCGTCACCTCGAACGTGTCCTCGCTGCCCGAGGTCACGGGCGACGCCGCTGTCCTGGTGGATCCGTACGACGTGGACTCGATCGCCGATGGCATGCGCCGTATCCTCGACGATCCGCGGCTGGCAGAGGAACTGAGAATCAAGGGACTGAAGCGGGCGCGCGAGTTTTCGTGGGAACGCTCAGTCGAAAAGACGCAGCGTGTCTATCGCGAAGTGGCCGCGGACGGGCACGCCTCCGAGATGGAGCATCTGGCCGGGTGAGCGAGCCCCGAGTCGCGCTCGTTCACGACTGGCTGACCGGGATGCGCGGTGGCGAAAGAGTGCTCGAGGCCATGTGCGAGATGTACCCGCGTGCCGACATCTTCACGCTGGTCCATCGGAAGGGTTCGGTCTCACCGACGATCGAACGCCATCGCATTCGCACATCGGTCGTTCAGTACTTGCCGAAGGCCACGACGAGATACGCGAACTATCTCCCATTGTTCCCGTTCGCCATCGAACAGCTGAGCCTTGACGGCTACGACCTGGTGCTCAGCTCGAGCCACTGCGCGGCCAAGAGCGTCGTCGTGCCCGGACGCGCGGTGCATGTGTGCTACTGCCACTCGCCGATGCGGTATGCGTGGGATCAGTTCGACGCCTATTTCGGTCCGGCGCGCGTTGGACGAGTCAAGAGTCGCTGGCTGTATCGACCTGTGTTATCGCGACTGGCTCGCTGGGACGCCTCCACGGCAGGGCGCGTCAATCGCTTCCTGGCCAATTCGGCGCACATTGCCGGCCGGATCCGCCGATACTATAATCGTGAGTCAACGATCGTGTATCCGCCCGTCGACACGGTCTTCTTTCATCCCGCCGACGTCACACCGGAGAGCCATTTTCTCATCGTGTCTGCGCTGGTGCCTTATAAGCGAATCGAACTGGCCATCGATGCGTGTGGAAAGATCGGCGCACCGCTCCGTATCGTCGGCGACGGTCCCGAGCGGAAGCGACTCGAACAGCAGGCGGGATCGAGGGTGACGTTTCTGGGCTGGATGTCCGCCGAGGAGATCCGAAACGAGTATCGCCGGGCGGCCGCCGTGATCATGCCGGGTGAAGAGGACTTCGGTCTCGTTCCGGTCGAAGCGCAAGCGTGCGGGTGTCCGACGATCGCCCTGGCGCGCGGCGGCGCATTGGAAACGGTCAAGGATGGCGACACCGGCGTGCTGTTCGCTGAGACGTCAGTCCCATCGTTGACCGCGGCACTCGAGCGCGCGCGTACGATCTCCTTCAACCGCTCGACACTTCGTGCTCACGCCGAGCAGTTCGCCCGCGGGCGCTACGACCAGCAGATGCGCACGGTCATCGAGGACACCCTGGCTGCCCCCGTGGGCACACGATGGTAAGACGCTACAACCGTCTCCTGGTCGCCTTCTACGTCGTCGGTGACGCGGTTCTGGCGATGTGGGCGTTCATCCTCGCCTACGGAATCAGATTCGAGAGCGGGCTGATCCCGGTCTTTCGCGGGTATCCACCGTTCGAGCAGTACCTCAATCTGATGCCGTTCGTGGCTGTGCTCACGCCGCTCGCGTTTCGCGTGCAGGGCGTCTACCGCCTGCGACGCGGGCGCTCCCGCGTCGACGACTTCTTCGCCGTTCTCGTCGGCAGCATCCTCGCTGTCGTCTTCGGTGTCGTCTCGACTCTCTACGTGCAGGCGTACTGGGCGTCGGACGACGCACGCGCGCGCGGTGCTTACGAGGTCTCGCAGATCGTGTGGGTGCTGTTCCTCGTGCTCACTGTCACGTTCACGTATGCGTCGCGCGAATTCGTTCGCGAGCTGTTCGAGCGACGATGGCGAGCGGGTATCGGGCTGAAGCGCATCCTCATCGCCGGCGTCGGCGACCTCGGCCGCATGGTTGCGGATCGCATGCTGCAGCACCGCGAGCTCGGCTATCAGGTCGTCGGATTCATCGACGATCGCGCCGACGGCGATCACATCGGCTACCGCGGCCTGTCGTTGCTCGGCACGCTGTCCGAGGTAGCGGAGATTGCGCATCGGGAACGCGTCGATCACCTGTACGTCGCGTTGCCGCTCGAAGAGCATGCCAAGCTCCTCGACTTGATGGAGATCTCCAACCGGGAGTGCATCGACGTCAAGGTTGTTCCGGACCTGCTGCAGTTCATCGCGCTGCGTGCCCGGCTCGAGGATCTCGACGGCCTTCCGATCATCAACGTCAACGATGTGCCGCTGCAGGGCGTCAACGCCTGGATCAAGCGCGGCCTCGACATCGTGCTCTCGTCATCCGCCGTCGTCGTCCTGGCGGTGCCGGCGCTGATCATCGCGTTCCTCGTGCGGCGCACATCGCCCGGTCCGATCTTCTACGGGCAGGAGCGCATGGGCCTCGATGGGAAGGCGTTCACCGTCTACAAGTTCAGGTCGATGTACCCGGATGCGGAAGACACCACCGGACCCGTGTGGGCACGTGAGGACGATCCGCGAACGACGCCGATTGGACGCTGGCTGCGCAAGCTGGATCTCGACGAGGTGCCGCAGTTCTGGAATGTGTTGAAGGGCGACATGTCAATCGTCGGGCCACGCCCGGAGCGCCCCTTCTTCGTCGAGCAGTTCAAGCACCGCATCCCGCAGTACATGCTGCGGCACAAGGTCAAGGCCGGGATCACCGGCTGGGCCCAAGTCAACGGTTGGCGTGGAAATACATCGCTGGAGAAACGAATTGAATACGACCTCTATTACATCGAGAACTGGTCCGTGACGCTCGACCTGAAGATCATGTGGCTGACCCTCGTCCGGGGTCTGTTCCAGCGCGCCTGACCGGCACACTGTGGCACGCATCGTCGTCACCGGCGCAGCCGGCTTCATCGGATCCCATCTCTGCGAAACGCTTCTCGCTCGCGGAGATTCCGTCATCGGCATCGACAATCTCGTTACCGGTGATCTGAACAACATCGCTCACCTGCGCGCGCTCGATTTTCAATTCATCCGCCACGACGTCACCCAGTACATCGACGTCGACGGACCAGTGGAGTGCGTGCTGCACTGGGCGAGCCCTGCGAGTCCGATCGACTATCTCGAGCTGCCGATCCAGACGCTCAAGGTCGGGTCGCTCGGCACGCACAACGCGCTCGGTCTGGCCAAGAAAAAGGGCGCAACCTTCGTGCTGGCCTCGACGTCGGAGATCTACGGCGACCCACTCGAGCATCCCCAGAAGGAAACGTATTGGGGAAACGTCAATCCAGTCGGCCCGCGAGGCGTGTATGACGAGGCGAAGCGGTTCGCCGAGGCAATCACGCTCGCGTATCACCGGACGCACGGCGTCAACACGAAGATCGTTCGCATCTTCAACACGTACGGACCGCGAATGCGTCTGCGCGATGGGCGGGCGGTGCCCGCCTTCGTCTCGCAGGCGTTAGCCAATCAGGACGTGACCGTGTTCGGGGATGGCACGCAGACGCGCAGCTTCTGCTACGTGACCGATCTCGTGCGAGGCATCCTCAGCCTCATCAATGCGAAGACGAACGAACCCGTGAACATCGGCAACCCGCACGAGGTCACGATCGAAGAGATCGCGCGGACGATCATCCGGCTGATCGGATCGACCAGCAAGATCATCTACCGCCCGCTCCCGGTTGACGATCCCAGGCAGCGACGCCCCGACATCACACGCGCGCGGACGTTGCTCTCGTGGGAACCGACCGTGGGACTGGAAGAGGGCCTCAAGAAGTCGATCGAGTACTTCAAGACGCGGGTGACGTAACCGTCACCCGACGCTACTCCGTCGCCTCGGTAATCAGCCGTCGCAGCTTGAAGAAGTAGTCTGCGCTCGACACCAGCGTCAGCGCCAGCGACAGCCAGATGCCGAGGTCCACGATGATCGACGGCTCGTGCCGGTAGTTGAAGAACATCACGACGACGCTGGTGGCGATGAACGCCGCCGTCGTCGCCTTCCCCAGGAACGACGGCCTGAACGTACGCGGACCGACGGCCAGGTTGACGATCGCGACCACACCAACGATGACGACATCGCGGCTGATGACGGTCACGGTCAGCCAGAGCGGCAGATGGTTGGTCAGAGGAATCGCCGGCAGGGTGAGGACAACGAACGTCGTCACGAGCAGCAGCTTGTCGGCCATCGGATCGAGCCAGGCGCCGAGGCTCGTGCGCTGGCCTGCACGACGGGCGATGAGACCATCCAGTGCGTCGGTGAGGCCGGCAACGCTGAAGACAATCAGCGCGCCTCCGAGGTACCCGTAGACAACGAGCAGGACGAATGCGGGAATCAGCGCGATTCGCAGAATCGTCAGCTGGTTGGCCAGCGTGAGATTCTTCACTGACGCGACACGCCGAGCGTCGTCGTCGCCAGCACCCGCACGCGATCGATCACCTCGACGGCCTCCTCGCCCGAGACCTGCCGGCTCACCAGGAACAGATCACCCTCCACCAGCGGCATGACTCCCGTGGAGACAGCGGACACCACGGCGTCGTGTTGAAGGTGACGGGGTGGAACGTCGGCGATCGCAGGACGCTGGCTCAAACGTTCGCGAACTGACGGATTCGACTCGGCAATCAACGCGACGAGCCGGCTCACCACAGTTGCCAGGTCGCCGCGGCGGACGTTGGTCCCCGGCTGGAAGGTATGGTTCTCGAACGGCTCGATGATCCCCGCGCTGGTCGTCTCGGTAATCCATTGAGCGGCCCAGTGCTTCTGGGTGTCCGTCACCACGACCTGGCGTGTCGGGGCACGGCGAATCAGGCTCTCGAGACGCACGCCGATCAGCGCGGCGAGATCACCGCGTGTCAGTTGCGGAGTCGTGAGCACCGCACGAAATTCGGGCGGCAGGCGCGATTCGCGAGCACGCTCTCCCGTCGCCGCGATTCGGCCCGCAAGATTCAGGCTGGGATCGATCGCGGCGGCTTTGCGATAGGCGTCCTCTGCGCCCGCCGTATCGCCTCGAGCCTCCAACAACTCTCCCGTCTCGACCAGTGCAGTCGCGTCGTTGGCATCGAGCTCGAGCGCGCGGCGCAGATGCTCGAGCGCCTGATCGGCATTGCCGGCGCGCTTCTCGACCTGGCCAAGCTCGCGGTGCAGAAACGCGCTGTCCGGTGACAGCGAAATTGCGCGCGCGTAGGCGCGGCGCGCATCGTCAAGCCGTCCGGCCTTCGCCGCGGTCTGCGCCGCATCGATGACGTCCTGCACGCTTCGGAAGCGCAACACCTCGACGCGTCTGTTCAGATCGGTCAGCGACGGATCGACGATGAGCGCTCGCTCGAACGCTGCCAGCGCCAGGTCGGTCTTGTCGTCCGCCAGAAGCGCCTGGCCTTTTCCGACGAGCGCGGGGACGTACGACGCATCGCTTTCGAGCGCGGCATCGAAGGCTTTGAGCGCTGCGTTGTAGTCGCGCCTGGCCACGGCCACATATCCTTGACCCGCACGCGCCGGATACAACTTTGGTCCGAGCTTCAAGGCGACACTGAACTCGAGGTCGGCATTCTTCAGGTCGTTGACCTGCAGATACCGCCAACCGACGTCCACGCGCGACGCACCCGGTGCGGTCGCGAGCGATGCCGGCACCTGCGGGTAGACGAACTCCGGATGCGCGAGCGTCGTCGAAGTCGGAGGTGCCGCCCGACGCGTCGCGCACCCGGCGACCAGCGCCACTGCGACAAGCAACGCACCGACAGAATGCCAGCGCCAACCGAATCGACGCCGTGGCTCAGTGGACATCGGCCAGATCCTCTCGGCTTGCGGGGGAAGTGAGACGTTCGATAAACCGTCTCGGAACGTCGGCCTCGATGACGATACGTCCATTAGTAGCGACATGACTGATGACCCGCGCCACTCGGTAGAGACGAGAGACCTGCTCGCGGTCGAATTCCTTGCCGCTGTCGAAGGTGATCGTGATGCGCCTCGTGTCGAGCGCTACTCTCGCGGCCACCATCTCGAGCAACTCGCCGAGTCCCTCTCCGGTTCGCGCGGACACAAGCGCCGCTGCGGGGTCGGCCATCTGCAGGCGGCGGCTCTCGTCCTGGGTGAGGACATCGATCTTGTTGTACACGTCGATGACCGGCACGCCCGCCGCGCCAACTTCTTCGAGGACACGACGCACCGCGGCCATGTGACGCTCCCGTTCGGGGCTTGCCGCATCGATCACATGCAGAGCCAGGTCCGCTTCGCCCACCTCTTCCAGCGTCGCGCGAAACGCAGCGACGAGGGCGTGTGGCAGTCGATTGATGAAACCCACCGTGTCGGACACCAGCAACTCGCGCTGATCGCGGAGCTTCACCTGCCGGACGAGCGGATCGAGCGTCACGAACAGCGCGTCAGAGACTGTGGCCTGCTCATTCGTCATCCGGTTGAAGAGCGTCGTCTTGCCAGCGTTGGTGTAGCCGACGAGCGCGACCGTCGGAACCGATCGTTTCTGGCGGCGTTCCCGGAGCTGTGAGCGGCGCTGGCGCACCTGGTCGATCTCGCGTTGAATCGACTGAATGCGCA
>Ga0247825_10000396_pt1 | contig 27511 bp, 21 predicted proteins | sample 13C_Vanillin_Day_FD_194413 | JGI IMG/M metagenome (GOLD analysis project Ga0247825, IMG submission 194413) | Soil microbial communities from agricultural site in Penn Yan, New York, United States - 13C_Vanillin_Day48 | ecosystem: Environmental > Terrestrial > Soil > Agricultural land | place... | reverse complement strand
CCCGTGGGCGGGTGCAACCTCGGTGGGAGGCGGTTGCATCTCGGGCAGGGCGAACCCCTGATCCACGGGCGGAGGCGCGGCGAAGGCATCATCCACGGGGTCGCCCTCGGGAGGCGGCGGCAGGGCGAACGGGTCCTCCTGGGGCGGCGGCAGGGCGAACGGGTCCTCCTGGAGAGGCGCGCTCAGCTGGGTATGGTCCTGATCGGCGTATCCCTCGGCAGCCGGAGAAGGCGGCAGGGCGAACGGGTCCTCCTGGAGAGGCGCGCTCAGCTGGGTATGGTCCTGATCGGCATATCCCTCGGCACCGGGAGGAGGCGGCAGGGCAAACGGATCGTTCGGGTCCGCCGCGCCCGGCAGCGGGATGGCGTCACCGTAGCCATAGCCCGCGGGATCCCCAGACATGGGGATGGCCTCCTGCGGATCCGCGGCGCCCGGCAGGGGAATGGCTTCCTGCGCGACCTGGGTCGGCTCGTAGGAGGCGAACTGGTCGGTGTGGCCCCCCATCGTGCCCTGATACTGGCCGTAGGGATCTGGCGTGGGAGCCTCGGGGACGGGGGCGTAATCGTAGGCGGGCGCGGGGGCCTGCGCGGGCGGAGGATCCCGGAACGCGGCGCTTGGCAGCGTCGTGAGGGGCATCACGCGGGTGGACTCCTCCTCGTCCCACGAGTAGTCCTGCCCGCCACCCGCGGCCGCGAACGGATCCGCTGCGGGCGCAGCGGCACCCGGAAGCGGGATGGCAGCGGACTGGGGCGCGGCATGGCCCGGCAGGGGAATGGCGGCCGGCTGGGGCGCGGCATAGCCCGGCAACGGGATGGCAGCGGACTGAGGCGCGGCATGGCCCGGCAGGGGAATGGCGGCCGGTTGGGGCGCGGCATAGCCCGGAAGCGGGATGGCAGCGGGCTGAGGCGCGGCATAGCCTGGCAGGGGGATGGCGGCCGACTGTGGGGCCGCGGAGCCCGGCAACGGGATGGCGGCCGGGTTGGGCATGCTCTCCGACGCAGCCCGGATGGGGAAGGTGTTCTGGCACTTGGCGCACTTCAGCTTCGCGCCGCCCGGGGGGATCCGCTTGTCATCGATGTTGTAGTTCGTCTGGCAAGTCGGGCACGAGACTTTCATGATCTTCCTTCAGAGAACGGCTGTCGCAGCGCGCGCGCAGGCTATCAGAGGCGTTTCCAGAGCGGAAAGGACGCGTGCGCCCTTGCTCTTGCCTGTCCTTGGCGCCCAGGCGAGCGAGCGGGGGGTTGTCGGCTGGTGGAGCACTGCATCTCTGTAGCAGCCCCACCCTTGAGCCGGAGGTGGTAGACCCTTGGGGGCATGGAGCCCACCATCATCCTGGGAGCGGGTCTCGCGGGCCTGTCGGCCGCCCACTTCCTCCAGCGCCCCTGGCGCCTCATCGAGAAGACGGAGCGGGTTGGAGGCCTGATCAAGACCGAGGTCATCGAGGGGTGTTACTTCGACCCCACGGGCCACTGGCTCCACCTGAGGGATCCCGAGATCCGCGATCTGGTGAACACTTTGTGGCTGCCTGGACAGATGGTGAGCATCCAGCGCAAGGCGGCCATCTTCTCGCGAGGTGTCTTCACCCGCTTTCCCTACCAGGTGAACACCCACGGGCTGCCACCCGAGGTCATCTCGGAGAACCTGATCGGCTACGTGGAGGCCATCTACGGCGAGAAGGGCCGAGAGCTGCGTGAGCGGGAGCCGCGCAACTTCGAGGAGTTCATCCTCCGCTACATGGGGGAGGGCTTCGCGAAGAACTTCATGGTGCCCTACAACCAGAAGCTGTGGACGGTGCACCCGCGGGAGCTGTCGGCGGCGTGGGTGGGGCGCTTCGTGCCGCGGCCTACCCTCAAGGAGGTGGTGGATGGGGCGCTGGGGGCGGGGAGCGACGCGCTCGGCTACAACGCCTCCTTCCTCTACCCGCGCGAGGGCGGCATCGAGAGCCTGGCCCGCGCCATGCTGCGCCACCTGAAGGGCGGCGAGCTGAGCGTGCGCACCGAGCCCACCGCCATCGACTGGAAGGCCCGCCAGGTGGTGCTCTCGGATGGGCGCTCGCTCGGCTACTCGGAGCTGCTGTCGACGATCTCCCTGCCGTACCTGGTGGGGCTGCTCGCCCGAGGGGCCTCGGGAGTGCCGGACGAGGTGCGGGCCGCCGCGGGCCGCCTGCGCGCCACCACGGTCACCTATGTGTGCGTGGCCGCCCGGGGGAAGAACCGCCAGCCCTGGCACTGGATCTACCTGCCCGAGGCCGAGTTCAAGACGTACCGCATCGGCTCGCCCTCTGCGGTGTACGCGCCGCTGGCGCCGCAGGACACGGCCACCTTCTATGTGGAGTACAGCCACCATGGTGAGCTGCCTCCAGCCCAGTGCGAGCGGCACGCGGTCGAGGATCTGGTGCGCTCGCAGATGATCCACTCGGCGGACGAGGTGATCTTCGCCCAGGCCCGGGAGATTCCCCACGCGTACGTCCTCTATGATGATGCGTACGGCCCGGCGAAGACGGAGATCCTCCGCTTCCTGGAGCACGCCCGCATCCTGACGGCTGGACGGTACGGGCAGTGGGAGTACTCCTCCATGGAGGATGCCATCCTCGGGGGCCGGGCCAGCGCCCGGGCGCTCAACGCGCGATGAGTGCTGGAGAGGGGAGTTCTGTTGTCGACGGTCGGCGACGAGCGTGCTAGGTCGGACCTCTCGCCTCCGTGCGTCAGCGCTCGACCATGGCCGCCCCGTACCTGTCCATCGTCATCCCCGTCTATAACGAAGAGGCCATCATCGGCTCGGCAGCGGCGGAGCTGTGCCAGGGCCTGGACGCGCGCGGGTGGGACTACGAGGTCATCTTCGCGGAGAACGGCTCGCGCGACGCCACCCCGCAGCTGCTCGAGCAGCTGTGTGCGCAGAATCCGCGCCTGAGCTGGTTCCACTCGGAGCGGCCCAACTATGGCGCCGCGCTCAAGGCCGGCATCCTGAAGGCCCGGGGCACCTACGTGGTGTGCGATGAGATCGACCTGTGCGATCTGACCTTCTATGAGGCCGCGCTGCCCCGGCTGGAGCGAGGCGAGGCGGACATGGTCGTGGGCTCCAAGGCCGCCAAGGGGGCCAGTGATCAGCGCCCGCTCGTGCGGCGCGTGGCCACGCGGGTCCACAACAAGCTGCTGAAGGTGACGCTGGGCTTCCGGGGCACGGACACCCACGGCCTGAAGGCGTTCCGGCGCGAGGCGCTGCTGCCCGTCATCGCCAAGTGCGTGGTGGACATGGATGTGTTCGCCAGCGAGTTTGTCATCCGCGCCTGGCGTGAGGGCCTGAAGGTGATGGAGATCCCCATCCAACTCCACGAGAAGCGCCAGCCCTCCGTCCACCTCTTCAAGCGCGTGCCCAACGTGCTGAAGAACGTGGGCAAGCTCGTCTACGTCATCCGCATCCGGGGCACCTGAGAGGCGCGCCGTGGCTCTCAGGCTGGCGTCCATCTCCGTCGACCTCGACTCGCTGTCCCACTACTGCCGCATCCATGGGCTCCCCGAGTCGGTGCTGGACGCGCGCGCCCGAGGGCTCGTGTACTCCACCGCCGTGCCGCGCTTCCGGGAGCTGCTGCGGGACCTGGGAGCACCTGGGACGTTCTTCGCCATCGGAGAGGATCTGGCGGACGCACGGGCCTCGCAGGCGCTCCGGGAGGCTCACGCCTCGGGCATCGAGGTGGCCAACCACAGCTTCTCGCACGACTACGCGCTCACGCGGCGCTCCCCCTCTGCCATCCACGAGGAGCTGGTGCGCGCCGAGGAGGCCATCCTCGCGGCCACGGGCGAGCGGCCCGTGGGCTTCCGGGCCCCGGGGTACACCCTCAACGCCGCCCTCTACGCGGCCACGGCCGAGCGAGGCTATCTCTATGGCTCGTCCACCTTCCCGGCCGCGCCGTACTACGCGGCCAAAGCGGCGGTGATGGGGGCGCTGGCGCTGGCCAGGCGCCCGTCGCGTTCGATACTGGACAGTCCCCGGGTGCTGCTGGCGCCTCGCATGCCGTACCGCCCCGATCCCGCCCAGCCCTACCGGCGAGGCTCGGGGGCGGTGCTGGAGCTGCCGATGACCGTGACGCCGGGCGTGCGCTTCCCCTTCATCGGCACCTTCGCGGCGACGCTGCCGCTGCCCGCCGTGCGCGCCGCCTGGAGCGCGTGCCGGGGCGACACGCTCTTCAACTTCGAGCTGCATGCCGTGGATGTGTTGGACGCCAACGATGGGATCCCCCCGGAGCTGGTCCGCCAGCAGCGGGATCTGCGTGTGGTCGTGGCCCGGAAGATGGACCAGCTCGCGACGATCTTCCGCTGGCTCAAGCAGGACGCGGAGATCGTCACCCTGCGAACAGCTGCGGAGCATCTCGCCCCCACGGTGTGACGTGGTGTAAAGAGCGCGGCATGTTCGAGGGGCTTGGCGACAAGGTCCGGCAGCGGCTCAAGGGCTGGACGGAGACGATGGCAGGCGAGGAGCGCAAGCAGGAGCTCCAGGCGCTCGCCCGCACGGAGAACGAGTACGGCGTCGATCCGTTCGGCTTCAACCTGGACTACAGCCTCGCTGCCGTGGCGCCTCTGCTCTGGCTCTACCGCAAGTACTTCCGGGTGGAGGCCTTCGGGCTCGAGAAGCTCCCCAAGGGCCGCGTGCTCCTGGTGTCCAACCACTCCGGCCAGATCCCCCTGGACGGCGCGATGATTGGCGTGGCCCTGATGATGGAGGCCCGTCCTCCACGTGCCATCCGCAGCATGGTGGAGAAGTGGGTGCCCACGCTGCCATACATCTCCACGCTGTTTGCCCGGGTGGGACAGATCGTCGGCACCCCGGAGAACTGCCGGCGCCTGCTGGAGTCGGACGAGGCCATCCTCGTCTTCCCCGAGGGCGCGCGTGGCATCGCCAAGCTGTGGCCGCAGCGCTACCAGCTCCAGGAGTTCGGCCTGGGCTTCATGCGCTTGGCGCTGGAGACGAACACGCCCATCGTTCCCGTGGCGGTGATCGGCGCCGAGGAGCAGGCCCCCGCCCTGCTGGACGTCAAACCCCTGGCGAAGCTGCTCGGGTTCCCGGCCTTCCCCATCACGCCCACCGGGCTGCCCTTCCCGCTGCCCACCAAGTACCGGCTCTACTTCGGCGACCCGATGACGTTCACAGGCCGCCCGGATGACGAGGACAGCGAGCTGGACAAGAAGGTGCGCACGGTGAAGTCCGCCATTCAGAGCATGATCCACCAGGGCCTCAAGGAACGCCGGGGCATCTTCTGGTGAGCACGGGGCAACGTTCGAGGGGAGGGGCTCCATGAGACCGGCGGTCGTCGTCACGGGCATCAGCGGCAACCTGGGCCGTGTGCTCGCCAAGCTGCTCCACAAGAGCGAGCGCATCATCGGCATCGATCGGCGCCCCTTCGTGGGCCGGCCGAAGGATGTCGAGATGTACCAGCTCGACTTGCGCAAGAAGAAGGCCGAGGACGTCTTCCGCAAGAACGAGATCGGCGCCGTCATCCACATGGGCATCATGCATGACCCACGCATGAGCGAGGAGGAGCACCACTCCTTCAACGTGGTGGGCACCACGCGCCTGCTCGAGTACTGCGCCAAGTACGGCGTGAAGAAGGTGGTCGTCCTCTCCTCGGCCAACGTCTATGGCCCCAGCCCGGACAACTCCAACTTCCTCACCGAGGATGCGCCGCTCATGGCCGCCGGCCGCTTCTCCGGTGTGCGCGATCTGATCGAAGTGGACATGCTCGCCCACGGCTTCTTCTGGCGGCACCCGGACATCAACACCGTGATCCTCCGGCCCGTCCACATCGTGGGCCCCACCATCAAGAATGCCCCCTCCAACTACCTGCGCCTACGCCACCCGTGGACGCTGGCGGGGTTCGATCCCATGGTGCAGCTCATCCATGTGCAGGATGCCGGGCGCGCCCTGGTCGAGGCCCTGCGCCCCGAACTCAAGGGCGTCTACAACGTCACGGGCCCCGGAGAGGTGCCCCTGTCCGCCGTGCTGCGCGAGCTGGGCCACACGGCCATCCCCGTGCCGCACCCCGTCGCCCGGCCCTTGCTCGGCCTGCTCTTCAAGTACCGCCTGGCCAACTTCCCGCCTCCGGAGCTGGACCACATCCAGTTCCTCTGCAACGTGGACGGCTCGCGCTGGCAGAAGGAGGCCGGCTGGAAGCTCCGCCACTCCATGCGGGAGACCATCCGCTCCGTCCTCGGCGACTAGGCGGCGACTCTGACAGCCATGTCAGGCACCTCCTGCCGGGAAGGCGGCGGGGGCCTGACAGCTGTGTCATGCGTCGGGCCTCTCTAGCAAGGGTCCCAGGGGCGGTTTTCCGCTCAAGTGCCTGATTTTACTCATGGCCCTGGGGGGCAATGGCCTTGGCACCTGCCTTGCTCATAGGAAGGGCATGGTTAGGGGGTTCCATAGGGGAACCTTCGACGCCCGTCGCCTCGGCCGGCCCCGAGTCGACGGGCGGTTTTTTTTTAGGGGAACTCGCCCGCGAAGGGCCCCTCGTCCATCCGCTCCAGCAACCACGCCCTGTCCCGGAAGACGTACTCCGAGGTGACGGTGGCGGTCTGCTCCGAGGGCGATGGCAGGCGCATCCACTGTATCCGCGTCACGACGGTGGCCCGCATCCCATCCGGCGCCAGCTGCACCTCCAGCAGCTCGAAGTCGGTGATCGATAGATCCCGATCGTCGCGGCGATCGGCCCGCGTGCGCAGGAACACCTCTCGGCTCTCGGGCACCAGGTACTTGGCTGCCCCCCGGAAATCCTTCCAGCGGATGCGTTGATGGAAGTCCTCCACCACCGGACGGAGGCCTTCTAAACCCGTACTCTTGGGGGTGTGGGCACAGGCCCCACCTAGCAGGGCGAGCAGAAGCAGCGGAACGAGCAAGCGCATGGCAGTGTGGGACGGTAGCACCCAGAAAGGGCCCCACAAGAGATCCAGTGGTATCGTCCCTGCCCTGCCTGCGCACCGGAGTTCGGATCACCCATGGCCAAGTCGATGGTGGAGAGGTACGAGCAGCTGCTGCTGCAAGACCCCACATCCGCTGTTTTCGTTGAGCTCGCAAAAGTTCTCCTCGAGAAGGGCGAACACCCTCGGGCAATCGAGGTGTGCCAGAAGGGGCTCGGCCATCATCCGCAGTCCGTCATCGGGCGCGTGCTGTGGGGCAAGGCGCTGCTGCATCAGGGCAAGCCGGCCGAGGCGATGGAGCAGTTCGATCAGGCCATCGGCATCGATAAGGAGAATGCCCACGCGTACAACCTGATCGGTGAGGTGCTGGTCCAGCGGGGCCTGTTCCGCTCGGCGCTGCCCATCCTGCGCAAGGCCGCGGCGCTGCAGCCCAACGATGCCCGGGTGAAGCTGTGGCTGGATCAGACCCAGCAGGCGCTGTCGGGCGGGCCGGCGCCGGTGGTGGCGGATCTGCCCGGGCTCACGGCCAACGAGCTTGCTCCGAAGCCCGAGGCCGAGGTAGCGCCCGCGCAACCGTCGAATCCATTCGATGCCGTGCCGAATCCGTTCGATTCCGGGGAGGCCGAGATCACCGACGCGCACGTCCCAGCGTTCGTGGATACTCCCGAGGCTCCTGCCGAGGCGTCTGCGCGGGCTTCCGCTTCCATGCCGGCTTCAGTCCAGATCTCGGCTCCGCCGGCTTCGGAGAACCCACCTCCGCCCGAGCCTTGGGACGACGATGGCGAGCGGGATGACATCACGCGCCAGTTCACCACCATCAAGGTGGATCAGTTCCCGGGTGAAGGGGACGCGCCGCAGGCGCCTCCCCCAAGTGAGGCGAAGGCACCCGAGCCGGGCGCTCGTCCCCCACGGGGAGGCAGGGCCCATGTCTACATGTTTCCGCCGAAGAAGCCGGCGCGGCAGCCACCCCCTCCTCCCGAGGACGAGGAGGAGCTCGCGGACACGCCGCCCCCCTACGGCGGCAGGCCGCATGAGGATGACGACGCCACTCCTGTTCCGGAACATGTGACTGGAGAGGCGCGCCAGGATCGCTCGGGCGGGCTGCTCCCCGACGTGGATGATGCCAACGAGGGGGAAGCGGCCTACGGCGTAGCCACCACTGGCGGCGCGCCGCGCCTTGCCGCCGAGCCGGACACGAGGCCTGAAGAGGAGGTGGCCGCACGTGCCCCTTCCTCGAGAGGAGGGCTGCTGGGGGACCTGCCTCCTCCGGACGAAGAGGAGCTGCCCGCGGTGCCTTCGGCCGCGCGGGTGTCCGATCCTGGGAGGAGCTCCGCGCGGGCTTCGTCTCCGGGCCGGTCTCGCGCTGGCGCGGGGGCTTCCTCCAAGCGCTCGCTCCTCGAGGAGATCCCCGAGGCCGCCGATCCATCGCCAGCCGTGGCCGCGCGCGCCCCTGCCGCCGCCCAGGTGGATGCCGCGGAGGCCGGCGCCGCCTACGAGAAGGAGCTGCGCGAGAAGATCGCCAAGCGCGCGGGCAACCCCTCCTTCTTCCAGCGCTACGGGGCGAAGATCGCCGTGGGCGCGGTGCTGTCTGTCGTGCTGGGCGTGGGGCTGGGCGTGTACCTCTTCCGGCGCGCGACGCAGGGAGGCCAGACGCTCGCCGAGGTGCTGGAGAGGACCGAACGCGTCATCTCCGCGGACACCCGTCCCGCCCTGGATGACGCGCTCATGCTGCTCGACCGGGCCCAGGAGATGGATGACGACAACCCTCGGGCCTGGGCGCTGAGGGCGTACACCTATGCACTCCTCTACGCCGACCATGGCGGCCTGACCGAGGATCGGCAGCAGGCGCTCGCGGCACTGGAGCAGCCAGCGGTGCGCGGCCAGTACCCGGGGCTGAGCGTCGCCACGGACATGCTGGTGGCCGACGACACGGCGCGGGCCACCGTCCGCTCCCAGTTGCTGGAGTCCCAGGATGACTCGCCCGAGCTGCACACGCTCGCCGGCACGGTGCTGCTGCAGGAGCAGAAGGCAGAGAAGGCGCTGGAGCACTTCAAGCGTGCCCTGGAGCTCTCCTCGCGCAACGTGCGCGCGCTGGTGGCGCTGGGCCAGTACTACCAGGACTTCGATGACTACCCCAACGCCCTCAAGGTGTATGAGACGGCGCTGAGCCTCTCCCAGGACCACCCGCTGGCGCGCATTGGCATGGCGGAGAGCCGGCTCGCCCTGGAGCAGGAGCTGAGCGAGACGCTCGAGGACATGAAGAAGCTGGGCGAGGATCCGGCGCTGCCGGAGGCGCTGCGTGGACGGCAGCGGCTCATCCACGGGCGGCTGCTGGCCGAGCTGGGCCGGTACGACGAGGCGCTGCCCCTGCTGGAGCGCGGGGCGAAGGGTCAGGGCCCGCTCGTCTTCGACTTCCTGGTCGCGCTGGGCGAGGCGAGCCGCGCGGCCGGGAAGCTGCCCAAGGCCCAGGAGGCCTATGAGGCCGCCCTCAAGCTGCAGCCCAAGAATGAGAAGGCCTGGGAGGGCCTGGGGCGTGCGCTGGTGGATCAGGATCGCGTGAAGGAGGCGCTCGACAAGCTGTCGAAGGCCGAGGGGCGCCGGGTGTCGCTGGTGCGCGCGGCGGCCTATGCACGGCAGGAGGACTGGAAGCACGTCCGGACCGAGCTGGAGAAGACGAAGGTCAACAACCGCTTCGTGGCCGAGGCCGTGGGCTACCTGGCCATGGCGGACGCGGCGGACGGCAACGGCGAGCAGGTGCGTCCGGTGCTGGAGGGTGCGACGCGCGCCTCGAAGCAGCCCCGGACGGATCTCCGGGTGGCGCTGGGCCGGGTGTACTGGCACCTGGGAGCCTTGGACAAGGCGCAGGCCGAGTTCGAGGAGGCCATGAGGGACTCCCGGGACTACGAGGCCCCTTGCTCGCAGGGGCGGCTGTTGCTGGCGCGCGGCCTGCCGGATCTGGCCCTCAAGCCGCTGACGAAGGCGGTGGAGCGCAACGGCTTCCATGGCGAGGCGCGGGACGCGCTGGGCCGCACGCTGCTGGCGATGGGGCGCACGGACGAGGCCATGAAGCACTTCATGGCTTGGATCGAGAACAGCCCCGACAGCCCGGAGGCGCAGAAGGGCTATGCCCTGGCGCTCCTGCGCGCGGGCAAGGCTCAGCAGGCGGCGGAGCTGATCACCAAGGCGAAGCTGGCCTCGGACGATGCCGAGGGGCTCCGCCTGCGCGCCCTCATCGCCTTCGCCACCGGGGATAGCAAGAGCGCCGTCAGCTCCCTGCTGCGCGCGAACAAGGCTGACTCGGAGAATGCGGAGACGTTCTGCGAGGTGGCCCACCTCTACCTGCGGCAGGGCAAGCCGGACGATGCGGCGGGTGCCTTCGAGGCGGCGCGGACGAATGGGCCGGATGTGACGTGTGGCCTGGTGGGCGAGCACTACGCGTACCCGGAGGACAGCACCAAGGCCGCGGCGGATCAGCTGCGGACCCTCGCGGGCAAGGCCTCCACGGTCTGGGACAAGGCCTTCGCGCAGACGGCCCTCGCGCGGGTGTTGCTGAGCCTCAACAACGTGAAGGCGGCCCGCGCGGCGGCGGAGGAGGCGGTGAAGCTGGATCCCGTGAGCGGCCGGGCCTACCTGGCGCTGGGGCTGGTGACGCTCAGGGAGCGGCAGGTGGAGCAGGCGATCGGGGTGCTCTCCAAGGCGGTGGAGCTGGATCCGGCCAACGGGATGGCGCGCCTGGCCCTGGCCGACGTGCTCGCGCGCAAGCAGGAGGAGCTGCCCCGCGCGATCCAGGAGTATGAGTCCTTCCTCAAGCTCGCTGGCTCCGCGGATGAGGCGAAGCGGGTGAGGAAGGCGCTGCCGAACCTGAAGCGCCGGGTGAAGTAGCGTGGAGAACGCGCCGCAGACGCAGCCTCCTCCGTACCCGCTCCTGCGCATCATGGGGGGCAACGCCTTCCTGCTCTCCATCATCTACCTGGTGGTGGGCATCTCCGTGGAGGCACTGAGGCGCGTCTACCCCACGCGGCTCGTCCAGCGGCTGTCCCTGTCCCTGGACTCGCTGCCCGCCCGGACGCTGGAGGTGGTGGGGGCGCTGGAGCCGCTGCGCGCGGACTACCTCAACGGGCACATTCCCGACTACCAGGTGCGCCTCATCTTCGGGGGCACCACCATCGTCGTCATCTTCCTGCTGGCGTTCGCGGTGGGCATGCTCGTGGGAGGTCTGCGGAGCGTCATCGAGCGCCGGGCCATGAGGAAGCACAGCCAGGGCCGGCAGGGGTAGGCGTCTGCCCTGTGTCAGCGCCCGGCTCCGGTAGGGAGGGCCGGCCAGCGCTCGCGCAGGAAGTCCACGAAGGCCTTCACCTTGGGTGAGTGGTGGCGGGTGCTGGGGTAGACGGCATGGACGGGCGTCCCGGATGAGCTCCAGTCGGGGAGGAGGTGCTGCAGCCGCCCGGCGGCGATGTCCGCGGCGTAGTGGAGGGCTGGGAGGAGCGAGATGCCGGAGCCGGCCTGTGTCAGCGCGCTCAGCATGTCGGGCTCGTTGATGGCCATGCGCGCTTGGACCTGGACCTCGACGGACTTGCCCCCTGAGTAGAGGGTCCAGGTGTTCCGCTCCAGCTGCGTGCCGAAGAGGATGCAGTCGTGCTTCTCCAGGTCCCTGGGGGACTTGGGCGCCCCGCGGGCCTTGAGGTAGCTCGGGGCCGCCACGATGATGCTCTCGAGGATGCCGAGCTTGCGCGCGGTGAGCGAGGAGTCCGCCAGCGGGCCCGCGCGCACGGCCAGGTCGAAGCCCTCCTTCATCAGGTCCACCCTGCGGTCCGTGCACAGCAGCTCCAGCTGCACATCGGGGTGGCGCTTCATGAACTCCGCGACGAGCGGCCCGAGGAAGCTGAAGGTGAGCGGCGTCGTCACGCGGAGCAGCCCGTGAGGGGCGGACTGCAAGCGAGTGACGGCCAGCTCGGCCTCCTCGGCCTCGGCCACGATGCGGGCACAGTACTCATAGTAGGTCTTCCCTGCGTCCGTGAGCCGCAGCTTGCGCGTCGTGCGCTGCAGGAGCTGCGCGCCGATCCGCTCCTCCAGCTCGGACACCCTCCGGCTGACGGTGGACTTGGGCATCCGGAGCTCGCGCGCCGCCAGCGTGAAGCTGCCGGCCTGCACCACCTTGGCGAAGACGAGGAGTTCGTTGAGGTCCATGTCCGTTCCAGGCTCGGGCTTTTGTTCCATGGGTGGAACAGTTCTTCCAGCCCGTCCCATCTAATCGAAGCCACCGCTCGCCGCTACCTTCAGCCATGTCAAACACGCCGCACCGAAAGGAAGAACTCACATGGCTAGCGCAACCTGGAATATCGACACGACGCACTCCGCCATCCACTTCACCGCCCGCCACATGGTCATCGCGAAGGTCCGCGGGAGCTTCCGGAGGTACAGCGGGACGGTGTCGCTGGACGAGCAGGACCTCACCGCCTCGTCGGTCTCCGTCCGCATCGATGCGGCGAGCATCGACACTGGTGTCGAGCAGCGCGACAACCACCTGCGCTCGGCGGACTTCTTCGACGTGGAGAAGTTCCCCGCCATCACCTTCCAGAGCACGAAGGTGGAGAAGTCCTCGGGCACCGGCCTTCGGGTGACCGGGAACCTGACCATGCGTGACGTCACCCGCGAAGTCGTGCTCGAGGCCGAGCAGCTCGGCATCGGGAAGGACCCCTGGGGCAACGTGAAGGTGGCCTTCGAGGCGAAGACCTCGGTCGATCGCCGGGACTTCGGCCTGAAGTGGAACCAGGCGCTCGAGACCGGCGGTGTCCTCGTGGGCGAGAAGGTAGAGATCTCTCTGGAGATCCAGGCCGTCAAGGCGCAGCAGGAGGGCAAGAAGGCGGCGTGAGGCATTGACCCTCTGAGCCTGCGTGTGAGCCAGCGCGCAGGCTCCATCGATCTCGAAGGCAAGTTGTGGGCGAAGGTGATAGAAGGGCCCTTGTGTTCAGGCTCTGGCTCTGCCTTCTCTTGGTGCTCTTCGCCTCCGTGGGTGGCGCTGGCTTCCCGCTGGCCGCCGCCACGGGCGATGCGTGCATGCAGAGCTGCCCGGACGATGACGAGCGCGGGCAGTGCGCCCCCGATTGCACCGACTGCTCGTGCTGCGTTCATGCGCGGACGGTGATGCTCGCTCCCGCTGCAGTCCTGCTGCCGGGCCGCTCAGGCCCCGTGCTCATCGAGCATGAGGAGCAGGCTCCGCCAGCCGTGGACGCGGGCGACATCCTTCACGTCCCCATACTCAACCTCGCGTAGGCAGCGTCCGTCGTCCTGTCATCCATGGACGCCAGGACAGGAGTGTCCCTGGAGCTGCCTGGGTACACCTGGCCTGGCGCTCGTTCGCCTTCCGCGAGGTCTTCCCCGTGTCCCACCGTCTCGCGACGGCCGCCTTCGGGCTGGCTGCCGCCTTCTTCTGGCCGAGCCCTGGTGCGGCCCAGCCGTCAGAACTCACTCTCGAGGAAGCCCTGGCCCTGGCCCGGCAGCGAGCCCCAGCCCTGCTCCAGGCGGCAGGCCGTGTCGCGGAAGCCCAGGGGCCCTTGGCTGGTGCTGCGCCTCTGCTGCGCGTGAACCCCACCCTGGAGACAGAAGCGGGGCCACGGACCCTCGCCAACGGAGCGCGTGGCGTGGACGTCGCTGTGGGCCTCTCCCAGTCCATCGAGCTGGGAGGGAAGCGGGGAGCCCGCCTGGAAGCAGCACGCGCTGGCGTTGGCCGTGAGACCGCTCACCAACAGGACACGGAGCGCCGCGTCCTCGGCGAGGTGGCAGCCACCTTCCTGCGCACCCTGCACGCCCAGGAGCGGTTGCGCCTGGCGCGGGCGGCGCAGGAAGCCGCTCAAGCTACAGCCCGATCCGTTCAGCGGCGCTTCGAGACAGGGGACGTGCCAGTGGTGGACGTCAACGTGGCGCGTGTGGCCCTCGCACGCGCTCGAGCGGACGTGGCGGGGACAGAAGGTGAAGAGGCCGCGCTCCTGGGAGAGCTGCGCGCACTGCTGGGGCTGCCCGCACAGCACACCCTGGGCGTGCGTGGGGAGCTGCACGCCCTGGCTTCTCAACCCGTGGCGCCACTCCCCCCTCCATCCGTGCGCCCGGACATTGCCGCCCTCGAGGCGGAGCTTGCACAGGCCGAGGCCGAGCTGCGCCTGGGCAAGCGCAGCGCATGGCCTGATGTAGAAGTGGGCGTGCGCTATCAGCGCGAGGCGGACGAGTCCGCCGTCCTTGGCACCCTCCGCGTGCCGCTGCCTCTCTTCGCGCGAGGGCAGGAGGCCCAGGTGACAGGGGAGGCCCGGCTCCACCGCCTCCGGGTCGCGCTGGAGGCAGCCCGCAGCGCCCGGGATGTCCAGGTGGAGGCCGCCCTCACCCAGCAGCGTAAGCGGCAGGAGGCCATGCAGCTCCTGGAGCGCGAGGCCCTTCCCCTGCTGGCCGACAACGAGTCGCTCTCCCGCAGATCCTACGAGGCCGGAGAGATGGGACTCGCCGAGTTCCTCCTCGTGCGCCGGGACACGCTGGAGGCCCGCGCCGCCTACCTCGACAGCCTCCTTCAAGCCGCGCTCGCCCGCGTCCAGCTTGCCGTTGCGGCAGGAGCCCTTCCATGAAGCCCAGCTATCTCCTCCTGGCCACCCTGATGGCTCTGCCCGGCTGCAAGAGAGAGACACCTCCGCACGAGGACAGCCACGCACACGAAGAAGGCGCTGAGGCTGAAGCTCACACCGAGAGCCAGGATGAGTCCCGTGTCCGCATTGCCCCCGAGATGCTCAGAGACTTGCGCGTCACCACGGCCCCGGTGGAGACACGTGCGGGCAGCGAGAGCGTCACGGTCCTGGGAGAGCTGACCTTCAGCGAGGACGCCTACGCCGAGGTGGCCGCGCCGATCGCGGCACGGGTGGGCTCGGTGGCAGTCACCACGGGCCAGCCAGTCAAAGAGGGCCAGCGGCTCGCGGACCTGCAGAGCCCCGAGCTAGGCAAGGCGCGGGCCGCGCTCCAGGCCTCCCAGGCCCGCGCCACAGCCGCGCGGCAGGCCGCCGAGCGCAAGCGCACCCTGGCGGCGGAGCGCATCGTGGCCCAGAAGGACGTTCAGGCCGCGGAAGCGGAGCTGGCCGCCGCTGAGGCAGAGGTCTCCGCGGCACGGGCCGCGCTGGTGTCACTCGGCGCAGGTCACGAGGAGCTGAGCGGCGGGCAGGCAGCTCCGTCCTTCGTGGTGCGCTCCCCCATCGAGGGCACCGTCATCGAGCGCAATGCCCGGACGGGGCAGATGGCGGATCCCTCGCAGCCGCTCTTCCGGATCGGCAACCTCACCCACCTGTGGCTCATCGTCCACGCCTTCGAGCGCGATGCCGTGCGCATCCAGAACGGCTCCGAGGCGCGCGTCACCTTCGCGGCCTTCCCAGGCCAGGAGTTCTCCGCGAAGGTGGGTTACGTCGGGCAGCGGGTGGACGCTGCCTCGCGCACCATCCCCGTGCGGCTGGAGCTGGACAACGCCGAGGGGCTGTTGAGACCGGGCATGTCCGCCACGGCCTCCATTCCCCTGGGAGGCGCTGGCACCAGCATCACCACCGTCCCGGCAGCGGCCCTCCAGCGGCTGGAGGACGGCTGGGCTGTCTTCCTCCCCACCGGTGAGAGAGGGGTCTTCGAGCGGCGCGAGGTGGGGCGCGGCCGGACCCTGGGGAACGAGGTGGAGGTGCTCTCGGGCCTGAAGGCCGGGGAGCAGGTGGTGGTGGAGGGCGCCTTCCTCCTCAAGTCCGAGGTGGAGAAGGCGAGCGGCGGAGGTGATGGGCATGAGCACTGAAGAGAGCTCATCGGCGGTCACCCGAATCCTCAAGGCGTCCTTCTCCCGGCCCGGCCTCACCCTGGTGCTAGCCCTGGCGCTCTCCGCCTTCGGCGCGGTGGCGCTCCAGGGGCTGCGGCGCGACGTCTTCCCGGATCTGTCCGCCCCCATCTTCAACGTCATCGTGCAGAACCCGGCGATGGGCGCGGAGGAGCTGGAGACAGCCGTGGCGATCCCCATGGAGGTGGCGCTCGCGGGCCTGCCAGAAGTGCGCCGCATCCGCTCCACCTCGCAGCTGGGCGTCACCCAGGTCACCGTGGAGTTCGAGCCGGACGCGGACTATTTCCGCAGCCGCCAGTTCGTGGCCGAGCGCGTGGCCCAGGCCCAGAACGAGCTGCCTGCCGGCACGGACGCGCCGCTCGTCTCCAGCCTCACCGGACGGCTCAATGAGGTGTTCGAGTTCACCCTGGAGGCGGAGCCAGGCGCGGCGGACCTGATGACGCTGAGAGATCTGGCCGAGTTCGAGGTGAAGAACCGGCTGCTCGCGGTGCCTGGGGTGGCAGGGGTGGAGCGCCTGGGTGGCTACCTGCGGCAGTTCCAGGTGCAGCTCGATCCAGATCAGATGGTGGCCCGGGGGATCACTCTGAATGAGGTGGAGCACGCCTTGGAGGGCGCCAACCTCAACGCTTCGGGAGGCTTCGTGGTGCAGGGCTCCATGGAGTGGACGGTGCGGGCCGTGGGCCGGGCGCAGGCAGTCGAAGATCTGGGCGGCACCGTCGTGGCCCTGCGTGCCGGTACGCCCGTGCTGCTGGAAGACGTGGCGGACGTGCGCGAGGCGCCTGCCGTGCGACGGGGGATTGCCCACCGCCTGAAAGGCGAGGTGGTGAGCTGCCGCATCAGCAAGCAGTTCGGCGCGGACACCATGCGGGTGGCAGCCGGCGTGCGAGAGGCGATCGCCGAGGTCCAACAGAGCCTGCCCAAGGGCGTGCAGCTGCGCGTGGTGTACGACCAGTCCGAGCTGGTGGACTCCGCCCTGGGGGGCGTCAGCCGGGCCATCCTCCTGGGCGCCTTCCTCGTGGTGCTCGTCCTCTTCGGCCTGCTCGGAGACTGGCGCGCGGCCCTCATCGTCACGCTCACCCTGCCGCTCTCCCTCTCGCTGGCGGGAGTGCTGTTGAAGGCGGCGGGCATCGGCATCAACACCATGACGCTGGGAGGCATGGCCATCGCCGTGGGGCTGCTGGTGGACGCGGCCATCATCGTGACCGAGAACATCATCCATGATCTCCGGAAGGGCGCTGGCAGGCGGTCCGTGCGCGAGGAGGCGCTGGCGGCCTCGCTGGAGGTCGGCAGGCCCATCGCCTTCGCCACGCTCATCGTGGTGTCCGTCTTCATCCCGCTGTTCGCCATGCAGGGGATCGAGGGGCGCATGTACCAGCCCCTGGCGGCGGCCGTGGTGGCGTGCCTCGCGGCCTCGTTGGTGCTGGCCCTCACGCTGGTGCCGGTGGCCTCGGGGCTCTTCCTTCGTCCGCCCAAGCCGGAGCAACCCGAGGACGTGTGGCTCATCCGCAAGGTGAAGGCCGTCTACGCGCCGCTGCTGGATGCCTGCATGCGCAGGGCCGGCCTCGTGCGGCTCGTAGCGCTCGTCATCACCGTGCCTGCGCTGGGGCTGGCCTTCGCGGTGGGCAGCGACTTCATGCCTCGCCTGGACGAAGGGGCCTTCCTTCTCCAGACGCACCTGCCCCCGGAGGCCTCACTCGAGGAAGTGGACCGCTTGAACCACCGCGTGGAGGACGTGCTGCGGGAGTTCCCCGAGGTCGAGGATGTCGTGCGCCGCACGGGCCGCGCCGAGCGCACCGAGGATCCCATGCCGCATACCGTCTCGGACGTGCTGGTCGTCCTCAAGGAGGACAGGGCCAGGAGCCTGGACACCTTGGAGGCGGAGATGCGCGAGGCGGTAGAGAAGGTGCCAGGAGTGTCCGCTCTGTTCACCACACCGCTGGGCATGCGCATCGATGAGGGCCTGGGGGGAAGCCCTGCGGACCTCTCGGTGCGGATCTTCGGCCCCGAGTTGGAGACGCTCGCCAGCCTGGCCGAGCGGGCGCGCTCCACGATGGCGAAGGTCGATGGCGTGGAGGATCTGCGCGCGGAGAAGCTCAGCGGTCTGCCTCAGCTGCGCATCACCGTGAATCGCGCCGCGGTGGCTCGCGTGGGGCTGACTCCCGGCGACGTCATCCGCGCGGTACGCGTGGGCCTGGTCGGCGCTGAGTCCTCCCAGGTGTGGAAGGGCCAGCGGCGCTATGATCTGGTGCTGCGGCTGACGGACCATCGCCGGGGTGACGTCAACGCCATCCGCAACCTCCTGGTGGACGGGCATGACGGCACGCGGATTCCCTTGAGCCAGCTTGCCACCATTGAGGAGACATTCGGCGTGGGCAGCATCCGCCGCGAGGCAGGCAGCCGGCGCATCGCGGTGGAGGCCAGTGTCTCTGGCAGGGATCTGGGCAGCACCGCGGCAGAGGTGCGTGAGCGGCTGGCGGCGGACCTGAAGCTGCCCACCGGCTACTTCCTCGACGTGGGCGGCAGGGTGGAGAGCCAGGAGCGGGCCACGAGGTCGCTCGTGCTCGCCATCGCCGTGGCGCTCCTGGCCGTGTTCGTCCTGCTGTACCTCGCGCTGGGCTCTCTGGCTGAGGCGCTCGTCATCCTGGCCACCCTGCCGGACGCCTTCGTGGGCGGCATCCTCGCGCTGCTCATCTCCGGAGAGACGTGGAACGTCTCCAGCCTCGTGGGCCTCATCGGGCTCTTCGGCATTGCCGTGCAGAATGGCCTGGTGCTGGTGGCGCAGACGAAGGATCTGTTGGCGCGAGGGCGGCCCTTCCCCGAGGCCATCCGCGAGGCGAGCCTTGGCCGCGTCCGGCCCAAGCTGATGACCGCGGGGACAGCCATCCTGGGGTTGTTGCCGCTGCTGGTGCTACCGCTGCACGGCACGGAGATCGAGCGGCCTCTGGCGGTGGTCATGGTGGGGGGGCTGCTGACCTCCACCGTCTTCACGCTGCTGGTCCTGCCCACCTTCTATTCTCTCGTCTACGGGCTCCGCGAGCGCGTCACCCAGCGCCTCGCATCCAGGAGGGCACCGTGAGCATCACTGCGGTCACATCGGATGATCAGGGAGGGAGAACGCCATACCGCTCAGCCTCCTGCCTCGCATGGGCAATGGAGTTCAAGAGCTGAGTCTTTGCAGGACGGTTGCGTAGCCGCTTCACTCGGCGCTCAGCGTCGGCCAGTAAGGTGAAAGCATCCCGCGCGCGTTCTGGGAAGTAGGGCAGCGCTTGAACGTAGATGCACGCGACATGCACGCGCTTCCAGAGGTTGGGGTATCCAAGCTGCTTCAGGCGCTTCAGATGGGGCGCGAAGTCTTTCCAGGGCCGCCCCGTCGAGAATGCTTCGGTCAGGATCTCAATCGCAGCAAGCTGCCGCAGGTGGACGCGCTCAGCGTGCGTTCTTGCCTCGCGTCGATAGCGCTTCTCGAAGTCCTGGAGAGCGCTCGTTACAACCTCGAAAGGCGCTTCGGAATGCATGAAGGACAGAAACAAATAGTCCTTTTCCTGTGCAACGGTCCGCCACCAATTCGCCCGCGAGCGCCTCATTTGGAGACCTTGGGGCAGGGGTGTTCGTTCACTGCATCAGGCCATACTCCGGTCTTCTCGCACTCGCCGTAGCAGTCCTGGCAGCGGGTGTGTCCTTCCGTGACGTAGTCGCCCGGGTGCATCTTGAGGCAGCAGGAAACGGTGCTGTCCGTCTGGTTGCACTCCGGATTCTGCGCGATGGCACCACCGCACTGTGCCATGGCACCGCTGCTCGGCGCGGTGGGAGCCGCAAGGCCTGATCCGCCCGTCCCGGGGTGGGCTGCTTGGGTTGAGCTACATCCCCCCGCGCCTAGGAGACACCCCCACAGAATAAGAGCGCTGGTCAAGCGCCGGACGTCATGGGCCTGAGTCACAGTGTCTCCAGTCCTGTGCCGACTGAAGGAGGTTATCAAGAGCGCTCACGAACTGCCTGAGGCATTGGGAATCTGAGCGGCACTCATGGAGGCGCGCGGCGCGTGGTAGAGTGACCTGGGAGGTCGCGCCTGAATGCTCCAACCTGTCACGCCCACCCGGGCGCTGCTGCTCCTGCTGGCAGTGACGGCCGCCGAGGCCCAGCCCGCACGAGGCCGCAGTGTCACCGTCGCCGCCCATCCCGGTGAGCCACTTCCGGAACTGCGAGTGGCCGCAGGGTACACGGCGGTCATCGTTCTGGATGCGCCCGTGGACAAGGACTCCGTGCAGCTGGACACCCCGGGGGATGCTCCGCGCATCCGCTTGGTGGACGTGGGCGAGCGGTCCGTCATCTTCGAAACGCTGATGACGCCGGGACGCCAGGAGCGGTGGGGGTTGCGCATCCGGTACACGGACGGGGCCCGGCCTGAATGGGCCGCCTTCGCTCTCGTTGCGGCCCCAGGCAGCGAAGTGGACTCGCAGGTGACTGCCATGCGCCAGCGCGTGGCGCTGGAGCCCTGCCAGGAGCAGGTGGCGCGCTGCGAGGGCGCTCGCGCGGAAGCGTGGGTGCTGGCGGATCGCCTTGGGGGCCAGCTGGTACAGGCCATGGTGCTAGATGGGAAGCATGCGAAGGGCACGGCCTACCGGTTGGGGAACGGGTTGCTGCTGGTGCTGAAGCCGGTGAAGAAGAACGTAGGCCCGCCCTGGACGCCCACGGCGGCAGTGCTGCGCGGCGAGGTTGCGCCGAATGAGAAGGTGCCGGTGCACGCGGTGCACGTAAGAGAGGGGGGGCCGGGCGAATGGGGCGAAGTGGCGGTAGAGGCCGCGCTGCCCTCCCCAGCGGCGGGATTACGCTTCATCCTGGAGCTGAGAGGCACGGGTGGGCAGAGCCTCACGGTTGACAGGGTGAGGATTCCAGGGCCGCCAGAGCCAGAGCGGGAGGAGAGCGGGCGATGATGGAGGAAGTGGACCCGGACAAGCTGCTGCCAGGCACCCTGGTGGACACCTTTCGCGTCGTGCGGAGGCTGGGCGGCGGCGCCTATGGCACGGTGTACCTGGTGGAGGAGAAAGGCGTCTTCTACGCGCTGAAGATGGCGCGCTTCCGTGAGCAGAGCGGGGACAAGCGGCACACGGATGAGCGTGCGCAGCGCGAGCTGAACTGCCTGCTCTCGTTGAGCCATCCGTACATTGCCCGTGTGTACGGGCACGGCCGCTGGCCCCGCCGCCAGGGGGGCTACTTCTACGTGGTGATAGAGTATGTGGAGGGCGGCACCCTGGCAAAGTGGTGCGAGGACCACCGCGCCACCGCCCACGAGGCCATGGAGCTCATGGACAAGGTGCTGGAGGCGGTGGCCTACATGCACGGGCAGGGCATCTTCCACCGGGACTTGAAGCCGGGGAACATCCTGGTGCGCAAAGGGGGCAAGGAACCTGTGTTGGTGGACTATGGGGTGGCGTACTTCCCCATGCCCGCGCTGCCGCAGCTGACGGACACGGTGCTGCCGCCCGGCACCCCGCGCTACACCTCGCCCGAGGCGCTGCGCTTCGAGGTGCAGCACCGCCGCAATCGGGCGGCGCGCTATGAGTTCACGGTGGCGGACGAGCTGTACGCGCTGGGGGTAACGCTCTACGACTTGCTGACGGACCCGCAGCCGGACAGCTACCCCCAGCCAGTTCCCCTGGGATTCGAGTTGATGCCTACGCCGTACGCGCACGAAGTGAATGAGCGGGTACCAGTGGCACTGAGCTACTTCACCGCGAAGCTGATGGTACTCGAGCCGGGCCAGCGCCCGGTGAGCGCAGAGGCAGCGCGCAGGGAACTGGCGGAGCTGCTCCAGTACCAGGCGGAGGAATGGGCGAAGCGCCCGTTGCACCCTCCGTCGCCGCTCCCGCCACAGGCGCTTCCCGCCGCGCCCGTACAGGTGAAGTCCATCCCCGGGCAGCCCAGTCAACCCGTGGAGGCCGCTGCGGCCAGCAGCAGCCCGGCAGCCCCTGCTCACCCCGGGGAGCTGCGCCGCTGGACGCGAGCCAAGGCTGTAGCCGTGGGAGCTGTGGCATTGGGCGCCCTGTTGGCCTGTGGGGTGTACCTGACGCTGCGCACCAGTGCGCCTCTTCAGCCCGCGCCCGTGGCCGAGGAGACTCCCACCGCTTCAAGCCCCACACTTGCGGCGAATGAGGAGCCTCTCCCGGCTCCTCCCGCTCCCGCTCAGCCCGCTCCCACGCCAGAGAAAGGCACCCCCGTGAATATTCGCCAAGCCTCCGAAGCCGCTGCTCCCGCGCTGTGCTCAGAGAAGACGCCGCCGCCGCGCGGTAGCTCCCGCTGGCGAGAGTGGTGCAAGTGCGCTGGCATCGCCGGCACCCTGGTAGCACTCCAGGCCGGGTGCACGGGTGCGCAGGTGCGCCAGTCACCTACGGAGGAGTGCCGCAAGGAGGCCGTGGAGGCCATGAAGCTGCTGGACGTCCGGTTTGGCGATCAGGTTCTCCGGATTCAGGTGGACCTCGCCACTCCCAGGGTGCCGACTCCAGGTGATTGGGACGACAGAGGTTGCGAGAATGGACCCTGCCTCCGCCCGGGTCCCATCACCAGCGTGGTGGTGAAGGGCTCCGGCAAGCTGGTGCGGGGCACTCTCCTCGCGGGCCACGTCTTCGAACTTCCGGACAGCCCGGGGAAGGTATGGGAGCTGCGCTGGACGGAGGCGACCCTCCCCAATGGCGACAAGCACCCCGTTTGTATCGAGGGCGGGCAAGACAGCACGAACTGTCCGACCGGCGGCCGGCAAATCTGCCCTGAGATTTTCGGGGACATCGTCAAAAGGTGGACCGTTGGAATCGTCCCCTGAAACCAGGGGGCCCCACAGCAGGCATTTGTAAAGAAAGGATACAGCGTTGCGCGCATGCCTGCGCAATCCGTGCCCAACCCGTGGGGTTCTTCACCCAGGCCCTCCCCAGCCGGTAGGCTGCCTTCACTCTCCGCGGCCATGGTGGCCCGGGAGAAAGGAGCCTCTCCATGGCAATTGCAGGCAGTGGCACAGGGCCCGTCATCCTCTTCACCCATGAGGGCATCGCCTACGAGTACCGCGAGAGCCTGGGGGTGGGCCCGCACGGCGAGGTGCTGCTCCTGGCCCGCCAGCGTACCCACGACAACATCCTCGAAGACGTCATCGTCAAGCACGTGGCGCTGCCTCCGGGCGAGCCCTCGGCGCAGACGCTGCGGATCCGCGCACGGCTGGAGGAGGAGGCGCAGCTGGCGCGGTACCTGGGGCACCGCGCCCTGGTGCGCGTTCGCTTCCGCCATGAGACGCCGGAAGGGCTCTACACCGTGCGAGAGCATGTCCGGGGGCCCACGCTGGATGATCTGGTGACGCTGGCCCTGGAGCGGGAGAAGAACTTCCCAGAGGCCTTCATCCTCTACGTAGGGGCGGAGCTGGCCTCGGCGCTGGCGCATGTGCACGCGTGCGAGGATGGGCACGGCCAGCCGCTGGGCATTGTCCACCGCAACGTCAACCCGCCCTCCATTGTGTTCACCTGGCGCGGAGGGGTGAAGCTGGCGGACTTCAGCCTGGCCTACTCGAAGCTGAGCGGGCGGCGCGCGACGACGCTGCGGCGGCCCCGGGGCTCGCTCTTCTTCACGGCTCCCGAGACGCTCTTCGACGGCCAAGTGGAGGCGCGCTCGGACTTGTTCGCGCTGGGGCTGGTGTTACTGGAGCTGGCCACCGGCAGGCACCTCTATGACCCACCGCACCAGACCCAGGCGGATGTCGCGGCCGCTCTCTCCTCACGCGAGCGGCGTCGTGTGGAGCGCGCCATGCAGGCCGCGAAGCAGGCGGGGTACGACGAGACGACCGTGCAAGCCTTCTGGGGGGCAGCGGCCTTCAGCCGGGAAGATGTGGCACGCGCGACGGACGGCCTGTCCGCGCCGTTGAAGTTCGTCCTGGACAGGCTGCTCCGACGGAACACCGAGGAACGCTTCCAGACGGCCGCGGAGCTGGAGGACGCGCTGCGGGCGCGCCTGGCAGTCGTGGGGCCCTATGATGGCGCTGCGGCAGTGGCGGAGCTGCGGAAGGCGGTCGCAGAGGTAGGTCAGACGCTGGTGGCACACGAGGTGACACCTGGGTTGCTCGCACCCAGCCCTGAGCGCGTCTCTCCTGAGACCACGACGCGGTAGCGCGCACACGGCTCTCCTGTGCCCCTATCTGCCGAGGTAGGCGAGCGCTGCACGAATTGCCAAGAACCACACCGCTAGCGTCGAGATCAGGTAGAGATAGAACCGCAGCAGCACGACGTTGATCGTGCAATGAACTGCGCTGTGGAGCACGCGAAACGCAACGAAGACCCACGCGGCACCTACGTATGCGGCATCGACCTGCTCCGTGACGAAGAGATACAGCACGAGCGCATAGAAGATCACCGGAATCTCGAACAGGTTCTTCAGGTTGTCCGAGGGATTGGACACTTCGGGAGGCGAGCGCTGGGCGAGTGCACCCGGGACAGCCAGCTCCTTCGGGCTGATCTTGTTGCCCGTGATGAAGCGGATGCGCCGGATGTACATGTATATCCACACAAGGAGCGTGAGGAATATCGTCGCGAAGAAGGGACCAAAGATCGTCGTCTGCTGCATCGTGCTCTCGTGCGTGGGAGTTCGCGGGGGCACATTGTATCCCTCCCCAGGCGTGTAGGCCGCTCAGGCCTTACGGCTCCTGCGAGGCCGGGCAGGTTCCGTGACTGCCACGGGCTCATGGCCTGCGGCGCGAGCCATGAGGCAGATCTCCACCACCTTGGGGCCAAAGCGCTCCCAGCGGCTCTCGCCGGTACCCTTCACCGCGAGGAAGGAGTCCCGGTCCGTGGGCAGGGCCGCCGCCAGGCCTAACAGCGTGGAGTCGTTGAAGATGATGAAGGGCGGGATCTCCAGATCCTTGGCCAGCCCTTTGCGCCAGCGCCGCAGCTCCGTGGCCGCCAGCTCGCTGTAGTGCTCGGGCTTCCCAGCGGCTGCGGCAGTGGCCGGCCTGGCGACCGGCGCCATGCGTGGCATCCGGCTGCCCGCACAGACGTCACAGTGGCCACAGTTGGGCTCGAGATCCTGCTGGCCGAAGTAACCCAGGATGAACGCCCGCCGGCACCGCCGCGTGTACGCATAGTCCGTCATCCGCTTGAGCTGCAGCAGGGCCCGGCGCTCCTGCTCGCGCACTCGGTTCAGGTCCACACCCAGCTCCCGGAATGGCACCTGCTCCAGCGCACGGATGGTGCGCCCTGCGAAGGGCTTGCGCACCTTCACCGCCCCAGACTTCTCCAGCAGCCCCAGGGCGTGCCGCACCTCCTCCATTCCCAGCCCCGTGCGCCGAGCCAGCACGCCCAGCTCCATGCTGTTGGAGCGCCCCACAGGGAACACCTCGAGCAGCGCCTGGAGCAGCCTCCGTGCATCCTCCGCATGCGGGTGGGTGGCCTTGGCCTTCTCCGTGAGCGTGATGCCGTACTCGCCCTCGCCCCGGCCGCCGCGCTCGATCTTCCCCTCGCGCTCGAAGATGCGCAGCGCCGCGGACACCTCGAACTCACTGGCGCCCACCATCCCCGCCAGCACGCCCATGCCCTTGCTGAACTCCGGCACGGTGCGCAGCGCGTTCCACAAATCCGAGAGGACCACCTCCGAGGGGTGGTTGCCCTCGATGAGCCGCTCCTGCGTGTAGACGTCCGCGTGGTTGAACAGCAGCACGGCGGTAGCGGGCTGGCCATCCCGCCCAGCGCGGCCTACCTCCTGGTAGTACGCCTCCACCGCCTTGGGGATGTTCGCGTGGGCCACGAAGCGGATGTCCGGCTTGTCGATGCCCATGCCGAAGGCATTGGTGGCCACCACCACCGCCTCCTTCGCCGCCATGAACTCTTCCTGCGCGATGCGCCGGGCCTCGTCCTCCATGCCCGCGTGATACAGCACGGCCTTCACCCCCCGCTCGAGCAGCGCGGAGTGCATCCCCTCCGAGGCCTTGCGGGTGGCGCAGTAGATGATGCCGCTGCCCCCCTGGGCGGCCAGCTGCGTGCACGCCTGCCGCTTCTCCTCGTCCCCGCTGACGCTCATCACCTCCAGGAAGAGGTTGGGGCGATCGAAGCCCTGGGCGAACACCTGCGGCTCCTTCATCAGCAGCACGCGGATGATGTCCTCGCGCACCTCAGGCGTGGCCGTGGCCGTGAGCGCCAGCGTGCGCGGCGGGCGCAGACGCTTGCGCACCTGTCCCAGCTGCGCATAGTCCGGCCGGAAGTCGTGGCCCCACTGGGAGATGCAGTGCGCCTCGTCCACGGCGAACAGATCCACCCCCACCTCGCTCAGCGCCTCCAGGAAGCTGAGGCTGCGGAAGCGCTCCGGCGCCACGTACACGAGCTTGTACTCGCGAGCGCGCAGCCGCCGCATCCGCTCCGCCCGCTCCAGGTCCGTGAGCGACGAGTTGATGAAGGTAGCCGGCAAGCCACGCGCGGTGAGCTGCTCCACCTGGTCCTTCATCAGAGCGATCAACGGAGAGACCACCAGCGTCACCCCCGGCAGCAGCATGGCCGGGAGCTGGTAGCAGAGGCTCTTGCCCGCGCCCGTGGGCATCACCACCACGGTGTTGCGCTGGCTCAGCACGGAGCTGATGACCTCGGCCTGCCCGGGCCGGAACTCGGACAGGCCGAAGTGCCGGACCAGGCCTTCCTGGGCCTCCGTGAAGTAGGGCAGCGCCGCTGGCAGCATCCTCCGCATATTCACTTTTCCCGGGAGATCGTCAACGGGGGATCCTCACTACCCGTCAGGTCAAATCCCGGTGGGACCGGAACAGCCCGCCGGGACCGAGCCTCGGCTACCTCTCGGGTCAGCCGGGCCCTCAGCTCGGGGTCCAGCCGGCCGTCCACCACCACGTCTCCTTCCCGGGTTCCGGGGGGCAGGGCGCTCCGGTCCACCATCCGAGCCTTGCCACTGTCCGGCTCTACCACCCGGGCCCGCGTCTCCCCCACGTCATCCACCTGCCACACCTGGCTGGAGCCTTGCCCCACGCCCCCACATCCCAGCACTGCCGTCATCACCAGTCTCCTCCAGCTGCGCTCCATTGAGCTTTGTCCCTCTCGTCCCCGAACAGCCCCCGCTCCATCAGCGACACGTACGCCCCATCTCCCTCGATGATGTGGTCCAGCACCTTGATGCCCAGCAGCCGGCCGGCCTGGATGAGCTGCACTGTCAGGGCGAGGTCCTGCGCCGAGGGCTCCGGATCCCCAGAGGGGTGGTTGTGGGCGAGCACGATGGCCGAGGCGCGCGTGATGAGCGCTGGGGCGAACACCTCGCGTGGATCCACCGGGCACGTGTTCATGGTGCCCTCGGCCACCCGCACGTCCGCCAGCAGCACGTTGCGCGAGTTGAAGCACAGCACGTGAAAGACTTCGCGCCGCAGCGCGCTCAGGCTGGGGAACAGGTACCCGTGAATCTCCCTGGGAGTGCGCAGCCGGGGGCGCCGCTCCGTGACACGCTGGGCCCTGCGCCCCAGCTCCAGCGCCGACAGCACCTGCGCCGCCCGCCCTGGCCCCAGTCCCGGCTCGCTGACCAGCTCCAGAGGCTCCCTCTGGAGCAGGGGCTTGAGGCCTCCGCTTCGTGCGAGGAGCTCCTCGGCGAGCCCGCGCGAGCGGGGCCCCATCCCCAACAAGATGCCCAACAGCTCCGGGTCGGTGAGGGCCGATGCTCCCACCTTGAAGAGGCGCTCACGGGCCTCTCCCAAGTCGTGGAGCCGTGCCCTCACCGACCCTTCGCCTGCAGACTCCTCCGCCTGCCCCGTCCCGCC
>Ga0247825_10000395_pt1 | contig 27573 bp, 20 predicted proteins | sample 13C_Vanillin_Day_FD_194413 | JGI IMG/M metagenome (GOLD analysis project Ga0247825, IMG submission 194413) | Soil microbial communities from agricultural site in Penn Yan, New York, United States - 13C_Vanillin_Day48 | ecosystem: Environmental > Terrestrial > Soil > Agricultural land | place... | reverse complement strand
GCGGAACGATTCCGCCCGCATTCTCTGGTACTGGCCGGACGCTGCCGCCATGACGGCGTCCGCGTTCGCGGCGCAGCCGATCGAAACAGCGCCCGTCACGATCGACGCCGATGCCTCGCCGGATCCCGGCGCGAGGCCGCGCGGCGGCACAACGCGCATCGACCTCCCCAACCGCCACCTGGAATACGCGTTGACCTGGTACGGCCTGGCGCTGACGCTGATCGGTGTTTATGCAGCTTTCGTGGCGACTCGCCTGCGCAATTCGAGTGGAGCGTAGGTTCGCAGCCTATCGGCCCGGAAGCGGCGCCCTCCGACACGTAATGCCTTGAACTAGAAAATCTTTTTCTCTCCTCTGCAGGTTTCCAGCACAAATCGCGGGCCGGGGTGCCCTCCTGCCTTGTTCGGCCCACGCCGGCGGCCTAGGGTGCCGGTATCCCAGTCCCTCTAGCCCGCCCTCTAACCTCAAGAGTCTCAAGTCGTTGCGGTACGTAAGCACCAGAGGCGAAGCGCCGGAGCTGTCCTTCGAGGACGCCCTGCTGGCCGGGCTTGCGCGCGACGGTGGGCTCTATGTCCCTAAGACCTGGCCGCGGGTTTCGCCCGAGACCATCGCCGGCTTCGCCGGCAAGCCGTTCCCCGAGGTCGCGGTCGCGCTGCTCGAGCCGTACATGGGCGGTTCGATCTCCCGGGCCGAGCTGATGGCGCTCGCGCGTGACGCCTACGCCCGCTTCGGCCACCCGGCCGTCACGCCCCTCGTCCAGATCGACCGCAGCCTGTGGGTGCTGGAGCTGTTCCACGGGCCCACGCTGGCCTTCAAGGACGTCGCCATGCAGCTGCTCGCGCGGCTGATGGACCGCGTGCTGGCGGCCCGCGGCGCGCGCGTCACCATCGTGGCGGCGACATCGGGCGACACCGGCGGCGCGGCGATAGAGGCCTTCCGCGGCTCGCAGCGCATCGACTGCGTCGTGCTCTTCCCGCAGGGGCGCATCTCCGACGTGCAGCGGCGCATGATGACGACCGCTGCCGAGCCCAACGTGCATGCCGTCGCCGTCGAGGGCACCTTCGACGACTGCCAGGCGCTGGTGAAGGCGATGTTCGGCGACCTGCCCTTCCGTGATCGGCTGCAGCTCGCTGCCGTCAACTCCATCAACTGGGGCCGCATCATCGCCCAGCTCACCTACTACTTCGCGGCCTCAGCGGCGCTGGGCGGGCCGCAGCGCTGTGTGCAGTTCGCGGTGCCGACCGGCAACTTCGGCGACGTGTTCGCGGGCTATGCGGCCAAGGCCATGGGGCTTCCCGCCGAGCGGCTCGTCATCGCCACCAACGAGAACGACATCCTCTACCGGGCCTGGAGCACGGGGATGTACACGCTCGCCGACGTGGTCGCCACGACCTCGCCCTCCATGGACATCCAGGTCTCCTCCAACTTCGAGCGCTTCCTGTTCGAGGCCTCGGGCCGCGACGCCGCCTACGTCAGGGGCAAGATGGGCGGCCTGCGCCAGAGCCGGTCGATCGGCCTTGGCGAGGTGATCGTCCCCTACCGCGAGAGCTTCGTCGCCGAGCGCGTCGATGAGGCCGCCGTCGCCGACTGCATCCGCAAGGTGAAGGCGGAGAGTGGCTATTTGCTCGACCCGCACAGCGCCTGTGGCGTCGTCGCCGCGCGCAAGGCGATGACGTCGGAGAGCCGGCACATCCCGCGCATCGCGCTGGCGACCGCCCACCCCGCCAAGTTCCCGGACGCGATGGAGGCGATCACGGGTGAGCGCCCCGGCCTGCCGCCGCGCCTCGCCCCCCTGATGTCGGACCCGGAAAGGATCACCGTGCTGCCCAACGACCTCGAGGCCGTCCAGCGTTTCGTCGAGGACCGCGCCCGCTCCAGACAGGGAGCGGCGGCATGAGCACGCAAACCTCCCGGCTCGGCAACGGCCTGCGCGTCGTCTCCCACCACATGCCGCACGTGGAGACGGTGTCGCTGGGCGTATGGGTGGCGGCCGGCGCCCGCCATGAGCGCCAGACCGAGCACGGCATCTCGCATCTGCTCGAGCACATGGCCTTCAAGGGCACCGAGCGGCGCAGCGCCAGCGACATCGCCGAGGAGATCGAGGCCGTCGGCGGCGAGCTCAATGCCGCCACCAGCCTCGAGACCACCGCCTACTTCGCCCGCACGCTCAAGGGCGACGTCGGCCTCGCCCTCGACATCCTGGCCGACATCCTGCAGATCCCGCGCTATGCCGCCGACGAGCTCGAGCGCGAGCGCGAGGTGATCCTGCAGGAGATCGCCGCCACCCGCGACAGCCCCGACGAGATCGCCTACGAGCTGCTGCAGGACGCGGCCTTCCCGGAGCAGGCCATCGGCCGTCCCATCCTCGGCACCATCGAGAGCGTCAAGAGCTTCGACGCGCAGGATTTGCGCGCGTTCCTCCAGGCCAACTACGGCGCTGCGCGCATGGTGCTCTCCGCAGCCGGCAACCTCGACCACGCCGAGGTCGTCCGCCACGCTGAAGCCCAATTCGGCCGCCTGAATGGCGGGCTGGGGAGTCGATTCGAGCCGGCGCGCTACGTCGGTGGCACGCGCACCTCGGCAAAGCCCTTCGAGCAGAGCCATCTCGTCATGGCGTTCGCCGGGCCGTCCTATCGGGAGCGGGAGTTCTACACCGCCCAGGTGTTCTCGGGGCTGTTCGGCGGGGGAATGTCGTCGCGGCTGTTCCAGGAGGTGCGGGAGCGCCGCGGCCTCTGCTATGCGATCTACTCGAGCTGCTGGGCGCTGGCCGATTCGGGCCTGTTTGCGATCCATGCGGCGACCGGGCCGGAGGTGATGGAGAAGCTGATCGACGTCGTCGGTGCGGAGCTGGTGCGTGCGGCGTCCGAGAGGCCGTCGGATGCCGAGCTCGCGCGCTCCAAGGCGCAGCTCAAGGCCGGTCTGCTGATGGGGCTCGAAAGCTCGTCGGCCCGCGCCGAGCAGATGGCGCGCCAGCTCCTGCTGTTCGATCGGCTGATCGAGCCGGCCGAGCTGGTGGAGCGCATCGATGCGGTGACGCCGGACGCCGTGCAGGCGCTGGCGGCGAGGCTCGTCAGCGGTGCGCCGCCCTCGGTCGCGGTGGTCGGGGCCGGGCGCAAGGGCGAGGCGTTCGCGCGCATGGCGGCCGATCGCGTCATCAGGGCGTAAGTAGGCATATGCAAGTGTGTTGCGAGAGGATGGCGGGCGGAGCTGAGGACAGCGGGGAAGGGGGATAGCGATGGCCTTCCTGAGATCTTCATCGGGCATCGATCCCGATGCCGAGGTGCACGGCAGGGAGCTGTTCCTGCGCCATCCCGCCATGGGCGACTACGCCGCCTGGGCGGAGCTGCGGGCATTGAGCCGCCATCACCTCACGGTCTGGGAGCCCCAGTGGGCGCGCGATGAGCTTAGCCGCTCGGCATTCCGGCGGCGGCTGCGCCAGTACCAGCGCGAGCTGCGCGAGGACCAGGGCTACGCCTTCCTGATCTTCCGCTCGGTCGATGCGACGCTGCTCGGCGGGCTCAGCATCAGCAACGTCCGGCGCGGCGTCGCCCAGGCCGCGTCGGTCGGCTACTGGATCGGCGTTCCCCACATCCGGCGCGGTCACATGAGCAACGCGGTCAAGGCCTGCCTGCCGTTCGCCTTCAACACCCTCGGCCTGCACCGCCTGGAGGCTGCCTGCCTGCCTCACAACATCCCCTCCCAGCGCGTGCTCGAGAAGGTTGGGTTCAAGCGCGAAGGCATGGCGCGCCGGTACCTCAAGATCAACGGCGTCTGGCAGGACCACGATCTTTTCGCCCTGCTGCAAGACGACGCGCGCGCGTAGGGCAGCGGGGGCGCAATGGCGACGGCCGCCAGGAACAGGGCGAAGGCTGCTGCCGTCGAGGCGCGCGGGCTTGCGCGCCGCATGGCGCTGGCCGCCCTGCTGCTCGTGGCGGCGCTTCTCGTCCATGCGCCTGTCGCGCTCGCCCTCAAGGCGATCGAGATCGACAACGACCTCGACCGCATCGAGATCACGGCGCTCGGCGAGGCCTACGAAGGGCGCGGCGACGCCCTGCAGATCGAGACCGCTCCCGGCGCCGACGGCGTCAGGGGGCGCATGTCCGTGCAGGCCAGCACTGCCGGCACCAACCCCGCCTGGTTCGTGTTCGCGCTCACCAACACCACCGACAAGCCCATCGAGCGCTGGCTCGCTGCCGACCGCTACAACACGGTTGGCTCCGGCGTGGTGTGGCCCGATCTCGACGCGCGGCGCGTGGACGCGGTGACGCCCTCCGTCGGCTTCGTGCCCGAGCGCATCAAGAACGACCGCGCCGACGTGTTCCGCCTCACGCTGGAGCCCGGCCAGACCGTCACCTTCGTCGCCGAACTCGCCTCCGAGCGCTTCGCGCGACTCTACCTGTGGAAGCCCATCGAGTACGAGCAGAAGAGCCGCGACCGCCAGCTCTTCAACGGCATCATGCTCGGCATCACCGGCCTGCTCGCCATCTTCCTGACCGCCGTGTTCGCCGCCAACCACAAGGCGATCTTCCCGACGGCTGCCATCTTCACCTGGTGCGTGCTGGCCTACCTGTGCGTCGACTTCGGCTTCTGGCACAAGCTCTTCAACGTCAGGCCCGAGGAGAACGCGCAGTACCGGGCCGCCGGCGAAGCCGCCATGGCGGCGACCCTGCTGATCTTCCTCTACACGTTCCTGCGGCTCGGGGCCTGGCCCGGCTTCGTGCGCATGCTGCTGGGGCTGTGGGTGACGGCGCAGCTGGTCCTGGTCGCCGTCGCCTTCCTCGACCCCCGGCTCGCCGCCACCTTCGCGCGGCTCTCCTGCGTCGCCATCGCCGGCGTCGGCGCGGCGCTCACGTTGTTCCTTGCAATGCGCGGGCAGGACCGCGCGCTCTCCCTGGTGCCGACCTGGATGCTGCTGCTGGTGTGGCTGTTCGGCGCCGGCGTCACCTTCACGGGGCGGCTGTCCGGCGACATCGTCGTGTTCGGCCTCACCGCCGGGCTGGTGTTGATCGTCGTTCTGATCGGCTTCACCGTCACCCAGTACGCGTTCCGCTCCTTCGAGCCGCTCTACGGTGCCCAGCCCGGCGAGCAGCAGCTCAGATCGCTCGCCGTCGACGGGGCCGGCGCGGCGGTGTGGGAATGGCTCGTGCGCCGCGACGAGATCAAGGTCAGCCCGGTGGTGGAGGCGGTGCTGGGCCTCAAGGCCGGCGAGCTCTCGGCCAAGGTCGAGGAGTTCACCAAGCACATGCATCCCGCCGACCGCGAGCGCTTCAAGCTGCTGCTGGCGTCGGTGAAGGAGCGCGCGGGCGGCGAGGTGCGCATCGAGTTCCGCATGCGCCACGTCGACAACTCCTACCGCTGGTTCGAGCTCGAGGCGGCGAGCGTGCCGGCCTCCGACCGGCGCAACCTGCGCTGCGTCGGCCTGGTGCGCGAGGTCACGGACGCCAAGCGCGCGCAGGAGCGCCTGCTGCACGATGCCGTGCACGACAGCCTCTCGGGGCTGCCCAACCGCGAGCTGTTCCTCGACCGCCTGGCGATCGCGGCCAAGCGCGCGACGCTGGAGCCGCTGGTGCGGCCGGCGCTGCTCTATATCGACATCGACAAGTTCAAGACCGTCAACAGTGCGTTCGGCCTCGTCGTCGGCGACAGCCTGCTCCTGACCATCGCCCGGCGGCTGGCCCGCAACCTCGGCCCCCAGGACACGCTCGGGCGCGTCGGCGGCGACCAGTTCGCGCTGCTGCTCCTGAGCCAGTCCGATGCGCGCGAGCTGGCCATGCTGGCCGAGCAGGTGCGCCGCTCGCTGCGCGCGCCCATCAACATCGCCGGCCAGGAGATCGTGCTCACCGCTTCGATCGGCATCGCCCTCTACGACGGGCCCGACGAGGACCCGGCCGAGCTCCTCCGCGAGGCCGAGATCGCCATGTATCGGGCCAAGCGCGCCGGCCCCGACCGCATCGAGATCTTCAACGCCGGCATGCGCACCGAGAAGGACGGTCGCCTGGAGCTCGAGTCTGACCTGCGGCGCGCCGTCGAGAAGAGACAGCTGCGCCTCGTCTACCAGCCGATCTTCTACCTGCCGACCGAGCAGCTCGCGGGCTTCGAGGCGCTGCTGCGCTGGGACCACCCCACTCTCGGCACGCTCAACCCCACCGACTTCGTGCCCGTGGCGGAGGAGTCCGACCTGATCGTCAAGCTCGGCTCCTACGTGCTCGCCAATGCCGTGCGCGAGGCGGTGCGCTGGCAGAAGGAGCTGCCGCGGCCCGACAACCCCGTGTTCGTCGGGGTCAACGTATCGAGCCGGCAGCTGTTCCGGCCGGAGCTGATCAAGGAGGTGCGCCACATCCTGGGCCGCGCCGTGATCCCCAAGGGCTCGCTGCGGCTCGAGATCACCGAGTCGCTCGTGATGGAGAACCCCGAGAAGGCGACCGCCGTGATGCGCCAGCTGGCGGACGCCGGGGCCGGGCTCGCGCTCGATGACTTCGGCACCGGCTATTCCTCGCTCTCCTACCTCAACCAGTTCACCTTCGACACCATCAAGATCGACCGCTCGTTCCTGCATGCGAGCGGCGAGAACGGCTCCGGCTCGGTGATCCTGCGCTCGGTGGTGGCGCTCGCCCACGAGCTCGGCAAGAAGGTGGTGATCGAGGGGGTCGAGACCGAGGACGATGTCAGCCTGCTGCGGCTCATCGGCTGCGAGTACGGCCAGGGCTACTTCTACGGCGAGCCGATGTCGGAGCGCGAGGCGCTGCAGCTCCTGCGCGTGGTGCGCCGGGCCGAGAAGCGCATGAGCCGCAAGGGCAGCCTCCTGCGCAAGCGGCCGAAGGCGGAGGAGGCGCCCGCCGATCCTGTCCCGCCGGCTGGGGGTGCGCCGCCGCGCTCGGCACCGCCCCAGTCCGCTCCCCCGCAGTCCGCGCCGCCCGTCAACGGTTCGACCCCGGCGGAGGACGTTGCAGCGCAGCCCGCGGAAAAGCGCGCCCCTGGCGGACCGCCGCCGCTGCCCGCCACGTCGCCGATGGCGGAGGGTCCCGGTGCCGACGCCGCCCGTCTCGGCAGCCTGCCGCCGACGCCGCTGCGTCCAGGTGTGCCGCCGGAGGCCGATGCCTACGGCGCCGACCGCACGGCGCCGACCGCACCGGCCAACGGCAGCCCGCCGCCGGTCAGGTCCGGACCGCCGCCCCTCCCGACGATGGCAGGGCCGCCGATGGCGGGGCCGCCGCCGCTGTCGCCGCAGCGATCGGCTGCGCAGGCGCAGCCCAAGCTCGGCTCCCTGCCGCCGGCCATCGCCGAGAGTCTGGCCAAGCTCGCGGCCGGCTCGCGCGGCCAGCAGTAGGCGCACGCGCACCGCGGTTCCAGCATCGGCGATGGGAGTGGAGGGTCGCGTGGCCAGCCGCGGCCGAAGCCCACCGGCTCAGGCGTGGCCCGCCTCGCTGACGAGATGGGAGGGATCGATGCCGATCTTCGACAGCGCCCGCTCGTATTTCTGATCGAGGTCGCGGTCGAACAGCAGGTCGGCGTCGGCGGGACAGTGCAGCCAGCCGTTGGCCGCGATCTCGCTCTCGAGCTGGCCCGCCCGCCAGCCTGCATAGCCCAGCGCCAGGATCGCCCGGTCCGGGCCCTTGCCGCCGGCGATGGCCTTCAGGATATCGACGGTGGCGGTCAGCGATACGCCGTCGTCGATCGGCAGCGTCGACTCCGCCACATAGTAGTCCGAGCTGTGCAGCACGAAGCCGCGTCCCGTCTCGACGGGGCCGCCGACGTGCACGTTCATCTCGGTCAGGCTCTCCGGCACATCGATGTTGCCGGGCATGATGCCGAGCTGCTTCAGCAGCTCATCGAAGCTGATATGGGAGGCGCGCTGGTTGACGATCAGCCCCATGGCGCCCTCGGCCGAGTGCGCGCACATGTAGATCACCGACCGCGCAAAGCGCTTGTCGGTCATGATCGGCATGGCCACCAGGAGCTGCCCGTCGAGGTAGCTGGTGGCGCCGCCTTTACGCTTTCTCGACGCTCGCATGGGCAAAGACTAGCGCTGGAATGTGGCGCGTGGAAGGGGCTGCGAGTCCGGCGCCAGTGCATGATCGAGGAGTGTTGAATTGCGTTATGCGAGCGCTGCCGTAGGCTTCGGCACAGCATGAGGCGTTCATGAGCAGGGTCTGGACGGCAGCGCTGGCGCTTGCGGGTGCCGCGCTTGCCATGGCATCGGCAGCGCGAAGCGAGGTTGCGGCCGAGCTTGCCTCGCCGTGGGTGGATCTCAACTCCGCCCGCGCGCGCCTGCTCGCCGGGCCCTCTCCGGCCGCACCCGGCAAGTCCTATCTCGTCGGCGTCGAGATCGCGCTGGCCGACGGCTGGAAGACCTACTGGCGCAATCCCGGCGATGCGGGCGTGCCGCCGGCCTTCGAGTGGGCCGCCTCCACCAACGTCGCTGCCGTCGATGTCCGCTATCCCGCGCCGGCCCGGATGCACGAGCCGGGCGCCGAGGTGCTGGGCTACAAGGGCGCCGTGATCTTTCCGCTCGAGGTCGTGCCGAAGGACGCGGGCAAGCCCGTGGGCCTCGATCTCGTCGTCAGCCTCGGCATCTGCCGCGACATCTGCATCCCGGCCGAGGCGAAGCTGTCGCTGACGCTGCCGCCGACGCTGCTCCAGGGCAAGCCGCTCCCCGCTCTCGTCGCGGCGCTCGAGCGTGTGCCCAGGCCCGCCGGCAAGGCGGGCGCGAATGCGCCCCGCATCGAGCAGGCGAAGGCGGTGCTCGACGGCGAGCGTCCGCACCTTGTGATCGAGGCGCGCTTCCCGCCGGGCAGCCGCGGCGGCGACGTCTTCATAGAGGCGCCCGACAGCATCTACATCCCCCAGCCCAGGCGCCTCTCCGACGGCAGCGGCGACACGCAGCGCTTCGAGGTCGACCTTTCGCGTGGCGACAACGCGCGCGAGCTCAAGGGCAAGACGCTCACCCTCACCCTCGTCAGCGACGCGGGCGCTACCGAGATCACCTGGACCGTGCCGTAGCCCACCAGCCCCGTCGACGCGCTCCGCGCTCGCGGAATGACGCGCATAGAGGTGAGTGGTCAGTGGTCAGTGGAGGGCCCACCGCGGGGCGCGGGTGGAGCTCCATCCGAATGAATGGTCTCCATCCCCAATCTCACCACTCACCACTCACGACTCACGATCTCACCAGCACACATCGCCTCGCAGGCCTCCGGCCTCGAGGATATGGAGGGAGCTGGGCGCAATTGCCTGGCTCGGGGTAGTCCGGGGGCAGTCTGGCACCTGCGCCCAGCACCGCCTCGAGGCTCCAGCGAACGGCTCCGGCGAGTGACCCAACCGGCCTCGGATACACTGGGTCCCGGCGGCGGCCGGGCCCTCGTTGCGGTCCCCGCCTCGCACCAATCGAGACGCCTCGCGATGGCGCCCCTCGTTGAGCCGGGGTGAGCGCAGTATGACTCGACTTTTGCGGCCGGGGATAAGTCCGGGTGCGGTTAACCCGCCGTCATGCCGTGCACCTCTCGATCAGCACTGTGTCCTGGTCGCGCCTGCGCCGGGATGACGCCAGATCAATGCCGGAAGTGGCGCACGCCGGTGAAGACCATGGCGAGGCCCTTCTCATCGGCAGCGGCGATCACCTCGTCGTCGCGCATGGAGCCGCCCGGCTGGATCACGGCCGTGGCGCCCGCCTCCGCGGCAGCAAGCAGGCCGTCTGCAAACGGAAAGAAGGCGTCGGAGGCCACCACCGAGCCGCGCGTCAGCGGCTCCGCCGCGCCCGCGGCCTTGGCCGCATCCCATGCCTTGAGCGCGCCGATGCGGGCGCTGTCGACGCGGCTCATCTGGCCCGCGCCGATGCCGACCGTGGCGCCGTCCTTGGCGTAGACGATGGCGTTCGACTTGACGTGCTTGGCGACCCTGAAGGCGAACTCGAGGTCGGCCAGCTCCTGCGCCGTCGGCTGCCGCCTGGTGACGACCTTCAACTGCATGTCCTCGACCACCGCGTTGTCGCGCGACTGCACCAGGAAATCGCCTCCGACCGACCGCACGACAAGCCCCGGTGCGCGCGGGTCGGGCAATTGAGCCGCGGTCAGAAGTCGCAAGTTCCTCTTATGGGCAAAGATCGCCTTGGCTTCATCGCTGGCTGCAGGCGCGATTACTACCTCGGTAAAGATCTTGGTGATCTCCTCTGCTGCCTCAGCGTCTATCGGGCGGTTGAGCGCGACGATGCCGCCGAACGCGCTCACCGGATCGCAGCGCAGCGCCTTGGCGTAGGCCTCCGCCAGCGTGCGCCCGAGCGCCACCCCGCAGGGGTTGGCGTGCTTGATGATGGCGACAGCCGCCGTCATGTCGGGATCGAATTCGGCTACCAGCTCGAACGCAGCATCGGTGTCGCTGATGTTGTTGTAGGAGAGCTCCTTGCCCTGGTGCTGAACAGAGGTGGCAACGCCAAAGCGCTGACCAGACCAGGTTGACATATAGAGTGCGGCTTTCTGGTGCGGGTTCTCGCCGTATCTGAGCCGTTGCGCGAGGTATCCGCCGATGGCGCGCCACTGCGGCGCCTCTTGCCCGAGCGTGCTCGCGAACCAGCCGCCGATCGCCGCATCATAGGCCGCGGTGCGCGCGTAGGCCTTGGCGGCGAGCGCCTTGCGCAGCGCCAGCGTCGTGCCGCCGCCGTGGGCCGCCATGTCGGCGAGCACGCGCGCGTAGTCCTCGGGCTCCACCACCACGGTGACCGCGGCATGGTTCTTGGCCGCCGCGCGGATCATGGCGGGTCCGCCGATGTCGATGTTCTCGACGCACTCCTCGTAGGCTGCGCCCTTTGCCGCCGTCGCCTCGAAGGGATAGAGGTTGACCACCAGCAGGTCGATGGGCGCGATGCCGTGGGTGGCCGCGGCATGGTCGTGCTCGGCATTGCCGCGCACGGCGAGCAGGCCGCCGTGCACCTTGGGGTGCAGCGTCTTGAGCCGGCCGTCCATCATCTCGGGAAAGCCCGTGTGCTCGGCGACGTCGCGCCCGGGGATGCCGGCATCCTCGAGGGCTTTGGCCGTGCCGCCGGTCGAGAGGATCTCGACACCCTGCGCCGCCAGCGCACGGGCAAAGTCCACGAGCCCCGTCTTGTCGGAGACCGAGATCAGCGCCCGCCTGATCCTGCCCGCTGTCGCCTCGTCGCTCATGGGGTGCGCGTTAGCATGGATTTCTGGGAAACAACAGGCGCCCAACACACTCACGACGCTCACTGATGCTCACTGCCTGCCCGGCTCGAAGCCGGCGATGGTCTCGGCCAGGCGCTCGGCGAGCGGCCGCGCGGCCTGTTGCTTCCTGCGCGAGCCCGACTGCCCAACTTTGATGCGCTCGAGCACCCAGCTCACCTCGGTTGCGCCATAGCATTGCGCCCGCAGCACCACCTGGACCGTGCGCTGCGGCCCCACGGCACCCGCATAGTGCATGCTCTCCTCGATCGACGGGGCAGCGCCCGCGGCCGTCAGGCGCCATTGCTCGCCGCTGTCGAGTACGAGCAGCACCGAGTCCGCGGTGGGACCCACGCGCGCCTCCGCCTCCGGATGCAGCTGGAAATGGATCGCGAACGGCACGTCCCAGGCGAAGCGCACGACGCCCTTGGCGGCGTCGAGGCGGTCGCGGCCCTCGAGCCGGCAGCCCGTCGCATCGAGCGTGAGCCGGCGCGTGTGGAGGAGGCCGAAGTGCTCGACGTAGCCGTCGTGCGACGCCTCGACCTCGATGCCGCCGTCCTCCCTCTCTCTCAGCTCGCACGTGACATGGTCCGGGTGTGCGAGCGGCGGCGTGCCCAGCATCCGTTCCAGTCTCGCGTCGCGCATCAGCCGGGCGGAGGACTGCTCGCCGAGGCAGAGCGTGTTGTGGTTGGCAGTGGCGCGCGCGACCGCGCGGCGCGACGCCTCGCGGGCACCCGGCATGCCGGCGTTGACGAGTAGCGGCTCGCGCCCGGTGCTGATCTCGAAGGAGAGGCACCCCGCGCAGGCCTGCCCCGCCAGCTCCAGCGGCGGGGCTGCTCCCGCATCGACGATCACCACCAGGGGCCCGCGCACGAGACGGACGTAGCCGTCGCGGGCGGCCGTCCCCGCCTCGCTGTCGCCGTAGGTGAGCACGGTGGCAAGCACGTCGCGCTCGGTCGCGCCCATGCCGTTGAAGCGCGCGAGCATGCCGTCGCCGAGCCGCAGGTGGCGCAGCATCGCCGTCATGCGCGCGATTGCCGCGAGCACGCGCCGATCGAGGCCGGCGTCGAGGCTGCCGTTGCGCCCCGCGCAGCATTGGCGCAGCGGCAGCAGGTCGAGCAGCAACTCGATCAGCACGGCGGGGTTGCGGCTCAGATGTCCGCCGTCGGGCGTAACCTGCCGTTCCAGCTCCGTAGCGAGCAGCTTCTCGGACTGCGCCAGCCGGCGCTCGTGATCGCTCATGCTCACGTCGGCGCAGACGAGCGCGATCAGGCACAGCAGGCGCGGGTAGCCGTCGGGTGCGTTGCGCCAGGAGGCGGAGAGATGGGTCGCGTGGTCGGCGAGGCTCGTCATCACGGCGCCATAGCGCCGGTCGTCGAGGCCATCGAGCAGCAGCCCCGCGTGCGACAGCCACGAGATCAGGCGGCGCGCGACGACATCGGGCCGCCAGGCGGGGTCGGCGTGCCGGCGGCTGCGCCGGATCCATTCGCCGACCAGTTGCTGGGCGAGCGCTTGGGCATCCTGCGTCTGCGCGTGGTGGAGGTGGCGCAGCCAGCCGAAGCCGTGCAGCTCTCGTGCCCATTGCGGGCTCGGCGCCGCGACGGCGAACGGCGAGCGTCCCCCGAGCGTGGCGGCCCAGCCGCCGAGCCCGAAGCTCCCCGAGGCCACCTCGTCGGCGAAGCTGGCGTCGGCAACCCGCAGGTCGGGCGGCGCCAGTAGCAGCTCATCGGCCGCCTCGGACCGGTAGCGCCAGCGCAGCAGCCGCGAGCGGCGCATGCGGGCGAGCGCCCCGCGGCCCGCCTGCCCCACGCTCAGCAGGGCGAGACTGACCTGCTCGCGGGCGGTCGGACGCGAACCAGCCGTTCGCGCGGCGCTGCTCGAGCCCCGTCGGGGAAGGTTCTCCATGCGAAATCGCTTAGCTTGGTGCTGCACCTCAGCCAAGCCGCCGAACCGCGCGCGCATGCCGGATTTGTGGATAAGCAGCTTTCGGCCACGGTCAGGACAGCCGGCGCAGCCGCGCCGCATAGAAGCCGTCCAAGCCCGCAAGCTCCGGCGGCGACTGGGCCCCGTGAAACGTCAGCGTGCGCAGGTCGCCGTCGGCGCTGATCCACTCCGGCTCCGCGCCGATCTCGGCGGCGGCGACGGGCTGGCGCGCGAAATTGGGATGCGCCGCCAGGAACGCGGCCGTCTGCTGCTCGCCTTCCTCGGGCTCGAGCGAGCACGTGGCGTAGACGATGAGCCCGCCCGACGCGACGAGTGTGGCCGCATGTGCCAGCATGCGCGCCTGCGTCTGCGCCATGCGCGCGACATCCTCTGGGCCCTTGAGCCGCAGAATGTCGGGATGGCGGCGGATGGTGCCGGTTGCCGTGCACGGCGCATCGAGCAGCACGACGTCGAACGTGCGCCCCGGCGCCCAGCTCGACACGTCGGCCTCCACCACCTCGGCGTCGAGCCGCAGGCGGCCGAGGTTCGCGCGCAGGCGCTCGAGCCGCTGGGCCGACACATCGACCGCGGTCACCTTCGCTCCGGCGGCGGCGAGCATCGCCGTCTTGCCGCCGGGCGCCGCGCAAAGGTCGGCGACGGTCTTGCCCCTGACGTCGCCCGCCAATCGCGCCACCAGCGCGGCAGCCGCGTCCTGCACCCACCACGCGCCGTCGGTGAAGCCCGGCAGGTCCTCGATGCGCCCATGCGCGGCGAGCCGGATCGATCCGGTGGCGAGGAGCTGTCCGCCGAGCCGCGCGGCCCAGGCCGCCGCGTCGGCGTCGGGCTTGACCGAGATGTCGAGCGGCGCCTCGCGCAGTGCGGCCTCGGCGATGCGGCGCGCGGTCTCGGCGCCATAGGTGGCTGTCCACCGCTGCCACAGCCAGTCCGGGATGTTGAGACGCACGCCATCCTGGCCGGCGAGAATGTCCGCCCCGCGCTCGGCGACGCGCCGCAGCACGGCGTTGACGAGTTTGGCGAAGCGATGCGCCCCGCGGTCGCGCCGCGTGGTCTCGACGGCGAGATCGACGACCGCGTGCGGGGGCATGCCGAGACAGACGAGCTGGGCGGCGCCGGCGAGCAGGATCGGCCACAGGCGGCCCTTGTCGGCCGGCAGCGGCCGCTCGAGGAAGCTCTTGAGCACGAGCTCGAGCTCGCCCTGCCGGCGCAGCGCGGCCGCTGCCACCGCCCGCGCCAGCGCCCGGTCGCGGGCCTCCAGCGCGGCATGCTCGGGCCGCGCCGATTGCTCCGCCAGCACATGCTCCAGCGGCCGCTTGTGCATGAGCACGCCGGCGATGAGGTGCACGGCAAGCTCCCGTGCCGCGAGCCCGGCGTGGCTGGCCCTGACGCTCGGTTTCTTCTGCCCAGTTCGCACGCTCAATGCTCTCCGTCGCCCGACCGATCCCGTTCGCGTGTGCTTCTGCAGTAAGGATGGCTGCACCGCAACAAGAAGGTCGTCCGTAGGCATTCTTTTGACACCGCACCCGACCCGTGCGACGCTGCCAGCGTTGGGGCATCGCATATCCGTCAGACCGCGCAAGACAAGCGGCAGCAAGTAGCACCAACGCCCCAACTTGTTATGCCGTCGACCGCTGTGACGTCGTGAGGCCGCGCCTCACGCGTCGACCGATGCATTGCGACGGCCATCAAGGGAGGAGTCTGCAATGAAGAAAAGCCTTTTCGTGCTGGGTTTGCTGGGCGCGTCGGCCTCGGCTCTCACCGCGACCGTCGCTCCTGCAGAGGCCCAGGACAAGACCCGCTGGAAGATGCAGAGCGCATTCGCCAGCTCGCTGACACACCTGGGACCTAGCGGTCTGCGCTTCGCCAAGAACATCGACCGCATGTCCGGCGGCAGGTTCGAGGTCAAGTTCTACGAGCCGGGGGCTCTCATACCACCGCTCGAGTGCTTCGATGCGGTCTCCAAGGGCTCGATCGAGTCCTGCTGGACGACGCCGGGTTATCACACCGGCAAGTATCCCTCGCTCGCCTTCTTCACGACCGTGCCGTTCGGGCCTACGCTCGGGGAGTTTCTGGCGTGGAAGTGGCACGGCGGCGGCAACAAGCTGCGGGACGAGATTTACGCCAAGCACGATCTCGTCGCAGTCGACGCCAGCTGCATCGGCCCCGAGACCTCAGGTTGGTTCCGCAAGGAGGTCAAATCGGTCGAGGAGATGAAGGGCATCAAGATGCGCTTCTTCGGCCTCGGCGCCCAGGTGATGCAGAAGCTCGGTGTGTCGACGCAGCTACTGGCCGCGGCCGACATCTATCAGGCGCTCGAGCGCGGCGTGATCGATGCCACCGAGTTCTCCATGCCCGCCATGGACATCAAGCTCGGCTTCCATCAGATCGCCAAGTACAACTACTTCCCTGGCTGGCACCAGCAGGTCTCATGCGGGGAGCTGCTGATGAATAAGAAGGCGTGGGAGGCGTTGCCTGACGCCTACAAGGCGATGATCGAGACTGCGGGCGAGGCTCAGATTTCCTTCACGTACTCCGAAACCGAGGCCACGCAGTTCGGTGTCATGGCCGAGATGCGCGACAAGCACAATGTGCAGGTCAAGCGCTGGGGCGACAAGGACCTGGCCGCCTTCGAGAAGGGGTGGCGCGAGGGGCTCAAGGAAGAGTCGGCCAAGGACCCGCTGTTCAAGAAAGTCGCCGATCACTACCTCGACTTCCGCAAGAAGTATGCGATTTGGGGCGAATCCCAGGCGATGAAGGCGAGCTACCTCGACAAGTAGCAGGAGCCGGGGTCGGCGCGGCCGTGAAGCTGCGCCGGCCTTTGTTGGCTGGCGGGATACGCCGCAGGAAAGCAGCAGCTACGGCTTCCAGACCACGTCGTCGTTGACCGCGTAAAGCTTGCAGGCCGTCTTCGCAAGCTCGCGGCAGCGCGCGAGCACGGCCTCGATGGCCGAGGGATTGCCGCCCACCCAGGTCCACGAGCCGTCCGGCCCGATGGCGAAGGCTCTCGGCACGTCGCCTTCCAGGAACGCCTTGTAGCCCTCCCGCCCCTTGTTGCTCACGATCGGCACCGACCGCACATCCTCGAGCCCGGCGAAGCCGCTCGGCGGCGGCGAGCCCGGCGGCGGCTTGCGCGGATCGAGCCCGAGCGTCGTCAGGAAGCGGTCGAGATGCGGCCGCCACAAGGTGACGCCGGGGTCGACGATGTCGTGGCCGTCCTGGCCGATGGGCGGCAGCATGTGCAGCTCCGCCCGCCCTCCCGCGCCGACGTAGGCGACATGCCAGTCGCGCGGCACGCGCGGACCCCAGAGTCGATCGTTCTCCGAGTAGATCCAGATGCTGGGAAGGGGCCTCTTCCTCGCCGCCGCGGCCATCCGCATCTCGACGTCCCTGGGATTGCACGGTCGCCCGAGACGATCGTTCTTGCCGCCGATACCGCCGGCGAAGTTGACGATCGCGAGGATGCGGGCCGGCGAATCTCCCGCCGCGACGATCGAGCCGAAGCCGCCCGCCGATATGCCCGACAGCAGAAACCGCTCGCTGTCGGCCCAGGGCTGCCGTCCGGCATAGGCGATCGATTCCCGGATGTGGGCAGCGACGTTCGCGGCCAGGGGCTCGTAGCGCCATGCGTCGCAGTTCGCTTCCACCCCGAACGAGCGCTCGGGGTCGATGTCGTAGCCGCTCACCCCGTAGCCGACGCGAGTGGGAGCCAGGACGGCGAAGCCGCGGCGCACGAAATAGCCGCGCAGGATGCGGCTGCGGCCGAACTCGGGGCGTCTTTGCGAGTCCCGACCGTGACTGGCGATGACGGTTGGAAACGGGCCCGGCCCGTCCGGCTTGAAGATCGTCAGCACGAACTCGCGCCGGTGCATCCTGCCATCGACGGTCTTCACCGCGATCGGCAGCCGCACGACCTCCTCGTTGAGCGAGCGGTCGAGCGGCGGCTCGGGTGCAGCGGGTGGCTGGGTCAGGGCCCCCGGGCCGCCTCCGGGCTTTCGCTCGACCTGCGCCACTGCGGGCCAGAGCGGCCAGAGGCTCGCTGCCGCGACGAGAAGCGCCAGGACGAATGCAAACGGCATGATGTCGAGGGTTCCGCTGCCCAATGCAGTCTCGCTCAATCCGGTGCGATTAGAGCAAGGGCGGCCGCTGTGCGTCAAACCCGCGCTACCGCAGCGATCGGCCCGCCGGGTCCCGCCCTTGATCGGAATCAACGATTGGTAAGGCTTGCTGGGTCAGGTTGAGGGATCAGCCATGTCCGACGAGGATTCGCCAACACCATGAACCACCGCCACCGCAAAGTGCTGCACGCCCTGTTCTCGCATCCCGTTAGCGCCAACATCGACTTGAAGGACGTGATGCACGTGTTGGAGGAGCTGGGCGGCAAGGTGGAGGCCAAATCGGGCAACCGCATCGGCGTCACCCTCAACGGCCACACGGCGGCCTTCACCCACGCCCAGCACAGCCTGCCGAAGGAGGAGGTGGCACAGATCCGCAAGTACCTCGAGACCTGCGGCGTCGATCCGGGCAAGTATCCGGTCTGAGCGCTAGCCCCAGGGGCCGCGCCGGCCCGCGTCGGTGGAGCCGCCGCTCCAGGGACCCGACGGTGCGGAGGCCCCATAGGAGCGCGCGCCGCGCGTGAACGAGCCCTGCCCGCGCGACGTCCCCATCTCCTGCGCCAGCCGCTCGAGCGCGGCGATGCGGTTCTGGGTGTTGGGGTGGGTCGAGAACAGGTTGTCCATGCCCTCGCCCGTCAGCGGGTTGATGATGAAGAGGTGCGCCGTGGCGGGCGCCGCCTCGGCCGGTTCGTTGCGGATCTGGTGGGCGTAGCCCTCGATCTTGCGCAGCGCGGAGGCGAGCGACATCGGATCGCCGGCGATCATGCCGCCCATCCGGTCGGCCTGATACTCGCGCGAGCGGCTGATCGCCATCTGCACCATCATGGCTGCCAGCGGCGCCACGATCATGGCGACGAGCGCGCCGATCCAGCCGATGCCGCCGCCGTTGTTGTCGCGGTGGCCGCCGAACAGCGCGCCGAACTGCAGGTACTGCGCCAGCATCGAGATGGCGCCGCCGATGGTGGCGGCGACCGCCATGGTCAGCGTGTCGTAGTTCTTCACGTGCGCGAGTTCGTGCGCCATCACGCCCGCGACCTCGTCGGGGGTCAGCGCCTCGAGCAGGCCCGTGGAGGCGCACACGGCCGCGTTCTGCGGGTTGCGCCCGGTGGCGAAGGCGTTGGGCTGCGGGTTGTTCATGACGTAGACGCGCGGCATCGGCAGCTCGGCCCTGCGCGCCAGCTCCTGGACGATGCGGTAGTAGTCCCCGCCCGAGCGCGCATCGACCTCCGCGGCGCCGTACATGCGCAGCACCATCTTGTCGGACTGCCACAGGCTGAAGAGGTTCATGCCCGCGGCAAGAACAAGGGCGATGACCATGCCGGTCGTGCCGCCGATCAGCCCGCCCATGGCCACAAAAATGCCCGTCAGGAACGCGAGCAGAAGCCCGGTCTTGGCGTAGTTCATAGGCATCGTGGGTCCTCGTCAGCCTTTCCCTGGATGTCGTCCACCAGTCGGATGATTATATGGTATTGGCGGAAGCTGACAGCCAGGGGCTTCCCGGATGCCGGCCCGCGGAAGGGTTGAGAAATGGCCTATCCCACTGAAAAGAAACGACCCGACGGGCGTAGGCAACCTGAGGTAGTGGAGCCGCCCCGGGTGCTGACGCCCGCGGCCCAGCGGGCGCTGGCCGAGGCTGCGGAGCGCCGCCGCCTCGCCGAGGCGCAGCGGGTCGCCAACCCTCCGAAAAAGGAGGTCGGCGGTCAGGACGGCCCCGATCCCACCCGTTTCGGGGACTGGGAGAAGAACGGCATCATCTCCGATTTCTGAGGGCACCTGCCCAGGCGCCCCCGGCGGCCTTCCTACAACACCCCTTTGCCGTTGCTGCCCGCATGGGCCCAACAACGGAGCTCACGGCTTGGCCGGGGACTCCGGCGTCTCTATAGAATGGGCTCATGCAGAGGCCCGCAGGAGCAGTCGTGACGCCGAGGCGCCGCTCGCGCCTGCCGAGGGTGATCCTCTCCGTCGTTGTTGTCGTCGGCCTCGCGGCCCTGTTCCGGTTCGGCCTCGTGCCCTGGGCGATCAACCCGCTCCCCGCCATCGATCTGAGCCAGCCCAACCTCTGGTTCGTGGACTGGCGGCTCTCCGCCATCAAGAACAACCCCGACCTCTGCCGCCGCGTGCTGGTCGCCCCGCACATCGAGGCCCAGCCGATCGCCGACAGCCCGATGCGCGACGGCTGCGGCTGGGTCAACGGCGTGCGCATGTCGACGGCGGGCGGCGTGCGCGCCGGCTTCGACAAGCTCACGTGCGAGGCGGCGGTGGCGCTGGCGCTGTGGCTCAAGCAGGACCTCCAGGACCTGGCGCTGGAGCACTTCGGCAACCGCGTCGTCGCGGTGCAGAGCTTCGGCACCTTCTCCTGCCGCAACATCATCGGCAACCCGCTGTGGAAGGCCTGGCGCAGCCAGCACGCCACCGCCAACGCCGTCGACATCGGCGGCTTCACGCTCTCGGACGGGCGGCGCATCTCCGTGAAGGGCTCCTGGCACGGCACGGGGACCGAGGCGCGCTTCCTGCGAGCCGCGCACGCGAGCGCCTGCCGCTACTTCCACGTCGCATTGAGCCCCGACTTCAACGCCGCCCACCACGACCACTTCCACTTCGACCGCGGACCGCTGTTGCGCTGCAAGTGACGGGCGCGGAATGGGGTCAGACCCTACGGCTCTGACGGCGCCAAAGGCGGGACCACAACCAAAGGGTCTGACCCCGTAACTCCGACCTCTGTCAGTAGCCAGGCGACGCCTCCGGGGCTACGGTTTCTCCACGACAACCCTGCCAACGCGCCAGTTGAGGAGAAACGCCCATGCCCACGACCGCCGAGAAGCGCACAGCCTTTCGTCGCCTGCATGAGAGCGGCTGCTTCGTCATCCCCAACCCCTGGGACATCGGCACCACCCGCTACCTGCAGAGCATGGGCTTCAAGGCGCTGGCGACGACGAGCGCGGGGTTCGCCTGGTCGCGCGGCCTCGCCGACGGCGGGGTGACGCTCGACGCCATGCTCGCTCACATCGCCGAGCTGTCGGCCGCCGCCGACATCCCCTTCAACGCCGACTTCGAGGGCGGCTACGCGCACGAGCCGGCGGGCGTGGCCGAGAGCGTGCGGCTGTGCTGCGCGACCGGCGTCTCGGGCCTCTCCATCGAGGACTTCACCGGCGATCGCGAGAAGCCCCTCTACGACTTCGATGTGGCGGTTGCCCGCATCAAGGCGGCGCGCGAGGCCATCGACAAGGCCGGCGGCGGCGTGCTGCTGACCGGGCGCAGCGAGGGCTTCATCCGCAACCGCCCGGACATGGACGAGACCATCCGCCGGCTCCAGGCCTACGCCGCGGCCGGCGCCGATTGCCTCTACGCGCCGGGCATCGCCACGCGCGAGCAGACCGCGGCCGTGGTTAAGGCGGTGGCGCCCAAGCCCGTCAACCTGCTGGTGGGCAGCCCGCTCGACCTCACCGTGTCGGACATCGCCGGCCTCGGCGTGCGTCGCATCTCCATCGGCGGGGCGTTGGCACGCGCGGCCTGGGGCGGCACCATGCGCACCATGAAGCTGATCGCCGAAGGCAGCTTCAAGGGCTTCGCCGACGCGGCGCCCGGCGCCGACATCGTCAAGGCGTTGAAATAGCCGCTCGAAGCAGGCCTCAGACGGCGCCGGCCTTGCGCAGCCTGGCGATCTCGCCGGCGGCGAACCCGAGCTCGCCCAGGATGGTGTCGGTGTCGGCTCCCATGGCCGGCGCCGGCGCACACGGGAGCTCCTCGCCGGGACAGCGGACCGAGGGCGCCAGCAGCCGTATCGGCCCGCTCGGATGCTCCGCCGTGCGCACCATGGCGCCCTCGCGCACGAACGGGTTCTCGAGCGCATCCTTCACATCGTAGACTGGCGCCGCCGGCACCCGTCCGGCAAAGGCCTCGATCCACTCCGCCGTCGTGCGCGCCGACAGCGCCGCGTCGAGCTCCAGTGTGAGCTTCGCCCGGTTGGCGAGCCGCGCCTTGAAGTCCTTGTAGTCGGCCCGCGCGCTCCACTCCGGCTTGCCGATCGCCTCGCACAGCACCGGCCAGAACTTCTCCTTGTTGCACATCAGGAAGATGAAGCCGTCCTTGGTGCGGTAGAGCTGGCTCGGCGTCAGCGAGGGATGGCTGGAGCGCGGCTCGCGGCCTTGGTTGACGCCGGCGTTGAGATACCAGACCGCGAGGTAGCAGAGGTTCTGCAGCGCGGTCTCGAACAGGCTCACATCGATGTCGCGGCCCTTGCCGGTCGCGCGCGCCGAGAGCACGCCCGACACCAGCGCGAAGGCGGCGTTGAGCCCCGTCATCAGGTCGACGATGGAGAGGCCCATGCGCGAGGGCGGCCCGTCCGCCTCGCCGGTGACGGAGAGATAGCCCGCCTCCGCCTGCATCAGGTAATCGTATCCAGGCCAGGCCTTGCGCGAGCCCTCGCGCCCGTAGGCCGAGAGATGCGCGCACACGATCTTGGGGTTGGCCTCGCGCAGATGCGCGTAGGTGACGCCGAGCTTCTCCGCCTGGTCGCCGCGCAGGTTGTCGAGCACCGCATCCGCGCTGCCCACGAGCGCGTGCAGGACGCGGCGGGCCTCGGGGTGCTTGAGGTTGAGCGTCAGGCTCTTCTTGTTGCGGTTGAAGGCCTGGAAGAAGTGGCTGTCTCCGTCAGGGAAGAAATGGGGCCCCACGGAGCGGCTGACATCGCCGCCCTCGGCCGGGTTCTCGATCTTGATGACCTCGGCGCCGAGGTCGCCGAGCATCATGCTGCCGAACGGGCCGGCGCCGTATTGCTCGACCGCGATGATGCGCAGGCCTGCGAGGGGCAGCATGATGGTGTGAATCCTGGCCTAGCGCGGCGCCGCCTGGCAGATGCGATCGAGGGCGGCGCGTGCGTCGGGTGCCGCATCGAGCCCGAGCACCGCCTCGCGGACCGCGTCGGCCTGGCGCGCCGAGAGCGACAGGCGGGCGTTGCCCTCGAACTTCTCGACGATCTCGGCATTCGTGAGAGGGCGGTCGGCGCAGCCGCGGTTCATGGCCTCGCGGTGCACCAGCGTGCGGCCGTCCTTGAGCGAGATCTGCACCTCGCCCGTGTAGTGCCGCGGGAAGGTCGACTTGGGGTCGACCTCGTAGTCGACGCGGTCGCACAGGGCGAGGATGCGCTCGTCGCTGAGCACCTCGGGCTCGAGCTCGGCGAGTCCGAAGCGGCCGCGCACCAGGCTTGCTGAGACGAGGTAGGGGATCGAGAACTGCGCGTCGTAGGCGTTGGCGGGGCGACGCTTGTTGGCGACCGGCTCGCACACGGTCTTGACCACCTCCGCCGGCACCAGCGCCTTGATGCGCTCGATGTCGGAAATCGCGAGCTTGTGCTGCTTGAGCAGCGCGAGCGCGGCATCCGAGCAGGCGTGCGTGAAGTGGCAGGCCGGCAGCGGCTTTACGGCGACAGCCATCACCTCCCACACGTCGCCGAGGCCAGCCGTCGCCCGCTCCCAGCGCTCCGCCTCGATCCCCGCCTGCAGGTAGGCCTTGAACAGACCGAAGCGGCCCTCGTAGGCGCGCGATGGTCCCACGAAACCCTGCCGCGCCAGCGCCGCCGCCGTGATGCCCGACTGCGCCGCCCAGCCCGGATGCATGCGCTTGGTCCAGGCGCCGTCCTCCAGGAACTCCAGGCTGCCGGCCGCCATCGACAGCGAGATGCCCTGCGCCATTACCAGCGCCTGCGGCGACAGCCCCATCAGCATGCCCGCCGCCAGCGTGCAGCCGAAGACGCCGATGAGCCCGGTCGGGTGGAAGCCCAGCTGATGGAACGGGCCGCTGCCGACGGCGGCAAGCCTGGTCGCTGCCTCAACGCCCGCGATGTAGGCGGTGAGGAGGTCGGCGCCGGACGCGCCGCGCATGTGGGCCGCGGAGAGCGTCGCCGGCCACAGGCTGGCCGTGGCATGGATGACGCCGCCCGTGTGCGTGTCGTCGAAGTCGAGGCCGTGCACGAGGATGCCGTTGAGGAGCGCTGCATCGCGCGCCGGCAGCCAGAGCGGCAGGCCGATCACGGGCACAGGGCCCTCTCCGCCGAGCCCGGAGATGGCGGTTGCGGCTTTGTGGGCAAAGTCGTAGCGGCCCGAGGCTAGCGCGATGCCGGTCGCATCGAGGATCAGGTGCTTGGCCCGCCCGCGCACCTCGGCGGGTATTGCCTCGGCCCTCAGGTCATGGGCGAAGCGCGCCAGCGTCTCGGAGATCAGCTCGGCCTGGCGCGGCGCGTCGGCCGCCTTGTCCACGGTGCGAAGCATCACGTTCATGGCCGGCCTCCCAAATCGTTGTTGTTGCGACAATAGTTGCTGTCACGGCTGCCGCAAGCATCTCATCTCGTGCTGCGGCAACCCTGGTCCGCGCTCGCTGTGCATCGTGAAGGACCCCGCGGCGGGCGATATGCCGCAACACGCACGGCCCCGCCATCGCTTATCTCAGACCCATGATCGAATACGGGGCCACCGCCAGCCATCCGCCGCGCGACCTGACGCGGTCCATGCTGCGCGGCTTCCTCGAGCGCTGCCCCAATTGCGGCAAGGGGGCCCTGTTCCGCCGCTACCTCAAGACCTGGGACAACTGTCCCTCGTGCGGCGAGGCTCTCCACCACCACCGCACCGACGACGCGCCGCCCTACTTTACCATCCTGGTCGTCGGCCATTTCATTGTCGGGGGCGTCCTCTCCCTCGAGAAGTGGGCGGCCCCGCCGACGTGGCTGCATCTCTCCATCTGGCTGCCGCTGACACTGGTGGCGTCCCTGTGGCTGCTGCCCCGCGTCAAGGGCTCGCTCGTCGGCCTGCAGTGGGCCCTCTACATGCACGGCTTCGATCCGAAGCATCGACCGACCGAGGAGCCGGGCCTGCCGGGCCTGTAGGTGTGAGCCTGCGGCCTCGCGCGCTCCCGATGCGCACCAGCATTGCGCTCCGCGCATCCGGAAGGACTGTCGCCGCCCGTTCCTCTGAGGCAAGTCTGAGCCACTCCGCACGCTGCTGCGCCTCGGGAGCCTCGGCATCGGCATGACCACTGTTGCAGCAGACCAGCCGGTCCTGGAGCTTTCCACCGCGCGCCGCTATTTCGTCCTCGTCACCATCGTCGTGGCGTGCGGTGCCTTCAACGCTGCGACCTTCACGGCGACCGCCATCCTCCCGCAGATGCAGGGTGCCATGTCCGCCACCCAGGACGAGATCTCCTGGACAGTCACCTTCAACATCCTGGCGACTGCCGTGTTCACGCCGATGACGGGCTGGCTCGTCGGCCGCTTCGGGCGCGGCCCCGTGCAGTTCTGGAGCCTGGTGTCCTTCTCAGCTGCCACGCTGATGTGCGGCCTCTCCCAGTCGCTGGAAACGCTGGTGTTCTGGCGGACGGTGCAGGGTGCCTCCGGCGCGCCGCTGCTCCCTTTGGGCCAGGCCATCCTGCTCGACGTCTTCCCTCGCCGCCAGCACGGGTTCGTCATCTCGATCTTCGGCGTCGCCAACACGTTCGGTCCCATCATCGGTCCCGTGCTGGCCGGCTATCTTGCCGAGAGCTACAGCTGGCGGTGGGGCTACTACATGATCCTGCCGGTCTCGATCGCGGCCACGATTGCCTCCCACTTCGCCATACCGCGCGAGAGGCCCGGCACCGCCGCCCCGCTCGACTGGACGGGATTTCTCGCGCTCTCGGTCGCCATCGCCTCGATGCAGCTGCTGCTTTCGCGCGGGCAGCGGCTGGACTGGTTCGAGTCCTCCGAGATCCTGATCGAGGCGCTGGTCGCCGTGGCGGCCCTCTACGTGTTCGTCGCGCACAGCTTGACCGCAAGGCACCCGTTCCTGAGCCCGCGCCTCGTCCAGGACCGCAACTACGCGGTCGGCATGTTCCTGATCGTCATCTTCGGCATGCTCAACTTCACGCCCATGGTGCTGCTGCCGCCGCTGCTGCAGAACCAGCTGGGCTTCCCTGACGGGCTCGTGGGCTACGTGGTGAGCTGGCGGGGAGTGGGCGTGATGTCGGGCTTCTTCCTGTCCATGCTCACGACCGGGCTCGATCCGCGCATCGGCATGGTCACGGGCTTCGGCCTCCAGATCATCTCGGGTCTGTGGCTGACGAGCATCGATTTCAACGTCCAGCTCTCGACGCTGTGCGCGAACGCCTTCCTGCAGGGGCTGGCCGTCGGCATGATCTGGACGCCGATCTCGACCTCGGCGTTCTGGACGCTCGACTCCAAGTTGCGCGGCGACGGCGTTGCCGTCTTCCATCTCATGCGCAACATCGGCAGCAGTTTCTTCATCTCGGTCTCCGTCGCCGAGGTGGTGCGCGCGACGGGCGCCAACTACAGCCGGATGATGGAGTTCCTCTCGCCCTTCAACCGCACGCTGTCGCTGCCCTCGGCGATGGGGACGTGGACGGTCGACACCACGACGGGGCTGGCGGGGCTGGCGCGCGAGATCAACAAGCAGGCCGCGATGATCGGCTACCTGAACGCCTTCTGGATGTACACGGTGGCCTCCGCGATCGCCCTCCCGCTCGTCTTCATCGTCCGCCGCCCGAAGGGGTAGAATTGTGGTAGGTGATGCCTCCGCTTGGTTGAGATCAACGGCGATGAAGAGAAAGAAGCTCACTGGGATGCGGAAGGCGCTACTCGAGACTGCGCGTGATTTCCATCGCTGCGGCCTGACCTCTGCCGACGAACTCGAAAAGATCAGCAAGCGGTTGCTCGGTAGACGATCGCCTCGAACGGGCCTCGCGGCGTCGGTGCGGTCTCAGCGAAAGAGATAGATCGGGCTCGACCACATGCGGTGGCCGTCCTCTTGCTGGACGCGGACGTAGAGGCGGGTGTCGCCTGTGCCGCGCAGCTTCACGCGCCGGCGCAGGGAGAGGCGCGTCTCGCGCATCGCCTCCGGCAGGCGTTGCAGGCGCACGGCGCGCTCCAGCCCGCCGGCCTCGAAGGTGCGCGGGGTCGCACCGAGCCCTGCAATGTCCACCTCGCCGGAGACCGGTGCGGTCTTGAAGGCGAGCTGCCCCGTCGCGCTCTCGAGCCACAGGTCGATGGCGCCGTAGTTGCCCGTCGTCACGGCCTTCCAGGTCACATGCGTGGCGTCCTGGGCCTGGATGCCGCGGTCGAGGTTCCAGTTGTTGATGACGGCCGTGCGCAGGATCTTCGTCCCCTCGACGGCGAGCGAGCCGTCCCAGGTGGTGGTGCGGGCGCGGCCGCGATACTCGGCGCCCTCGTAGACGAGGCGCACGCGGGCGCCGAGGTCGGCGGCGCCGTAGGGGCGCACCGTCTCGATCAGGTCGAGCCCGTCCCAGATGTCGAGTTGCTCGATCGGCGCCGAGCCCACGACCTCGATTGCGAGCTCGGCCTCACCATCGGCAACGCGCGCGATGTCGCCCATGATCAGCCGGCCCGTGCGCTCCGATCGCGTCGGCCCCGCCGCTGGATCGCGCAGGAAGCAGTCTGCCTCGCTTGCGAGCTCAGCCGACACGCTCAAGTAGGCGCGGTTGCCGGTGGTGGCATAGTGGCGGCGGCGGCGCATGCATTCAAAGATCGCGTCGCGGTCGAGCCGCTCGGCCAGGAAGCAGGTGAGCCCGCCGTAGCTGCCGAAGAACGAGGCGCCGGGGTAGCAGGCGCCGGGCCTGCCCTTGTGGCCGTCCGAGTTGGCGACGATGCCGACGCGATAGCCCTTCTCGAAGGCGTCGCGCACGATCCACTCGAAGGTGCCCCAGGCCGAGTGCACCTCCACGGCCGTTTCCATCGGGTCGTGCGCGAACTTGATGTCGGCATAGCGCCCGCCGACGTGGGCCGCCACCACGCAGTCGCGGCCCCGGAGCTTTTCGAACAGCGCGTGCGCGTCGTGCGCATCGGTCCCCTCGTCGACGATGTCGGTCGCATCGGCGATCTGGGCATGCGAGGAGCGGTGCATGGTCTCGCCCTCGTGGCGGTAGTGCACGTTGCGGTCGCCGCCCACGGCGGTGTTGGCCGACCACTCGTATCCCGGAATGCATACGAAGCGGCCCGGCTTGTCGAACTCGGCGGTCAGCGCGTTGAGCTCGCGCCAGAAGGCGCCGGTGATCTGGAAGTCGTTGCCCTGATGGCCCATGACGTCGAGGAAGGCCTTGTCGCGGCCGAACTCGAAATACTCTCGCGCGGAGTTGGTGCCGAGCGTCTCGTTGGACTGGCCGTGGGTGTCGCCCCAGAAATGCACGAGCGGGGTGGCGCCCGGCACAACGCGCAGCGGATTGGACCGGCACAGCTCCTCGCCCCGGTCGTCGAGCACGCGCACGATGCGCTCGCCCGGCTCGTCGATCCGCAGCCCCTCCACCTGCAGGGCAAAGCTTCCGGGCGCGAAGCGCGCCGTCGCCGGCAGTCCGCCGATCG
>Ga0247825_10000394_pt1 | contig 27611 bp, 18 predicted proteins | sample 13C_Vanillin_Day_FD_194413 | JGI IMG/M metagenome (GOLD analysis project Ga0247825, IMG submission 194413) | Soil microbial communities from agricultural site in Penn Yan, New York, United States - 13C_Vanillin_Day48 | ecosystem: Environmental > Terrestrial > Soil > Agricultural land | place... | reverse complement strand
GTCAGGCGCCGTTGTCGCAGGAGCTGCTGGCCGTTGCCAAGGGCGTGGTGCGCCCGGATCTCTACGACGCGGCGCTACCCGGACAGGAGACCTCGTCGGCAAACGAGCCGGCCGACGGAATCGGCGCGTTCGCGGGGCCGAAGTTCGATGCCTCCGACATCGCCGGACACCTCGCACACTGGCCCATCAAACGTACGCTCGGGTGACGCAACTCGTGCTCGCTGCACTGCTCACAATTGCCGCAGCTTGCGCCGGCAATGGGCATAACAGCGCGCGCATCCTCGCCAGCGCTTCCGTCTGGACCGTTGAAACTCATAAGTTTTGATCGGGAACGCGAGTTGGCACAATCCTTGTAACCATTCTTAACGACGCAGCGCCAACGTCGGCGCTTCGGGTCCAACGCCGGACCCTCGAGCAACGCCGCTGATCCCAGGACAACCGCGCATCCGCGCGAGCTTGGGACTGCGGCTTTTTTATTTGGCACGGCGCAAGGGCCCGAGAGGACCGATCGGCACATCGGCATCGCTCGGCGCCAACAACAGGGGATCAGGAGCACATGAGCAGGAACGTGACGGAGAAGGCGAAGGCCAAGCGCGTGTCCATCAGCCGGCGCGACCTGATGCGGCAGGCCTCGGCGACGGCCGCTACCGGAGCCCTCATGTCCGCCGTCAAGGCAGCCTTCCCCGGCGGCGTGTTCGCGCAAGGCGCAGGGCCAGAGGTGAAGAAGGCGACACTGGGCTTCATCGCGCTCACCGATGCGGGCGCGCTGTTCGTCGCCAAGGAGAAGGGGCTCTTCGCCAAGCACGGGATGCCCGAGGTGGAGGTCGCCAAGCAGGCCTCCTGGGGTGCCACGCGCGACAACCTGGTGCTGGGCGGCGAGGGCAACGGCATCGACGGCGCGCACATCCTGACGCCCATGCCGTACCTGATCTCGGCGGGAAAGGTCACCCAGAACAACATACCGACGCCAATGTACATCCTGGCGAGGCTCAACCTGGACAGCCAGTGCATCTCGGTCGCCAAGGAGTACGCCGACCTGCGCATCGGTGTCGATTCCACCCCGTTGAAGGCCGCCTTCGAGAAGAAGAAGGCCGCCGGCAAATCGGCCAAGGCCGCCAACACCTTCCCGGGCGGCACGCACGATCTGTGGATCCGCTACTGGCTGGCCGCCGGCGGCATCGACCCCGACAAGGACGTCGAGACCATCACGGTGCCGCCTCCGCAGATGGTGGCGAACATGAAGGTCGGCACCATGGATTGTTTCTGCGTGTGCGAGCCCTGGAACCACCAGCTCGTCAACCAGGGCATCGGCTACACCGCCATCAACACCGGCGAGCTCTGGAACAAGCATCCCGAGAAGTCGCTCGGCATGCGCGCGGCCTTTGTCGACAAGAACCCCAACGCAGCCAAGGCGATCCTGATGGCCGTCATGGAGGCCCAGCAGTGGTGCGACAAGCCTGAGAACCACGAGGAGTTCGCCAACATCATGTCGAAGCGCCAGTGGATCAACGCGCCGGTCGCCGACATCCTCGACCGCACCAAGGGCAAGTTCGACTACGGCATCCCCGGCAAGGTGGTCGAGAACTCGCCGCACATCATGAAGTACTGGAAGGACCACGCCTCCTATCCGTTCCAGAGCCACGACCTGTGGTTCATCACCGAGGACATTCGCTGGGGCAAATTCGAGCCCACGGTCGACGCCAAAGCGCTGATCAAGAAGGTCAACCGCGAGGACCTGTGGCGCGAGGCGGCCAAGGCACTGAGCATCCCGGCCGACCAGATCCCCGCGTCGACCTCGCGCGGCAAGGAGACCTTCTTCGACGGCAAGGTCTTCGATCCCGACAATCCGACGGCCTACCTCAAGAGCCTCGCCATCAAACGCGCGGAAGCGTGATGCCGGAGGGGATGCGAGCCATGAACATGCAGCTGAAGAAATCCGATACCGCCGTGCTCGTGCCGGCGCCCGCGGCGGCAGCCAAGGTGCTTCCCCTGCGGCCGCCGAGGCACACCTCCTCGCTGGACCGGCTCGCCTCGCACGCGGCCGGTGCGGCGGCCCGCATCGTGCCGCCGCTGGTGGTGATCGCGCTGACGCTGATCGTATGGGAGATGCTGTGCGGCCGGCCGGGGGCGACGCTCCCGCCGCCCTCCCGCGTCGTCAAGGACACCTGGGAGCTGATCGTCGATCCCTTCTACGACCGCGGCGGCCTCGACAAGGGGCTGTTCTGGCATCTGTCCGCAAGTCTGCAACGGGTGGCCCTGGGCTACGCGCTCGCCGCCTTCGTGGGCGTCGCCGTCGGCACCCTGATCGGACAGTCCGTCTGGGCCATGCGCGGCCTCGACCCGCTCTTCCAGGTGCTGCGCACCGTGCCGCCGCTCGCCTGGCTGCCGCTGTCGCTCGCCGCCTTCCGCGACGGCCAGCCGTCCGCGATTTTCGTGATCTTCATCACGGCGATCTGGCCGATCATCATCAACACCGCGGTCGGCATCCGCAACATCCCGCAGGACTACCGCAACGTCTCGGCCATCCTGCGGCTCAACCAGTTCGAGTACTTCTTCAAGATCATGGTGCCGGCGGCTGCGCCCTACATCTTCACGGGCCTCAGGATCGGCATCGGCCTCTCGTGGCTCGCCATCGTCGCGGCCGAGATGCTGATTGGCGGCGTCGGCATCGGCTTCTTCATCTGGGACGCGTGGAACTCCTCGCGCATCAGCGAGATCATCCTCGCCCTCGTCTACGTGGGGGTGATCGGCTTCCTGCTCGATCGGCTGGTGGCGATGGTCGCCAACATCGTCACCCGCGGCACGGCTGCGAACTGAGGGAGCGCCACCCATGTCCTACCTGAAGATCGACCACGTCTGCAAAACCTTCAGCCGCGGCGCCAGCGAGACCGAGGTCTTGACCGACATCACGGTCGGCATCGAGCAGGGAGAGCACGTCTCCATCATCGGCCACTCCGGCTGCGGGAAGTCCACCCTGCTCAACATCGTCGCCGGCCTCACGCCGGTGACGCGGGGTGCGGTGCTGCTCGAGAACAAGGAGGTCAACGAGCCGGGGCCCGATCGCGCGGTGGTGTTCCAGAACCACTCGCTGCTGCCCTGGCTCACCGTCTACGACAACGTGCGGCTCGCGGTCGACAAGGTGCTCTCCGCCACCAAGTCGCGCAAGGAGCGCCACGAGTGGACCATGCACAACCTCGAGCTCGTGCAGATGGCCCACGCCAAGGACAAGCGGCCCATGGAGATCTCGGGCGGCATGAAGCAGCGCGTCGGCATCGCCCGCGCGCTCGCCATGGAGCCCAAGGTCCTGCTGCTCGACGAGCCGTTCGGCGCGCTGGACGCGCTCACTCGGGCGCACCTGCAGGACTCCGTCATGGCGATCCATCAGAAGCTCAAGAACACGGTGCTGATGATCACCCACGATGTCGACGAGGCCGTGCTGCTCTCCGACCGCATCGTCATGATGACCAACGGGCCCGCCGCTACCGTCGGCGAGGTGCTGACCGTCGACCTGCCGCGGCCGCGCAGGCGGCTCGAGCTCGCCGGCAACGCGGCCTACATCAAGGCTCGCGCCGCCGTGCTCGAGTTCCTCTACGCGCGCCACAAGGCCCCGACGCTGCAGGCCGCCGAGTAGCCGCTCCGCGTCACGACACAGGAGGGACTAAGCATGACCCCCGGCGAGATAGAGCTGGTGCAGACGAGCTTCCGCTCGGTGAAACCCATCGCCGACCAGGCGGCCGACCTTTTCTACGGGCGCCTGTTCGAGATTGCGCCCGAGGTGCGGCCCCTGTTTCCCGGAGACCTGACGGAGCAGAAGAAGAAGCTGATGGGGATGCTGGCCACGGCCGTCTCCAACCTGCACCAGGTCGAGAAGATCGTGCCCGCGGTCCAGGACCTCGGCCGCCGGCATTCCGGCTACGGCGTCACCGCCGACCACTACAAGCCTGTCGGCGAGGCGCTGTTGTGGACGCTGGAGAAGGGGCTTGGGCCCGCCTTCACGCCGCAGGTCAAGGAGGCATGGACGGGCGCCTATACCACGCTTGCCTCCGTCATGACGGAGGCGGCAGCAAAGGCCGCACCGCCTCCGGCGCCGGCGCGCAAGGGAATATTGGCCCGCCTGTTCGGCTGACGCGGAGCGCACGATGCAACGGCGTCTGCTCGTCATCGGCAACGGCATGTCGAGCTTGCGGCTGCTCGAGGAGCTGGTCGCGCTCGCGCCCGGGCGCTTCGACGTCACCGTCGTCGGCGCGGAGGCGAGCCCAGCTTACAACCGCGTGCTGCTTTCGCCGCTGCTGGCTGGAGAGCTTGCGGCTGCCGACGTCGAGCTCAGGCCCGCCGCCTGGTACGCGGAGAACGGCATCACCCTGCGCACCGGTCAGCCCGTCGTGGCGCTCGATCCCGTCGGCCGCAACGCACAGCTGCGGGACGGCCAGCGGCTGGCGTTCGACGTCTGCGTGCTGGCAACGGGCTCCGAGCCTATTTTGCTGCCGCTCCCCGGCAGCCACCTCGCGGGGGTCACGACCTTCCGCTCGCACGATGATATCGCAACCATGCGCGCCGCGGCCGCGACCGGCCTTCCCGCCGTCGTCGTTGGCGGCGGATTGCTCGGGATCGAGGCGGCCTACGGCCTCGCGCGCACCGGCGCCAAGGTGACGCTGGTGCATCTGATGGACCGGCTGATGGAGCGCCAACTCGACGCGGAGGCCGCGCGCCTCCTGAAGCGGGCGATGGAGGCCAAGGGCATCCGCGTTCTGCTGCGCTCTTCGACCCGCGCCATCCTCGGCGGCCGGCGTGTGCGTGCGGTCGAGCTCGCGGACGGGCGCATTCTCCCCGCCGCACTCGTCGTGATGGCGGTGGGAGTCAAGCCGTCGATACGGCTGGCGGCGTCCGCAGGCCTGACCACCGGCCGCGGCATCGTCGTCGACGACAAGCTCGCCACGTCGGCAGACGGCGTCTATGCGCTCGGCGAGTGCGCAGAGCACCGCAGCCAGTGCTACGGCCTGATCGAGCCCGCCTACGAGCAGGCGCGGGTGCTGGCCCGCCACCTCGCCGGCCGGCGCGATCGCTACGAGGGCTCGCTGCTGGCAACGAGCCTCAAGGTCTCGGGCGTGCCCGTGTTCTCGATCGGCGACTTCGAGGGCGCGGGCGGCGAGGCCGTGCTGTTCGAGGACCGCGAGGCCGGCATCTACCGCAAGCTGGTGCTGCGCGGCGACCGCCTGTGCGGTGCGGTCCTGATCGGCGATACGGGCGAGGCGGTGTGGTATCGCGAGCTCGTGCGCCAGCAGGTCTCGGTGGCGGCGATCCGTGGCGCGCTCGCGTTCGGCAAGGCCTACGCGGAGGCCGCCTGACCATGAGCGCGCAGGACTTCACGGAGGAGCAGCGGCGCTATCTCGAAGGCTTCGTGGCCGGCGTGCAGGCGCGCCGCGCCTCGCAGGGCCTCAAGCCGCTGGGCGGCGAAGGCGGCGCCCGTGCGTCCGAGCCCGCAGGCCCCGACAAGCCGCATCTCGACGCCATGGCACGCTTCGAGGCTGCCGGCAGGAAGCTGTCGCCCGAGGAGAAGGCCAAGCGCGACGAGCATCCCTTCGATGGCTACGCGCGCCTCAAGGCCGAGAGCGCCAAGGGCCAGTTTCCCAAGGGCGTCGACAACTTCCGCTGGCGCTTCCACGGCCTCTTCTACGTGGCGCCGACGCAAAACTCCTACATGTGCCGCCTGCGCATCCCCAACGGCATCCTGAGCCACTGGCAATTCGCCGGCGTCGCCGACCTCGCCGAGAAATTTGGCGGCGGCTACACGCATGCCACCACGCGCGCCAACCTGCAGATCCGCGAGGTGATGCCCGATGGGGCCATCCCGCTCATCGAAGGACTGGAGGCCCTGGGCCTCACCACCAAAGGGACGGGTGCCGACAACATCCGCAACGTCACCGGCTCGCCCACAGCCGGCATCGACCGCCAAGAATTGATCGACACCCGTCCCTACGCCCGCGCCTGGCACTATCACATCGTCAACGACCGCTCGCTCTACGGCCTGCCGCGAAAGTTCAACGTCGCCTTCGACGGCGGCGGGGTGATCCCGGTGCTGGAGGACACCAACGACATCGCTTTCACCGCAGTGCGCGTCGGCGAGGACGCGGGCGTCTGGTTCAGGCTCGGCATCGGCGGCATCACGGGACACGAGGATTTCGCCAAGTGCTCGGGCGTCTATGTGAAGCCCGAGGAGGCGGTGGCGGTAGCCGACGCCATCGTGCGCGTCTATATCGACCACGGCGACCGCACGGACCGCAAGAAGGCGCGCCTCAAGTACGTGCTCGACGCCTGGGGCCACGACAAGTTCCTCGCCGAGGTCGAAGCCAAGCTCGGCCGGCCGCTCGTGCGGCTCTCCGCCGAGCAGGTGTCGGCGCCCAACCGCCAGGACCGTCAGGCCCACGTTGGCATCCATCCCCAGCGACAGACCGGCAAGGTGTGGGCGGGCGTCGTGCTGCCGGTCGGCAAAATGACCGCAGAGCAGATGCGCGGCCTCGCCAGGATCGCGCGCGAGCTCGGCGACGGCGACATCCGCCTCACCGTCTGGCAGAACCTCCTGATCTCCGGCATCGACGAGGCGAATTCCGCGCTCGTCGAACAATGCCTCGCCGAGATCGGCCTCACCTCCAAGGCGACCAGCATCCGCGCCGGCCTGGTCGCCTGCACCGGCAATACCGGGTGCAAGTTTGCCGCGTCCAACACCAAGGGCACGGCGATGGCGATCGCCGACTGGGTGGAGGCGCGAGTCGCACTCGACAGCCCCCTCAATATCCACCTGACGGGCTGCCCGCACTCCTGCGCCCAGCACTACATCGGCGACATCGGCCTGATCGCCTGCCGCGTGCCCGTGGATGCGTCGGGGGAGGACACGGTCGAGGGCTTCCACGTGCACGTCGGCGGCGGCTTTGGCCCCGACGCCGGCATCGCCCGCGAGCTCTACCGCGACGTCAGGATCGAGGACTGCCCTCGGCTCATCGAGCGCGTGCTCAGGGCCTATCTCCATCACCGCCAGGGCGACGAGACCTTCCTGACCTTCACCCGCCGCCATGAGACGAGCGCGCTCAAGGCGATGGTCGATGGCGTCGTCTCGGAGGCCGCCGCGGCATGACGGTCCAGCTCGCCCCTCCGCCCTCCGCCGAGGCGATGATCCCCGCCAGCGCGCCGTTCTCCGAGGAGCAGCGCGCCTGGCTCAACGGCTTCTTCGCGGGCCTGCTCTCGCTCGACGTGGCGCCGGGTGCAAAGCCGGCGGGCGAGCTGCCGGGCGCTGCCGCCAACGCGCTGGCCGGAGCAGAGGATGACGGCGCGCCCTGGCACGATGCAGCCATGCCGATCGTCGAGCGCATGGCGCTGGCGGACAGCAAGCCGCTGCCGCGCAAGCTCTACGCCGCCATGGCGCAGCAGGACTGCGGGCAATGCGGCTACCTGTGCGAGACCTATTCCAAGGCCATCGCCGAGGGCAAGGAGACCAAGCTCAACCTGTGCGTCCCCGGCGGCAAGGATACGAGCCGCATGCTGAAGCGGCTGCTCGAGGAGACTCCAGCGCCGGCCGCCGGCACCGCCATCGTCGAGGTCGCGCCCGCGCCGGTCCCGGCCGCCGCACCCGAGGCGGGGACCCGCGAGTGCCCGGCCGATGCAATCTTCCGCGGCGCCACCCTGCTCAACGGCAAGGGCTCGGACAAGGACACGCGCCATGTCGTATTCGACATCTCCGCCAGCGGCTTGGCTTACGTTCCCGGCGACAGCTTCGGCCTGTACCCGAGGAACGATCCGGCGCTCGCCGAGGCGATCCGCTCGGCCCTGCGCGTGCCCCACGATTTCAAGATCGGCGACAAGCCCATCCTCGACGCGCTGATCGAGGACTACGCGCTCGGCGTGGCGCCCGATGCCCTGTTCGAGCTGATGAGCCTGCTGGTGGGCGGCGAGCGGCGGCGCAAGGCCAAGGCGCTGGCGGCGGGCGAGGACCCCGATGGCGACGCCGCCACGCTCGACGTGTTGGCGGTGATCGAGAAATTCGCGCCGGTCCATCCCGATCCCGAGGCGTTCCTCGAGTGCCTCGAGCCGCTGCAGCCGCGCCTCTACTCCATCTCGTCCTCGCCGCTGGCCACACCGGGCGAGCTGCACCTGACGGTCGATGCCGTGCGCTATGACATTGCCGGCCGGCGGCGGACAGGAGTTGCCTCCACCTTTCTCGCCGATCGCCTCGAGCCCGGCGCGCGCGTCAAGGCCTACATCCAGAAGGCGCACGGCTTCGCCCTCCCCAAGGACGGCTCGACGCCCATCATCATGGTCGGCCCCGGCACCGGCGTTGCGCCCTTCCGCTCGTTCCTGTGGCATCGCAAAGCCACCAAGGCCACGGGTCGCGCATGGCTGTTCTTCGGCCATCAGCACCAGGCCACCGACTTCTTCTACCGCGACGAGCTTGCGGCATTCCGCGGCGAGGGCACGCTGAGCCGGCTGTCGACGGCGTGGTCGCGCGACGGCGCGGCCAAGGTCTACGTGCAGGACCGCATGCTGGAGGCGGGGCCGGAGCTGTGGTCGTGGCTCAAGGACGGCGCGCACTTCTACGTGTGCGGCGATGCCAAGCGCATGGCCAAGGACGTCGAGAATGCGCTCGTGGAGATCTCCGCGAAGGCCGGCCAGATGAGCGAGGCCGCCGCCCGCGACTTCATCACCGAGCTGAAGGAGACGGGCCGCTACCAGGCGGACGTCTACTGATGGCGCAAGACCTGCCCACGCTGCACGCTCTCTCCCCCTCTCCCTGCCTGCGGGGAGAGGGTAGGGGTGAGGGGCGGCGGCATACTCCAGCGTTGGAAAGTTTGGCTGCCCCTCACCCTAACCCTCTCCCCACGGAAGAGTGGGGAGAGGGAACGATGTCCGTCCGAACCACATGCCCATATTGCGGCGTCGGTTGCGGCGTGATCGCCACGCCGGACGGCACGGGCGGCGCCGCCGTCCGCGGCGATCCGCAGCACCCCGCCAACTGCGGCCGCCTCTGTTCCAAGGGCTCGGCGCTGGGGGAGACGCTGGAGCTCGAGACGCGGCTGCTGCATCCGGTCGTCGACGGCGAGCGAGCGAGCTGGGACGACGCCCTCGATCACGTTGCGGGCCGCCTCGCCGCCATCCGCGCCGCGCACGGCCCCGAGGCAATCGCCTTCTACCTCTCGGGCCAGCTGCTGACCGAGGACTACTACGTCGCCAACAAGCTCGCCAAAGGCTTCATCGGCACGCCCCACGTCGATACCAACTCACGCCTGTGCATGGCCTCATCGGTCGCCGGCCATCGCCGCGCCTTCGGCGCCGACGTGGTGCCGCAGTGCTACGAGGACCTGGAGCTTGCCGACCTGGTCCTGCTGGCGGGCTCGAATGCTGCCTGGTGCCACCCGATCCTCTACCAGCGCATCCAGTCTGCGCGTGCGGAGCGCGGCGTGCGCGTCGTCAACATCGACCCGCGCCGCACCGCCACCAGCGAGGGGGCCGACCTGCAGCTCTCCCTAGCCCCCGGCAGCGACACGGTGCTGTGGTCGGGCCTGCTCGTGTGGCTGGCGGAGCATGGCGCGCTCGACCACGAGTTCATCGCGCAGCACACGCAAGGCTTCGAGGCGGCGCTCGACCGCGCCCGCGAGATCGCGCCGACGCCGCGCGCGATCTCCCGCGCGACCGGTCTCGACAAGTGCGACATCGCCCTATTCTACGAATGGTTCGCCGGCACCCCGCGCGTGCTCTCCTGCTACAGCCAGGGCGTGAACCAGTCGGCGCAGGGCACCGACAAGGTCAACGCGATTCTCAACTGCCACCTCGCCACGGGTCGCATCGGCAAGCCGGGCTCCGGACCGCTCTCCCTCACCGGCCAGCCCAACGCCATGGGCGGGCGCGAGGTCGGCGGCCTCGCCAACATGCTGGCGGCGCACATGGGCTTCTCGGCCGAGGAGCGCGACCGCGTTCGCCGATTCTGGCAGGCGCCCAACGTCGTCGCCGGCGAGGGCCTCAAGGCGGTTGCCATGTTCGACGCCATCGCCGCTGGACGCATCAAGGCGTTGTGGGTGATGGGCACCAACCCCGCGGTCTCGCTGCCGCGCGCGGGCGCGGTGGCCGAGGCGCTGGCGAAACTCGAGCTCTTCGTCGTGTCGGAGAACGTGCGCTCCAACGACACGCTGCGCTCGGCGCAGGTACGGCTCCCCGCCGCCGCGTGGGGCGAGAAGGACGGCACCGTCACCAACTCCGAGCGGCGCATCTCCCGCCAACGTCCGTTCCTGCCGCTTGCCGGCGAGGCACGGCCCGACTGGTGGATCCTGAGCGAGGTGGCGCGGCGGCTGGGCTACGGCGAGGCCTTCGCCTATCGCTCCGTGGCCGAGATATTCGACGAGCACGCGCGCCTGTCGGGCTTCGAGAATGGCGGCAAGCGCGCCTTCGACATCTCCGGGACGGCAGGTCTCGGCGAGCACGCCTATGACGGCCTCGAGCCCTTCCAGTGGCCGCTCCGCGATGGACATGGCGCGAGCGATCGTCTGTTTGCCGAGGGAGGATTCTTCACGCCGGATCGGAAGGCCCGGTTCATTGCCGTCGAGGCACCGCGCGTCGCCTGCGAGGTCTCCGACGCCTGGCCGTTCGTGCTCAACACCGGCCGCATTCGCGACCAGTGGCACACCATGACGCGCACGGCGCTGTCGCCGCGGCTTGCGAGCCACATCGCCGAGCCGTTCGTGGAGATCCATCTCGACGATGCCGCGCGCCTCGGCCTGGAGCAGGGACGGCTGGCGCGTGTCGAGACGGTGCACGGCGCGACCATCCTGCGCGTTCTCGTCTCGCGCGGGCAGCAGCCGGGCACCCTGTTCGCGCCGATTCACTGGTCGGCCGAGAACGCCTCGAGCGGGTCGATCGGCGCCCTCGTGCAGGCGGCGACCGACCCGCACTCCGGCCAGCCCGAGTCGAAGGCAACGCCTTCGCACATCGGCTCCGTGGCCGTGTCGCACTTCGGCTTCGCGCTGTCGCGAAAGCCGTTCAAGCTCGCAGGCCTCAGCTATTGGGCCACCGCACGCACGACGTTCGGGCACATGCTCAACTTCGCGCTCGATGCGCCTTCCACCGAATGGCAGGCGTGGCTCGCCGCGGCGCTGCCCGAGGGTGAGCGGGTGAGTTTCGCTGATCCGGCGGCAGGCATCTGCCGCGTGGCGGTGCAGCAGGACGGCCGCCTCGAGGCGATCGTGTGCATCGGGCCCGACCCCAAGCTGCCCTCGCCCGAGTGGCTCAAGTCGCAGTTCGATCGTCGAGACATTCCGGCCGGCGAGCGGCGCGCGCTGCTCGCGGAGCGGCCGCTCGAAGGCGTCGCCGACGAGGGCCCGATCGTGTGCGTGTGCTTCCAGGTGGGGGCGCGACGCATCGAGGTGGCAGCCGCGGCCGGCGACTGCACGACCGCCAGGATCGGTGCGCGGCTCGGCGCCGGCACCAACTGCGGCAGCTGCATTCCCGAGATTCGCCGCCTGCTGGCACAACGGGAGGCCGCCCGTGAGCCCGCGTGAGCCAATCCCCGACCGGCAACCGCACGCCGTCCGCCCGGCCCGCATGGAGCCGCTGGCGATCGTGCCGCTGTTCTTCAGGCTCGCGGGGCGCCGCGTCGTCGTCATCGGCGGCGGCGAGGCAGCAGCATGGAAAGCCGAACTCCTCTCCGCGGCGGGCGCCACGGTCGAGGTATGGGACGAGGCACCCTGCGCCGACATGGAGGCGCTTTCCGCAGCGCCGCCGGACGGCTCAGTCGAGCTGAGGCGCGCCTCGTGGAGGGCCCCAACCTTCGCTGGCGCGGCGCTCGTCGTTGCTGCTGCCTCTGATGAGGACGAAGCCGCCCGCATCCATGGCGCTGCGTGCGGCGCCGGCGTGCCCGTCAACGTGATCGACAACCCCCGCTTCTGCACGTTCCAGTTCGGCGCCATCGTCAACCGCTCGCCGCTGGTCGTCGGCATTTCGACGGACGGCGCCGCGCCGGTGTTCGGCCAGGCAATCCGCTCACGCATCGAGGCGCTGCTGCCGGCGGGCTTCGCGCGCTGGGCCGCCGCCGCGCAGGCATGGCGGGCGGAGATTGCCGGCCAGGGCCTCGCAGCGGACGTGCGGCGGTGGTTCTGGGTGGCGTTCGCCACCCTCGCGCTGCGCTCGCCGGACCGCGCCCCGACGGCAAGCGACTGCCGGCGGCTCCTCGAGACGGCGCGGAGCCGGAACGCGAGTGCGCAGGGTGCAGGCCACGTCGCGCTGGTCGGTGCCGGGCCCGGTGATCCCGAGCTGCTCACGCTCAAGGCCTTGCGCGCGCTCCGCTCGGCCGACGTGATCCTGTTCGACGATCTGGTGGCGCCCGAGGTGCTCGACTTCGCGCGGCGCGAGGCCAAGCGCATCCTGGTCGGCAAGTCGGGCTATCGCCCCTCCTGCAAGCAGGACGACATCGTTGCGCTGATGCTGTCGCTGGCGCGGTCGGGCAAGCGCGTGGTTCGCCTCAAGTCGGGCGATCCGATGATCTTCGGACGCGCGGCCGAGGAGATCGCGGCTCTCGAGCGCGCCGGCATTGCCCACGAGGTCATCCCCGGCGTGTCGGCGGCGCAGGGTGCGGCGGCAAGCCTCAAGGTGTCGCTGACCCATCGCCGCAGCGCCCGGCGCGTTCAGTTCGTCACGGCCCACGCCGAGGGCGGACGCCTGCCCGACGACCTAGACATCGCCGCGATGGCGGACGCCAACGCCACCACGGCGGTCTACATGCCGCTCGGGACGCTGGCCGCGCTCGTGGAGAAGCTCATCACCGCCGGCGTCACCCCGGATCGGCCGGCCTGCGCCGTCTTCAATGCGACGCGGCCCGACGAGACCGTGGTCGAGGGCACGGTGGCGACACTCGCGGGCCTTATCGCTCACGCCGGGACGCGCGGACCCTGCGTGGTCCTCATCGGCTCGGTGCTGTCGGCGCGGGTAGCGACCGCGACCGAGACCGCAGCGGTCAGCTCTGCATCCGGCTAGAGCCGCCGGCTTTGCGCTCCTGGTTGCGCTGCCAGTAGACGAAGATCACCGTCACGAACGCGGTGAGGATCATGGTGGCCAGGATGTCCGGCCGCTTGATGAAGGCCAGCCACACGTTGAGGCCGGCCTGCAGCGACGCCTGCCGCCCCACCACCAGCCCGTTGCCGACGATCACCACCAGGAACACCGCGGCGGTCAGGCCGACGGCAATGGCAATCTGCAGCAAACGCTTGAGGATGCGGGGGACGGCGAGCTTCTTGCCCGACACAACGAGGAGAGTGGTTTCGACCATGGGCTTGCACTCCTTGTGTGGTCTGCGCGCAGGCGAGCACGTGCTTTGCACATCCACGCGGACGCTCATTCCCTTTGCGATTCGCCAGGGATTAGCGCGCAAGCGCAGAAGAATTGAGGCAATGCTGCAGCGCCGGATGAGGTGGTCGCCAGCGTGCGGACGGCGCGCTACACGTCAAGGCCCGCCTGCGAATCCCGACCATTCCAGCCAAGTCCACGCTTCCCCGTGCTGCACCTTGCCGACACGCGCCTGCTGTTCGCGCAAGCCGACTATCGCCGCATCTGGGCGATCGGCGGCCTCACGGGCGTCGCGCGCTGGCTCGAGTTCGTGGCGCTGGCCATCTTCGCCTACGAGATCACGCACTCGCCGGAGCTCGTGGCACTGCTCGCCGTCCTGCGCATGGTGCCCTACCTGCTGCTGGGGTTCTTCATGGGGGCGCTCGCCGATGCCCTCGACCGCAAGCGCCTGATGGTGGCGGCGTTCCTCGTCATGGTGGCCGCGACGACGGCGATGGCCCTCGTGACTGCCTCGGGAGCGGCCACCTATGTGGCGGCAGCTGCGATCGTGATGGTGTCGGGCGCCTTCTGGACCACCGACATGCCGGTGCGCCGGCGCCTCCTCGTCGATGCCGTCGGGAGCGACAGCGCTCCCGCGGCGCTGGGGTTCGACAACGCCACCCAGTACGCGACGCGGGCGATCGGACCGCTGATCGGCGGCGCCGCCTACCAGGTGCTGGGCATCAGCGGCATCTACGTCCTGATCGCGACCAGCTATCTCGCTGGCCTGCTGCTCGCGCTCCGCGTCGGCGTGCGCTCCGAGAGCCCGAGTACCGGCAGCCCCGCCCGCAGGGGCCTAGGCTTCCTGGTGCCGCCGCGGGAGCTGATCCTCGACCGGCGCTTCCAGGTCATCATGGGCGTGACGATGGTCTACAACCTCTGGTGCTGGCCGTTCATCGGCATGGTGCCGGTGATCGGCCAGAAGGACTTCGCACTGACCCCGGCGCAGGTGGGAGCGCTGTCGGCCTGCGACGGGATCGGCGGCACGATCGGCGCGCTCGCCGTCGGGCTGCTGGCGACGGCGCACACGCTGTTCCGCTTCTATTTCTTCGGCACGCTCTCGCTACTGCTTCTCATGCTCCTCATGGCGCTGCACCTGACGGTGCCGGCGTCGGTCGGCATCCTGCTTCTGGTGGGCGTATGCGCCGCCGCCTTCTCGTCCACCCAGTACGCACTCGTCTATCACATGGCGCCGCCCGAGATGCGTGGGCGGGCCGCCGGCGTGCTGTCCATCTTCATCGGCTCGTCGATAGTGGGCCACTGGCACGCGGGCGTGCTATTCGAGCGGCTGGGCTCTGGCTGGGCAATGCAGGTGATGGCCATCGAGGGGTTGGTCGCGATGGTGGCGCTGGGGTTGCTGTGGTGGCGAGCGCCGCCGCCCCGCACCGCCTGAAAGCGCACAAAGGCCCCGGGATCGCTCCCGAGGCCTCGAAATCCAACGCGGCTGAATGTGCGGCTCAGATCGAGCCGTTGATCCAGTCCTGCAGATGCTTCTTCTGCACCAGCGCGCCGACGCGCTCGGCGACCTTCTGGCCGCCCTTGAAAATCAACAGCGTGGGCATCGCCTGGATGGCGTAGCGCTGGGTGATCTCGGGGTTCTGGTCGACGTCGAGCTTGGCAATCTTGACCTTGCCCTTCATCTCGGCCGCCACCTGCTCCAGCGCCGGCGCCATGGCCTTGCAGGGGCCGCACCACTCCGCGAAGAAGTCGACCAGCACGGGCTCGGACGACTGCAAAACCTCTTTCTCGAAGTTTGCGTCCGACACATGTAGCGTCGCTGCGCTCGGCATTGGCTCAGACTCCTTGCTGGGATTCGTCTGCGGCGGGAATCGTAGGGCGGAACGTAGGGAGGGGGGGCCCGAGCGTCAAGGAGTGGCCTCCTCCAGCTGCCAGAGTCGGCGCTGGCGCGCATCCAGAAGATCGGCCGGAATCTCCATGATTCTCGGGCCGTCGGTCCACAGGATCGCAGCCCTGACCTGCATGCCCGGAAAGATGCGCTGCACTGCAAGACGATAGGCGGCGAGTTGCAGCAGATAGGCCTCCGCAACCCGGGCCGGGTCGGTCGGCGGCGGCCGGTTGGTCTTGTAGTCGACGATCCAGACGCTGTCCCCCTCGATCGCCAGCCGGTCGATCTGGCCGGCGATGTGGAGGGCAGGCCCGCGCCCCTCCGGATCCGGCACCTCGGCGGCGATGGGCACCTCGGCGCGGCTCTTGGGCCCGAACAGCGGCGCGAACGTCGGGTCGCCGAGAACGGCCAGGGCCTCCTCGACGATGCTCTTGCGCACGGCAGCTGCGAGTTGCGGCGCCTGCTGCTCCACGAACACCTTGGCCTTCGCCGGCCAGGTCTCACGCGGCTGCAGCGGCAGGTGCTCGAGGAGAGCATGCGTGAGGGTGCCGCGCTGGAAGCGGCCGTCGGCGAGGAGGGCTGCCGGCGGCAGGATGGCGGGCTCGGCCGGACGGGTCGGCTTGCGCTCCACGGGCTCCCCGGCCGCATCGGTGTCGAGCGGGGCCAGCCGGGAAGGCGCCAGCGGGATGCGCACCAGCGGCTCGGGCGGCGCAAGCCGCGAGGCCCAGGCGGGCAGCGTCGGCGCATCGGCCGAGGTGCCGCCCTTCGCCGTCGAGCGCTCGGGAGGTGCCGCTTGTGCGCTGCTGATCTGCCAGATCTTGCGTCCATCCGCCGTCGTCGTCTCGGCGAGGCGGTCGGCCAAGCCCTGCCGGATCAGGTTGTACCAGCAGTCAGCTGGCGGCGGATTGCGCCCCTCGAAGCCCGCGACGTAGAGCCGGTCGCGCGCGCGGGTCAGCGCGACGTAGAGCAGGCGGTTGCGCTCGTGCGCCTCGGCTAGCGCCACTGCCGCCTTGGCCTGCTGCACGACGGCGAGACCGCTCGTGCCCTTGACCGGCCACAGGATCGGCGGCGGTACGCTCGACGGACGCTCGGCACCCTCGAGCCGCAGCAGGCTGCCGGGCCGTCGCCCCGAGCGCGTCGAGCAGGTGTCGGGCAGGAACACGATCGGCGCCTCGAGGCCCTTGGCGCCGTGCACGGTCATCACGCGCACCTCGTCCAGCGTCTGCTCCATGTCGCGCTTGATGTCGCGGGTGGCCTCGCGCAGCCAGGCGAGGAAGCCCTGCAGCGAGGGCGGCGCATCCTCGTCGTAGGCCAGCGCCAGGTTGAGGAACTCGTCGAGCGCGTCGCCGGCCTCGGGGCCGAGCCGGGCCAGCATCCGCGCGCGCATGTCCTCGCCGTCGAGCAGCGCGGCGTAGAACTCAAACGGCGCCGATGCCATTGCGCGACCGCGCCAACGGCTCAGCGTATCGGCGGCCTCGGCGAAGCGCGCATTGCCCGGAGCCCGTGCGAAAAGCTCCTGCCACAGCGAGCCTTTGCGCTTGGGCGCGAGCGCGATGAGATCGTCGTCGTCGAGGCCGAGCAGCGGCGACTTGAGTACGGAGGCCAGCGCCAGATCGTCCTCCGGCAGCATGAAGACGTCCCCGAGCGCGATGAGGTCCTGCACGGCGATCTGCTCGGTCAGCACCAGCCGGTCGGCGCCGGCGACCTTGATGTCGCGCTGCTTGAGGGCCGATATCATTGCCGCGGCGAACGGAGCGCGCTTGCGCACGAGGATCAGGATGTCGCCGGCCTGGATCGGACGATCCTCCGATTGGAGCCTCTCGCCGGTATCGAGCCAGCCGCGGATGGTGGCGGCAATGCGCGTTGCGAGCCGCACGGGCGCGGGGATCGCGCCCTTCTCTGCCAGCGGCGACCATGGCTCGACGGCCTCGGCCTCCTCGTGCTTCTCGGGCTCCCACACCTCGACGAGGCCGGCGAGCCCCGTGCGGTGCGCGGCGTGCACGATCGGTGCGCCGGAAACGGTCACGCCGGGGGTTTGCTGCGGGGTCGCGAATATCAGGTCGACCGCCTCCAGCAGTGGCGCGACGGACCGGAACGACAGCGTGAGGGGCACGTTCTGCCACCGCAATCCCGCCTCTTGCGCGCTCCGGGCAAACGCCTCGCCGGTCCTCGCAAACTTCTCGGGCTCGGCGCCCTGGAAGCCATAGATCGACTGCTTCTCGTCGCCGACTGCAAACAGCGTGCGCGTCGTCTCGCTGGCGCCGGCACCCGAGAAGAACTCCTCGGCCAGCGCGCGGATCACGTTCCACTGCACGGGGCTCGTGTCCTGCGCCTCGTCGACCAGGATGTGGTCGAGGCCGCCATCGAGCTTGTAGAGCACCCACTCGACCGCGCCCGAGGAGCGCAGAAGGCTGGCCGTCCTGGCGACCAGGTCGTCGAAGTCGAGCGCCGCGCGGCGCGCCTTGGCCTCGCCGTAGCGCTGCATGACCGCGTTGCCGAGCACCAGCAGCGCCATGGCGGCCTCGAGCAGCGTGAGCCTGTCGCGCTCGGCATTGAGGGCCACGCATTGCTGCTGGGCACGCGTCAGCTGATCGAGTGCGTCGGGGTGCTCTGCAGCCAGTCCTCGCGTCATGAGGCTCGCCCGCGGGTCGCCGTTGCCGGTGATGAAGACGGCGCACAATGCGTCGATCCGGTCGCCGGCCGCTTTGGCGCGCAGCGCGGCGGCGACGCGCTCGGAGGCCTTGACGTCGTTGGGCGAGCCCGAGGCCAGGATGTCCTGCACGCGGCGCAAGTCGGTCTCCGACAGCAGCGACGCGAGCTCGGCCTCCACATCCTCGCGGCGCACGTCCGGGCCGATCCCGATGGCGCGGCGATAGATCGCCTCGGCCGCGGCGAAGGTCTCGTCGCCGGCGTCGCCCAGGCGTGCCGCCGCATCGAGCCAGGCCTGCTCGCGCGCCACCTCGGCGAGCAGCTGATCGAAGTTGAAGTCGGTCGAGTATTTGATGGCGACGCCGAGCGCGCGCGCAAGCGGCGTGGCGGCGGCCGATGTCGCCTCGCCGAGCGTCTCGTCGGCGGCTTCGGCCAGCAGCCGGCTCCGCTCGTGGTCGTCGAGGATGGCAAAGCCCGGCGGCACGCCGGCTTCGAGCGGGAAGCGCTGCAGCAACCGCTCGCAGAAGGCGTGGATGGTCTGCACCTTGAGGCCGCCGGGCGTCTCGATGGCGATGGCGAAGAGCTGGCGGGCGCGATCGCTCTCCTCGGTCGTCGGGGGCCGGTCGAGCAGCTTCTCGAGCTTGCCCGAGAGTTCCGCGTCGGGCGCGGTGACCCATTCGGCGAGCCGCGCGAACACGCGCTTCGACATCTCGGCGGCGGCGGCCTTGGTGTAGGTGAGCGCCAGGATGCGCTCGGGCGCCGTGCCCGCGAGCAGCAGGCGCAGTACGCGCATGGTGAGCACGTGCGTCTTGCCAGTACCTGCGTTGGCGCTGACCCACGCGGAGGAAGCGGGGTCGGCGGCCGCGGCCTGGTTGCGTTGCGTCTCGGCGAGATGCGAGTCGGCCTGCCGCTCGGGCTTCGCCGCAGGTCTTGCTCCCGATTTGGATTTGACCCAGCCGAAGAGGTCCATGGCGCTAAACCACCTCCTCCTCGGTCTCGGCCGACCATTCGGCCACGCGGGCGAGATGGGCGTAGGCGTCATAGCGATACTGGAAGCGGGAGCGCCGCACCGCCTTGTAGGGTGTGCTCTCGCGATCGAAGGCGGCGATCAGCCGCTCCAACCCTTCGCGTGCGCTGCGGGCGAGAGTTGCCACGTCGCCGTTCTTGAGGGTGTGCTCCAGGCCCGGCGGCTCGCCGCCGGAGCTCGAGATGTAGCGCAGCGCCGCGACTGGGCCCGCGGGCAGGCCGGTGAACCCTCCGGCGAGCGCGATCGCCGCCTCGAGCGGCAGCTGCGGGGCCTCCCCCTCCTTCGCGCGGCGACCGAGGTCCTGGATGTTGCCGCCGGTCTTGTAGTCGGTGATGACGAGCCCCGCGTTGGCGACGTCGATGCGGTCGGCGCGGGCGGTGAGCGTGAACGGCCTGGCGCCGCTCTCGAGCACGAGGCTGCCCTCCAGCTCCGCGAGGCTGCGCTCGACGCCGATGCGGCGCGCAGGTTCCGTCTCGGCGAACCAGGCCGCGAAGCGGGCAAAGCGCGGCGCCCAGAAGGCTGCGACCCGCGGCGAGCCTGTCAGCTCCGTCAGGCCACGCTCCGCAAGGGCCACGAGCTCGGCGCAAGTGTCGGCCGGCAGCGCCTGCGGGAAGCGGTCGGCAAAACGGCCAAGTGCGTCGTGCACGATCTGGCCGCGCAGCGCCGCGTCGGGCGGGCGGCCGAGCAGCGGCAGCGCCTCCAGCCGCAGGATGCGCTCGGCATAGATGGCGTAGGGGTTGGCGATCCACTTCTCGATCGCCGTGACACTGAGCCGGCGGGGACGCAGCTCCAAGGCCGGCCTCGGCTCGGGCGCCTTGACGGGCCGCGCGGGGACGTCGAGCGCGTTGCGCGCCTGCGCCCAGGCGAGCCACGGCTTCCCGGCGGCGGGCGCCGGAGTGCGCAAGCCCGCGAGCAGCGCCTGCAGTCGCAGCAGCCAGCGCGAGGGCACGTTGGGCACTCCGCCGACCTTGGCGGCGCGGGTCAGATAGACCTCGGGCGTGCCGAGCAGCGAGGTGAAGATGTGGGCGGCATCGCCGATGCGCTCCTCGGGCGCCGGCAAACCGAGCTCGGCCTGCATCTGCCGGTTGAGCCAGGGGCCGGGGTCGGCGGCGCGCGGCCAGGTGCCCTCGTTGAGCGAGCCCAGGATGACGATGTCGGGTTGCTGCAGACGGGACTCGTAGGGCTCCCAGATGGCAATGCGGGGATGGGCCGGCGCCCGCAGAGCGATCGTCTCTTCATCGACGATGCCACGGTAGAACTCCGCGTAGTCGGCCGCCGCCATGTAGGGCGCGGGCATATCGGCATCGAGCAGCGTGGCAAAGAACTTGGCGGCCGCCTCGCCGGCTTTGCCCTGCCACACGCTGTCGGCCGGCTCCGCGCTGCCGGGGTCGGCCAGGGCCTCGGCGGCTTTGGCATGCGTGTCGGCGATCACGGAAAGCGCGGCCTTGGCCGGCGACTGGAACAATGCTTCGAGCGGTCGCAACGCCAGCTCCAGCGCCTTCACGAGCTTGGCCGCGGCCTGCCAGTCGTCGCTCTTGAGCCGGCTCACGCCGCCGTGCCGGCGCTTGCCCGCGCGCAGATCGGCCTGCGCGCGCTCCAGCGCGGCGGCGACACCTTCCAGCCCCTGGCCGAAGTAGGGCGCGCGGAAGGCCGCGAGCTCGAGCGCGCGCAGGCCGTGCCCGTATTCCTCCGCCGGCAGGCCCAGGCGGCACAGCGAATGCTTGAGCAGCGAGACGAGCGCCACCGGCTCGAAGCGCCGGGCGGCCGCCTCGACGATCAAATCGAGGAAGGCGCCGACGGGCGTGGCGGGAAACGGCGTGTCGCCGGAGTCGTCGGCCGTCACGCCCCAGGCCTGGAGCCGGACGGCAACCCGACGCGCGAGCGTGCGGTCGGGCGTGACGAGCGCGGCCGTGCGGCCGGGCGTCTCCGCCACCTCGCGCAGGATGAGGGCGACAGCCTCCGCCTCGTCCTCGGCGCTCGGTGCCTCCAGGATGGTGACGCCGTCGAGTGCCCTGGCCATCTTGCGCTTATCGGCATCGGCGATGAAACGGTGCCAGCGCTCGGTGGTCCTGGCCGGACGCATGGCCTCGCTGACGAGTGCCGCACGCGGGCCCATTATGGCCGTCGCCGCGCGGCTGGGCAGAGCCAGCACCTCATCGCGCCGCACGCCGAGCGCGTCGATGAGCTTCTTCAGGCCGAACTGGGGATGCTCGGGGTGACGCGGTTGCTCGGCATCGTTCGGCAGGATCCCGGCCCAGCTCGCCTCGTCGAGCGTCTGGTCGAGCGCAGGCAGCACGACGGCGCCGTTCGGCAGGCCGGCAACCACGCGCAACATCTCCGTCACCACGGGGGCGCTGCTCATGACGCCGGCGACGATCACGGGCGCGGCCGGCGACGCCTTCTCCCATGCGCGCGCCTGGGCCAGTACCAGGGCCTTGTCGCGCTCCATCTTGGAGATGCGGCCCTCGCCCTCGAGGTGCGCCGGCCAGTACTCGGTGATGATCTTCAGGAAGGCCAGCGTCGTGCCCCAGTGCTCAGCGTAGGTCTCGGGGACGAGGCTGGCCATGCGGGCAGGGTCGACGTCCTCGATCTCCATCGCGTCCATCAGACGGGCAAGCTCGCGCGCGAGCCGTGCCGCCTGTGCCGGCGTTCGGGCAGCGGTCGGGACATAAGGACCAAGATCGCCATCGGGGCCGTCGCCGCGGCGCTGGGCCTCGGCCCACGCCAGCACCAGCTTGACGAGCGCCAGCCTGCGCTCGATCTCCCCGATCGGCGCCGCGATCTCGCCGGAGCCCGCGGCAAGGTCGTCGGCGCCCGAGAGCACGGAGGGCTCCTCGCCCGAGCCTATGATGGGCCTGATCTTGGGCAGCAGGAGCGCGGTGCCGCCTGCGGCTCGCAAGAACGCTTCCTGCAGCGCCCGCGTGGCGCGCCGCGTCGGCAGCAGGATGGTCATGTCGGCAAGATCTAGCGGCCCCGGGCGCACGCCGCCGGGAGAGGGCAGGTCGCCCGCCAGCAGCGCCTCTGCGAGCATGGTCAGGAACGGCTGGCCGAGCGGCACCGTGTAGATGCGGCGCGCCGGGCGGGCCACTTCCCGCGTTTTTCGTTCAGCTTGGAACAGCACTCAGGCACCGCTCCGCTTCTGCCAGCGCCTCCGGCGTCCCCACGTGCATCCACAGGCCCTCCAGGCGCACGCCGTACGCCCGGCCAGCCGCGATCGCCTGGTTCCAGACCTTGTTGAGCGAGAACGCCCCCTCAGGGCTTCCCTCGAACAGGCGCGGGTGCGCGAGGGAGACGCCCGTGAACGCGAACGGCACGATCTCCTGCTCGTGCCTGCGCCTGCGGATGCGCCCATCGGCATCGAGCGCGAAGTCGCCGCGCCCCTGGTAGCCGTGGCTGTGGGAAGCGAGTGCCAGCAGCAGCAGGCAGTCCATGCGGGCGTCGTCCCAGGCCCCGGCGAGACGGGCGAGGTTGGTGCCGATGCCCTCGATCCAGACCGAGTCCGAATTGTGGACGAGGAACGGTCCGGCCCCGAGCCGCGGCAGGGCCTTCTTCACCCCGCCGCCGGTGTCGAGCAGGGCCGCCCGTTCGTCCGAGATCTCGATCGGCGGTGCATTGCGTTTGCTCAAGTGCCGCTCGATCTGGTCGGCCTTGAAGTGCACGTTGACGATCGCGCGCGAGATGCCCGCCTCGGCCAGGCGATCGAGCACATGGTCGATGAGGGCCTTGCCGTGAAGCTTGACCAGCGGCTTGGGCACGCCGTTGGCGGCAGGCGCCATGCGCGTGCCGAGCCCGGCGCCGAGCACCATCGCGGCCTTGACTGTGCCGGCCATCCCCGCAGTCCCCTTGTCGTCCTTAGCCCGATCCCGGCAGCGTTGTCGCAGCCCGCACCTGCGGTGGGAAGTGGCGGTCGTACCACGCCGCCAGCGGCGCCAGCGCGACAGAGCGCAGGTTGCGGACGAGATATCCCCAGGTACGCGGAATATGCTGGAGATACTGAGGCTTGCCGTCGCGGCGCATCAGCCGCAGCCAGAGGCCGAGGAGCCGCGTGTTGCGCTGTGCGCCGAAGTCGGCATAGGCGGCGGCGAATGCCGCAGGGTCGAAGGCGGGCTCGCGCCTGGCAATCTCGGCGCAGTAGTGGCCGAAAAGCTCGCGCTCGAGGGCATCGGGCACCGTCACCCGCGCATCCTGCAGGAGGGAGACCAGATCGAAAGCGGCGTGCTCGTTGAGGGCATCCTGGAAATCCAGGATACCGACGCGGGCGATCCCCTGGCGCTCGGGCAGCCACATCAGGTTCGGCGAGTGGTAGTCGCGCAGGAACCAGCCGCCGGGCAGCGCCAGCAGCCGGTCGAGCACGGGCGTCCAGAGAGCCTCGAACTCGGCGCGCACGGACGGCGGTGCGGGGCCGCCCTTGATCGCCGGCCAATACCAGTCGAGCAAGAGCTCGATCTCGATCTCGAAGGCGGCTCGATCGCGCCGCGGCAACGTGTAGCTTGCGCCGTCCGGCAGGGGCAGGCTGGCGGGCACCGGCAGCGAGCGCAGGCGGATCAGCGCGTCGACGGCCGCCCGCCACAGCTCGGCCTGCGTGGTGCGCCCGGAGGCGAGCTCCTCGCCGAAGGCGCGGTCGCCCAAGTCCTCCACCAGCAGCAGCCCCTTGTCGAGGTCCATGGCCGCCACCTCGGGCGCGCTAAGTCCTGCCTCGCGCAGCACGGCACCGATGGCCACGAACGGGCGCACCATGTCCTCGGCAAGATGTGCGATGCGGCTATAGGCCTTGCCGTCGCGGACGGGCGGGCCGTCGGGCTGACGCGGCGCGTCCATCAGCAGGACGGTCGCCCCGTCGTCCGCGGTGAGGCGCGCGTAGGCCCGGGTCGAGGCGTCGCCCTGCAGGTAGGCGATGTGGGCGCCGCTCCAGCGGCCCTGGGACTCCAGGAAGCCCACCAGATCGCCGATGCGGGCGACGCTGGCCTCGCAGCGTCCGAGCCCGCGCATGGTCACGCGCCGCACCTGGGGATCGGCCGTCTCGGCAAGCTCGATGTCGATGCGGCTGTCGGGGAGGAGTGCACTCGCGCGCTCCGGCCATTCGACGAGCACCGCGCCCTCCTGCGCCGCCTCCTCGAAGCCGAGCTCGCGGGCTTCCTCCGCCGAGGCGAGGCGGTAGAAGTCGTAGTGCGCCACCGCGAGCCGCGGCGTCACGTAGCTCTGGCTCAACGAGAAGGTCGGGCTCGGCACCTCGGCCGCCTCGCCCATGAGGGCCGCAATCAGGGCTCGGGCGAATGTGGTCTTGCCGGCACCCAGATCGCCGCGCAGCGCCAGCACATCCCCACGCCGCAGCTGGAGGGCAACGAGCTCGGCGAGCCGGACGACACCGGCCTCATCGAGGCGCCACGTCCATTCGGCGCTCATGCGCGCTGGGCCTCGGAGGCAGGCTCGGGCTGGCGCAGGCCGCTCTCGGGGAAACGCACGGTGACCCGCGTCCCGCGGCCGGGCTCCGATTCCAGCGTCATGGCGCCGCCGTGCAGCTCGACCAGGCTCTTGACGATCGAGAGGCCGAGCCCAGCGCCCCTGTGTTTCGAGCCCTGGCTGCGGCTCTCGAAGCGCTCGAGCACGCGCTGCTGCTGGTCCTTGGGGATGCCGACGCCCTTGTCCTCGACGGCGAACGCCATCATGCCGCTCTCGCGCCACACGCTGACGTCGATGCTGTCGCCGGGCTTGGAGAAGCCGATGGCGTTGGCGAGCAGATTGTAGAGCACCTGCCGGACCCGGGATTCGTCGGCCACGAATTCGACGGCATCCTCGGCAATGTGGATGTCGAGATTGAGGCGCGCGCGATTGGCGCGGTCGCGCACGCCGAGCACGGCGGTGTCGACGATGGCCGCCACGCGCACGGGCGCCAATTTCAGCTCGAGGGCGCCGGCATCGATGGTGGCGAGGTCGAGGATGTCGTTGATGATGGCGAGCAGCGTGCGCGAGGAGGCCGATATGTCGGCTAGATACTCGCGCTGCTTGCTGTTGAGCTCGCCGGTGCGCGGGTTGGCGAGCAGCTCGCTGAAGCCGATGATGTTGGTGAGCGGCGTCCGCAGCTCATAGGAGACGTGGCTGATGAACTGGCTCTTGAGGCGATCGGCGGCGACGAGGGCCTCGTTGCGCTCGATCAGCGTCTGCTCGTAGCGCTTGGAGTCGGTGACGTCGACATAGGTGATGAGCGTCGCCCCGTCGGGGAGCGGCGAGACCGCGAAGTCGATCACGCTCTGATCGGGGCGGATCATTTGCCCCGCGACCGGCTGGCGGCGGTCGGAAATGCCGGTCACCGTGCGGCTTATGCGCGCCCAGGTGGCCATGTCGTCGTAGAGGCCGGACGCCTGGGCGATGATCTTGTCGATGTGCGGCCCTTCCTTGAGATTGCTGCGCGAGAGCCGCCAGATCTGCAGGAACGCCGAGTTGAAGAGCTTGAGGCGGCCGTCGGTGGCAAAGACGGCCACACCCTCCTTCAGGCTGTCGAGGGTCTCGCGCTGCACGCCGATCAGCGCATTGTAGCGGCTTTCGAGCGCAATACGCTCGGTGGCGTCGTCGTAGAGATAGGTGAGGCCGCCGTCGGGGCGTTGGGCCGAGACGACATGGATGGTGCGGCCGTCGAGCAGGTGCCACCAGTCCTCGTACTCGCTTCCCGTCTTGTAGCCGGAGAGGATCTTTGCCTTCCAGTCGCGGTAGTTGACGACCTCCGGCAGGCGGGAGAGCTCGCGCAGGCGGTCGAGCAGCTCGCCGTCCGAGGGCTTGGTTGCGAGCCAGTCGGCATCGAGCTGCCACAGTGTGCGATAGGCCTCGTTGAAGAAGGTGAGTCTCTGGTCGGGGCCGAAGATGGCAACGCCGGTCGCCACCCGGTCGAGCGTGCGCTCGTAGGCTGCCACGTGCCGGACCAGCTCGCCCTGCGCCGTCTCGAGAGCCGCCACGTCGATGGCCGCGCCGACGCTTGCCCCCTCGAGCGGAATGACCACGACATCGTGGGCCTTGCGCGTGCCGCCGCTGATCAGGTGCACCCGCTCGCGGAAGGGTATGCCCTTGGCAAGCGCCGCGGCGGCCGCCTCGCGCTGGCGCATCTCCAAGAGCTCGATCTGGCGCTCGCGCACCTCGCCCTCGCTCGCCGTCTCGACGGCCCGCACATAGGCCTCGTTGACCCACTGGATGCGTCCAGCCGCATCGCGGAACCAGGCCGGCATCGGCAGGGCATTGAGGAGGGTGCGCCCCGCGAGCGTGTCGCGCACCAGCTGCCGGTGCTGGTCGAGCACGCGAGCAAGATCGCGCTTGCGGCCGGCGATATCGCGCAGGCGCAGGATGGCGCGGCCCCCCGCCGCCCGCCCGTCGGCCTCGACGAGGCCGCCAGCCGCCGTCTTGAGGAGCGAGCTGAAGGGGCGGCCATCCGCGAACAGGGCGTCGAGGCCGCGCTTGAGCTCCTGGGCGGACCCCAGGTCGAGCCATTTGCCGAATCTCAGGAGATCGGCCGGGTTCTGGGGAAGACCGGCCACGCTCGAGAGCGTATGCACCATCACCCGCACGCCCTGGCCCTGGTCCCAGAACACCAGTGCCTGCGGCTCGGCCTTGATGACGGCCTCGGCAGTCAGCAGGTTCTTGCGCAGCTCGGCCACCTCGGCGCTGTCCGGACCGGCCTCCCTGCGCCCACGCACAGTGCGGTAGGCGAGCGCAGCCGCGACGGCGGCACCAGCCATGGCTATGGCCAGCAGGAAGGCGATGCGAACCTGCTCGGAAAGGTTGAGAGTGCCGCCGCCACCGGCAACGGCAATCACCAGCGCCGCCACGATGAGCACGCTCAGCCCCAGGAGCAGCGCCACCTCGCGGCGCGACCTGCTGCCTGTGCTCTTGGTGCTAGAGTCTGCCCGCCACATCAGTCCATCGATTGGGCCGACCCGCAACCGGCTTACGCTGGACCAGAAGCGCGAGCGCGAAGACCTCTCACGTTAACGAATCGTTAAGCATTATGGGGAGCCTCGCCGCGCGTGGCCATAGCCGCGCAGACACAGCCACGCAGTGCCCGAAATGCGGCGCGGGCCGCAACCGATCGGCTGCAGCCCGCGCGAGAGGGAGGACGAAGGAAGGCGGAAGACCTACCGCAGATAGGGGCAGAGCCGCTTCTCGCCGGAGTAGGTCGTGTAGAGTCCCGTGCGCCACTCGAAGGAGCGGAAGTTCTCGGCGCAGACCACGCGCGGATCGCCCTGGTAGCCTGACGGATAGTAGTAGGGGCCGTCATGGGCGTAGTCGTCATAGTAGTAGCCGCGGCGCGGGCGATAGGCCTCGTTGGCAATGATGCTGCCGATGACGACGCCGGCACCCAGTCCCAGCCAGGGGCCCGGCCCCCAACCGCGACCACCGCGCCATCCACGGCGATAGTGCACCTGCGTCAGGTCGGACGATGCCGCCTTCGAGATGCCAGCCAAGTCAGTGGCGGACGTGGCAGGCGCAGCCTGAGCGGGAGCGAACGCAAACACCAGCGCCAGCGCGCCGAGGCTCAATATCTTGGACATGGACATGAGCGCACTCCTCTTTTCGAGTGGACTTTGGTTTTGAGAGCTCTTCCCCCGGTACGGACCCGCCAACTGAACGCACTTGGGGCGAACGCTCCGTCGAGCATCCGGTTCCGACTAGACGAATCGTGTGGCGAAGCTGAGACCTCGCCGCGGCCAGGAGGGGGCATCCAGCGGCCTGCGCTGCGGCATTCCATAC